>Ga0326728_10019492_pt1 | contig 13150 bp, 9 predicted proteins | sample MB3enrmetagenome_FD_207602 | JGI IMG/M metagenome (GOLD analysis project Ga0326728, IMG submission 207602) | Lab enriched peat soil microbial communities from McLean, Ithaca, NY, United States - MB31MN | ecosystem: Environmental > Terrestrial > Soil > Wetlands > Peat | place: USA: New York...
CCCCAGGATCGCCAGCAGCAGTTGCGCGCCTTCCTCGACGCAGAGGACTTTTTCGAGGATCTGGATCTCATGCCCGGCTCTCAGGACGTGCTCCGGCAGCTCTCCTCGCGCTTTGAAATCTTCATCGCCACCCAGGCCATGGCCGTCCCCAACTCCCTTGGCTCCAAGTACCGCTGGCTGCAGCGACACTTTCCCTTCATCCCGCCCACGCACTACGTCTTCTGCGGAGACAAGTCCATCCTCCGCGCCGACTATCTTATCGACGACCTGCCTAAAAATATCCTCCGCTTTCAGGGCCAGGGCCTGCTCTACACCGCTCCCCACAACTTGGACGCCACTGGCTTTGTCCGCGTCAATAATTGGGAAGAAGTAGCCCAATACTTCGACGCCGTTCAGGCTTGAGGTAAGAATCTACCTGGCTGACGGCTGCCGCATGGGTGTCCGTCCCCAGAACCTGGGACGGGCAGGTTTGCGCCGCTTACCAGACAGTCGAAGAAACCAGGGTAGGCGGCCCTGCCTTGCCGTCAATCACCGCCGACTTGAGTACGATCTCAAGGTTCTTGCTCTCCCAGCCGGCCGGCAACTTTTTGAGGGTGTGCTCGAGATATTGGGGTGATCCTACAAACTCGCTGGCGGCTTCGGTGCCATAGGGTCCGAGTCCTGCTACGACCATAACGAGTCCCTCGGTGGTTGAATCGTGGAAGCGCGCCACGATGGCATAGTCGGTGGTGACGGAGGCGTAGGGCTTTGAGACATCGATGGACCAATCCATATTCTGCGGATCCTTTGTGTCTTGAATCCGGGCCAATTGACCAGACACGAATCGATACCTCAATGGGTTTACCAGGCGCATCGTCCAATCGTTGTTGGTCGCGCCGATCAGAATCAGTGGGTGTGAGCGGACGTCGGTCAGGCTGGCTTCGGGGGCTTCCTTGATCTGATAGTCCCTGCCGTGTTGTTGCAGAACGCCCGCCAGGCGAGCTAACGCGATCGCGCTCGCGACCGTGATGTGATGATATGGAACCTTGATGTTATCCAGAAAACTGGTGTCTGGCGGCTCCGGCGCCATATCCTGCGGGTGACTGGTTCCCACGACAATGAGAACCTGACCGGGGGACATGATGAACGGTCCCCAAAACTTGTCGATGACGGCGTCTCTGGAGGAAGAGATCCTATTGTAAGCATAGGTTCCAAACGCAGCCGCCAGCGCAAGCAGCGTCGTCGCGCTCAGGATGCCAATAACCAAACGATGCCGGCCCGCAGGCGCCTGGTTTCCGGTGGAGGGGAGCCGCTCAATCACAGCTTCTGGCTGCTCTTCGGGCATCTCCGGCCCACGCAGCAGAAACTCCGGCACATAGGAACCGAGCGGCAATTTGATCTGCAAATGCGCATCATGTCCGCTCTCTTGGTAGTATTGCGCAATCCGCTTGCGTACCTCGCCGGCGCTGAGGCGGACCACAGGATCGGCGCTGGTGTCGTAATTGGGATCGCGTCCAAAAACCTCCACTCCCAGGGTGCGTTCTTTTAAGTCGCCGCTACGGCCGTCAAGGGTGGCGTCAACAATATACTTCAGCATCGCCGGGTAACGCTTGCTGCTCTGAAAGTGATAACTGGCGATGATTGAATCCAGCTCTTTCAGGACCAAATTGCGCTCTGCCTCGGTGGCAGGAACCCATTGTTCTGGGATGTGCACATTTTCGGTCATCTTATGCCCTCAATCACTCCATCAGGGGGGTAGCATACACCCCCATGGCCAGTTTTGCGCCGCTTACCAAACCGCTGAAGAAACCAGGAGAGGCGGCCCTGCTTTGCCGTCAATCACCTCTGTCTTGAGCACCAGCTCGATATTCCTGTTCTCCCACCCAGCCGGCAGTTGTTTGGCGATCTGCTCAAGGTATTGAGGTGTAACGGCAAACGCGCTCGCGGCTTCGGTCCCATAGGGGCCAATACCTGCTATCACCATTACCGGTCCCTCGGTGGTTGGATCATAGTAGCGCGCCACGATGGCATAGTCGGTGGAGATGGAGGAGTTCGGCTTGCTGAAGTCAATGCTCCAATCGGTATTCTGGAGATTCTTCGTGTCCTGAATCTGGGCCATCGGGCCCGGCAGGAATCGAAACCTGAGAGGATTGACCAGGCGCATCGTCCAGGGATTATTGGTAGCTCCGATCAAGATCAGTCTGCGCGAATGTATATCTGTCAGGCTGGTCTCGGCATCTTCCTTGATCTCGTGTGACACGCCGTGCTGGTGAAGAACCCCCGTAACATTTGCCAGTGCGGTCGCGCTCGCTAACGAGATGCGATGTTTGGGGCCCGAAATGTGATTACCGAAGCTGGTGGTTTCATTTTCTGGACTCATCTGATTGGCTCTGTTGCCCGTTCCTACGACAATCAGAACAGGCTCCGCCGGCTTGACCATCGGCCCCCAAAACTTGTCAATGACGGCGCCTCCTGCGGCAGAGGCCCTATTGTAAGCATAGGTTCCAAACGCAGCCGCCACCGCAAGCAGCGCAACCGCGCTCAGGATGCCTATAACGTTCCGATGCCGGCCTGCGAGTGCCTGGTTTTCAGTGGAGATGAGCCGCTTAGTTACAGGTTCTAGCTGCGCTTCGAGCGTTTCCGGCCCTCGCAGCAGGAACTCCGGCACGTAGGAGCCGAGCGGCAGTTCGATCTGCACCTGTGAGCCGCTGCCAGCCTCGTGATAGTACTGAGCGATTCGCTTGCGTACCTCGCCGGCGCTGAGGCGGACCACCGGATCGGCGCTGGTGTCGTAATCGGGATCGCGTCCAAAAACCTCCACTCCCAGGGTGCGTTCTTTCAATTCGCCGCAACGGCCGTCAAGGGTGGCGTCAACAATGTACTTCAGCAGCGCCGGGTAACGCTTGCTGCTCTGAAAGTGATAACTGACGAGCATTGATTCCAGCTCTTTCAGGACCAATTTGCGCTCTGCCTCGGAGGCAGGAACCCATTGTCCCAGGGGGTGCGCACTTCCAGTCATCTTTAACCCTCAATCACTCCATCAGGGGGGTAGCATACACCCCGATAGCGAGGTTTGTCACGGGCAATTCCAAGCCTCCAAATAGCACAAGCAGTTGCAACTAGAAACCCTCCAAGTTGTTAATATTCAACAGGATGCAATTACAATTAACCTTTGAATTAAATGTAACATGCGGTAGCAGACTTGCGTGAACCCATGCCCAGGAGAAGAATGCGTGTGGTTCAGGTTCCTTCCATTTCCGGCGGTCTGCAAGACTTGTGCCTATGACAAAGAGAAGGGATGCAGGCCTTGAGCAAGAGCGAAGGGGTGAGTGTATCCGGCATTGCCGCTAGATACATGGAAGATTACCTGACCACCTTGCTGCATGTGAATACCGCCTATTTGACCAATTCGAGAGCAGGCGGGATGAAACACCCGGCGGGCGTAAGGGATTTTGCAATCTTCCTAAGGGAAGACGCGACAGGTCGAGGGTGCTATTTTCCGCGACATGTTGTGCAACCATGTTAAAGGTTTTTGTCGGTATTCAACGAGAAGTTGTTGAATACCTAAACTCATCGTCACTAGGAGGCACCAAATGACGCTACGTGGAATATTGAGACCTCTGCTCGGGTCCTTATTCGTTGTCTTTATGCTTGCTTTCTCACAAGCCCTGCTTGGCCAGGCTGTGAACGGCACGCTGCTGGGAACAGTGACAGACGCCACCGGCGCTGCCGTTCCCAATGCCAAAGTTACCGCAACAGACGTGGGCACCGGCACAATTCATCCGTCGGCTACCAATGAAAGCGGCAACTACACTTTTCCTGACCTGCAACCCGGCATCTACTCGGTAACCGTCGAGGCTAAGGGTTTCAAGAAGTTAACCCAGCAGAACATCAACCTGCTCAGCAACACAACCGTCCGTATTGATCTCGCTCTTACGCTCGGCAACGTCACGGAAAGCGTTACGGTAACCACCGAGCCCCCGCAGCTCCAGACAGACCGCGCCGACATCAGCACCAAGCTCGAAGCGGAGAGCGTGGTCAACATGCCGCTGGGCACCAACCGCAACTATCAGTCGCTGCTCAACGTAGTTCCCGGCACCGCGCCGGCTGTCTTCCAGCACTCGCAGTTCTTCAACGCTGCCAGCACCCTGCAGACCGAAGCCAACGGCATGCCGCGCGTCAGCAACCTCTATCAGATTGAAGGTATTGACGACGATGAACGCACCGGACTGCTGCAGATCATGATTCCGCCGGCAGAAGCCATTGGGACCGTCGACATCTCCACCAATAACTTCGAGGCTGAGTTGGGCCGCGCCATCGGCGCCGTCATCAACGTTACCCTCAAGTCCGGAACCAACAAATTCCATGGTTCCGCCTTCGAGTTCATCCAGAACAACTACGTCAACGCCCGCTCCTACTTCGCCGGTCCTCTGGGCCATCTGTCATACAACTACTTCGGCGGCTCAATCGGCGGACCCGTCATCAAGGACAAGCTCTTCTTCTTCGGTGATTACTTGCACACCACCGATCACGAAGCAATCTCCAACACCATGACCATCCCGGACCCCCGCTTCTATACGTTTACGACGGGACAGACCGGTTGCACCGATATTCACGGTTGCATCGACCTGAGCGCCGCCATCAGTGCGGGCAAAGGCCAGGTCTACGACCCCACAACCTTCTCAGACGGCACTCTTCACGCGGGAACGGCAACAGATCATCGCGTTGCCTTCCCCAACAACCAGATCCCCTACGCCCTGGTGAACGGGACTTACCCGGTCTCGCTCACCATCCTGAAGGATTTGAACACGGCGGCGGCGGCCAACGGAATAGTCTATGGTGTCACTACGGGCACAACTTACAAACCGTTGAGCAACCCGGCAAATAACTACACCACCAACGTGCCGTTCAGAAAAGTTACTGACAGCTACGACATCAAGATCGACTACACGCCGCGTGAGAAGGACCATATCAGCTACCGTTACAGCTCTGAGAAGGTTAATACTTTCCAGGCTTCGGCTTGGGGAGCCTTCCTGGGCGGTCCTGCGCCGACGTCAAACGGCGGTTTTGAAGGCAATGGCAATTACACATCGTACTCAACCGGTATCAATGCCGATCACGTCTTCTCGCCGTCCTTCTTTACCGAGTTGCGCCTCGGCCTGGCCCATTACGAGAGTACCGCGACCCCCATTGACTACGGCGCCAACGATGCAACCACCCTCGGCGTCCCCGGCGTCAACCTCTCTGGTCAGCCCTTTACCTCCGGGCAGGTTGCTGTCACAGTCAACGGCGGTTTCAACAACCCCATGATCGGCTACTCCGCATCCTTGCCATGGATCAGGGGTGAGTCGAATATCGACATCGTCAACAACTGGACCAAGATTATTCGCAACCACACCATCAAGTGGGGTGGCGACGTCCGCCGCATCCACGACAATCTGCTCCAGGATCAGACCTTCAGCGCCCGCGGCGCATACACCTTCTCCGACGTGCAGACCTCGGACGCGGCTTCGCCAGGCACCGACATCGCCAACGACATCGCCAGCTTCCTGCTCCAGCAGCCCAGCCAGACCGGCCGCGATGTCAACACCATCTTCCCCCGCTACCGCCAGTGGTGGATTTTCATGTTCGCCAGTGATAAGTGGCAGGTTTCGCCCAAGATGACCGTTGATATCGGAGTTCGCTGGGAAAACTATCCTCCCGCTACCCCGGCAGTTCCAGGAGGTTTCTCCAACTACAATGTGGCCAATGACACCCTGGTCATCGCCGGTACAGGCAGCAATCCCTCCAACCTGGGCATGGCGTCGGATTACAAGTACTTTGCTCCGCGCACCGGGTTGTCCTACAGGCTCAGACCCAATACCGTTCTCCGTGCCGGCTTCGGCATCAGCTACACGCCGTTCATGGATAACACCTACGCCTACAACTACCCCATCCGTTCCAACAACAGTTTCCAGCCGGTGAGTTCTTCTCCCTACGCCCCTGCCGTTTTGGGCGACGGCGTGACCGTTTCGACCTTGCAGGTGGGCTTCCCGGCGCCGGTGGCGGTAACCATTCCGTCCAACGGAATCATTCAGTTGCCGGTAACATCCAGCGGGCTTTCCGGAGTGCCGCTGATCCAGGCCAAGCAGCTCATCGGTCAGGTCTACACCATCATTCCTTTGAACTGGAGGAATCCTTACGCGTCTTCCTGGAATCTGGCCGTTCAGCAGGCTCTGCCCTACAATATGTCGCTCCAGGTTGCCTATGTGGCCAACCACGGAACGCGTATGTCGGTCTCGCAGAACGTCAACCTGCCCAAAACCTATGACGGCGGCTCAAACTCGGATCCTGAGTATGCGTCCTTCAGCCGCACCGCGGCCACTAACCAGTACTTCATGGACTTCTCGTCGAATTACAATTCGATGCAGGCCCAACTCACCAAGCGCATCTCTAGCGGACTGTCCTTCACCTCCGCCTTCACTTGGGGTAAGGCGCTTACCTACTCCACCGGCGGCGACGATGACGGCAGTCTGATGTTCTTCACAAACCTGCGCCAGAACTACGCCCGGGCGGACTTCGACCGCAAATACAACTATGAGCAGACCATCAATTACGCGCTGCCCTTCGGCAAAGGCCAAAAGTGGATGAACACTAACCGGATTGCCGACGAGATTCTCGGTGGATGGAAGCTCACCGGTGTCATCTCTGTCGTTTCCGGTCTGCCTTTCACTGCCTCTACCAACGGCTCCAATCTCAACACTCCCGGAACCACAGAAACAGCAACTCTGACCGGCAGCTTCAAGAAGCTAAAGGGCATCGGTTCCTCTTCGCCATGGTTTGATCCGACGGTCTTCGCTGTTCCCAACGGCTGCACCGGCGCCACTGCTGGCACTTTCACCGGAACCCCCGGCGCTGGTGGCACTTACACGCCGTCAACCTGCACTGCCCCGGCCCTGGGCAATACGGGAAGAAACCAGTTCACCGGCCCTGGCTACCATCAAGACAACTTCTCGCTCTTCAAGAAGTTCGACATCTATCGTGATGTGGCGATGGAAACCCGCTTCGACGCCTTCCAGTTGAGCAACTCGCCGCAGTTTGGCCTGCCCAGCAGCAGCAATCCCACCTCTTCAGCCTTCGGCACCATCACCAGCACCCTCGGCAGCGGCCAGGGCAGCGTGAATGGCGTCGGCGGCGGACGCACATTGCAGGGATCAGTCAGGATCATGTTCTAAGACCGTTCCTGTTAACTTCACTTAACTGGCCGGTCACCGCTTGCCTGGGGTGACCGGCCTTAACATCTGACACAGTATTCAGTCGGCACGAGATTGCCCGTGAGCAAAGGAGCAATATGAATCGCATTTCAAGACGCAGTTTTCTTGCTGCAACAGGTATGGCCGCTGCCGCCTGTGCCATTCGGCCGCTCATCGGCATGGCCTCGCCATCGAAGTCTCCCTTCAGGATTTCCGTCATTAACGATGAGATCTCGCAGGACTTTGACCACGACTGCTATGTGGTTGCCCATGATTTCGGCTTGAGCTGGATCGAGCTTCGTTCCATGTGGGGCAAAAACGTCACCGAACTGAGCGCAACTCAGATCGACGACGCGCAGAAGATTCTTGCTAAATACAATCTGCGGGTCACTGATATCGCCAGTCCGCTCTTCAAGACTGATTGGCCCGGCGCGCCTAAATCACCCTATAGCTCCAAGGCCGACTTGCATAGCGCAGCCGAGACGACCTTCAAGGAACAGGATGAGATTCTAGCGCGTTCCATCGCTCTGGCCAAGCAGTTCAAGACGAATAAAGTCCGCTGCTTCGACTTCTGGCGGCTCGAAGATGTTGCCCCCTTCAGGGCAGCAATCGATGAAAAGCTTCGTTCGGCTGCCGAGGTTTGCGGCAAGCAGGGCATTCTTCTCTTGCTGGAGAATGAGTTTGCCTGCAACACCGCCACCGGGCGCGAGGCCGGGCGCGCCATGAATGCGGTTCGCACGCCGCATCTGGCGCTCAACTGGGATCCCGCCAATGCCGTCATGCGCGGCGAATTCGACGCCTTTCCCGGCGGATGGGATGCCATCCCCAAGAATCGCATCCATCACTGCCACTGCAAGAATGCCGTCAAGGGCGCGGACGGCAAAATCGAGTGGGCGCCGGTCGGAAAGGGAATTCTCGATTGGACAGCGCAGTTTCGCGCGCTCAAGAAGTCAGGCTTTCGCGACGCGGTCAGCCTGGAGACGCACTGGCATGGAGGCGGCAGCCCGGAAGAGTCCACCCGTATTAGCTGGGAAGGCATGAAGCAGGCCCTGAAAGATTCCGCAACGCTTTAGTCAGAGATAGGATGACTTGCACTTTGGTCCACGCATGAACAACCCAGCCTTATTGGCAAACAGGAGAAAAACAAGATGGTGACTCGACGTGAATTCCTTGACACGCTCGCGGTAGGTGCTGCTGGTTTGGCGATTGCATCGACCGCCAAGAGCTATGGCCGGATTCTCGGCTCCAATGATCGCGTTAACTTTGCAATTATCGGCCTCCACGGGCGAGGCTATGCCCATCTTGTCTCGCTTAAGGCAAACAAGGACGTGGCCCGGGTCTCGCATATTTGCGACGTTGACGGTGACATTCTGAAAAAGTTTGCCGATTTTGCGGGAAATGAGTTAGGTTATGCCCCCGCCACCGAAAAGGACTTCCGCCACATCCTCCAGCAAAAGGAGGTGGACGCCATCACCATCGCCACGCCCGAACATTGGCACGCTCCCATGGCCATCGCCGGTCTGCAAGCGGGCAAGAATGTTTACATTGAAAAGCCATGCAGCCACAATCCCGCCGAGGGCGCGCTGCTGGTTCAGGCTCAACAGAAGTATGGGAAACACGTCCAGTTGGGCACGCAACGGCGCTCAAATTCCTTGATCATTGAGGCCGTTCATAAAGTTCACGATGGAATGATCGGCAGGCCTTACTTCGGCAAAGGATGGTACGGCAACACAAGAATTTCGATTGGGACAGGAAAAGTGGTGCCCGTGCCGGCGCAGCTCGATTGGGAACTCTGGCAGGGTCCTGCGCCGCGCAGGCCGTATACAGACAATGTTCATCCCTATAACTGGCACTGGTTCAAGCTCTATGGAACTGGCGAGACGCTCAACAACGGCACCCATGAGATCGATGTCTGCCGCTGGGCAATGGGCGTTGATTATCCGCGGCGCATCACAGCCTCCGGCGGAAGATATCAATTCAAGGATGACTGGCAATTTTATGACACCCTGGTCACCAGCTTCGACTACGGCGACAAATTGATTTCGTGGGAGGGAAGATCTTGCTCAGGAATGAAAATTTACGGCCGCGACCGCGGGTCGACGATCATGGGAACCACCGGCTCCATGCTCATCGATGCCGGCGGCTATGAGGTTTACGACCTCAAGGGTAAGAAGATCAGCGAGGTCAAAGCTGGCGAGGCAAACGCCTCGTCTGACCTCACCGGCCGCGACTCGATGACGGATGCGCACTTTGCCAACTTCATCACGGCCATCCGCAAGGGTGAAAAACTCAACGCTCCTATCGCCATCGGCAATGTTTCCGTCACCATGCTGCAACTTTCAAACGTCGCATGGGAAGTGAGCCGCGAACTCAAGCTCGACACAACTAATGGAAAGATTCTGAATGATCCCGCGGCCATGAAATTGTGGAGCCGCACATACGAAAAGGGCTGGGAGCCGCATCTCTGAGACACGTAAAAATTTGGAATACGCGAGGAGTTATCTGACCATGAAACAAACGTTTTCACGCCGCAACTTCGTCCAATCCAGCGCTTTCCTGGCCTTGGCTTGTGCCGCGCCGGGCGCCGTTCCCGCCTTCGCTGAACCCAGGCCGGCCTCCGGTAAGCCGTCGCCCATTCATCTGGGCCTCGCAACCTATACCTTCCGCAACTTCACCCGTGCCCAGATGATCGGCTTTCTCAAGCAGCTCAACCTCGCCGACCTGAACGTCAAGGACGTCAAGGATCATCTGCCTGTGGACCCGGCGGAAGAAACCAAGGCGCTCGCCGACTATGCCGCTGCGGGCATAAAACTCCACGCCGCCGGGGCCATCTACTTCCGCAACAATGAGGACGCCGATATCCGCGCCAAATTTGAGTACTGCAAGCGCGCCGGCATCTCCGTCATAGTCGCCGGCGACCCCACCCCTGAAACTTTGCCCCGCATCGAGAAATTCGTCAAGGAATACGATATTCGCATCGCCATCCACAATCATGGGCCGGAAGACAAGCTGTGGCCCTCGCCGCTCGATGTGCTCAAGTCGCTCAAGAATACCGACCCGCGCATCGGCTGCTGCATCGATGTCGGCCACACCGTGCGCGCCGGCACGGATCTCGTGCAGGCCATTCGTAAGGTAGGCCCGCGTCTCTTCAACGTGCACATGAAAGACCTGACGAACTTCCAGAGCAAGGAGAGCCAGGTTGCCGTGGGAGAGGGTATTATGCCGGTGCGCGAGATGTTTGCCGCGCTGATTGCCATCAAGTACAAAGGCTTTGTCGATCTGGAGTATGAGATACACGCCGACGATCCCATGCCCGGCGTCATCAGCAGCTTTGCTTATATGCGTGGTGTTCTGGCGGGGATGGGTTATGCCAGCCAAGGTTGATGCGCGGCTAGTTCCCGCAGCGAGCTAAAACATATTCATTGGCGGATAGCCGCCAAGCTTGAAATTGATCCCCAACTAACGACATCAGCCCGAGGCGCGTTTCCAGAGCTTGGCGTCCGCCTGGAAGTAATCTATATCACTTCACCCGCTTTCCATGCTGAAGCCCCACTTCCGAGGATTAAACCAGTCGACGCCGGCCTTTTGAAATCAAACCGGGCTGGATGAGTACCAACCGTCCGCCGTTTGCTTTCCTGGCTCTCTCGGATAAAGGCGTCGGAACTGATCCTCGTGCTTGATTCCCAGATCCCGCACCCTTTGAGTGACAACCTCGGCGTTGGGACGCTTTTCTAGCCCATTCCACCCGGCTTCGTTTTGCGTGTCACCTGTCGCTATCGTCCGACCGTTAAATGTGGTTTTGTAGGTGCCATCTGGATGAGAAGGAACGGCATTTGTTCCTTGAGAGTCGGCATCTGACAGTCGAATATGCATGCCGGCAAGCGAGGCCACGTCGATGGACCTATCGATCAAAGCCCGCAGCAGGTTGGAGGCTTCGCCGTTCAGGCCACCTTCAGGACAATCTTTCCTATGTGCAAGCTCGACTCTATGCGCACGTGCGCCTTTGCTGTCTCCTCGAGAGTGAAGACCTGATCCAATACGGGGCGGACCTTTCCTTCCCGCGCCAAAGGCCACAGACACTCTTCGAGGCCATCGCGCAGCCGCATTTTCTCCGTCACCGGGCGCGCTCGCAGCGTCGATCCGGTGATCACTAGCCGCTTCGACATCACCGTCCGCAGATCGAAAATCACTTCACTGCCATGCGTCGTGGTGATATGCACCAGGCGTCCGTCTTTGGCCAGCAGCTTCAGATGCTTCGCGAAATAATCGCCGCCTACAATGTCCAGGGTCACATCCACGCCTTTGCCACCGGACCACTCCAGCGCGCCTCGGCACAGGGTCCTGGCGCCACGGTTTCTCCGGCGACCTCAAGCCCCATGATTTCAGAGCTGCACGAGATTGGCCTAAATCGCAATCCGGACACAGAAGTCAGAGTGCCAAATGAGATTCTTGCGCGAAGAATTGATGTCCCCAGAAGAGCTGGCGTCGAACTTTGAACTCTCGACGACCACACTGGCGGACTGGCGCTCGCAAAACACGGGGCCGAGCTACATGAAGATCGGCAGGAGAATCTGGTATCCCAAACCATTCGTCGCAGCGTGGGCGGAGACTCAGATCATGGAGACAAACCATGGCACTAAGAAAACGAAAAAGGCACAGCCCGAGAAATTTCCAAACTAAACAAAATATTGTATTTATGGGGAAAAGTTGGAGGCGCGGGCCGGGATCGAACCGGCGCATAAAGGTTTTGCAGACCTCTCCCTTACCACTTGGGTACCGCGCCTTGGCAGGGCTGCTTAAATTGAAATTCCATGCCGCCGTAGCCAACCCGGCCGGGGCCGGAGGGCGGAATGGAGCGGGAGACGAGACTTGAACTCGCGACCCTCGCCTTGGCAAGGCGATGCTCTACCACTGAGCTACTCCCGCAGGATGCAAATTTGAGTATACCGGGGCCGCGAAATCAGGTCAAACAGCGGCCAGCGACGTGCCTGAAACCGGTAAGCCAAAACCGGGCCGTGAACCCTTCTCCTCGCGCACCAGCTCCCCATCGCGCATATACAGAATCCGGCTGGCAATCGCGGCTGCTTCGGGGTTATGGGTAATCATTAGAGTGGTTTGGCCCAGCTCCCGGTTCGACCGCAGCAGCATGTGCAACACTGCGTCTGAGCTTTTGGTGTCCAGGTTGCCGGTGGGCTCGTCGGCCAGCACGATTGCCGGACGTGTAATCAGCGCACGGGCGATGGCTACGCGCTGCTGCTCGCCGCCGCTCAGCTCGTTTGGCCTGTGTTGGAGCCGTCCCTGGATCGCCAGCATATCACTCAAATGATTGAGGTAATCCCGGTCCAACGGGGTCTTTTTCCCGCCTTCGGCGCGGCCGCTGACCGAGTGGGCGATCTCGATATTGCCCATGGCCGAGAGCGTGGGCAGCAGGTTGAACTTCTGGAAAACAAAGCCGATGCGGTGCTTGCGCAGCCGCGTCCGTTCGGCGTCCGAGAGCGAGGCAAAGTCAATGCCGTCAATCACCACGCGGCCTTCGGTGGCCTGCGTCAGTCCTCCCAACAGATAGAAAAGAGTGGACTTGCCTGAACCCGAGGGGCCGACGATAGAGACAAACTCTCCCGGCTCAACGGCCAGCGAAACCCGGCGCACGGCGGTGACCTTGATTCGGCCTGCCGCATAAACCTTGGTCAGGTTTTCGGTAAAAATGATGGGCGAAGATTGTTTGGGCTGCACGTTTTTATTGTAACTGCGCGGGTTTATGCGTACATATGCCTAGAATCTATCTCATAAACATTTCCGGCTGTGATTTCTGCGAAACTGGAGTTGCTCAAGGCGTCTCTGCGGACTGGGATGGCAGGCCGTTGGGAACTTTCAGACGAACAGTGGGAATTGGTGGGGCCGATCCTGCGCCCGGCGCGGCGTGAGGATAATCGCGGCCG
>Ga0326728_10019493_pt1 | contig 13149 bp, 8 predicted proteins | sample MB3enrmetagenome_FD_207602 | JGI IMG/M metagenome (GOLD analysis project Ga0326728, IMG submission 207602) | Lab enriched peat soil microbial communities from McLean, Ithaca, NY, United States - MB31MN | ecosystem: Environmental > Terrestrial > Soil > Wetlands > Peat | place: USA: New York...
ATGGCCTGTTCCAGCCGACCCCTATCCGGGCATCAACCAGACGAGTCCGGGTGAACACACCTAGACCCCAGGCGCAACACCGCGCAAGGACTTTAGAATACCCGAATCAAGCCTCAGAGTCAACGCAATGCTAGGGTACAGTCAGCGCAATCGTATTTGCATCCTTGCAGGGTACGGATTTCAGCGAAGGGTACGGGCTTCAGCCCGTACATGAAGGTGCCGCAAAATCATCGCGGGCCTTCGCCTTGATGGGAGAACATTGCAATTTGTTGCCGGTGTTTGCAGATAATTATTCCTTTCTGGTGCACAATCAAAGCAATCAAATGGCAATGCCGCTCACGATCTTTGACAACTGATTCGCTGACCCGTTATCGATCCAGCCCAGAAGTTTTGAAACGCTGTGCCCCATCCATTCCGCGCTTTTTGCGGAATGGGTGGGAGGGAGTGTTGCATCTTTTTGGGGCGGATCAGTAACATCGGAAAACACGTATCTTTTCGCCTCCGCCGCTTCCGCAACCCACTCAAAAATCATGGGTTAGCTCCACAGCTGGTGCAAAAATGCAACAATTGTTTTTCCCTGTATTCGCCTTTTAGGCCCAAAGACAAAATTCAGTAATCATCATGGTATCAACAACATAACAAATCAGAAAGGGCGAACAAAGGACAAACAATAGGCGAAACCCAGGCGCGGGATTCCGGGTCTGGCGCGGGATTCCGCGTCTCTCGCCTCTCAATTTTCAGACGCGGGAGTCGCATCCTGCATCCGGATCGTATTTCAAATGCGATGGCCCTGAGGGTACAGAAAATCCGGTAGCATGATTTCTTATCTTCGTGTTACTCTGGTGCTTCGCCGGGATGGCTCGGGGCATCCACCACTCCCGGCAGGAGTGCGCATGGGCATTCTCAGCAGAATCGGCATCGCGCTGGATTCGGAGCTTCTAAAGCGGTTTGACCGCTCCATTCGGCAGCGGGGCTATACCAACCGCTCTGAGGCCTTTCGCGATTTGATTCGCGACCGGCTGGTGACCGAGCAAACCGCGTCGCCAGAGGCGATTGTCGTGGGCACCGTCACGCTCATCTTCGACCACCACGCCCATGGCATCACCGAGAAGCTGACCGAGGCGCAGCATGAGCATCACGAATTGGTGGTCTCCACCAGCCACGCCCACCTGGATCACGATTCCTGCCTTGAAGTGTTGATCGTACATGGCAAATCGGCCCAGGTAGCCCAGTTTGCTGACCAGCTGATCGGCCTCAAGGGCGTGCAGCACGGCCGCTTGGTGATGACCGTTCCGGAGCATGCGCTGACGCCGCCCTCCGAGTCGAAGCACAAGCATCCTCATAAGCATTGAGCAATAGATAGTGGTCAGAACTTTTTACTGACCACTGACCACTGTTCACTGTCCACTGTATTTGTCAAAAGCTTCTTCCTATCGCGAATCGCGCCAGAAACGGTTCGGTGGGGTGGGTAACGCGTCCGAATGCCGGCGCGGATGTTGGAGTGATTTGGTAGACATAGGCGTAGTCAATGTCGGCATCTTTGCGGTTCAGCATATTCAAAAATTCGGCCGTAATGTGCCACTTCTTTTTAAACTGATAGCCAAGCTCCCCATTGAGCAACACCGTTTGATTTGACTGATAAAGTCCGTCCGACGTCAGATAACGCGGACCAAAGTAGCGCAGGCGCAAACTCGACGTAACGCCTTTCAAATCGTGCAGTGTGGCGCCCGATGAAACCACCACCTTCACCGCTTCGGGCACCAGCTTGCCGCCCGGGCCTTGCACAAGCTGGCCATCCACGCTGGTGTATGCCGCATCATCTGGGTCTATTTCAGTAAATTGGGCCCTGGAGTTCGCAAAGTCAAAATCAAAAGCCAGATGTTCACGTGGCGTGTAGTAGTTCGCCCATTCGAGGCCATAGCGGTTGCTCGGCTGCTTTGAAGCAGACGTGCTTCCGGTGTCGCCATCCTGCTGCAGTTCGGAAGCACTGCGAAGATACCAGAGCGAAAGGGTGCTTTGCAGATGTTGGACGGCCACATTGCGCACGCCGATTTCCCCGCCCTTGGTTTGGACCAGTGGTGGGATTTTTGCAACGGGAGTATTGGGGTAAGGATTGTCCGGCGAAACCGGTTCCACCACTTGCGTAGAGCCGCGCCCGTCATTCGAGTGAAAACTGAATCCGCCCTGCAGATAGAACTCAGTATTGGACCACGGGTCAAAGATCAAATTCAATTTTGGGCTGGGCAGAAACTTGCTGGCTGTGCCGGAATTGGCCGCGTTAACCGAGGCCGAGTAAGCCAGGCTGGTGACGTCAAAGTATTCCAGGTCGCCTCGCAGGGCCGCCACTGAGCGGAATTGTTTCGTCCACGGGATTTTATTTTCCGCATAAAAACTGCCTACCGTGTCCGTAAAGTTATCCCGCTCCGTGGTCGCGGGCAAAATTGGACAGCTGATCGAGGTTGGGGTGGGGCAGGTGGGAAAACTGGCGCCGGTGGCAAAATAATCAATTTTGGCCGTGCGCGCGCGATTTTCCGTCCGGTATAGGCCATTGTTGATCCAATCGTTGCGCAGCTGCATGCCGAATGTATTGGCCATCTTGCGGCCATACCATGTGCTGAAAATCGTGTGGCGTGCGTCCAGCCCGCCCACCCAGCGCCTATCCTGCTGTTCGAACTGATCGCCTTTGTTGTAGTCCACCAGGTAGTAAGTGAAATCGGAAAATAAATTGAGGTCGTAATAAAACACGTAAGCCGAGATTTTCGACTCGGAGTTTGCGCCTTGGCGATGCCACTCGCCTTGCAAGCTATAACGCTGGCTGTGCCCGCCGTCCGTCGGGTTCAGTGTGCCAAAGAAACCGACCAGAGGTTGGGCGGTAACGGGGATCTGGTCGCTCGAGTTCCATTTTCCGTGGTAAGCGCGGGCTGTGATGCTGGCGCCATTGTTGTCGTCGCCCTGGCTGTAGGTGAGCAATCCGTTGATTTTGTTAAAACCATCCGGATGTACCCATGGACCGTCATAGTAATACTCTTCTCCGCCGTACAACAGATTGCCCTTGCCGAGCTTTTGCGATGCGCCGAAAACGATCCTTACATAGTCATAAATCCCGCCTTCCACCTTGAAGAAGTTCTGAGTCAGCGTCTTGAAAAATTCCACATGGGCATTTGCAGCCGAGCTGAAGTTGCCGGCATTCGCGTAATAGGGGCCTTTCTCGAAATCCACCCGCTTCACAAACTCCGGGATGACGGTGTTCATGTCCGAGTACCCTTCGCCGTGCGCGTGCGACGGCAGGTTCAGCGGCATATCGTCGAGGAAAATGGCGATATCCGTGCCGTGGTCGAGATTGAAGCCGCGCAGGAAATATTGGTTGGCCTTGCCGCCCCCGGCGTGTTGCGTGATGATAAGACCGGGAACCGTCTCCAAAACTTCTCCCGAGCGAAGAATCGGGCGATCCTGAATTTCCGTTGCGCCCACCGTTCCCTGGGTGCCGGATTCGGCAATTCCGATCAGTTCATCCTCTCGCCCCTGCACGTTGATGGTGGTGCTAACAGCGCTCACTACCAGAGAGATGCGCAGCGGAGCCGGCGCTCCGGTGGTCCCTAGGTTGACAAGGATTTCCTTGGTTTCAAAACCGGGATTCATTACGACGAGTCGATAATTGCCTGCCGTGAGGCCAGATAGAATGAAGCAGCCGTTCGCGTTCGACTGTGTCGTTCCTTGTACAGTGCCGTTCGCGCCGCGAACCTGCACGGTAGCCCCGGCAATCACCGCGCCAGACGTGTCAACGACAGTTCCTGATAGCTGAGACGGATAAGCCTTATCACTCGCGGCGGCCGGGAGACCCTGCGGATCAACGATGCGGCCGGTGAACGAAAGCTCCTGCGCGGCCAGGAGGCATGGCGCCAGCAGAAAGGAAAAAACGGTTACAGCAAAATCAGAGTAGCTATACCCGGAAGCAATCCTGTCAAGTGGCTTTTTCATCAAGAAAAAGCCACATTCAAGGATCTCAATAAGGGCACGTATACTCTGATTTTGCTCCAGCCGATGCATCGTAAACGGTAGCAGTACCCGCGCCATGAAAATGATTATTTCATGCGTAGCACGAAATTTGTGCTAGTATGTGGCATAATATTATAAAATTCGTATGCGGCCGCGGAGGGGAATCTGCAACTCCGCGCCGGAGGACACCATGCGCCCGATTTCACCGCTTCTGCAAAGCCTTGTAGCGGCAGGCTTGTTCCTGTCCGTTTCGCCAATCTTCTCGCAGCCGGTAAATCCGCATCCGCTGACCATGCCGCTCGTATGCCCGCAAGCAGATTGTCCTCTGCTGGGAGGGGTTCCGCAAACGGCCGGAATGCGCAGCGGATTTGTGCGCCTGCAACCCGGCGCCACGGTCGGCTGGCACACCACCGGCAAGAACGAGGAAGCCCTGGTGATCCTGCGCGGCCAGGGCGAGGCGCTCATCGACGGTCAAGCAAAGCAGCCGTTTACGGCTCAGGCGTTTGTCTATATTCCGCCAGCGACCCGCCACAACGTGGAGAACACGGGAAAAGAGCTGCTGGAGTATGTGTACGTGGTTGCTCCCGCGAAGCTGGAGTAGTTTCAGGGCTTCGCTGTGGAAGGTTTGTCCGCCACGGTCGGCGGAAGCGTTGCGGACTTCAATTCGCTCAGATTGGCCAGCACCGCTTGCCGGCGAGCTTGGTCTTTTTCGGTTTCGTCCGGCAAAAGGGGGCAGAAATAGAACTCAAGAATGTTTTTGCGCAACGGGGCCGATGTCCGCTCGAAGTTACCCGCGGCCAACCGGGCCAGAAGGCTTGCATAGGTTTCGTCCGCAAGCGAGTATTCTCCTGCCTCGGTCCTCTTGCCGTCATCGAGATCGCAGTTGGGCAGAACCAGCTTGCCCGCGCGCGCCTCTTCCAGCAGGACGCGGTAATGATCGGTAGTTGTGTTGATGCTTTTGATATACAGATCTTCTGTTTTCGGGGTCGGGTTATTAAAGCCCAATCCTTTGAAGGGACCGATCTTCGGCATAATGCGCAAAAGTGTGGATAAGATTCGTGTGCCCAGTCCCGGCTTTGTATAAGTGTTTCCCCACGCTCTCTCATAATCCGAGCGGGATAGGCGATAGAGGAACTTCCGTCTGTCAAAGTTCGGCGTCTCGCGCATCAGATCCTTCTTGTGCATCTGCAGCGCCACCTGGGTCATCTGCGGAATCAGCCGGCTGACCGAGTAGCGATAGGAGCCAACGGCGAGGGTCTCGTGCGCCAGCACGTCCTTCAGTTCCAGCCCGTAGACTACCGGGAAGACCCGCTCCAGCAGCGGTTCCGAGACCTGGAATCCTATGAAATCGTGGAACTGATCCGACGCATAACGATTCTTCGCCACCTGCAATGTGTCGAATCCAAACTCCGTCTTCAAATGCGCCGACTTGTCCTGCGCATAGCGAACGGAGCTGCCATATTTCGCGCGCAGCTTTGGATAATGGAGCGCGACTGCCTCATTGACCGCCGGATGGCCATCAATATCCGCGACGTAATGCGAGAGCGCGCCCAGCGCAAAGGCGTACTCGTCGGCACTCTGGCTTTCAACCAGTAACTCCAGGACAAAGTCCCCGGTGCGAACGTAATGAGTCAGGTTGCTGAAGTCCTTGCTGCCGAATGGATAGTAACCCAGATCCTGGATCACAGAGCCGCCATAGGCGTAGGCATGAGCTTCCTTGATCTGGTCTTCGGTCATGCCCGGAAAGCGTTCAAGCAGGAGCGGCCGAATCTCGGAGGTCCATGCCAGATCAATAATTTCCTCGTGGGTTAAAACGGAGTAGGCAACCGCGGTTCCGCTCGACAGCAGCGCCGCGAAAACAAGTGCCGCCGCGCGAGCAAGCCTCAGATGCCAACTCCTGATCATCGTATGAGGTCCGCGGCTCAAATCCGGACCAACAACAGCAGAATGATGAGGATCATGACGATGAGTCCAACCCCGCTGGACGGATAGTATCCCCAGTTCCTGCTGTGCGGCCATGTCGGCAGCGCGCCGATGAGCACAAGGATTAAAACCACGACCAAGATTATTCACAGCATGATTCCTCCCGGCGTTTCCGCAGGTCTCTCATCGGCTCAGTTAGTGCTGGAGAAAAACCACTTCTGAGTTTTTCACGCAGCGCACGCGGAATCTGGTCAATTGAATACAGAAGTAGGATTTGCCTGCCTGGTTTGCGCGCGGATTTCAGGGCTTCACGCCGGGCGGAATCAGCAGGGTCACGCCCTGGGGCGCAATCTCAATGCGAACCGGCAGATCGCCGAGAAACTCGCCATCCGCCTCAACCAAAACGCGCGGCGCGGAGCCGTTGCGCGAACGGCACTCCACCGAGACGGCGTCCAGCATTTCGATTTCGCGCGATGCCCGTGGCAGGCCGAGAAGGGCAGCCATCAAAAAGCGGAAGTAGCTGAGACGGCTGCGAGTTTTGAAGGCCACCAGGCGCAGCCCCTCATGGTGCAGTGTGGCGCCGGGAATAAAGTGGTTGAGCACGCCGCCAAAGTTGCGGATGCGCACCGCCAGCAGTTCGGAGATTTCTTCTATGCGCGGCTGAGCCCCGGCGCGCTCCTCAATGGCCGCCTCAAAAAGCGGGAAGGAATGCCTGGCCCACACGCGGAAGCCCTCGATCAGGTAGAGGAGATAGCCGAGCCGCCGCTTGAGGCCGGGGTCAAGCCGGGAAATAAACAACGCGTCCGCGCCCACTCCGGCGGCCACGGTAAAGTAACGTGAGCGCGCCTCGCCGTCCGCGTCCCGGTATGAGATTTGGCCCACGGAGACCCGTACAGGTGAAGCAGTCAGCAGCCTGCGAACGACCCTTGCCGGCGAGAAGCGCAGGCCGAGATTCGCCGCCAACGCGTTGGCGGTGCCAAACGGCACCACCCCCAAAGCTACATCCGTGCCTACCAGGCTCTGCAGAACTTCATGGACGGTTCCATCGCCGCCACAGGCAATGACCGTGTCGCAGCCGCGAAGCACCGCCTGCTCGGCCAGCACGCCGGCGCTGCCGGGAGCGAGGGTTTCATGCGCTTTGGCTTCAACGCCTGCTTTACGCAGGACAATGAGCGCTTTGTCGATGGCTGCGTGATGCCTCCACGAGTGCTGCCCGGAAGCCGGATTGTAAATAAGCGCAACGCGGCGCATCGCGAGTTTCTCCTTTAGAGTTCGTGCCCGGCGCAATCCTCAGGACGGGAGCGTTCTTCTTATCTTCGCACCTTCAAGGCGGCCATGTGGTTGCCATTGCGGGTTCCCTCCGCAATTGCGGGGATTGCGGCCTGGGAATCCCCGTTCCGGGCTCAGGCGCTCCCGGTGAACTAATCTTGCTTTGCGCGCGTACACTAAGTAGAATTGCCGACTGAAACAGTGGAAAGGACCTGAAATGCCCGTACAGATGATGAAGAGCCCCCTGCACAGCCTCCGGCTGCAGCTGATTGCCGGCCTGGCGATCAGCCTGATGATGTTGCCCTTGATGGCCGGCAGCCAGGCGAAGCCGGCCCACAAGAACAAGCCCGCCGTCCCGGCAACGCCGGCCGCTGCTATCAAGCCCGCCGCCCCGACCGATGCGCCCCGCTATAAAGACGCCCGCCTGCCCATCGAGGACCGGGTGGCTGACCTGATGTCGCGAATGACGCTTGAGGAGAAGGTCGAGCAGCTTGCCACCGGCTGGGAGAGCAAGATCGAGGTCATCGACCCCACGGGAACCTATACCAGCGAGACCGCGCGCCAGACGATTCAGAGCACCTGGGGCCCGGAGTTGAAGTTCACCGCGCGCCAAGCGGCGATTCTGCGCAACGGTGTGCAGCGCTATCAGCGCGAGAAGACGCGCCTGGGCATACCGGCGCTATTTATGGGCGAGGCCCTGCATGGCCTGATGGAGTACGGCAGCACCAGCTTTCCGTCAACGCTGGCGCTGGCCAGCACCTGGGATCCGGCGCTGGTCAAGCGGGTCTTCACCGCGGCCGGCGACGAGGCTGGCTCGCGCGGCGTTGGCCAGGTCTTTTCGCCGGTGCTCGGCCTTGCGCGCGATCCCCGCTGGGGACGCACGGAGGAGACATATGGCGAAGATCCCTACCTGGTCTCGCGCATGGGGGTCGCGGCTATCGAGGGCCTACAAGGCGACTCGTATCTGATCGACCGCCATCACGTGATGGCCACCGCCAAGCACTTCGCCGTGCATTCTGAGCCCGAGGGTGGAACCAACACCGCGCCCGGCAACATCTCCGAGCGAGAAATCCGCGAGAACTTCTTTGTGCCCTTCAAAGCTGCGGTCCAGGAGGCGCGCGTGGGGAGCGTGATGGCCTCCTACAACGAGATCGACGGCGTGCCCTCGCATATGAACCGCTGGCTGCTGGACAAGGTTCTGCGCCAGGAGTGGGGATTCAGTGGCTACATCATTTCCGACGACTTCGGAATCCAGATGATGGCGCAAACCCATCATGTGGCCGCCAACACCCAGGATGCGGCGCGGCTGGCGCTTGCGGCCGGCGTCGATTATGACCTCTCCGACGGCTCCGCCTATCGTTCGCTCGCGGACCAGGTCAAGCAGGGCCTGGTGCCGGCCAGCGAAGTGGACCGGGCGGTTGCCCGCGTGCTGGCAGTCAAGTTCCGCTTGGGACTCTTCGACGATCCCTACACCGACCCCGACTATGCCGAGCGCGTGACCAACGGCGAGGAGCACCGCAAGATCGCCCTGGAGGCGGCGCGCAAGGCCGTCGTGCTGCTCAAAAACGACAAGGACCTGCTGCCTCTCGATCTGTCGAAACTGAAGACGATTGCGGTGATCGGACCCAACGCCGCCGACGTCCACATCGGCGGATATAGCCGCGATCCCGGCCAGGGAGTGAGCGTTCTCAACGGCATCCGCGCGCGCGTGGGAAACAAGGCCAGCGTGCTCTATGCCGAGGGATGCAAGATCACCACCGCGCCCCAGGGCTACATGGGCTCGAATGCTAATAATGTCCAGCTCGTCGATCCCAAAACGCAGACCGCCTCCATCCAGCAAGCCGTGGAGACGGCGCGCAAGGCCGACGTGGCCATCCTGGTGGTCGGTGGGAACGAAAGCACAAGCCGCGAAGCATGGTCGGAAGACCATCGCGGCGATCGCGATTCCCTCGATCTGCTGGGCGCGCAGAACGACCTGGTGAAAGCCGTGGTGGAAACGGGTACTCCGATGGTGGTGCTGCTGCTCAACGGCCGGCCGCTGTCGATCAACTACATTGCCGAGAAGGTTCCCGCCATCCTGGAAGGCTTTTATCTGGGCGAGGAGGGCGGGACCGGCGCGGCCGAGGTAATCTTCGGCGATGTGAATCCCGGCGGCAAGCTGCCCATCACCTTTCCGCACACCGTGGGCGCACTGCCCGACTTCTACAACCACAAGCCCACCGATAACCGCGGCTATGAGTTCAGCACGCGCCAGCCGCTCTTCGCCTTCGGCTTCGGCTTGAGTTATACAACCTTCCATTTCGACAATCTGCGCGTCGAGCCCAAGGAGATATTCACCGGCGGCACGGCCATGGTGAGCGTGGATGTAACCAACACCGGCAAGCGCGCCGGCGATGAGGTGGCCGAGCTGTACGTCCATCCCAGGGTCTCCTCGGTTACCCAGCCGGTCATGCAGTTGAAGGGCTTCGAGCGCATCACGCTCCAACCGGGTGAAAAGAAGACCGTCGAGTTCACCGTGACGCCGGAGATGCTTTCAATCCTGAATCTCGACATGAACCGCGTGGTCGAGCCTGGGGTCTACGAGCTGATGGTCGGCCCCAGCTCCGACAAAACCAGCACGGTGCGGCTGAGCGTGAAGGGTCTGCACACCGACACCGGCAAGACGGTGCTCCCTCCGCCGCCGGCCGGCTCCGAGTCGGGCATGGTGAGCAACTTCGACGACCTGAAGATTGCGGCCAATTACGGCTCATGGATGGGCGCTGGAGACGCGATGAATGGCGGAAAATCCACTGCCTCCCTCGCCGTAGTCTCGCCCGGCGCAGACAACACCAAAGGCGCATTGCAGGTAACTGGCGAGGTGGTTGCCGGGCAGCAGTTCCCCTTTGCCGGAGCCCTCTATTCGCCAGGCGCCGCGCCCATGCAGCCCGTGAATCTTTCCAGCAAGAAGAAGATCAGCTTTTGGGCCAAGGGCGACGGCGGCGCCTACACGCTTATCGTGCTGACCGAAAGCCGCTCGGGAAACTCCGGCCAGATGCCGGCCATGACCCAGTTTGTCGCCGGCCCGGAGTGGAAGCTGTATACCTTCCCCTTCTCGACCTTCGAGACCGACGGCAGCGACCTGGCCGGGCTGGGCTTTGTGAAGGTGATGTCGATGGGCAAGTTCCAGTTCGAGATCGATCAACTGCAGATCAAGTGAGCGGGGTGTGACCGTTACAGTTGCGGAATAATGCAAAGTTTGAAGCAAGAAGCGTCAGGGCACGGCTTTACAGTTTGCGAACAAAATGCAAACGGTGGAGCAAGAAGCGTCAGGGCACGGCTTTACAGTTTGCGAACAAAATGCAAACGGTGGAGCAAGAAGCGTCAGGGCACGGCTTTAGCCGTGCCGAAAAATGCCCAATAATACAAAGGGCTTTAGCCCCTGAGGGACGCTTTACGCGGAATGAATGGTGTTGATGAGATGGACTCTACAGCTCAACTCCGCACAGATAAACTTCCAGCCCCATCTTGTGGAACATCGTTGCCTTGGCGGCCAGCGCGCGGTCGGCCTCATCGGCTGAGGGCGCGTAGGCAACGCTAATGTGGTTTGCGGGATGGCGCGCCATGAACTGGTTCTGGTCCACTCCGTGCAATACTGTGTGCATCATCGGCCACTGCGGCGTGACCTCGGCCCAGCGGCGGTTGGTCTCCGCCTCCGGCAAGGAGATCGCCGTGGCGCGCCCCAGGTCAACCTTGAGGCTGCCGCTCTCCACATAAACGCGGCTCCAGACCACTTCGCCCGGTTTGCAAACGCCCTTCAACGTGCCGCCGCCAAGCCGGAAGTACATCGGCGGCTGGCGCTCGCTGACGGCGCCCTTGTAGCCGCCAACCAGATGCGAGGCGGGCACTGCGCCGGAGATCTGGAAGAGCCAGACAAACTCATCTGCATAGCGCTCGCCCCAGCGGACATCGTGCAGAGTCGTCGCCGGATCAAGCCCCATCGCCGTCCACACACGGTTGGTGACCACCGAATCCACACCCACGCACTCGTCCACCTCGTTGAAATGCGGCAGCGGCCGCCCGGCATAAAGCTCGCGTCCGTCGCGGCTGTAAGCGGGCGGACGTTCAACGTTGTTCAGCAATCCCTCGACAAGATCGGAAGCAGGCACCAGGTCTTTCAATCCCTGCTGGTACTGAATGCCCACCGCGTCGCAGCCGAACTCGTCGGCGATGCGCAGCACAGCGATGTACATGCGGCACTGCTCCAGAATCTGCGCGTCAGTCAGATCCGTGGCCTCATTCCTTCCCGTGTCAAAGCGCATTCCGCTCGCGTCGAGCCACTTGCGAATCTTCTGCGCTTCATCCGCCGTCACCTCGCGCATCGCCGCATACAGCGCCGACTGGCTGAGCCGCTCCTTGTATATGCCGGCGGGGTTCATCAGCGAGTCTTCGACGATGGCGTTGGCCATGCCCATGCAGCCCTCATCAAAAACGCCCAGCAGCGCCTTTTTGCTGCGCAGTTCATCGGCCAGCGCCGTGCCCAGCCTGCGTTCTGCCTCGCCCACTTTGGCCGGATCGAAAGGATGCACATGCGACGTGTCGTGTATAAAAGATTTATTTCTGATCCATTCCCGCAACCCGCGTTTGAACAACGGATCGGTGAAGTCCTTGCTCCATAGAGTCGTAAAGGGAACGCCGCTCTTGCGCAGGCAGCCGTTCAGATTCAACATGCCCACCAGGCCGGGCCATTGCCCGCTCCAGTTGGCCACGGTGAGAATGGGACCGCGGTGCGAGAGCAGTCCGGCCAGCACGTGGGCGCTGTATTGCCAAACCGCCTCGGCCACCACGATGGGCGCATTGGGATGAATCTGCTCGAAGACCCGCATCCCCATGCGCTGCGAGTGAATGAAGCCGTGATTCAGCACGGGGTCCACCGGATGAGCGCGGCGCAGCTTCACCCTCTCAGCGAGAAAAGCCTTCGTTAACATCTCTTCCAGGCCGGCCTGCGCTGCCCAGCATTCTTCGTTGGCCGATTGGCGCAGATCGCCGCTGGCAACCAACAGAACCTCGTCCTGCGCCACTGGCTTGGGGCTCGCCACCTCAGGAATTGCATACGTTGCCATTTCATTTCCCTCGCGTTTCCTTCTCGCTGCCGTCCATTCTATCGCCAACACTGCCTGAAGCGTCAGGCCTTTTGTGCGCTGCTATGGAGGAGTTCGTCCTTTGCCTTTATACTAAGGTGTTTGTTATTGACAGGCAGTGGGCCGGATATACGGAGTGGTGAAAGGAGCAGATTATGGCTCAGGCGGAGATTGGCATCATCGGCGGCAGCGGGCTGTATTCCATGCCCGGATTCACGAACGTACATGAAGAACGGGTCGAAACGCCCTTTGGCGCGCCTTCGGACAGCTTCGTTCTAGGCGAGCTGGAGGGGCGCAAAGTCGCCTTTCTCGCCCGCCATGGGCGCAGCCACAGCATCCTCCCCTCGGAGCTGAACTTCCGCGCCAACATCTACGCCTTCAAAAAGCTGGGCGTCGAGCGCATCGTCTCCGTCTCCGCCGTCGGCTCGCTCAAAGAGGAGCACAAGCCCACCGATTTCGTGATTCCCGACCAGTTCATTGACCGCACCTTTCATCGCGTCTCCACCTTCTTCGGCGAGGGGATCGTGGGCCACGTGGCCTTTGGCGATCCGGTCTGCGCCACGGTAGCCAGGGCCGCGTCCCAGGGTTGCGCCGCGGCGGGCGTGGTGGGCAAGCTGGGCGGAACCTACGTCTGCATGGAGGGCCCGCAATTCTCCACCAAGGCCGAGTCCCATCTCTATCGCAGTTGGGGCGCGGACGTCATCGGCATGACCAACTTGCAGGAGGCCAAGCTGGCCCGCGAGGCAGAGATCTGCTACGCCACCATCGCCATGGTCACCGACTACGACTGCTGGCGCGAGGGCCACGACGCGGTCACCATCGAAGAGATTGTGCGCGTGCTCCA
>Ga0326728_10019494_pt1 | contig 13148 bp, 8 predicted proteins | sample MB3enrmetagenome_FD_207602 | JGI IMG/M metagenome (GOLD analysis project Ga0326728, IMG submission 207602) | Lab enriched peat soil microbial communities from McLean, Ithaca, NY, United States - MB31MN | ecosystem: Environmental > Terrestrial > Soil > Wetlands > Peat | place: USA: New York...
GTCGAGGAGGATGACCAAGGCGGCGTCGACCCGCCGCACTCCAAGGTGCTTCGCACATCGGCTGACAAATCCTCATTTGAAACCCCGAATTGTTTACAAATGTCTGACACCGCTCTGACACACCCAGCTTAAGAATCGACGAAGCTAACTTGCGGGGATCACGCATGGAGATTCAGGGCGCGGTTCCAATGTAAACGCAGGCGCGCCTCGTAGGGGCTGGGCTTGCCCTGCCCCTCGTTCCATACCGCGGGAACCCGACAGGGGCTGGGCTTGCCCTGCCCCTCGTTCCGCACAACGGGAAAACGACAGGGGGCAGGGCAAGCCCAGCCCCTACGAGACGTGATACAGCGGAAATCACGGGAGCACCCGAGAACAACGGAGGCAGGCAAACGCAATGGGTTCGGGAGATTTTCTTCGCCAGGAAGCGCAAACCCCGCTGACCGGGCATTACCTCATGGCGGGAGTGCTCGGGTCGATTGCGACGAATTGCGAACCCATCCTGGCCGCGGCGCGCGACTGCTTCTGTCCGGTGGAAACTCCATCCTCCGAGTGCCGGCTCCGTCTGCGCTTCTTTGTGGACCCCAAAGGCAGCACCCAGCATCCGTGGCCTAAGCCCTTCTTTCGCGGCCTCGACCATTTGATCTTCGCGGGGTTCAACAGCCAAAGCGCGGTTCTGGTTGACCTGCGAAGCCGGCGGGCGATTGGCCACTTTTCTCCGGCCATGGGCGCAGACCGCGACTGCTGGAAGTCGGTGATATTTCCCGTTTTGATCTCCATCATGGGCGCCACCGTGGGGATCACGGAGCTGCACTGTGGTTGCGTCAGCCGCGAGGGCAGAGGACTGCTGCTGGTCGGGCGTTCCGGCTCGGGAAAGTCCACATTGGCGCTGGCGCTGGCCCAAAATGGTTTCGCCTATCTCACCGACGACCGAACATACATTTCCTCGCGCGAAGGCCGAATAACCGCCTGGGGGCTGCCCACGTTCCTCAAGCTTCGTCCCGACGCGGCGGAATGGTTTCAAAAGCTGGGGGGCCTCCCGCCCGCATCGGGGAAAAATGGCGAGCGCGCTTGGCGGATTGATCCGGCGCGCGAGTTGGGCGTTCAGCGCCTCCAGCATTGCGAGCCGCGCGGGCTGGTTTTTCTCGAGCGCCAGGAGCATCCCGCGTTCGACCTGAGCCCCCTGCCGCGCGCCGAGGCTGCCGCGCAATTGGAGGAGGACTTGATTGCGGAAGCGCCGGACGTCGCCCGGAGGCAGCGCGGAACCATCGCCAATCTGGTGGAACTCCCCTGCTGGCGACTGGAATACGGAGGGTCGCCCCAGGCGGTGGCGCAGGAATTCGGCCGCCGGTGCTGGTGAAGAGTGTTGGGGGGATGAGGCAGGAACGATTTCGAAAATGCAGACCGCAACGATGAGCACTTTTCTTGAAAGCCCGAAAACCCGCAGCAAACGCCGCGACCCGCTCCGTCGCTGGATGCTGACCCCGCTGGCTGCCGACCTGTCGGTCATGGGCCGCACGGTCCACTTGGAGACGAACAGTACCTCCATTCTCCAACGCATGCAGGATCTCTTTGCGCGGTACCAGAAGGCGGCAAGCGGCCCTTCCGATTTCCTTTGGAAAATTGTGTGTGAGGCCGGTCCACAAGTGCGGCCGCCCTGGCCGGAGATTTCCGCCTACGCCGAGAAGGATCTGCGCATGGTCACCTTCGGCCAACACAGTTTCCTGGCCATCGATCTGGCGGCAAGAGAGGTGGTGGGATACCTGGCGGAAGGGTTGCTGGCCGATGAGGCGGGGTTCACCAGCCCGTTCCTCACCACGCTCTTCATCATGACCGCTGGAGCAGTGCGCTTGACACCCCTCGCCGGCGGGTGCGTCACGCTGGGTGAGAAAGGTCTGCTGGTTTTGGGCATGCCGAATAACGGCAAGACGACTTCCAGTTATCTGGCGGCGAAACGAGGGCTGGATTTTTACTCGGACCGCGCGGTGTTCCTGGACATGGATGGCGGCACGTTGCGCGTCTGGGGCGATTTTGCGCCCGCCTCGTTCCGCGCGGAAACCAGCGAGTACCTTCCCGAATTACGGAAGTCAGGACGCCCCTTCCACTATTGTGCCTCGACGTTCTTGTACGTGGAGGAAGGTACATCCATCCGTTCCAATGGAAATCCGGTGATTCCCGTTTCGTGTGTCTTCCTGGAACGGGGCGGAGCGAGTGCGCCGCGCCTGACGCCGCTGAATTCCGTTGAGTCATTTCGCCGGCTGGAGGAGAGCGTTCCTTTCCGCGATGATCAGCGGTTTGAAGCCCAGCGATCTGCCGCCTTCACCGCGCTTGCCCGGGTGCCGGCTTGCCGCCTCGCTTACGGGAATGACCCCGCGGTGGCGGCGCCGTTTTTTCGAAACCTTTTGCTCATTTGCGATTCGTGGGAGGGAAACCGGCAGGCTTTCAGCCTGGCGCGTGAGTGATGCACACAAAACCCATGCCCATCGTCGACCAATTCACGGAGGCTTGCAAGCAGGCCGTCTTCGGCTCAGCGAACCTCCATCAACAGTGCGCCATCGGCTTGCGCGATCCGCAGCGCGAGGTCAGCGTCTGGTTGAACGGGCCCGGCGTTTGCCGTGACGTCACGGACCGCAACGTTATGGCCGCGGCCCAACCCCTTACGCTGGGAGTTGGGCTCGAAGGCGGGTGCGATGCGGCGGCGATTCGACGAAGTTGCCCGTCACTGGAATTCCGCGAACGGGGCGGCAAGCATCGTCTGTTGGGGAAGATCAACCTGCGACCGTTGGATGAGATCCCTCTCGGAGAGGGACAACTGTATCTCTTCCGGGCACGCGGTTGCAGGAACTACTGCTTGTCCAGAGCCCGAGTGTGGGCGCACTACACGTACTACGCCTACCGGCAGTGGCGCGCCCGGGCGCGGGCTTCGGCGTCCACCTTTCGCATGGTGGCGAGTGAACTGCGCAGTGTCTTCGTCTTCTACATCTGCCCACGGCCGGTGGTTCTGGTCAGCGTGAGCGATGGAAACCTCGCGAACATCTTTCCCATGGACCTGATCGGACCCATCGGCGCACGGCATTTTGCCCTGGCGCTTCATAGCACCAGCGCAGCCGTGCCCCTAATAGAGCGCTCACTGCGCATTGCCTTGAGCAGCATCCCCGTGGAGCAGACCGCCACGGCTTACAAGCTCGGCGAAAACCATAAGCGGCCGAGCGTGGATTGGGCAGACGCTCCCTTTGCCACTTCGCCCTCCGCTGCCTTCGGCATCCCCGTCCCGCGATTCTCCCTGCGCGTCAGAGAAATGCGGATTGAGGCCGTTCGGGATTTGGGAAGTCACAAATTATTCCTGGCCAACACAGTTGAAGACACGCAATGGGCTGAGGGTCTGCAAATGTTTCTTGTCCACGGCATTTATCAGGCCCGAAGACACCATGCCCTGCGGGAGGCCACGATATGAGCGGGGACCTCCGCCGGGAAATCATCGGCTGCCTTCGCGTCGCGGGCCCCGTGGAGGGGCACCTGCGAAGCCTGCGGAATTTCCATCGGCGGGATTGGGAGGCTTCAATCCACTGGATGAAGCTCAGCGGCATCGCCTTGCCCTTCTGGGATTGTTTGCATCGTTTGGGGGCCGATGACGCCGTACCGCGCCAGGCGGGGGCGGGCCTGGCGGCGAATCTCGCTGAGCATCGCGGGCGCGTCGCGGTGATGATGGAGGAATTCGATTCCCTCAATCGCCGGTTTGAATTCGCGGGGATTGAATACGCCGTTTGGAAAGGTTTCGCGCTCATTCCCGACTACTGCCCGGACGCTGGCTTGCGGCCCAGCTACGATTATGACTACCTGATTTCCGAGGAGACGCACGCCCGCGCGCAAGAGGCGCTCGAAGCCGCTGGCTATGTTCTTAAGCCTGGACGCGGCCCGCAACATCACGTCACATTCGTGCCTCCCCAGCTCTCTTCGCGCCATTCGCCATCGGCGGGTGGCCTTTTCTCCGCTAGCCTGCCGCGCAAAGTGGAATTGCACCTGCGCCTCTGGGACGAAGAGGCCTTCGGCATTTCCCTGCGAGTTCCCGAGTGCCCCTTGCAGCGCAAGTCGCGACGAAACTGGCAGGGCCTGAGCTTCTACGCGCTGCCCGAAGAAGATGCGTTCGTGTTCCAGACGCTGCACGCTTTCCAGCACATCCTTCACAACTGGTGCCGGCTTGGATGGCTTCGGGACATCGCGTACTTCCTCGAACAGCGGTCGACGGACACGCCTTTTTGGAAGGAATTGTTTGCGCATTTGGAAGCCAACGAGCCATTGGCCGAAGTTGTGGCTCTGGTGATTTCGCTTGCCGCCGGCGTCTTTCACGCGGGATTGCCGGCGTCGATGAAAAACTGGCTGCGCGGGGCAATGCGGAGTCAGGTTTCCCTTTGGGTGGACCAGTATGGGCTGCGGTCCGCTATCGATAACTTCTCCGAGAACAAATACACACTTTTCTTATACCGGGAGTTTGTGCGGGACGAGGCAGCATGGCGGCAGATTCGAAGAAGCCGGCTCCTGCCTCTGCAACGGCCGAATCGTTTGCCGGGGGCCGCGGCGCCTGCCACCTCCGTGCCGCTTCCAGAGAGTTGGAAGCAAGCGTGGTACGTCATCCGCCGGCTGGTTCACCACTCGATGCGTGGGGCTGGTTATGTTTGGGAATCCGCGCGCTGGGAGCGTTTGCGCCGCCTCAGCGACGGGCGGGTTTAGTCGGCAGGTCAGATCAAATTTCGGCTTGACGTCGGTTATTCCGGCCCAGATAGGAGCACGAATGTTGCGTATCACAGAGTTTTTCTTAGAGACCCTTGAGGTTCGGGTCGGCAAACGTCCAAATGGGACGCGGGCGTACACCCGCCGGGACATTTGGGGACCGGTCCTTATACTACTCGTTGGGTTCTGCGGTGCGACCGCCGCGCCTGCCCAAGATCAGGAAAAACCGACGAAACCGGAGCGGCAGGAAACGACGGAAAGACCGGCAGTGCAGGAACGGCAAGATCGGGTCACGGATTGGGCCACGGATAACCTCGACATGGTTTCCGCCTCGGCCACGCAAATCCGGGAAGTGCTGGCCAAAGATCCCGGGCTGATGGTCGAGCTAAAACGCCTTATGGCCAAGCAGGCCATCGAAAAGGGACAAATAGTCGCAGAACAGGACCTCGAAGATAGTGCCATTTTGGACCGTTTAGCCACCGATACACGCTTCCGGGCGCTCGCTACTCGACTTTTGCAGCGCTACGGCTATTTGTCACCCCAACTTAACCCGCTGTCGCCATCAGGGAAGGAGCAGGACCTGCTCCTAAAAGCCAGAGCAGAGCGGTTGGCCCGTGCCGCGACGCCAAATTCAGACATAATGCCCGAATTAGGCCCCTCGCAGGCCGCCTGCGGACCCGAATCCGACGCTGGCTGCCTCATGGAGGCTTCCAAGCCCACTACGACATTATGGCCGAACTCGGAACGCTCTGAGGATACCTGTGCCCCCTTGAGCGATCCCTGCCCCCCTGCCGGGACCAAATCCGCGCCCCCCCAAAACCCCTCGGTGCCGATGCCGCCGGGGGCACAAACGCCTGACATCTCACGCCCGGACCAGATGAGCCCCATGCTGATGACCGCAAGCTCCGTCGCCACCACCGGGCCTGCGAGGTCCAACCAGCAGCTTGGGGCGCTTCGGTCTGAAGAGTTGGCTGATGTTACGGGGGGCATTCCCGCGGTTCTTCCCGAGAATCCACAGCGGCAGCCGCAACGCCCGCTCGCTATGCCGCGCCCGCCGAAGGCCAGTGAGATCCTCGAGCCGGTCGAGATGGTGAGTTCACCCAATCCCTACGCGTATCTGCCCTCGCTCTACGATCTCTACATGCAGGCGGCGCCGCGCCCGGGGCGACTGGAGCGCTTCGGCCTCGACGTGTTTCGCCGCAACGCCGGCAACGCAGGGATTCCCATGGACCTTCCCATCGGCCCGGAGTACGTCCTCGGTCCGGGTGATGGATTGACGATTGATCTTTGGGGAGGCGTATCGCAGCGGCTGTTTCGAACCGTTGATCCCGAAGGCCGCCTGTCGTTGCCGGAAGTAGGGCCGCTGCCGGTGAGCGGCAAGCAGCTCGGCGAGGTGCAGGAGGTCGTGCAGCGCATTCTGCGCACGCAGTACCGTGACGTTTCCGCCGATCTTTCCCTGGGCCGCCTGCGCACGGTGCGCGTTTATGTGGCGGGTGAGGTTGCGTCGCCGGGCGCCTACGACATCAGCTCGCTGTCGACCCCGCTCAACGCCTTGTTTGCCGCCGGAGGCATCACCGCGCGCGGGTCGCTCCGCCATCTGCGCCACTTTCGCGGCCGGCAGCTCGTCGAGGAGGTGGACGCTTATGATCTGCTGCTGCATGGCATCCGCGGCGACCTGAAAAATCTTGAGAACGGCGACACGTTGCTGGTGCCGCCGGTGGGCCCGCAGGTGAGTGTGGACGGCATGGTGCGCCGCCCGGCGGTTTACGAGCTGCGGGGTGAGACGAATCTCAGCGAGGCGCTCGATCTGGCGGGCGGGGTCCTTCCCGCAGCGGCGCTGCGGCACATCGAAGTCGAGCGGTTGGAGGCGCACGAGAAGCGCACCATGCTGAGCGTCAATCTGGACGAGACCAGCGATCCGCAGGCGATTCGCCGCCAGCTCGCCTCGTTCGATGTGCGGGACGGTGACCAGGTGCACATTTTCCCCATCGCTCCGTACAACACCGCGGCCGTCTATCTTCAGGGACACGTCCTGCGGCCGGGACGATACGCCTACACATCCGGCATGCGCCTCAGCGATCTCGTGGCCTCCTACCGGGATATGCTTCCCGAGCCCGCCGAGCACTACGCGGAGATTGTCAGCCTGCGCCAGCCGGACTGGCGGCCGGTGGTGGAAAGCGTCGACTTGGCAGCGGCGTTGGCGAATCCCGCGGCGTCGCCGAAGCTTGCCCCGCTCGATACGGTTCGCATCTTCGGCCGATACGACCTGGAGGCCGCTCCCGTCGTCTGGCTCTCGGGGGAGGTGCGCACGCCGGGACAGTACCGCACTTCGGGCCAGATGCATTTGCGCGACGCCATCTATCAGGCCGGAGGGCTGCTGCCCGATGCGGCCACTGATTCCGCGCAACTGTTCCGCACGCAGCCGGATGGCTCGCTCAGCATCTTGAATGTGAATCTCGCCGCCGCCCTCGACGCCGACCCGCTGGAGAACGTCCTGGTGCAACCGCGCGACCGGATCATCGTGCACCGCAGCCGTTATCGTGTGGACCCACCGAGCGTGTACATCCGCGGCGAAGTGGCCAATCCCGGCCGCTATCCTCTCGGCGATGATATGCGAGTTGCGGATTTGCTGCGCGCGGCGGGCGGCCCGAAACGCAGCGCCGACCTCACCAATGGCGACCTGACGCGGTATTTCCCGGTCACCGGCGCCCCGCCCGGCGGAGAGCACCAGGGCGTGGACCTCACCGCGGTATTCCATGATGCAAGTCGGAATTTTCCCCTCAAAGACGGTGACGTCCTGAGCGTGCCGGAACTGCCCGGGTGGAAAGACCTGGGTGCGTCCATCACGGTGAAGGGAGAAGTCAGAAATCCCGGCGTGTACGGCATCCGTCCAGGCGAGCACCTGAGCTCGGTCCTGAAGCGCGCGGGAGGCCTGCTCCCCACGGCTTACCCCCAGGGCGCAATCTTTATGCGGCCCTCGGTGCGGGAGCTTCAGGAAAAGAGCCGGCAAGAACTCATCCAGCGCATGGAGCAGGAAAGCGCGGCGGTGAAGACTTCCCTCTCCACCACCGGCTCCGAGCAAGCCCAGCTCGCGCAGGAGGCAGCGCAGCAGCAACAGCGCGTACTGGAAGCGTTGCGTCGCGCGCCTGCTTCCGGGCGGCTGGTGATTCAGATGCATCCCGGCCTGAAGGGATTTGAAAACTCATCGCAGGACATCGAGGTGCGCGACGGCGACTCGCTCGAAGTCCCCAAGCAACCGGGAATCGTGGTGGTGGTCGGTCAGGTATACAACACCAACGCCATTACGTACGTGGCGGGAAAGAACGCCGGTTGGTATCTCTCGCAGGGCGGAGGCGCCACGCGGCTGGCCGATAAGGGGGCCATCTTTATTGTGCGCGCGGACGGAGAGATAACCAGCCGCCACCAGGGAGAGTGGTGGTCCCACGACGTGCTCTCCGCGCCGATTCGCCCGGGCGACACGATTGTAGTTCCGGAGCGCCCGGTGATTGGCGACACGCACTGGAAGAATCTCATAGCCATTGCGCAAATTGCTGAGGCGGCGGCAATTACGGCGGCGGTAATTCCATAAATTGGGATTTGGCTCGATTTGGCGCGGTCAATTGTGGATATTCCGCAAAGACTCACGAAAGACTGGGATTTCCCGCGTCCTTTCGACAGACATTCTGTCCGAGATAGTGGGCTAACGAAATGAAGACAAGGACGATATAAATGAAGGATTCAGAAATAAAATTCGCGGCCGGAATTGCGGACCTTGAACCTCCGATGCCTGCGCGCCCGGAAGACGGCGACATTATGTCGGCCGAGAACAAGGCGGAACAGGATTTCTGTGGTCTCGAGTCGCGGAAGCGGACCATCGCCAGCCTTCGCCTGCTCTGGGAGAATCGCGCGTTCCTAGGCCGCGTGACGGGCGCCGGCCTAGTGCTTTCCCTGCTCATCGCGTTCCTGATTCCCAACCGTTACCGTTCCGTGGCGCGTTTGATGCCGCCGGACAACCCGTCGGGACCTAGCCTCGCCATGGCGGCGGTACTTTCCGGGGGTGCGGCGGGGCTGGGGGGAATCGCCGGCGACCTTCTGGGCCTGAAGAGCACCAGTGACCTCCTGGTGGGTGTCCTCGGCAGCCGCACGGTGGAGGACCGGCTTATCCAGAAGTTTGACTTGCGAGCGGTCTATGGAATCCGCCGCATGGAGGACGCGCGCAAGGCCTTGGCTAACCGCACCGACATCTCGACGGATCGCAAGAGCCAGATCATCACCCTCAGCGTGACCGACAAGAGTCCCGAGCGGGCGGCGGCGATGGCCCAAGCCTACGTCGAGGAGCTAAATCGGACGTTGGCCGAGGTGAGCTCGTCTTCCGCGCGCCGCGAGCGCATTTTCCTGGAGGGGCGCCTGCAAGCCGTCAACCAGGATTTGGAGGCCGCCGAGCGAGAGTTCAGCCAGTTTGCCAGCAAGAACACGGCAATCGACATCAAGGAGCAGGGTAAGGCCATGGTGGAGGCGGCGGCGACCCTCCAGGGAGAACTTATTGCCGCGCGCTCGGAACTCGAAGGGCTGCGCCAGGTCTACGCGGACAGCAACGTGCGTGTGCGCTCCCTGCAAGCGCGAGTTAGCGAGCTGGGAAATCAACTCCGCAAGGTCGGCGGTGAGTATGACAGCACATCCGTGGAAAAATCCGCGCCGGCCGACGCGCTCTATCCGTCGATCCGGCAACTGCCCCTGCTCGGCGTCACCTACGCCGACCTGTACCGCAAGACCCGGGTTCAGGAAGCGGTGTTCGAAACGCTGACCAAGGAGTATGAGTTGGCCAAGGTGCAAGAAGCGAAGGAAATCCCCACGGTCAAGGTGCTCGACCCTGCGAGCCTGCCGGAGAAAAAGTCATTTCCTCCGCGCCTCCTCCTCATGCTGCTGGGAACGGCCCTGGCGTTTTCGTGCGGAGCGACTTGGGTGTTTGGAAGCACGCGGTGGAAGCAAACGGACCCGGCCGATCCCGTAAAAGTGCTGGCGCAGGAAGTTTTCCATACGGTGAAGACGGCAATGCCTTGGGCTTCACGAAATGGCCATGGGCGTCACACCGAGAACCCAGGAATCGGTGATTCCAGGAATTTGACGGACCTTGAAAAGGACCAAAGCAGGTAGTGCAAATTGGATTGTGTTTTCCCATGGCTGGCGCCGTGGGCATGGAGTTTCTGCATTTGCGTACGGTGTGACTCGCGCGCTGGAAACCACCCCGGCGCGACCGCGCCTCCCCTCCTGATTCAGGAGGGGAGTTCCTAAAAGCTCCCCTCCTCAGATGAGGAGGGGCGGCGCGCTAGCGGCGGGGGTGGTGCTGACACAGGGTGGTGCTGACACAGGGTGGTGCTGACACAGGGTGGTGCTGACAATAACGAAAAATAAAAATGGCGACCATCGACACCACAGCGCTTCTTGAGGATCCTGCGGACGTAAAGGTAACGACCGCGGCCCCCAAGTTTTCCGACGCGCTCCTGCTGACGGCCTCGCAGGTGGCCAAGTGGTCGCTGCGCCTGGTTTTCGTCCTCATCGTGGCGCGGGCGCTGGGGCCGAACAGATTTGGTGTCTATGCGCTCCTTTTCGCCATGGTGGAATTCCTCGCGGTGGCCTCCGGGGCGGGATATGCCGATTATCTGACGCGCGAGGCGGCCAAGGACGCGCGGTTGGGATGGGGGTTGGCGTTCCAGCTCATGTTGCTCCGCATCGCCATCGCCATTCCGGTAGCGGCAATCGAGATCGGCATCCTTGCGCTGCTCGGATATGCGCGTCCAGTGCTTGCCGGCATGGCGTGGATGGCTTTGACCCTTGCTCCCCGCTCCTTGAGCGAAGCAGTGCAAGGCGTTTTGCGGGGGATTCGCCAATACGCGGGCTACCTGATTATCGAGGTGGCGCTGGGCGGAAGTTTGGTAGTGGGCGCGGGCTACTTGCTCCTGGGGCACGGGAATCTGGGCACGGTCATCGCCACGGAGAGTACGGCTTCACTGGCGGCCGGCGTGGCGGCGCTTGTTTTGGCGAGGAAGTACAAGACGAAGGAAGCCATCCGCCTGAAGGGCTCCCAACTGGTGAAGTCGAGCGCCGTCTTCAATGTCTACTTCTTCATTGGAAGCCTGTACGACCGATTCGATGTGGTGTTGCTTTCCAAGCTGGCGGGTGACTACGCCACGGGGATTTATGCCGTGGCTTATCGGGCCTTGGGGATGACCCAAATCCTTGCCTACGGAGTGCTTTACAGCCTGCTGCCCATGTTGACCAGTAGCGTAAATGGCGGGGAGGAACGGCGGCGCTTGGAAAGGGCCATGGGCTTCCTGTTGAGTGCGGCTTTTGCCGTAGTTCTGGCCACCCTGGTGTTTGACGGCCCGGCCGTACGTCTTCTGCTGGGGGAGCGCTACGCCGAATCCGCAGGCGTCTTGAAGATATTGATCTGGGCGGTGATGCTCCGCTATGTGAACTGCGCGCTGAACATCACCCTGCTGGCCGCGGGCCGGGAGAACGTGTTTGTGCGAACGTCTTTGGTTTGCCTGGCGGTTAACTTCCTCGGAAACCTGGTGTTCATCCCCATCTACTCGTGGCGGGCGGCGGCGGTAATGACCATCGCCACGGAATTGGTTTTATTGATCCAGAACTTGTATTGGGTTCGGCGCGCCGTCGGTGAAGTCGCGCTGCCGTGGGGAATGGAACGCAGCTCCGCGGTGTTTGCCGTGCTCCTCGGAGTTGTGCTGGCCGGACGGTATCTGGGATTGCCGCTGGTGGTGGGATCACTGTGCCTGGTGATTTTTGGCGCATATCTCTACGGCAGCGGCCTGTTGACGGAATTTGCCGCAGTTTGGAGTTCGTAGGGGCGGTTCGCGAACCGCCCCTACGTGAACCGTTTGAGGGCTCAAATGGCTAGCGATCTGTATTGCCGGACCGTCCCCATGGGCAGCGACGCGTTACCCAGCCTTCGTCCGATACTCTACCTCCTCTCGGCAATTCTCGCGGCCATCATCGCAACCGTCTTCGCCGAGCCGGGCCTGTCGATGCGGAATTCTTCGGTCCTGGTTCCCACGGGATTCATCTGTGTGGGATTCTACCTGTGGCAGGTCAGAAACGCCTCACAGGGTCTGCTGCAACTGGTTTTCGTGCTTCTGGCGATACACGTGGTGGTGGGTTTTTTGTTCGCGCCCACTTCCCTGCCCTGGACTTTGTCCGGCACGCTGGACGATCGCGCCTTCTCACTCTCTTTTGTAGTCATCGCATCCGGTTTGATGGTGGCGGCCTATGCGTATCAGCTTGCGGCTCCTTCCCGCGGTTGGCTGCCCCGTGTCGACTCAGAAAAGCTGGTGAAGCTGGCCAAGTGGATGACGGTGGCCGCGGCGGTGGGGATGTTTTATCTCTATGACCGGAACAACCTGCTTCCCTGGCAGGTGAATATTCTCGATGTGGGCACGCTGCGGTTTCAAATATCCGGCCAGGAGGAGTGGCTCATCAACAGGTCGATGGATATCTTGATGATCACCGTTCCACTTCTGTTCCTCTTCAAGGGCGCGGCCAAGGCGTTCTCCCTGCTGGGATTTCTGGGCCTCGCAATCACCTTCAAGCGCGCCCCTCTTATCGACGTCATCATGGTCATCGTGCTGGCGAATGTGATCAGGACCGGAAAGCTCAAGAAACTGGTGCTCACGGTGGGCGCCATTCTTTGCCTGTATGCGGCAACTCAGCTTTTCTATTTTGGCGTGTTTCGGGCGGAGTTCGCTCCCGAGGAGGCCTACCTTTCCGTGGCGTCCGGTCTGCCCGAGGTGCGCGACCTGGGATGGATACTCTGGCTGAACGGGCAGCAATTCCACTGGGGGACAACTTTGCTCCAATCGGTCTTGCCGGTTCCGAGTTTTGTCAGCCCATGGATTCAGGAGCAGAGCCTGCGAGGCCTCACCACCCGGATGATTGGATTTGATTGGGATGAAATGGGAGGGCTCCGCCTAACCCTGGCGGGAGAGGGCTATCTGAATTTCGGCATGATTGGAGCCATGGCTCTCAGCGCCCTTTGGGGTTGGGGGATGCGCAAAACCAACGGCGTCGTGAAGGCCGCGGCTAAGTCCGGGGCGGTTGTCGACGCTTATTTTGCGGCGCTCCTGGTTTCCTGGATGGCCTTCTGGATTTATTTGGGAGGGTCGCAGGCCTCGGGCGTCGTCAGGTCGTCAGTGCTGCTTCTGGCGGCGATGGTGTACCTCTGCCGGGACAAATGAAATCACAGTTAACCATCGACGCGCGGTGGCTGTTTATCGGAGTGCGGCGACTCGTCGCCGCTTTTGCTCGCCGCGACTCGTCGCGGCGCATCACCCGCCGCCGACGAGTCAGCGGCAGAAAAAGCGGGACCCAGCTCCCGCACTCCGAAAATTGGCTCCGCGCGCCCCCCAAGT
>Ga0326728_10019495_pt1 | contig 13147 bp, 13 predicted proteins | sample MB3enrmetagenome_FD_207602 | JGI IMG/M metagenome (GOLD analysis project Ga0326728, IMG submission 207602) | Lab enriched peat soil microbial communities from McLean, Ithaca, NY, United States - MB31MN | ecosystem: Environmental > Terrestrial > Soil > Wetlands > Peat | place: USA: New York...
TAATCGACAATGCAGTTAGCGTCGATCGGCCCGATATACTCTTTCAGCCAGGGGATCCCCTGGATCAGCCGGTGGATCACCCCGGGAGTCTTGTTAAGAAAAACGGTGTTCGACTGAGATCCCACCGCGGGGCCGGTGTCGCCGCTGGAGAGTTTCTTATTCTCAAAGGTCCGGTTGGGGTGCAAGAACTTGCCGGCGGCGTTCCGCCAGATCTCACTGGAGAGTTCCACCGTCTTGCCGTCGATTTTTTTCTGGATGATGAAGTTGACCTGGTCGTTGCCGTCGAAGCGCTGGGGGATCGTGGTCATGAGCAGGTCCAGCAGCTCTCCCTTATAAGTTTCCACCAGGGTGAGGTCCAGGTCCTGGTTGCCCGAGGGCTTGAAGACCCACAGGCCTTTCTTCCCTTCGTCCGAATAAAGGAATTTGGCGCCGGCATTCAGGGAATTGAACTCTTTGTAAGGCGGGATGTCGAAGCCTACCTGGCGGGCCAGCTTGAACCCTTCATCCCGGTCCAGCTCTACCAGCTCCGGCCTGGCGCCGCCGCCGGTAACCTCCCGGCTATAAGGCGGCTTCTTGAGCATATCTCCGAACCGGCCGAACAGGCCCGGCGAGTCGTCGGGCAGCTTGAATTTGCGTAGGAAAGCCAGGTCTTCATCTGACTTGGAGTTGCGCAGGATGATGTCGATGTTGACATGGGTGCAAGCCCCGATGGCTCCTTCCAGGTCATTCAGGTCCAGGCGGGACATGATCCCGGAGTAAGCCCGGCGGGCTACCGGATCATGGATGTAGATATTGGTGGTGACCCCTTCATCCCGCAGAGCGTGGACCACCGGGAGGGTTTCCCCGCGGTTGCTGATGAAGAGGACATTTTCGGTCTTAGGGCTCATGTGCCTTGCTGTAGAATAGTCTTAATGTCGAGCAGGGTATCCAGAATCGCTATCAGAAGGCCCGTGTTAAGAGCTTCTACTGCACCCCTCACAGAAGGACGGTCAATGTGGACCCTTAGCTGGGGAAGTATCTCAGTAAATTCTTTGATAATATTTTCAAGCTGTTCCTTGTTGGCCACTCTCGTGCTCCTTAATTAATTTCATTAATTCACGAGTAAAAGCCCGGTACTCTTTCAGGATCTCTTCTTTTTCCTCCTCGGTTCTGGGTGCGCATGTTACACAAAACACCATCATTCCAACTGGCACCCCTTCAAAGGTGCCCATGACGCAGCCGCACCGGCAACAGGTTTCACTCACGGTTGCTCTTCGTCGTCGGACGGCGGGATCACCGTCCCGTCATCATCCGGCGGAACCGGGTAGGGAGGAAGAGGAATCATGGTCATCATCTTTAATAAAAATCAGTACCCGTTCACCTTCAGGCTCGTCCCTTCCTAAACCACCCCATATGAAGCCGTATTGCCGCATAAGAGCTTCCGTCTTTTCCTCCAGCTCCTTACGGGTAGGACCATTATATCGGATCGTTAGTTTCTGACTCACCGCTTACCTCCAAAGGTCGCTTCAAAAGAACCCTGCCATTTGGGCGGGCCCCACCACTTCTTTCCCTTCCGGGCGCACATAACCTGCTGCGCTGCCCGGCGCGCACACTCCTCGGTTTTGTTGAGCACTTCGGATGACAGACTGAACTTGATGCGCCGGGGGGCAGGGAACCGGACCACGCGGTTCATCAGCATGGCCCGGGCTATCAGATCAGCAAGGGGATAATTCATCGTTTGTAGACCAGAAATCGCTGGCCGTTGGGGAAGCGGTTGCATTCCCGCAGGGTAGGATAGTGGATATCCACCCTGCGATGGCGCCACTGGGGGGGCATAAGATCGTCAAAAACGAAAACCCCGATCCCTTCGACCACGATGACATCTCCGAAATGCGCTTTCAATTCTTTGACCAGGCATCGACTTAAAGCTATGCAGCCGGGATAAACTATCTTATCGCTGGCTGTGCGCCTTCCCCGTAGGCAGTAGGCTGTGGCAATTACTGAAACCTTTTTTATTGTCGCAGTTTCTTGTCTTGCGGGACCGATTGTTTGGTCGGCGCCTGGGTTAGGGATTAACAGGATAAGTAGGAGAGGGAGAACCCTCATCCAGGATCATGGATTATCGGTCCCTGAAGTTTGACAGTAATAAAAGAGGATAGTTTCTCCGTTTCTACGATAACGAAATCTCGCCAATCCTTCCCCTGGTCTGGGAAGTGGACCAGCTCTCCGCACACCTGCCGTTCGGTGAGATCCTTGTTCTCAAAATTGGTGATGAATATCCGGATCTCTTGGAAGATGTGTTCAGGCATCCTCAAGACGATTTTTCGTTCTCGGTAATTTTCCATGGTGACCTCCACTTCGTTAGAGAAGCCACTGCCTATGGGCATCTCTTTTCCTGTTCCTGCCGGTAACCGTCCACCGCAAAGAAGTAATTCATCATCTTTTGACGGACGCTGGGAGGAGTTTGAGCGATCTCTTCCTGGGTGAAGTCAGGAAGAACCGGGAACTTTGGCGGCGGCGGCTTGACGGTCGCGCAACTGCTGGAGAGCATCCATAGTACCGCTGACAGAATCCCCCAGGTTTTTAAGCGCGTTCTGTTCACTTTGGACCTCCGCATCAACCTGAGCATCCCCGGCCTGCTGGCTTGCGATCCTTTGCTGCATATAAAGTTGGATCAGAGCCAGCAGGTGCTCGGCGATGCCAATAATTGCGGCCAGCATCAGCTACTCGCAGGAGCCGGGGTTGCAGGAGCCGGGGCCGGGGCCGGAGTCACCGGGGCGGGGGTAGTGGGCGGCTGATAACCAAGGGTTGTGGCTATCTGGACAGCCCCCGCTATGGCCACCTGAGCTTTACCAAAATCATTTGGAGCCGTGGCGACCCCCTGGGCGGCCGATTGTACCATCGGCGCTACCTGGTCAAGTTGTGCCAGAACGACGCTGGCCTTAGCCATGTTGTTCGGGACGGCCTTCACCTGGACGAGAAACGCATAAACCGCGTCCAACTGTTGCGCCACCGCGGGAGCTGCCGCTGCCACTTCCTCAACGGTGGTGCATACCTGGGTGAGCACCTGGTTAAATTTGGCGGTTTGGGCTGTAGAGCAGCCGTCGATCAGGTTCGAGCCTGCGATGCAGAGGCCGAAGACCATGATCAGAAAGAAAGAAAGCGAAACCAAAGATTTTCTCATTGCTTATCACCCCTTCAAGAGTTTGATTAGCTCACCTACCGGGTCCGCGATGGCCAGGTCCGGGCAAGCGTTCGGTAAGTTGTTTGCCAGCGCGTGTTTCATAAGCGTGATGGCCCTTTGACAGTAATAAAAGAGGTCGGGAATATCCACGATTTCCGGATCACAATCGAGGCAGAGGGTCATCGAGTCTATCAAGCCATCGTGATCCACCCAGCCTTCGGGTGTCCTGACTCCCCCGCATAACCTCTGCTTCGGGTCCGTGGATTGCCAGAGAGGGGTACACCACCCAGGGTAAGGACAATCAGCCGGCCGGCTCACCGTTACCTCCTTTAATCCGCTGCTGCAGGGCAGCGATGGCGCTTCGCATGGCCGCGCCGAAATACCAAGTCACGACTCCAACCGCGATGGTCATCAGATTCCCAATTACCAGGAAGGTTATCCTTTCCCTGGCCGAGTTCTCAGCCATGTTCACAAACATAAAGAACATGGCATAGGCGCCGACGACGGTGACCAGGGCAAGGACGCAGCGGGTTATCTCCCGCATCATCTCGATGGCCACCGTGGCATAGCTGCCTGGTGGAAGAGGTGGGATGCCGTTGCCGTTGCCCACAGGTACCGCCACCTCATTGCCGAAGCCGCTAGGCGACGGCGGCGTCAAAGTAGTAGGTGTCGCCAGGGGTAAGGCCACTGATGGTCACCTCCGTTACCGGCGCCACCGCCGCGACGGTTGTCTTCGGAGTTCCGGCCCCATCTTCGGCCGCGGGAGTTGATCCGACCATGGAACTCATCTTGTAATAGACGATGACATTGGCCGGTGCAGCCACAGGGTTGCCGTAGGTGTCGGTGGTTGGTAAGGTGATCGGCAGGGTTACCTGGTTACCACTTACGGTTGGAGTGCCGATGCTCGGTGGGGCATAAGCCGCCGCCGGCATTGCTTCAACCACTTCGTTAGAAAATGCGCTTTCGTTCACGGGTCCTCCTTCCTACTTATGAGTAGGCATCATAATTTTCGTCTGGATACCAGGTTTCGGCAAAAAGGTTTTCCTGATCTCCGACGGTGATCCGCTGCACATGGTCCATGTCACGAAAAGTGTGCGGCTGGTTGGGTTGTCCCCAATCGCCGCCCCAAACCAAGTCCTGGTCCTCCGCATACTTCCGGAGGAAGGTATAGTCACCGTCCCAATTCGGCTGGCCATCCACTACCTTCACGATATCGGCGGCCAGGCCGTAGTGATGAACGCCGACATGCTGGAGCTGGGTGACACCCTTCTCGAAGTAAATTTCCTGCAACTCTTGACTACGATAGGTTTCAAAGACCATCAACTCAAGGCCGTCAGCCGCGGCTGCTTTGATGATGGCTTCCACCTTGGCCCGGGTCACCGGCTCCAGGAGGTCCATGTCCCTGCATTGTTTCGTGGAATGAAATCTGGGGTCCTTGCAGATTACATCTTCATAAAAACTGGTCATCGTCACCACCCCCCTTCTTGAAAAGAAATCTTTTTAAAGGGCAGGTTTACACAGGGCAGAGAGGATGTCAAGCACTTTTTTGCCCCCTGTTTTTACTTATTGTTTTTAGACAGGTTGATAATCGTTTCCAGCTTCCCGCTGTTCTCTCCTTGCACGGTGGCGATACCGTCCACTTTGCCGCAAAGAGCATCAACCTTTTTGCCAACTTCTTTTATGACGGCTTCGCTTCTCTCCCCCTGTCTTATAAGAGTACCGATTTCACCCCATTGTTTTTCCTGCTGCCCTTCAATATGAGCCACCTTTTCCACCAGGCCTTTGTGTTCATCACATCTTTTTGTGGGAGCACTGATAGCCTGAAGTAGCTCAGTTTGCCGGGCCTCTGCTCCACGGGCACCATCAGGACGCTCAACCAATGTGATGTCAGGTTGCTGCTTAACAGCTTTCCTAAAAATCCCTGCTACCCGGTCAGGCCCAAGAAATAGCATGATCAAAATAGCCATTGCTATCACGGTGTTGAGATTCAGGCCGTGTGGGCCGAAAAATTCTTTCCAGATTAATTCCCACATGGCCTTAGACCCCTCGGATCGGAGCAGAAACCCTCCCGAGATTGCTGAGGACCTTCACCTTGATCCACTGCACCTCGATCTTGATGGGGATCAGGCACTCGCCGGCCGCGGTGAAAGTGATCACGCCAGTAGAGCTGTTCTGGCTGGCGTTAGGACAGTTAAAATTCTCCACGAACCAGGGCGCCCCGTCATAGCTGTCAGGCGGCGGCACCGGGTCGTCATTGGGCTCACTCTGCGGGTTCATGTTGCTCACGCAGACCAGGAACGACGCCGCGGCCGAGCAAATTAAACTCAAAGAGATCTTGTCCCAGGAAGGGAGATACTGCCAGTGGCCCCCGGTGGTCCCGCTAAGGCCGGCCGGTGGGGTACCATTAAAATCCCCGGCAGCCGCCAGTATGTCGCCCGACAAGTTGGTGCTCTTGTCATGTGTTTCACGAAGCCATCCGCTCATTGCCGTTCCTCCTTATTCTGGTGGTTTGCCGAACATCATACGGTGCATGGTTGGAAGTCCCTTCGGCTGTGGCCGTGGAAACAAACTCCGTTCCTTCGCCAGTTCCGGTTGCTCTAACTTTTCAAAGCTCCTGGTAATCAGTTGAGCCATCATTGTATCAACATCTTCGGGGATCTCGGGCGGCTCCCGCCTTTCCCCGAAGCCTTCCAGCTCCGGCATTTCTCTATCTCCGGGTATCCTAAGATCCCGCACCAGATCGGCGGATTCTTCCATTCCAAGCTGGCGGAAAGTTTTTATTAGAGCTTCCCGATTGCCGATGATGTGCTCCGGTTTCTCGGTTCGTAATGATTTGAGAAGTCCCGGCAGCCACTGCTGCTGCTCGAAGGGAGTGGCCACATTGAAGGCCCGGAGTTTCCACTCCAGGGGCATCTTGCGGAAGCGGCTGACGCCAGCCGGCTCCTGGGAATCCTTGACGATATCCTTTACCTGCTGCCGGGTGAGTTTGCCGGCTTCGATGGCCGGTTCAGCCAAGTTCATAAATCCCTGCTCATCCCCGGATCTGGCGAGCTTCATCAGATCAGCCTTCATGCGTTTGACCTCAGCCCCTTCACGGGTAGTCATCTGGCCCCGCATCATCTCGTTGTACTGATCTATGATCTGGAGCGCCGGGGTATTGGAAAACTCCCGGGTGACCGGGCGGACCCCCAGGAAGCTCAGGGCGGCCCGGCCGGGGGTCTGTTTCTGGCCTCTCATGTAAGTCTGGGCCACAAAAGGAGTAACCTGCCGGCCCAGGTACTGCAGACCGCCGGCCAGTTTTTCTCCCGGAGAAGCATAAGGATCGACTATCTGCTCCCCCCAGTAATCCTTGTTTTCGATCAGGTCGTTAAGAATGTGTAGGAAGGTGGCTTCTTTCGCCGTGACCGTTCGGGCTGGATGTTTGACCAGGCCCAGTGCATCCTTGAGATAAGAGGGTAGCTGGAGCCGCTCTTCGGCGCCGTTGGGCAAGGTTTCCCCGGTGGACGGAAAGTAGAAGTCTTTCATCTGATTCGGCTTCCGGCCGGTGAAGGCGTAGTGCATAAGCCCGCCCATCAGACCCACGCTGAACAGCAGTCCCACGGTGTACTGCATGGCAATCCGGGCTTCGATGGGCATCTTCTCTACCGGCCGCCCCCGGAGGAAATCAATCGCCTGCCTGGCCACCGTGCTGATGCCTTTGATATCCCGGGCCACCAGCTTGGCGGACCCGATGTTAAACCGGGGAAATTGCAGCCAGAAGGAGAACAGGCTCCGCATGGCGGCGCTCACATTGACATTGTCCCGGGCCACGGCGCCCCAGACATTTTCGGCGTGTTCCCTGACTTCGTAGGCCAGTCGGATCTTTTCGTCCCTGGTGGGATCCCGGCCCGTCTGGCGTTTGAAGCGCTCTACCTCGTGGAGGTACTCGATCATGGTCTGGCCGTTCTTGCCCTGCGGGACGATGAAATCCATCAACCCCGAAGACGCCGTTTTCAGGAGATCGCCGGTGCCCTGGAAGATATTCAAATTCTGGAAATTACGGCCGGCCTGGACCAGGTGATCCTTCAGAAGGGATCTTATTCTGGTTTCCGCCGCCGGATGAACTCCGCCGGCCACCAGGATCCGGGACACCTGGACAAAATCAGGATCGGCATATTTCGGGTTCATCAAGGCCTTGTCCATCTCCAAACCTTTCCGGATATAAATGGGCAAGGCGAAGGGGGCGGTGAACAGCTCTCCGACGCCCCGGGCCCCGCGGCGGAAATCGCCGCCGAAAATACCGCCGATGGTATCGGACAGGCCCATCCAGGCCCGGCTGGCCATAGCGTTGATGCCTTCAAAGGTCAAATGCCAGGCGCTCAAAGCCATCTGGAGGTGGCGCACCCCGAATAAAGCGTTCTGGTAGACCTGAAAAGCGTCATTGCCTTCCCAGCCCCGGCTGACGAAGTTCTCGAACTGGCGGACCACCTCGTCCGGGGCCACCCGGTAGCCGACCCGCATCCAGCCTTTCACCCCGGGCACATCCTCATAACCGGCCCGCTCTGGGCCGCCGCCAAGGGGGAGGACCTCTTCGTCAGCTCTTTCCGGGATCATCTGGCCGCCCCGGCGATCAACCCTGGTCCAGACCTCTCCGTAAGCCCCCGGGAGTATCCGCCAACCTTCGGGGATCTGATCCTTGCTGCGGACTATCTGCAGCTTGCCGGCCCCCTTGACATCGGCGATGGCCCGCTGCGCACCGATGAAATGCTCATGAGCAGCCCGGCCGGCCATCATCATCTCTGCCAGGGAGTCGTACCGGGGCTCCAAGCCCGCTTCAATTCCGGCGGGGATACTGGCGATAATCCGGCGGTTCAGGAAATACTTGGGGCCCTGGATGGACCGGCCAAGCTCGGCATTAATGCTCCGGGTGATTTCATCGAGCTTGGCGCTGGGCTTCCACAGGTGGTCAACATAGTCCTGCAGAGCCGGGAGATCGATCCCCAAAGCTTGGATGGCATTTACCTGGCGCTGTTCTTCCGGACGATAATTTTTAAAGAGGCCCTGGAAGACCGGGTCAGTGATCTGGCCTTCCTGATGTCCTTCATACAGACGCAGGGCTGCCAGGGTATCAGGGTTGTCGAACCGGGTCAGGGGGATATATTCCTTTAATCCCCGGTTCATGCGTTTGGTTTCGGCATCCCTCTCAGCCTGGCGGCCGGCGATAACCTGGTGGGTCCAGCGGCCTTCCTCCGACCGCCTGGTGGGCCACAGCAGACTGCTGGCCCAATCTGCCGCCCCCTGGTAACGGCGCTGTACCTCTTCCTTTTCGGTGGTTACCTTTTGGGTGATTTTTTCCCTGGCCCGCTCGATGAGATCCGGCCGGATCCCGGCTACCTGAAAACGGCGCCCCGCCTCCAGACCCCGCTCTATCGGCTCCCGGCCAAAAAGTTCACCGGATCGGGCTTTAGCGAAAATGTCATCTGCACTCTGGTAGCCGGTGATGGCCTTGACGATCCGGGTGAAGAAATCTTTAATTTTCTGGAAGATGGTGTCAGGGGTTTTTACAGGATCCCACTCGGCGTAAGCCTGGGCTCGGACTTCGGGATTGTCCCCGTATTTCTCGGTAATTTTGGCTAACTCTTTTTCAGTAAGGAGAAACCTTTCAATATGATGCCAGAGTTCGTGGTCTAGAGTCCGGATCCCTTCCCCCCGGGCAACCTCAATAAAACTTCCTAGATTAAAGGGCAATAACTCATGTGCCCCGGCGATAGTTTTTCCTTCAAAGCTGGTAATCCCCAGGGCGGCGTATTCCGGCGGAATTTTTTCGCTCACTCCGAGTTTAAGAGATCCGTCCTTAGCTTCGGCCACTATTATGACTAGACCGCCCTTCTCCTGGATTGCCCATCTATGGACAAAAAGTGATCCGGGGTCTATTTCCTCCACCGTACCGCGTTTGCCCACCCGGGTTTTCAGAAGTTCAGTAGAGAGCGGTTCCCGGGCAATATACGCTTTAGCAATAAATTCTTCGAGTACCCTTATCGCTTCTTCCGAGGTTTGAGCCCTGTCTGCTGCCCGATTAAAATCATCCCGGAATTTCGGGTCGCGATTGCCTGCCTCCACGATCATATCGAGGTCGGCCTTCCGGAAACCGCCGACCAACCCCTCCTCGCCGCCGGCAAGCCTAAATAATCTCCCTGGGATCTCCATTCCAGGTAAGGCTGGTTGGGTTGCAGGACCAGGCTTCATTTTATCCAGGTCGGCCTGGGTCAAAGCTCCCTTCACCATGCGGTCATACATCTCCGGATCAGCCACCATGTTAGCGACTTGCTCATCAGTGGCATCCGGGAAGGATCGTAGGATTATTGAAGCGCGGTCACGGTCAATGGTGGGGAAATCATCGGTGAGGCGGCCGAGCCTTTGCTCATACCTGGTTGCCGGGCGTTCGGCCGGTTTAAGCCCGAAGGCTCCCTCAATAGAATATTGGATTCCCGGGGGGGCTATCTCAGAGGGCGGAAGTCCTGCAACTTCGGTTCGTCTTTTTCTATCAACTGCGCCAGCTTCGGGTTCTTTTTCCGTAATGCCGAAATAGCCGCCTTCACCAGGGAAGAATCTGGCTCGATCTTCTGAAAGGGCGTTTTTAAGGGCCTTGTAGGCTTCATTTTTCACCGCCACCTTGTTTTCGGATTCCGCCAACCTGACGGCGTAATCATTGAGAACCTTGCTGGTGGTACTATCTCCAAGATAAGCGAATTTATCCAATAATGCAAGGGCATCAGCCGATTCTCTGGAAATTAATTTATTGGTTTCGCGGTCAAGAACATTGCCGGCTTCTCTTAATCTTGCCGTTCTCTTGGAAACCAGGGTGAATAAACCCCGGTCTTGCAAAAGTGCTCTGCGGGCATGGGTGAGAATGTCCGCCTTCTCCATAATCAGGGTGCTGGCAAGCTCCTCCTCCCCGAATAAGTTAATTTGCTTGCCGACCATCCTCGGAGCATTAACCGTCAGGCGGATAATTTCTTTCAGCCGCTCGCCACTGATTACCTTACCTTTTTTGTCCCAATCTATTAAGAGCTTATATATGCCTTCCTGGGCTGCTTTATCGTCGCCAAGTTCCCGCCCGATGATAATAGCTTTTTCGATGGGAAACCGGCCCAAACTGGTCTGATGGAAGATCGGATCTATCACCTGAGATAAGGCAACGGACCTATCAGTTTTGGCTTCGCTCAGGGAGAGTCCTTCATTGGCTAAATCCTCAGGGGTTAAGCCGGTATCCCGCATGAATTTAGCCATATCCATTTCGGTGCCCCGGCCTTCAGCTATGTTAATCTTGGCGCCGTAGGCCCTGGCTTCTTTTTGGTCCCACCGGCTTGAATCTAATATTTGCGCCCGGATATTTTTGACTCCAAGGCGCCTGGCCAGGGCCAGACGCTGATGACCGTTTACGACATACTGGTCGCCTTCCGGACTGCGCCACAAGGTTAGGACTCCGGCAAGTCCTTCGTCCCACTTCCGGACATCTTCCAGGGCGAGGCCAGCCCCGGTGGCCTCCTCGTATCCCTGTTTGAATTGGAAGATTTCAGGAGCTACCTTGATTTCGCTTACCGGGACCCGCTTAACATCAAATATTCCCTCGTCGGCCGGCACCCCCTTCCCCGCCCAGAGTTTTTCCTGCTCATAAAAAGCCTTTTTGGCATCATCAGCGGTTTCAAAAAGGGCCGTATTTGTTTCTCGATTCAGGACATGAGTGCCATCTTCTCTTTGAATAAGAAAGCCAGGATTTTGCGGATCATCGGATTCATCTAATATAGCCTTGCCACCCTCAAAAGCTTCAAAGCCCTCTCCTGGAATTCTTGCAACAGCACCAGGAGTCCCCTTGCCTTCAATATCTTCCCAACCTTTCTCCCACGGTTCACGACCCGCCCCTTCATCCTGATGGTTTTTCCAGGCGGTATCCCATTTTTTATGCCATTCAGCTTGCTCCCCTAAATATTTCTCATGTAAATTGTCTGGCAGGGAACCCCCATTATCATTGATAATGGTGCGCCATTTGGAATACATATTCCAAGAGCTGGTTACTAATTCCAAGCCTTTCGGGAAATGCACCTGGATTTCGCCTACCAGCCCCTGCGGTGTTTTAACCAGGAAATGGTAGGCCCGATATCCCCAATCAGTTGGGTGATTTACATAGTCAACTTCCGTACCTGAGATTGCGGTAATTCCCCGTTGGGCAAGGCTCTCTTTGATCTTTCCAATATCCCCCATCGGATCGTGGCCATTGAGTTTAATGGCCAGGCGCCCGCCCAGCCAATCTGTCATGTGAGCCGCCGAGTATTCCTTAAATCTTTGTTTTTCGGCAATTTTTTCTTCTATTCGAGTTCCTTCTTTGACCCGAGTTGAAACACCCCCACCATCGAGATCGCGGGAAATACCGTTTAAGACATCTTCCAGCCCTTTTTGCTCATGCCTGGCAAGCATCTGCAGGACAGAAATATCATCCGAGCCTTGTAATATCTTGACATCGCCTGCGACTTGATTTATATTAGGAGCTAGGAGGGGTTCTCCTGTGGCTAAAGACCTATCCAATTCATTTTGGAAATTCGAGGGGGATATTTTTCGGGGGGTCCGCACCCCGAAAGGAGTCACTTCGGAAGTCTGGAACGGCTCCGCCTGGGTACCAGGCGGCAATTTAGCCGAACTCTCCATGTACGGCCTTCCAATTCCCGCCGAAGAAGTTGCCGCTTCAGTAGGGGCGGCAGCGGCCGCCTCATAATCGCCAAATCTCTGAATGGCATTATTATTCCAGACAACTGATTGAGGATCCATGCCCCAGTGGCCACGATGAATCATGCCATCGTAGCCTGCATCTTTTAATGTCTGAACCAATTCTGGCAGTTCTGCAGTTCTCACCTCGGTTATATCTGCTAATTTTCCTTTAATAGTTAATGGGATTTCAGCAGGGGGTTTCTCTTGCTCAATCCCAAATTCCTTTAAATATTCCGGTTTCCAAAAGGCGATATTATACGGTTGGCCAGCCAGTTTAGTAATAAACTCAGGCCGGCCTGTTTCTTTAAAATGGCCCAAATCACGGATCGCATACTCATGTTCGCCGGCCGATATATACCCGGACTCTCTCTGAGCATTAACTTTTTCAGTCAAAGCGTCAACCAAGGCATCCCTTTTCCCTTGGGGAAGGTCATAGAAAGCAAGCCACTTTTCAGTTGCTCTCCCTGTCCATAATTGGGGAGCATTAGAATAATAGAGGCCGGGTGTCCCAAGATCGCCTACCAGACCTTCAGCACGGCCTTTCCCAATATCACCGCCTTCCTCCAACAGTTTAGTGACATTTTCTGGTTTGCTGCTGACATGAACACCCCGGTCTTCATAAATAGTTTTAATGGGCTTCCCTTGCCATTCTTTTATCTCACCAGCCTTCCATGGAGATAATCCAGGATCCTTGTCAATAAGCCCAAGGATATGTTTCTTGACTTCTGGGCTTAATTCGTAGCCCTCTGCCGTGAACCGTAACGCATCAATATCATCTAAAAACTCCTGGCGAGTCGGATAATCACGAGTCAAAGTTCCAATTACTTCTTTATCGAGTGCTGCACCTTCCAAATAAGTTCCTTGGCGTTTGGCCCGTTCATCAATACCACCTTTTAGGTTCTCATAAGCCTCACCAGCCGCGGGCGGGGCGGGGGCTTCACCTAAGCCCGGTGGCGGGGCCACCACTCCAGCTCTTGCCTCTTGTCTGGCTAAATCAAGCACATAATTTGCCGATGGCGGGCTTCCATGCGTACCTTCAATTCTTTTTGCGTAATAATCCTTTCTTTCAGGAGTTAATCCTTCTAATTCATTAATGATTTTAATTCCATCCTGAATTGTTTTCTCCCCCGGGTCAGTCCATTTTAATTTCGGTGCAACTGTGGCAGCTTCCCTGGTAATAGCTTCCATCCCGCCGCCCGGCGATCCTTGGGGTGAAAGCATAGCGGGCGGGACCCCAGCAGC
>Ga0326728_10019496_pt1 | contig 13147 bp, 12 predicted proteins | sample MB3enrmetagenome_FD_207602 | JGI IMG/M metagenome (GOLD analysis project Ga0326728, IMG submission 207602) | Lab enriched peat soil microbial communities from McLean, Ithaca, NY, United States - MB31MN | ecosystem: Environmental > Terrestrial > Soil > Wetlands > Peat | place: USA: New York...
AATTCAATACGTTGGCCACGATCTCCAGCGTCCGGAGTGCATTCTCGCCGAGCCCGACGGAACGCTATGGGCGGCTGACGCGCGTGGCGGCGTCGCCAAAATCAGTCCGGATGGTACGCAGACAATCATTACGCAGAAGCATTCGGCAGACTTTGGCAAGGCTGCGGATGAAGCCACCCAATACCTGACCGGAACACTGCCCAACGGCCTCGCCTTCGCCAGGAATGGCGACATCCTGATTTCAAACTTCGGCACCGATTGCCTGGAAGTCATGACCCGCGATGGCTCAACCCGCGTGCTCGCCGACAGCATTGACGGCGAGCCGATCGGGAAAGTGAACTTTGTGCTCCGCGATTCCGAGGATCGCATCTGGATTACCGTCACCACGCGAATTAAGAATTGGATGCATGCTTTGCGCACCGATCTTCCCGACGGTTACATCGCGCGCTACATTGACGGCAAGTTTCACATCGTCGCCGACGGCTTCCGTTTTACGAATGAGATCCGCTTCGACGCGAAAGAAGAATGGCTGTATGTGGTCGAGACGACCGGCGGATGCGTCAGCCGATTGCGGGTGGATCGAAACGGCAAGTTCTCCGGGCGGGAAGTTTTCGGTCCAACGAATCTCGGCAAGGGCGCATGGCCCGACGGCATTGCCTTCGACAGCTATGGAAACCTCTGGGGAACCATGGTGTACTCCGACAAGCTGTTTGTACTTACACCGGAAGGCGAACTGAAGATCCTGCTCGACGAGGGCGATCCGCAGAAAGTAGCAGCGCTGGAGAAACAGTTTTTCGCGGGTCAGGTAACCGAAGAGGTATTATTTGCCACCGGCCAGGGCATTGCTCCCTGGATGGCCAGCGTCACCTTCGGCGGTTCCGATCTGCAGACGGTTTACCTCGGTGCGCTTAAAGAAAAACGCATTCCAAGCTTCCGCGTTCCTATTCCGGGTCTGCCCATGGTCCATTGGCGGGAAGCGGCGTCGCACGCGGATTTGCGCGTTCCGGTGAAGAGTCGAAAAAGGAGAGTTCGCTTATGACAGTCACGGCCGCAACCGCATTGGAACAGGTTACGAAGAACGTATTTACGACGACCAAGATCCGCGGGTGCAATCCGAGCATCGTGTTTACGAAAGAAGGCTCGGTGTTCATCGACACCGCGCAATGGCTTACAACCCTTCTGGAGATGAAAGAGTTTGCCTTGCAGAGAGGGCCGATCCGTTACCTGATCAACACCGAAGCGCACATCGACCATATTTTCGGGAATCATTGGTTCGCGGGCGTATGCCCGGTCATCGGCCACGAGAAGCTGCACGAGATCTTCTGGCAGGTTCCCGGCGACATGAACGCTTACGACTACAGCGTCGATGTCATCAAGCGGCAGGATCCCGGAGCTTTGCGCTTGATGCCGTCGCAGAGGGACTATGTTTTCAACCCACCCGCGATTACTTTCAGCGACCGGATGTCGCTCAAGCTCGGCGATCATACTTTTAAGCTATACTTCACTCCGGGACATTCGCCATCGCAGATTTGCGTTTACGTTCCTGAGGAAAGAGTGGTTTTCGTTGGCGACACAATTTTTGCGAACTGCCAGATGTGGCTGCACTCGGCCGACATCGACCAACTCGTCGCCTCATTGAAATTCCTCGGAACGCTGGACGTGGATCACATCGTTCCCGGCCACGGCCCGGTCGTCACCAAGGATTACCTGAAGGTGCAGATCGGGTTCATCTACGAGTGGATCGGCGCAGTTGCCGCGGGAATCTCCAAGGGCTGGAGCCAGGACGAGTGCATCGAGAGGATCAACTTCAAGAGCCGTTACCCGGTCGATATCGGGCAAGATGAGTCGATGGACTACATCCAGCGGACGAACGTGATCAAGTGCTACAAGTACATCACGGAGCGCTCTGGCCAGTAGAGTGGAGAGCCGGGCGTTGCCGCCTGGCTGGACCCTTCGACTCAGGGCAGGCTCGCTAGGCGCCCGTCTCTCCACCGTACAAGCTCAAGAGATAGGATCAGGCCTTTGCCAGCTTGCCTTTGCTTGCTGCGTGCTTGATCATCCCCAGCAGCACCTCGACAGTTTTGTCGACAAACACTGGGTCGTTGATGTTGGCATCGATCTCAATGATCGGAATGCCCTTTTTCACCAGCTTCTTAATGGTGTTGAAACATGCCTGGTTGGCCTCAACATCCCAGAACTCGCCGCCGGGGCTATCCAGCATGGAGACGCCTTTCAAGGGAATAAGAATGGCAACCTCGGCGGTGGTATGCGCATTCGCCGCACGAGCGATCAGTTCGCCGATCTTCGTATTTTCCTCGACATTGGTGCGCATGAGAGTCACGTTCGGGTTCCACTTGTAGAGTTTCCGCGACTGGTACTTGGGAGGCATGGTCTCCACGCCCCAAAAGTTCGCCATATCGACGCAGCCCGGAACGATGATGGTAGGAATGCCTTTTTTCGCGGCCGCCATCAGGCGATCGGGGCCAGCCGACATCACGCCGCCGCATACGTAGTCCGCCAATTCGGTGGTGGTGAAGTCGAAGTTGGCATTGACCAGACCGTCTTCGATCAGTCCTTCCATCACCTTGCCGCCAGTGCCGGTGGCGTGGAAGACCAGAACTTCGTAGCCCTCTTTTTCCAGGATCTGCTTGGCGCGGTCGACAGCCTTGGTGGTGTTGCCGAACATGCTGGCGGTGATGACCTGCCGGCGCTCGTCGATTTTCGGACGCTCCTGTTTCACGGCTCCAGCAATGGCGCCGGCAGCATTCGCATAGACGAGCTTGCTGATGCGGTTCATTCCGGCCACATCGACAATCGAGGAGACCATCATGATGTCTTTGGTGCCCACATAGGCGGAAACATCTTCGCTGGCTACGGTGCTCACCATGAGCTTGGGGAAGCCGACGGGCAGCGCCCGCATGGACGCGCTGGCGATGGAGGTGCCTCCACTGCCTGCCATGCCCAGAATGCCATCGATTTTGCCTTCGTCATAAAGCTTCCGGACAACCTTGGTCAGGCCTTTGGTCATGGTCTCCATGCAGTAGTCTTTCTTCTGCTCCGCCTGCATGGCCTTGAGATCGCCGCCGCCGGCTTGGGCAACTTCGCCGCGGGAAATATCAGCGTGGATGCCGGTAGCTTCCCCGAGTACGCCGAAATCTACGACCAGGGTTTTCACGCCCTGTTGCTCGATTAGTTGTTTAACATACGCAAAGTCTTCGCCCTTTGTATCCATGGCGCCTACAAGTAATACGGTTTTCGGCATGGCATTACCTCTTTTGTATGAAGATTTGGTTTGGGAACGGTGGTGCACGATTCTCTTCCTACTAAGTCCTTCTAATTCCTTCTAAGCCTTCATTACCAGATGTCCTCCCTCGATGGTTGCCTGCGGAACGCACGAATACACGTCGACTTGAGCACAGAAGGAAATTTCTTCCTGCAACCCGAGCTCGGCCATAACCAGACCGCTCTCGCTCTCGCGAAACGCTACGTCTACGGGAAGCGCCTCGCTGACGGCCTGGGCAATCAGGGCTCCGTCTCCGACTTCGGCATCGGGCAGCTGGGCGCGCAGACGCTTGACTAAGGCTCCCGCTAGATAGGTGTCGTCAAGAATCGGCATGCCTCTTCGTCCCGCGCAGGCCACCACAATTCCGGTTCCGGAGTCGCCAAGCTTGCGGCCGTCGCTGATATTTCGCGGCACCGCTTGCGCTGGGTCGGGCGCTGGCAGGCCACCTTGCGACAGCAGCTCGGCGGCTTTGGCGACGCATGCGCTCAGGTTCAGGAAACTGCCGGCTAATACGACTCCGCCGAGCGACATGAGCAACTTCACCAGTTTGGTGCCGTTGGACGTGGTGTGGACCACGCTCCTGCCCTGAATCCGGTCCCTCGCCCGGAGCAGCGCTAATGGCGAGTTGTCGAAATCGAAGCCTGGAATCGGCAATGCACCCTGCTCGCCCATGGCTAGCAAGTTGAACTGCCGTTGCAAAGCGCGTGCTTCCTCCACGTCGCCGGTCAGATAAATAGACTTTCCACCCTCGGCGAGGAAGGTGGTCATGACCGAAGTGGCCCGCAGCACATCCACCGCGATCCACAACCCGGGCCGCTGGTTCTGGGCGGAAGTATGGTCAAGCGCTACATCGATCCACATGGGTATCCCGTGATCGCTAGCAGGCTGCGGAAAAAGTAAATTTCCGCTGTCCGGCCCCTAAAGGGGCATCTGATTTTGAAGGACTTACGGTATCGCTAAAGCGATACCCTGATACGAAACCGGACTTTTTCCACAGCCTCTGGGGGAGACGCACCGGAATGATGCGTCTCCCGGATGGAAGCATTAGTGCTTAAGTGAAATTTTCGTGAAGGCTTCGACTTGCTCCTTGATGGCGCGTTCGGTGGGCAGTCTTTCCACGCTGGAAGCGCCGAAGAAGCCGGCAATTCCTGGCATCATGGAGAGCGCCTTATGAACGTTACCGGGCTCGTCGAACGGGCCTCCGTGGCAGAGCACGATGATGTCGTTGCGGACCTGCTTGGCCGCCTTGAGAATGGCCTTCACGGTGTCCACAGCATCATTCAACGAGAGGGCGACGCCCGCTCCGATCGATCCGGCGGTGGTCAACCCCACGTGTGCTACCAGCATGTCGGCGCCTGCATTCACCATGTCCACGGCCTGCTTCTCGTCGAAAACGTACGGCGAGGTGAACAGGTCCAATTCGTGGGCAATGCGAATCCATTCGATTTCCTTGTCATAACCCATGCCCGTGGCTTCGATGTTTTTTCTGAAGTTGCCATCGATCAGGCCAACCGTCGGGAAGTTTTGCACGCCACTGAACTGGTTCCGCTTTACTTCTTCCAGGAAAACATCCGGCAGACGGAACGGGTCGGTGCCGTTGATGCCGGCGAGGACCGGAACCTTCTTTACGACTGGAATCACCTCATGCCCCATGTCGAGGACAATGCCATTGGCATCGCCATAGGCTAGCAACCCGGCCAATGAGCCGCGGCCAGCCATACGGTATCTGCCGGAGTTGTAAATGATAAGGAGATCAATGCCGCCAGCTTCCGCCATCTTGGCGGAGATGCCGGTTCCAGCGCCGCCACCAATGATGGGTTCGCCCTTCTTGATCTTTGCACGAAACCTCTTAAGCATTTCTTCTCTTGGAACAGCCTTACTCATAGTGAAAACCTCCTGCTATTTATGTTGGATTCTTCTGCTAACTGGAACACGAACGCGCTTGCCAGAAGAAGCAAAAGGACTGCGATAGGGAACCGAACACTGCTCCTCATATAGCCTTTCCTGTTGACTTCTCCTGGCGCACCTGTCTCTTTGCTTATGCGGTATTTGTGAGTGGCTAGATGAACACCAAGTTTTCGACGAGAGCACAGTAGCGCCGGGCAGGTCAGGAGCGTTAGGACACTGGCGACCGTGAGAGGGTACTTTTTATGGGTGGCCGATTATGGGCTGGCTGAGGAGCCGGCGGTCCTCGGGGTCTGGGCGTGGGTGATGCGATCTTCAACCCTGGACACGAACTTCGGCAGGTGGTCCTTTACCATTTGCTGGAGGCCAGGGCCAAACTCGTGATAGAGGTTACTCCCCGCGTCGCTGCCAATCGTCGAACCAAAATTGTTGAAGGTATTCGAAGTAGATCGCGCCCAATAGGGACGGTAGGCAGCGTGCATAGCGACCGAAGACAGCACGCCCATGAAGTACCGAGTGTTCAGCCTCCCTTTTCCGGAGTTGTCACGCGTGACAAAAATGCGCGAAGCCGCGTAGGAAGCCCGCCCCATAAAGCTGTTGCTCATCGAAGCGTAATAGCGTGGGTCCGGCTTGAGCAACGGCGGATACGTGGACTTACCAGCAAAGTCGCTGGACCCTGCTTGAGTAAATACCGCTTTATGGAGAGCAATTAAGCTGGGCTGCAGTCCCGGCTGTGTGCCGCGCATCGCGCCCGCGTCAACCGCGCCCTGGGTTGAAGGCGAACGCGCTTCATTGACGAACGTGCGAAATCTCTCTGCTTGTGATGGAGGCTGTACCGACGACGGAGCATCGGGAAGCGATTTCCAGGTACGCATCTCCTGACGCTGCACTTCGGGTGAGATTGAGCCGTCAAGTTGTAATCCCTGAAGCAAGTCAGCGGAAGGACGTTTCTGGCACATGGCGCCGCAAGCGGCCAATATGATAAGAGAAAAGACCCGGATTGGTGCAGTTCGCTTCACCATAGCTCGCTCCTGCCGAGCGGCAAGCGGCTTTTGGGCTCCTCGGCGATTCGGCTCGGAGCACAGCTCGACGCTAGCACTCCGCCGGCCATTCGTCTGAGCAAGAGTGCTCACTTCGGGAGGCAAGGACTTTCGTGCGTTGATGGAAGAGACAGTCCGCGAAACCACCGGTTTGCACAGCATCGCGTTCCTGCAAATGTCGAGAAAAAGATTTTTGGCCCGTGGGTGGGCGTGAGGGCCATAATGCTCACGAGGTGGGCTATGCGTTTTCTCCTGGTCGTTTCCGGTTTGCTTGGACTTGCCGCCCTGGGGACAGCTCAGAAGCCTGCGATTAAGAGCGGTCCGATCAAGCCCGCCCCTGCGGAATCAGGTCAGGCGATGTTCGTGGAGTACTGCGCTGTCTGTCATGGTAAAGATGCGAAGGGCGCTGGCCCGGCAGTTCCGGCGTTGAAGGCGCCGCCTACCGATCTCACCACGCTTGCAAAACGAAACCGGGGAAGCTTCCCGTCTGCGCACGTCTCCAATGTCATTCGTCTGGGAGGGGATGTGGTCGCACATGGTTCGAAAGACATGCCGATGTGGGGTCCAGCATTCTCATCTTTGATCCCGCACTCCGACACGGTTGTTCGACAGCGCATCGCCAATCTGACCAGCTACATAGAATCGTTGCAGGGAAAGTAGAACTTAAGCAGCCGTTCACGCGGTCGTCTGCGCCTGCAGAAATGTTCGTAGTTCCTCAATATCCTCGGAAAGCATTTTGGTGAAATGTATCCCATTGCCGACCTGGGGATCGCAGGTGACGACTTTGGCCAGAACCAGCAGTGTGCCGTCCACTTGCAGCTTGAGCTCCAGAGTGGTGCCGATGGCAACCGGAAACATAGTCTCCATATAGCAGCCACTGAGGCTGAGGTCTGCCGTCACTCCGCGGATAGGGAACTCGCTATTCTCTATGTGCAGTTCCACCGGAACGCTCACCTTGACTCGCGGGCATTCTCGCCGTTCGTGTTCAGGGGTTGACATATATTTCGCTTCCAGGGGGCGGATATTCCCCGTCCCGGTCCGGTTAGAACACTACCAGAAGTTGTTCAAAGTTGACGAGACCGACGCCACTTGTCGCCGTCCCGTGGCGGATCGCTGCGGACCGGATTGCGCCGGAAATACGCGCGTCCTCCCCAAATCGTTCCTGCGACTGATGGGCACGGCAGAAACCTCCTAAGAGCCTGTGGTGAAACTCCGGCGCCAAGCGCCAGCGCCTGAAGGCGCTCTCATAACACGGCACTTATAGTATGCCTAAAGGCATACCCTGATACAAATCTTACTTGCACCACGGGCTGCTAAGAACGCCGCCCCAGGAAATAGATCCTATTAGTCCAGTCCCAATTGCCGGTTTCTCTTGCCAGTCTGGTCAAGGCCCAGACCAAACCGCCGATATCCGCGGGCGAAATTGTTCTTTCGTCCACAAAAATCACGCCGCCGTGCGTTCGCTCTTCTTCCGCCCAGGTTTTGAGCAGGGGAGGAATCGTCCTGCGGTCATAAGTAACCAGCGTGAATCGCTGGGCGGCGGCTTCTCGCAAACAGGCGGAGTCCTCCTGTCCCAGGAAGCGCCCATCTCCCCATTCCACCAGATAGCGAACTTCTAACGCGCGATTGCGGCGATCGAGGCCATGCGCCACGTCCGGTGAGATGTGCTCATCGAGAAGAAGCTTGAGCATTTCCGTTTTTCGCGGCTTTCCTGGGAGCGAATGCGGCGGCGTGAGGCAACATGCGCTTCAGCATTTCAAAATCCGTCGCCTCATTTTCCGCCATTGCCTCATTGATTTCTTCGGGAAACGCCTCCGCATAGTTGACCGCGGCCTGGACTTTCACTTCCGGCCACTTGAGATGCCGCGCTACGGCCGAAACATCTTGCTTATAGCTGTGGACGAGCAGCATGACCTCCCATACGGCGAGCGTGCTTCCTTGCAGGCAGGCTTGCCGGCCCGCGGGCGAATCTCGAAAGTCGATGAAGCCAAATTCCGACCGGCGCAAGCCTTCCTCGACCAAACGCGCGCTGGCGTCACTGGAGGTCCATCCATGGCGCTTCGCCATGCGTTTGAGACGCTTTTCGCTCGCCGCCGGCAGGCGCATGCTAATGACCATGGAACGGGTTGACCGCATGGCAATCTCCGAAGTGTAACTCTTGTAAGCATTGTAGCATATCGGCGTTGTTTTCTACCGCCCTCACGCAACGGTTTGCAGGCTGCTTCGCAACCGCAGCAAAACCGCTCCCAGTGCGGCAATGCCGGCGAGCCAGATGGCCAGTGTCAAATTCACCACCCAGGCCGGCGCTGCCCCGACGCGGCGCAACAGAAACGGCAGAAAATTCCACGTGGTTACGTGAACACAATCCCACTGGTCCCATGCCATGGCCTCGGTGTTCAAGCCCCAGGCGTCCATCTTGCCGAAAGCGAAGGCGACGATGTTCTTGAAACGCAGGGCGATCACGAAGGTGGGATGTCCGAACGTCTCCATCTGGTAAATTTCCAGCGGCAACCAGAAGGCGAGCGAGGCTAACTGAATCATCAGGCTGACTACGGTCAGTACCCATCCCGCGCGCCAGATGGTTTTTCCCAGAGCTTCTCGATAGCGCATGAGCAGCGGCACAGCAGTGAGTGTCACCAGTTCGACGGCGGTAGAAACATAGCGGTCGCCCCAGGCAAAGTCGCCGCTCCAGTAGGTGTATCTCGCGTAAAAGCAGATATAGGCCAGCAACAGGAGAAGAGTGGCCGCCCCATAGGCGCGCACCTCTGGAGTAAGGCGCTTCCACAGCCATGCCAGGAGGAAAATTGCCAGCACGAGAAGAGGATCGAAGAGAAAAATGGACTTCTCCGGCTGGAACAGCGCGCCTAGAACGCCGGTGTGAAAAGGCGTGCTCCAGGGGAAGTTTGCGGGCAACGAAGGATCCCGCTGGCGATACTCCCGGGCGAATATCGCCACGTAGGTATGGGTGAAAGATCCGAAGCGGTAAAACTGATAGGCGCGATCGACCAAGAGAAAGAACAGGTAGACGGGTGCGGCAATTTTGCAGTAGGCGAGAAGACGCCGCCACAACCGGCGGGCGCGCTCTCTTTTGAACCGTGCTTCTTCGAACCGCGCACCTTCGAACCAAAGCGCGAGTAAGACAAAGATCCCCGCCGCAATAAGATCCAAACCGGTGGTGAGACGCGTAAGCAGGTTCAAGCCCAGCGCGCCGGAGCCGATGAAAAGCGCCCGCCGGCTGTCGGTGCGCAGCCACTCGTATTGAAATGAAAAGCCAGTAAGCGTCAGCAACATGATGTAGTTGTTCTCCATCATGTTCTGCGTGTAGTGAAGCTGGGTGGTGCAGAACAGCAGCGCCAGCACGCCGGCCACTGACTCTTTCATGCCAAAGCGCAACTGGCTGAGCAAACGGAATGCAACGAGCGCGGTGAGCATGTTCACCAGAATGCTGGTGAGGTAGCTGACCACAATGCTGCGCACGGCAGGGTCGTCGCTGTAATCCGAGAAGACAGGCCAGCGCTCCATCCACGTGCCCAGGAGATCGGCGGGCAGCATGAGCAGCGACTGGCCGATGCCATACCAGCTATAAAGACGGCCGCCACGGCCGCGCAGGCCAAACTCGGGATACTCGTTGGGGAAGACCTGCGGCTCCGCGGTCCAGAGCCAGTGTGTGGTTTGCAGCCGATGCATGGTATCGGCTGTGCCCAATTCGCCCGATTGCACCACGAAAGCGAGCAGCCCGGCGGTCACACACAACAGAAAGAGTGGATCGCGCAGGCATCGTCCGAGGCGAGAAGTCATCGCCTGGATGGTAATTCGAAAGTTGTAACTTAGGAAGTATTGGAGCGCGATTGCGACCGATGAGGGGAAGCGTCTTTGGTTCGAGGCCTCGCCAGTATCGGTCTACCGTGACCACGCGACTCGCCATACGGTGGAGGGACGGGCGTCTCGCCCGTCCAGCCGGGCAGGGACGCCCGGCTCTCCACCGGCAGGCTTGAATCGACAACGGGAACGATCACGCGGTCGCGGCACTAGGTCTCTGACCGCGTGAATTTGCACTTGAAGGGTTGTGGTCTCCCAGGTCTCAAAATCGAGACCTGGGGCACCCACTCTTGGTACAAAAACAAGCGGTCAGAGACCTAGATGCCATAGTTCACGCCACGAAGCTCGTTTTTGTAGGCTTCGCGCGCTTCCGTGGCTTTCGTGTGTGCGTCGTGCTCCCGGAAGTGGGCGGCATCCCAGTGCTCCATGGCAATCATGGAATGGTCGGGAGTGGCTAGCGCTTCTTCCGCGCGGATGGCGTCAACCCATTCATCGACCGCCGTTTTGTAGGCAAGGCGCAATTGATCGAGATCCGCTTTGCTCATAACCTCAGCAGCTTAATGCCGCCCTGCAGCCCGGTCAATTTGGATGGGGCGAATTTAACGGAAAATTAACGCAGAGGGCTATCCGCGGCCAGTTTTTTCCAAGCGCCGCGGTCTACTACTGGAGATCGTTTTGGGGTATAATCCTCTTCGTTTGCGAAGTCAAAAGGAAACTCCGATTAAGGCCAGGGTCGCGGCACTTCCCCCATGCAGGGCCGGGATGACCTGAAAATTACGTAAGTGGTTGTATCACGCAGGTTCGCTGTGCTTGCCCCTGGAGGAGCGAACGAAGGCCATTGTTCCTTCCTCCGAGCACTGAACATGCATGTTGCACGGCAGTGTTCTTCAATCTAGGAGGATTCATGAAGATTCGACGCGCAGCGAGCCACCCTTGCTTGCTGTTAGGAACATGGCTACTACTACTCATCGTTCCGGCTTTTGCCGGAAACAAGCAACTTCAACCGTTCGTAATCCAGCCAGACAAGTTCGTGGTTTCGCAGCCCCTCAGTGAGACGGCAAAGACCACTCCGCCGCCGGCGTTCCACGGCTGGATTGTGCGTAAAGAGCACGAAACTCCAAACCATATGACCAAGATCTATCACATTCCGGATCCGGTCATTCAAGACAGCTCTGAGAACGTGCCCGAGTTAGCCATCACCCTCGGTTTTAATTTCGACGGCATGAACGGCCAACAGGCCGGAGGCGTTATTCCGCCGGACACCAACGGGGCGGTTGGCGACAATCAGTTCTTTCTGATCACCAACTTCGCCTTTAGCATTTACAACAAGAGCACCGGCAACATCCAGGTGGGACCGCTGCTCATTAACACCATCTGGAAGGGATTTGGCGGCCAATGCGAGTCGGGCAACGGAGGCGATCCGGTGGTGCTGTTCGACAAACTGGCGAACCGCTGGCTGTTGGAACAACTGGAGTACTCGAGCAGCTACCAGATCTGCATTGCCGTGTCTCAAACCGACGATGCGACCGGCGCCTACAACCTTTATTCCTATACCTTCAACGGCCTATCCGACTATCCAAAACTTGCGATCTGGCCGGATGCGTATTACCTGGCCTTTAACTACTTCGGTCCGGGCGACGGCGAGCCCTGTGCCATGGATCGCACAGCCATGATCGCCGGCAAGACCGCGGCCATGATCTGCTTCAACCCCAATAGTTCGGATATGGGATTCCTGCCTTCCGACTTGGACGGCAGCACCCCGCCTCCCACCGGCGCTCCCAACCACTACGTGGAGCTGGGAAACTCTAACACCACGCTTAAGGAGTACGACTTCCACGTGGACTTTACCGTCCCCAAGAACTCTACCTTCACCGGGCCGAACACCATTACTGTCCCGGCGTACACGCAGCTCTGCGGCGGCGGCGAGGGGGCCTGCATTCCCGAGCCTAAGGGCGGAGGTCTGCTGGACGCGCTCGGCGACCGCATGATGTTCCGCAATGCTTATCGCAACTTCGGGGACCACGAGGCGATGGTGTTCTCTCATTCCGTGGCTGCGGGTGCAGGCTCCACGGCGGTCTCGGCCGAGCGTTGGTATGAACTGCGCTCTACTCCTCCGGGAGGCAGCTTTTCGCTCTACCAGGCCGGAACTTACCAGAACAAGACCGACAACTACTGGATGGGCAGCCTGGCCATGGACAAGGACGGTGACATCGCGTTCGGCTTCAGCGTTGACAACACCAAGTCAGTGGATCCGAGCATTTGGTTTACCGGCCGCCTACCGACTGATAAATTGAACAAGCTGGAAGGCCACAAAGTGGTTCATAAAGGGACACAGGTACAGGGAGCCGTCAATCGTTGGGGCGATTACAGCTCGATGAGCGTGGATCCCACGGATGATTGCACCTTCTGGTACACGCAAGAGTACAGCAACGGTGGGTACAATTGGCAGTCCCACGTCGTCTCGTTCAAGTTCAACAGCTGCCAGTAACTCGCAACGCAGGATGTTTCAACAAAGGTTGTGCCTTCTTCGGGAGGCGCAACCTTTTTTTCTTGGACAAAGAATCTTCATCATTAGCTCAGGCTTGTCCATCGCGACTCCCCTGCGGAGCCGCGCGGGTTTTCGCTCGTATTGCCCGCAGGCGCTTAATCCGGTGGAAATAATTCACCCGCTTTACAGGCTCTCCCTGAGCGAAAATAGAAACGACATTTATGCCCAAGCCCCAGCGGTTGCGTCCAGCGGCGATTTGCCTGGCAGCGTCTATTCTTCTGATCCACCTTGCTGTCGCCCAGACTTCCACAAAACCGCCGGGGTCAACCCCATCCCAGAACATCCTGATCACAGTCACCGATGAAAACGATGTCGCCGTATCGTCCGCGCTTGTGTTTCTGCAAGCTTCTTCGCAGGCGGTGGCTCTGCGCTGCGTCACCGATTTTGCCGGCCACTGCGAGTTCTCCAACCTCTCCGCTGCTGCTTACCAGCTTCGCGTCGAAAAACAAGGCTTCTACTCGGTAATATTGACGCTGCCTGCGATCCAGACAGCCGCCGCCGCGAACATCGATGTCACTCTTCCCCACCAGCAAGAGGTGCGCGAGGTGGTCG
>Ga0326728_10019497_pt1 | contig 13144 bp, 10 predicted proteins | sample MB3enrmetagenome_FD_207602 | JGI IMG/M metagenome (GOLD analysis project Ga0326728, IMG submission 207602) | Lab enriched peat soil microbial communities from McLean, Ithaca, NY, United States - MB31MN | ecosystem: Environmental > Terrestrial > Soil > Wetlands > Peat | place: USA: New York...
CTGTTCACTGTTCACTGCTCACTGTTCACTGCTTCACCCCCCCGCCCCCAGAGATTTCAGCACCCAGGTGAATTCCCCATTGTCGATGTCGGTGATCTCGATGACTTTGCCTATACGGACCGGCAATATGAAATGGAGCTTTTCACCTATTCGCTTCTTGTCGGTCCGGATCGTGTCGACGATTGCCTGCGAGTCAATTGAAGCTGGAATTCGGATTGGCATTTCCCACACTTTGCAAATTTCTTCCAGCCGCTCCAGGTCCCCGTCCCTCATTTTCCCCAATCGGTGAGAAAGCGTTGCGGCCGCCACCATGCCGGTCGCCACACAGTCTCCGTGCCTGGAACTGAAACCGGATAGCTTCTCCAGCGCATGACCGACGGTGTGCCCCAGGTTCAAAACCCGCCTTTGGCCGGACTCTTTTTCGTCCTCCTGTACTATGCGCGATTTAAGCAGGCAGCTTGCGCTAATGATTCTAAGCAGCGTTTCGAGGTCTCGCTTTTTAATGGAATCGGAGCTGTTTTCCACGAATTTCCACAGCACCTCATCTCCGATCATTGCCGATTTGATCACCTCAGCCATTCCCTGCCTCAATTCTTCGTCGGGTAACGTGCTGAGAAACCGTGGGTCTATGTAAACCTGCCTGGCCTGCTGAAAAGTTCCAAGCAAGTTCTTGCCTTCCGGCAGATCGACTCCCGTCTTGCCGCCTATGCTGCTGTCAACCTGGGCGAGAAGAGAGGTCGGCACCTGAAAATACGGAATGCCGCGCATATAGATGGAGGCGACAAAGCCGGTGACATCCCCGGTTACTCCGCCGCCCACGGCAATCAATGCGCTGTCGCGGTTAGCCCCGGCATTTACCAGCCGCCTTGCCAGAAATTCGACCGAAGTCAGCCGTTTATTGGGTTCCGAAGCTGAAAACAAGATAACCCGGCGGTCCCGTTGAGTGGGCCACCCAAGATCGAGCGCCTTGCGTCCCCAAAGCGGCCAAACGCCTTCGTCCCATATCCAGTAGGCTGAACGCCCCCCGAGAGCTGTCTCAAGACCACTCGCGACGCGTTCCATAACGTCTTCCCCGATGAAAATTTCTGAAGCATGCGGAGGTGTTCCAGTTGCGGTTATATCGATTTTCATCCCCGATCGAGCCTCCCGTCTTCAGCAGTCTGCTCTTTAAGATGCGCCGGACATTCTTCCCCGGCCACTTCCTCAATGTGGCCCCGCCAGGCGCAATCGGCCGGACATGAGGAGCATACGGAAGCCTCCGACCGGTAGGCCTTCGACAGGCGCCGTATCAGGTATACCAAAACACCGGCAACGATCAGAAGTGAAATTGCGGTCTGCCACATCCGGGATCCCCCGCGCACTTCGCGCCCCTGGCGCTCACCCCAATCCGAGCAACAACCCGCCACGGTAGACGAGCGCCGACAGGAGGAAAGCAATCGTTGTGTTGACTACCAGTGAAAAGAGCCCCCATTTCCAGGACGATTCATGAATGATGCACGCGATCGTCGCGAAACAGGGCGCATACAACATAATAAAAATAATCAGTGAAAAGGCCTTCAGAGGGGTCCATGAAACATCCGAGGCCAGGCGCGCGCTAAGAGGTATCTCTTCTCCTCTTCTGGACTGTCCAAGCGAGTAGGCCGTGCCCATCGTCGATATGATGACCTCTTTGGCCGCGAACCCGGAGAGAAGCGCCACGTTGGTGCGCCAGTCGAACCCGCAAACGGAGCTTATGACGGTCAGGCCGGTGCCTATGCGACCGGCGATCGAGTTTTTCAGGGCTGCCTGGGCCTCCCTGTAGTCAACCTCGCGCCGGCGCGCGCCGGCGTCGCCGGCGGATTTCGCATCCGTCTCGGATACTGCCGGCTGCGGCTGCGGCGATCCAGCGAGGATGGATGCCCGCTCCTCATCATAAATTTTCTTCTCGGCATCCGGAAGTCCCGGGAAAGACATCAGGGCCCAGAATACGATGGAAATGGCCAGGATGATCGTGCCGGCCTTGCGGATGTATTGCCAGGCCCTTTCGCAGGTGTGGATAATCAGGCCTTTGAAAGTCGGCAGCCTGTACGGAGGCAGCTCCAGCAGGAAAGGCGTGCTCGGTCCGCGCAAAACCGTCAGGCGGATCAGTTTTGCGATCAGCAGCGCGGACATCCACGACAAAATGGTCAAAAGAAACATCACCTGCGCCTCTTTGGCCGAAAAAAACGCTGCAATGAGCATTGCAAAAACGGGCAGTTTGGCGCCGCAGTTCATGAAGGGCGCGGTAACTATGGTGGCGATCCGCTCTCTTGAGCTTCTGAGGGTCCTCGTTGCAAGCACTCCCGGTACGGCGCAACCACCGGCGATCCCACCCGAAATGATGTAGGCCATAACCGAGCTGCCGTGCAGGCCGAAAGTCCGAAAAATGCGGTCGAGCATGTACGCTACCCTGGCAAGGTACCCGCTGTCTTCAAGAAACGCAATAACGAGGAACATGAACACTATCACGGGTACAAAGCCCATGACGCCGCCCACTCCATCGATCACCCCCGAAATTATCAGCGACTTGAGGGTACCGGCCGGCAAATAGAATTCTGCAAGCGCGGCAAGGCCTGAAAAAGCCGCTTCCAACCATTCCACCGGCGCCTTGCTGTATGTGAATGTAAATTTGTAGGCGGCGAAGATTATCACCATCATGAGAAGGGGACCCAAAAAACGATGCGTAAGCACCCGGTCGAGCTGATCCGAAAGATAGAGCCGGTCGGCTTTGTTGCTTTGTTTGACAACACCCTGCTTCAGAAGGGCGGAGATGAAGCCGTAGCGGTAGTCGGCCACAATGGCTTCAGGGTAGCTGTCCAAAGTCTTCTGGAGGTGCTCGGAGACCTGCTCAGCCAGTTCCTCCAGTCTGCCGGAAAGTGCCGCATCCTTTTGCCTGCCCTTCCGGATCACCTCCTCGTCGGCTTCAAGATACTTGAGCGCCGTCCATCGCGCCGGGTTGATCTCCGTCAGGAAAGCGGCGGCTTCGATTTGCGTCTCCATCCTGTCGAGGACCGGGTCGATATCCGGCCCGTAGGAAATATGGAGGGGCTCCCAGGAGCCGCCCCTGTTCGCCAGTTGCACGGCTGCTTCCAGCAACTCTTCCTTCCCCTTGCCCGTGCGCGCAACCGTAGGAACAACCACCGCCCCCAACCTGCGACCCAGTTCCGCGTGATTTATCGTTACGCCCCTCGCAGCGGCCATATCGACCATGTTCAAGGCCACCAGCACCGGAACGCCGAGTTCGAGAAGCTGGATCGTAAGGTAGAGGTTTCGTTCGAGGTTCGATGCATCGACTATGTTTATAACCGCGCTGGGACGTTCCTCGATAAGATAGTTGCGAGCTACGAGTTCTTCGATGGAATAGGCGGTAAGCGAATATGTGCCCGGCAGGTCGACCAGCTCGAGCCGGCAGTTGCCCAGATCACAATATCCCTCCTTTTTTTCGACCGTTATTCCGGGATAATTTCCGACATGCTGCCGCCCGCCGGTGATCGCGTTGAAGAGGGTCGATTTCCCGCAGTTGGGATTTCCTGCCAGCGCAATGAGGTTTTCCCGCCGCGCATTCATAAGACCTCGTCCACTTCGACCTCGATGAAATCGGATTCGTTATTGCGAAGAGTCAGGGTGAAATTTCTGATCCGGATCGCCACCGGGTCCTTCAGAGGAGCGCGCCCCTGCACCCAAAGCGGAGTTCCTGCAACCAGTCCCATGTCCCGGATGCGGCGCCCGATTTCACCGCGCGCGTTAATGCGGTGTATTATTCCTTTCTGTCCCTTTGCCATTTTGCGTAAAGGAACAATGGGCATAAGTAAAATCCTCATTATCGCGGCTTACCGCAAAGATGCGGGAAAAGCTCTTACGGCCGGCAAAGTTAGCCGGACCTAACATTTACCGCAAAAAAACAGCCCAGGGCAAAACGGCTTCTTCTGAAATCTATACGGAAGGAGTTACATAAATCCTGTCCGAAACATCTTTTCCCAAACTGAGGGTCCCACCGTTCACCCGCACGCACCCGCTGCAAAGCAGTTCCATCTCCACCCCGGGATAGATCCCAAGCGCCGCCATCCTGGCGCACAGCCTTCGTTCCCCGTTTACACACGCCACTTTGACCTTTCCAAGACCGGCTTTGCAAAGGGGCATAAGGGCACACTCGCCATTTGACGGCTTATCGCAGAGTGATCGGACTTTCCTGCCTGTCGGACCGCAACGCATGGTTCACCTCTCGACCTTTTGGACTGACAATTAGGTACACTTAACTTTATACACTGTCAATACCTTTTTTTGAAGCGGCACATCGAATTAATGTCATCCAACTCAAATCGGATCGAAACGATCTCCAACGTGAAGGGCTTGTCCGTAAATAGGCCTTTCAGGGACCGCGCCCTTAGTCTTTTTATCTGGATATCCTTTTATACCAACCAGTTGCGTCCACGGGGAAGAATTGCGGATTGGAACCCCCTAAGGTTCATCCGGCAAACGAGTACCTCAAAGACGAGAAAGGACGCTATCTGTCTGCCGTGCACGAGCCCTGTGGGGCTTTTTGGCTCTGTTGCCCTGAAAGGGCTGCGTAATCTAGCCCAGGGTCAGCAACGCGCCACCCTCGGGAGAGCAGAACCGCAAATTATTTCATAATACCCTGAAAGGGTTATATAAAAGCAATATCTGGGATCAGATCACGGGGTGCTTGGACGGCAAGAAACGGCTGTTCAACCTCTACAGGGTAAGAACTGGTTCTTATCGGCGTTACAACCCCGGGGTGGCGCTCCGCTTACCCTGGGCTGTTATATCCAACCCCCTTCGGGGCAAAAACCCTCCCAAGGTTCTCGTTTGCCGGATGAACCTTTCCTAAGGGGAGCCCGGGGAATTTCTTGAATGAAGGTTTTACATCTTTGGGTGCAACTTGGTATTAAGGGTTTGGCATCCCGGGCAATCACAAACACCCGAATCAACCGAGGAGAATAAAATCAGGCATGGATTCAAAACGGCTTTCCAGGCAAATCGAATTCCTGGTCGAAATAGACAGGCTCAAGACCATAGCGCGCCAGACCCTTCTGGTGGATGGGTCCAGGCAGGAAGATTCCGCGGAACATTCATGGCATCTGGCCCTGCTGGCGATGGTGCTGGCGGAGCACGCCAAAGCGCCGGTAGACCTTTTCCGGGTCCTGAAAATGATCCTGGTTCACGATATCGTGGAAATCGACGCAGGCGACACCTACTGCTACGACGAAGAGGGCAACAGGGGGAAGGCCGAACGGGAGAACAGGGCGGCGGACCGGATTTTCAGTCTTTTGCCCGAAGACCAGGAGATCGAGTTCCGCTCGCTCTGGGAGGAATTCGAATCAAAGCGGACGAAGGATGCCCTTTTCGCCGCCGCTCTGGACAGGCTTCAACCGCTTTTGAACAATTTCAGGTCCGGCGGGATCATGTGGCAAAAGCACGCAATCAGGCAGGAGCAGGTTTTCCTGCGAAACAGCCCCATGGGGGACGGGTCGCCGACCCTTTGGGACTACGCCCAGAGAATGATAAAAGATGCAATCGCAAAAGGCTGGATCGCAGAATAGCCCTGCTGGAAGAACAACGCTGATCTCCTGGATGCTCTATGATTTCGGCATGGCCTGGTATTCCATGGTCGTGCTCACCGCCTATTTCATTCTCTATTTCGAGGAGATCATAGTCGGAGAAAAGGGCTACGCGGATTTCCTCTGGGGTGGGACAGTGTCGGCGGCCATGGCCGTTTCGGTCCTCCTTTCGCCGCTCCTGGGGGCCGCCGCCGACGCAAGCGGCAAAAAGAAGACCTTCCTCACGGCGTGCGCCGGCATATCCATACTGAGCCTCTTTTCTCTTTATTTAACCGGACCCGGACAAACAGCGCTCGCAGTATTTCTGGTCGGCGCAGGATACGTCGGATATACGACGGCGATGACTTTCTATAATGCCTTTCTCCCTGAAATCGCCGCTCCGGGCTCGATTGAGAAACTGTCGGGCATCGGCTGGGGGCTGGGCTACATCGGCGGGCTTGCCGCTTTGGTCTGCATGGCCTTCGTGGTCTCGGACGTAGCCGCCGGAAAACCTATCCTTCTGATCGCCGGAGCCGCCTATGCGCTTTTTGCTCTCCCCTCTTTCATTATCTTGAAAAACTCGCCGAGAGGAAGCGCAACTCAAGGCACGGCAATAGGCGAAGGCTTCTCCCGGCTTATAGCGACTTTCCGGGAGATTCGCTCCTTAAAAAATATTTTCATATTCCTTGTTGCCTATTTCTTTGTGAGCGACGCCATATCGACCGTGATCGTCTTTTTTTCTTCCTACACGGTGTTCACCTTGCATTTCACCGTAAAACAGAATTTTTTGCTCCTCATGCTGATCCAACTGAGCGCGGCGATCGGTGCGGCCGCGGCGGGCGTGCTCGCCAACCGCATCGGGATACTTCGCACGATCGTCATCACGATCGTAATCTGGATACTGGCCCTGCTGGGAATAATCGCCGTTTCGAACATAAGCGCCTTCTACGCCCTTTCGATTTGTGCCGGACTTGTCCTGGGAGGGACCCAGGCCACGGCCAGGAGCTACATGGCGATCGAAGCCCCGGAAGGAAAGAAGGGGGAGTTTTTCGGCTTTATGACCTTCAGCTCCAAGATAGCCGCGATCTTAGGCCCCCTGCTCTACGGAATTGTCTCCAGCCGCACCGGTAATCCTCGAGCAGCCATACTGTCCCTGGAGGCTTTTTTCATTCTGGGGCTGTTTTTCATGCTGCTGGTTCCAAGGAAAGTCGCGGGATCAGTCCAAGGCTCGGATGACGGGTGATGCACGGTTGCACACGGGCGGGGCCTCGAATTCATAATAACCCCTTGGCCCTGCCAGGTGAGTGAATGTCTTCCGCGGATCAGGTCCGACGCCGGGCCTGGCAGGTACTGGTTGAAACCACGTTGGAGGTCTCAGGGGGGAAATCCGCACCGGGAATTCAGGGCCACCCAAAGAATGGGATGGCCTTTACGGAGACGATTCGTTCCGCACCATCCCGTTCTGCTCAGGACGAATAGCTCCGATAAAAAAGCACTGACAAATTCATTTTCCTGCTTGAGCATCGTTGTAGTCTGATTAACATATATGTTAATATTTCCATATGAGTTGGACGATAACCTATTACAATCAAGCGGTAATGGCTTGGGTGGAACATCTTCCAGTCGGCATTCGCGCCCATTATGCCCGAATAACCGAGAGAATGGAAAGGCTCGGACCAAATTTGGGAATGCCGTATACCCGGGCAATGGGCGATGGACTATTCGAAATCCGAGTTGGAGGAAGAGAAGGGAGCGCCCGTATTTGCTATTGTACTATCGTTGGATCTCAAATCATGGTTTTGCATGGTTTCATCAAGAAGAGTCAAAAAACACCCGGAAAAGATCTGGCGCTGGCCCGAGCCAGGAAAAAGGAGGTGGCCGGTGAGAACACATAAACAAATGGTTGCCGAATGGAAGAAAGATCCCGAGTTCCTGGCCGAGTATGACGCTCTGGAAGAGGAATTCGCGGTTTTCGATGCGTTGGTAGAGGCCCGCAAAGCTGCCGGCTTGACTCAAGCAGAGGTTGCCGAACGAATGGGTACCAAAACCCCGGCGGTAGCACGCCTGGAATCTTCCGGAGGAAAACGCAAGCACTCGCCGAGCCTGAGCACCCTTCGCCGATACGCAACAGCTCTCGGATGCAAATTGGAGATAAAACTGGTTCGTAGGAAATGAAACCGCCGGGATAAAAGGCCGCCGAAGTCCTCGCTTAAAGTCGGTTTTTTCGGCCTTATGCGCCGCACAGCCGATGTGACGTGCAATACCGACGCTTCTTTCAGCGACTCAGACTGTGCTTAGAGCGACCATTGTGGCATCGAAAACGACGGTCTAAGTCTCCAAAATGGCCATTTTGTTGCATATAGATCTTTGAATGGAGCCGATTTAGCGTGACCCGACCCAATGCCGACAGACATCAGCAACCGTTTTCACTCTCTCAGCGGAAGGCTTGCGGCTGTCTTCCCATATCTCGGGTGGAGCAAGATCAAAGAAGAGCTTTACAGCACGAATCGCTTGCTCGTCGGTAAGGGAGCCGATTTCGTCAGCCATAATACACCTCCTTGATGAGCGGCTTAATCAACTGAATGTGTTCGCAAAAGGCACGCCCCTTTAAGAAGAAGACTCAGAAATTGTCCGTCTCCAGTTGAGGGATGACCTTGATAGGCTTCCGGCCCGACCTGTGGTGATGTGAGTTTTCGGTTGCGACTATCAGGACCTTACATTATTTCCCCTTCTCAAGTGACCCTGTCTTTTCAGGACCTGCGGCGCCTAACCTGCAGATATTGATTATCTGAAGTAATTATTGCCCGTTAAGCCCTCAATTTTATAATTTTTTGCTCTTGGCGCCGCATTTTGGCAAAAAAAATCTCAAAGATTTGATAAATAACCTCCCTCAATTTAAACTCGCGGATTCAGGTATATTTGTAATTGATTCATGGAGTTATGTCAATTTACTGAAACATCACACTATCTTTGATACTTGTATAGAATATTGTCCAATCCTTCTATTTAAAATGACTCTTGACATTTTTCCTATTAGCATTTTAAAAGGTGATTAATTCAGGACAGGCTACTTCCTACTCTACTCTGAATGCTCCTGTTTTCATTTCACTTGCATCATTTGCTTTATTGCATGGACAAATCAGGCGTAGATGCGGATAAGATCAATGCAGGTCTGCGTCTTGTACCGGCAGCTCAATGAAACATCCCGAATAAGGGCGAAGAGTTGAGCCTTTGCGCTCACTTTATCTGCCGCATTGCGTTCCACTGTGAGTTCGCGGTTCATGGGATGGGTGAACCGGAACCGAACCCATCAGGTCTTGAGCATGTTGCAGAATTCCCAGCAGTTGAAAAAGGAAATCGGATGACTTTTGGTGAATCGCCGGCCGGAAGAAGGGCTTCACTTGAGTGTGGGAGCAATCGATCCAAGGGATTGACGCCGCAATGTGGCATTGCGCATCAGGGGCGGCGTTCTGCCTGCGATTGGCGGATGCTGCTTCAATTGCTGATAATGTATCAGGCCTTCCAATCCAGTTCGTCAGAGGAGTCGTCAAGATGATTTCTATACAAAGTCCCAAAGGCGCCCAATCTGCGCGATTTTATCGAGGAATGAGAAACATCTCATGCGTCATAACTGTCAAGTCCATAGTATTTTTCCTGGCTGCCTTACTTTTCTTTGCCTCGGGTGCATGGGCCAGGCCCACCACCGAAGATGAAGCTCGAAACGTGGCCGTGAACTGGCTCAGTCTGGAATCCAAGCCCATGGGATCACCGATGGGCCATGAGGTCAAAAAAGTCGAGACATTTACCGATGAGACCGGGGAACCCACGTATTATGTGGTTCACCTGCTCCCTTCGGGCTTGATATTTTTGCCTGCTGACGATCAGGTGGAGCCTATCATCGGCTTCGTAAGTGATGCTACTTCCTATGACCCTTCGCCCACCAACCCTCTAGGGGCGCTGGTGAGTCGAGACATTCCTGGACGGATCGCCTACGCCAGGGAAAAAAGGGCCGCTTTGCAAAGCGGTGAGACGTTTGCAGCCGATTCCCTAATGGCCAAAGCCCAGATCAAATGGGCCAGTCTTTCCGGACCTCTCGGTCCAAGTGAGAATACCGCGCCCACGTCGACCGCTCACTCTGAATACCTTGCAAGCATCTCCCACGTCCTGGTGTTGCCTCTTGTGCAAACCCAGTGGAGCCAACAGTGCGCTGGTGGTGGGCCTGAGCCGTGTAAATCTAAAGACCCCGACGCTTATAATTATTACACACCTCCGAATGCGGCTGGCAATATCCATAATTATCCCTGCGGTTGCTTGGCCACTGCCATGGCACAAGTGATGCGTCGCTTTGACTGGCCAACAGCTGGCATCGGGCGTTTATCGTTGCCTTATTCTTTTGACACTGCGTATCCTGGCGACCCACCCCAGCTTGCAGGTAGGATCCTAGGAGGGGACGACCTAGGGGGACCCTACCACTTTGCAAATATGCCCTCGAAAACCAGTCCAACCACGCCGCTCGACCAATTGTGGGACATCGGAAGACTTACATGGGATGCAGGACTAGCTGTAAATTCAGATTATAAAAGCACCATCAACGGTGGTACTGGTGCGTATATGTCCAATGTTCCCCATGCCCTCAAGAAGACATTTCATTACTCTAATGCCATCTGCGGGGGCTTTGACGGGGGCCCCGCTTTGCCGCAAGCCGACCTATTTAAGATGATAAACCCAAATCTGAACGCCGAATACCCCGTCATCTTACGCATCGTGGACGACCCCGGTGTTCATGCCGTCGTCTGTGACGGGTACGGTTACAATGGCGCAACTATGTATCATCACCTGAACATGGGGTGGTTCGGCCAAGACGACTTTTGGTACAATCTAGAGATACCCATGATCGATACTCCGCACAATGGAACTTTCAACAAGATCGAATCATGTGTCTACAACATCTACACCCACGGCACTGGGGAAATCATCGCGGGCCGAGTTACTGATAAAGCCAATAATCCTCTCCCAGATGTACTAATTACAGCAGTTCCGGTTGACGGAGGTAAGCCTCTCGCTCCGGCCATCACAGGGGTAACACAGGGGAATGATAAGGGCATTTATGCCCTTGTGCATGCACTCCCCGACACATCCTATAAAGTCAAAGCCAATATGCCGGATTCTACCGTCGCCTGCCTGCAGGTAAGCACTGGTGTCAGCACCGATAACACCACCGCTACGGGTAATCTCTGGCAGGTGGATTTCCCTGGTATCACAGCGACAGCCGACACCACACCGCAGAACCTGACCGTTGGAAAAGCTATGGCCCCCTTCTCGCCATTCAGCAAAGTCTGTGGTGGCACACAACGGTACACTTTCACGTCAGGTACCTTACCGGCTGGATTAAGCCTCAACGCTAAGACAGGCTTCGTGAGCGGAACACCCACTGCGGCCTATGCAACAGCGAACGTGGTATTCTCGGTCAAAGATGCCAACGGAATTGGGGCTTGCACGACGAGTACGGTGAGCTTCACGGTCAAGACACCCTCCCCAGACAAGCTCGTATACATTTATACAGGTGCGCCTTTCAGCTCATGCGCTAATGGCGGGGGGGGCGCGGCGGTCGGGCAGCGGATTACGGCATCCATAATATTAGATATAGTGAACACCGACCGAGTCTGTCCTCCTTGGTGTGACCCGGGGAATACATGTTATACGCTTGATCCAGCCTCCTACCTCGAGCTGCAAGGTTTAGGCGTGAGGTTCGTACTTACCGAACTCGCGGGGGGCTCCACGCCCATCATATATTATTATCCTGATGGCAAGCTATCTACGTTCGAGTTGTATACTGCATGGGGAGCTATATATCTGGCGCTCGCCGAGGACGGCACAGTCATCGATTGGTACATCGCGCCCTTCGGCTGCGACGGCGCCGGCGACGGGCCGGACATTGCGACTGATAAGCCCACGGACTTCAACGCTGGATGGCCTTTTGAACTGTGCATGGATGAATACTTTCAGGACCCTCACACAACAGATTGGGAGCCCCGTGGATGTTGGGCCGCCGGGCGCGGTACTTGGGCTGGCCCAGCCCAAAGGCCATGATTACCCCGGAACCCGTACTTTTGCTCATTTTCGCTTAGGGCAGGGGCCTCCAGTAGGATGTGGTTGTCATCTTTTATTTATATGACCCGACCACATCGACTTCCGGAACTTGCGTACATCTTCAAATCTCTTAGACCAGCCCATAGCCACCGAAGCCAACGTACAATCCAAGCCGGGAGGAGTCGTAAGGCTCTCCCTGCTCTTGCGGATAAAGCCGGACCGCACGTGTAAGAAACCTCTATATCGTCTTTCCAGCCATTGAAAGCTCTTCAGCGCTGAAGTGATGGCCAAGGAAGTCGAAGCCACGCTCTATCCTGCCGATGGAGGTCTTCTCCGGGTGTTTCTCCAGCCGCAGGGACCCTTTTGCTGTACGTAACAAATCCTTTAAGCAGCCGCCAGCTCAGGCTCGGCGAAACTTCACACGTCTCTCCTTGTTATTGACTTCACAAGGCAACGAACAACCTTTCCATGTCCGCCACATTTGTGAACCTTCTCGAACTGCCCATCCGGATCGCACGCATTCAACCCACTGTGCCATCTTCTGACAATGATCTTTCACAGGTCAGCACCAACGTAAACTCAAAGCTGATCCACTTCTCGCAGGCTGACTGGACCGGACACCTTCCGCCTGCTGAAATGATGCCTCCTTCCTAAATATATTAATACCCAAAAAGACAGCAATTTCATCGCGCTGCAGTTAACGGCATTGTTCGGCATTGGGTCGGGCCGCGCCGAATCGGCTCCAGGCAAAGATCATATGCCAAAACAGCCATTTATTCGAAGCTTAGACCCTCGTTTTCGACACGAAAATCGTCGCTTTAAGCAGTGCGCTCGCTCTCGAGGGTACTTCTGAGAAACGTCCCTCCATAGAATGCCCGAGATTATCATAGACTCGCGGACCCCGCACCGGCAATAAGTCAAATTGAGGGAACGAAGCTCGACTCTATCGACAGCCTTTTCATTATCGACGAAGGCGACCCTTTTGGAGGTCCGGCGGGGGGAGCATCTCAAGTGCCCGGCCACGATGGATGATCATCCCATCGCATACTTCAGTTAATCATCGCACCCTCGGCATAACGGGGGCCGTAACCGCTTCATCGGTTGGTCCGCCGAGACGCGAGTTGGTAATGTGCCGATTAATCGCCTGCTTGCTCCTTACGGGGAATAAAGCCGGGAACCCCGGTCTCCACCACCGGATTGAACCGATACTGTGTCTTGATTCCTGCATTGATTTCCTGCATTGCATCTTCAGGTAGGGCTGAGATCTCAAAGTTCTCGCTGATATAGATGTGATTTGTCGAGGAGGTGAGAGTAGCCGTGCCCCGCTGCACAGCCCATGCTAACAGAACTTGAGCAGGGGATTTGTTTACCCGCCGGGCGATAGCTGTAATAACCGGGTCGTCGATCAACTTGGGAGTCATGTTGTGCCCCAGGGGCGCAAAGGCTTGCAGCACGATGCCGTGGCTTTTGCAGTAATC
>Ga0326728_10019498_pt1 | contig 13144 bp, 9 predicted proteins | sample MB3enrmetagenome_FD_207602 | JGI IMG/M metagenome (GOLD analysis project Ga0326728, IMG submission 207602) | Lab enriched peat soil microbial communities from McLean, Ithaca, NY, United States - MB31MN | ecosystem: Environmental > Terrestrial > Soil > Wetlands > Peat | place: USA: New York...
CCTGTAGCTGCATTTTGGATTTTGGAAGACTGAGCATTTTACGTTGATACCTGCTGTTCGAAGCCGCGCCCGACCACGTGCTACCCATCTGATAATCACGATGCAACCCTGTTAGATTGTGGGAATTCCCTTTCCTAAATATTCCGATTTGTGTGAACCTCTGCGAAAATTCCCTATCTGAATGTTGAGTACAAACCGATGAGAAGACTACGACAGGCCAGGAGAAGACCATGACGGCCAATGAGATTCACAATTGGTTTGCCTCCATGCTCTCATCAGTTATAAGATACTACCTTCTGATTGAAATACCTCCAGTTTTTCTCCTGCTTTCTTTGCTTTGCCTCAATCTTCACCCCAATCGATCAGATGTTGCCCGCGAACAGGATTCCTCTATCCAAATCGGTAGCCGTGAATTAGCAACGGTTAAATGAGGAATTCCGCAGCATCTTGAATTCATTCAATTTATTGATGAACAAAATTCCCGCCTGCCAAGTGAGAGCAGCGAGGAAAAGGCGGATGGGAATGGATCCAGCCGGAATCAAAGCCCGTTTACATGTGGAGGCAGTCTCGTTCCAGAGAAAAAAGAGGCACTATGAGGCATATTGCCCTTTTGAGCAATGGAAACCAGGTAAATTCCCCAGGGGCCAACGCCTCAAGTCGCGATAGGGTATTGGGAATGATTTGACTGAGGGATGCTTTTCAGGAGTAAACCCAAATGAGAAAAAGCAGGCTGATGCCTCTGCTCGAGAGTTGGAGTGACAGTATTGCTCAACTGGGATACGAGGCATGTCGGCAATTTTGAAAACCCGTACGGAACCCGTGCCTTTGGTTATTTGAAGAGGCTATTGATGCTTCCCTGCCCCGCAGCAAAATGACCTCGGGCATCTTCAAAGCTTGCCCTTAATTAACTCTTGGATTGTGATTTACAGGGAAGTCTTCCGGAAGTCGTCCATGCCCGATGATCCTTATCCGTGCTTCTCGCGCAGGTGACGCGCTGCACTCTCTTCGTCGTTGACGCAGCGGTTGGCGAAGCATCCGAAGCCGCAGTCGGGATTGAGGAATACCTGCTCCGGCCGATAGTATTTGAGTGCTCTTTCCGCGTTTCGGATGATCGTCTCAACACTCTCAGTCTCCTCTGTCCGTGGGTTAACCACGCCCAAACCAATCTCGCGGTCCGATAGAGTCCTACCTACAACGTCGACGTCTCCCGCTCGCGGCGTGGCATATTCGAGTACGAACTGTCTGACTCCGATCTTAGCGAAGAACGGAACAAGAGGTTCGTAGTCTCCGGAAAGCAGTACCTCCTCGGAGCGGCTCCAATTGCCACGGCAGACATGAATGCCTGTCCGCGTCCCTGTCACCCCTTCGATGACCCGGTTCAAGAGTTCAGCGGCATATTCCAGTTCAGAACCCGCATCCCGGCGGGTTGCAAGGGTTGCTCACATGAACGTTCGCCGGTCGTTCTCTTTGGAAAAAACGATTTCCGTGAGCACCGGCTCGTCGAACTGCACAAACTCACATCCCCATAATCCGCGATATCTCACAGCACAAGCAACCGATGCTTTCTTCAATGGCTTGCAGAGCATCTATATTTGCATGGATATCGGTGAGGATAAGGTGCTTCAATATTGAACAGGTGATTTGAAGACCGCCGCACTCCCGAGTTCCGATTCGATTTCCAGCAGCCGGTTGTATTTCGCCATGCGTTCACTTCTGCAGGGAGCTCCGCATTTTAGTTGTCCGCCTCCCATCGCAACCGCAAAATCAGCCAGGAAAGAGTCCTCCGTTTCCCCCGAACGGTGAGAAATAACAAAACCCCATCCTGCTTTCCTGCACATCTGGACTGCTTCGATAGTTTCGGTGATGGTACCGATCTGGTTCAGCTTGATCAAGACTGCGTTGCTTGACTTCTCGCGTATTCCACGAGCGATCAGGCGCGTATTGGTAACGAAGATATCGTCCCCGACAATTTGGATCTTTTGGCCCAGCGCCGCCGTATGCTCCCGGAAACCTGCCCAGTCGTTCTCGGCCAAACCATCCTCGATCGAAACAATGGGATACTTCCCAATCCAAGACTTGTACAAAGCCGTCATTTCCGCGCTGGTTTTTTTGCCCTGACCCGAGCTTGCGAGGTTATATGTACCGTTCTCATAGAAGGAACTCGCTGCGGGATCCAGCGCGATGGCGATGTCTACGCCGGGTTTGTATCCGGCAGTTTCTATGGCTTGTACAATGAACTCACAGGCCTGTTCATCATTTTCAAGGTTCGGAGCAAACCCGCCCTCATCCCCAACTCCCGTCGCGAATCCCTTTTGCTTCAGAATCTTTTTCAGCTTTTGAAATACTTCGGCACAGTACCTTAGAGCTTCCGTGAAGTTCAGTGCTCCGACCGGCATTATCATGAACTCCTGAAAATCGACGCTGTTCTCGGCGTGTTTGCCGCCGTTCAGGATGTTCATCATGGGCACTGGAATCTGAACGGCTCCCGGTCCTCCTAAATAGGAATATAGTGGCAGCCCGCTGGCCGCAGACACTGCTCTGGCCACGGCCATGGATACTCCAAGGATTGCATTCGCCCCGAGCCGGGTCTTATTCTCAGTTCCATCGAGTTTGATCAGGAATTTATCAATCTCCGACTGCCGATTTGACTCCATGCCGATTATTTCGGGCTGGATAATGTCATTCACGTTAGATACAGCCTTCAGCACGCCTTTACCGCCATACCGTTTTGCATCACCGTCGCGCAATTCGCATGCTTCATTTTTCCCTGTAGAGGCGCCGGACGGCACGGACGCGCTTGCAATCGATCCGTTCTCCAACGCTACAAAGGCTCGTATGGTTGGATTTCCGCGCGAGTCCAAAATCTCTATGGCTCGAACTGAGGCTATCTTGTAAGTCATGATCTCTCCTTTTCAAGGGCAGTTGGCGCAGTCCAGCATTCCGCCCGCGAATTTCATTATTGTTACGGAAGCATATTTTTGAGTAATCCCGCTTCTGAAATAGTTTTTCGGATTCCTTCCGATTCCGACTGCTTTCTTGAGAGCAGGGATTCTATTGTCAGGATCTGTTCGCGCACGTTTTTCTCTGCATCCCGCTGCATTCTCAATATCGCGCTATTGATCCCATCGGTCCATTGCGATGCCAACCGGGAGAGGTTCTTTTCAGTCTCATAGGGAATGCGATTCAACAAGTGCCGGTCGGCCCACGATCGAAACAACCACATCGGAATTACAAACCAGAGCAGATCCGTATTAAACATGAACAGATTGCTTATGGCGATATCCGGTATTGTCGGCTTATTGAGCTCGATCTCGAACGGCTCAATAGATAAGTGCGTACCCAAAGCCTGTTCGATATTCTCGGCCAGCCGATCGCGAAACCCCTGCACTACTCTCGTCAGAGTTTCACGGGCCTTCTCCAGTGGTGCGACGAACTGATCTCCGCCTCTAACGGAAATCCCCTTCATTTCGCGCCTCATCGATTCATCGAGCCAGCCCTCGTATGCACGGCTCAGTTTCCAAAGATTCGAGTGCATTCCAGACAGCTTATCCCGAAGCTCCCGGGTCACCTGCCGTTCAACCTCGGGCCGCAGTTCTTCCATTCTCCGCATGATCCAGGGACGGGTCCGGCCGGCACACTCCGTTGCCAGCGCCTGCAACTCCATCCGGATCGATTCATAGCTGGTCTTTTCGTTCAGGATTTGCGATTTAAGTCTCGATCTGTCTGCGTCCACGCGCTCCGCCGCAGCCAGAGCCAGAGAGAGATATTCCTTCGTCCTGTCCAATAAGGAATTGAATTTGAACCGAACGATGTCGAGGCGGGTGGCATTGCGGTTCTCTCCCAATGGCAACAAAAGCTCCCTTTCCAACGTTGCTTGCAGGCGCTCATAATCCGGGCGTACAGAAAATGGAATAATGCGGAATTCTGAGCCGAACTCCTTAAATAGCTCCATCCCGATGAACTCTGCAATTTCCTCTCTCTCGCTTTCGGTTACCAAGTCGGCTTTTGTGAGCAGGATGACAACTTTCGGTGTGTAACCCAGCAAAGTGCGGATGAGCGCGACGTCATGTTTGGATAGAGGGGAATCGACGCTAACGGCCACTAATGCCAGCCCGACTTTTGGCAACCAGTCCAGCGCCATCTCGGTATTGTGCTCGAATACGCTTTCCAGCCCAGGCGTGTCTACGAAATGGAGACAGTGGTAGCGCTTCAAAGAAGGCAATTCAACAACAACCGAAGTGACCTTCTTGGTGTTCCCCGGGTTTTCCGCTTCAGAGATAAATGATTCCACCGCCTCGAGTGAGACAGTCTCCGATCTGCCTCCAAAATACTGAACGGCGGTCCGCTCGCGCGGGCCGTAGTGAAGCCGCGTAATCGCAGCCGTAACCGGAGTCACCCCAACCGGCAACACCGACCTTTGGGCGAGATGATTTAACAGCGAGCTTTTCCCCGCTTTGAAACGACCGAAAACCCCGATATCAATAGTGTCTTGAGATTCAAGGATGGCTGCACAAGCATTCAGATTCGGCTGAATTGCGGCCAAGGAATACTTCCCTTGGATAAGCTTGATGCGCTCCAGGATGTCGCCAAGAGTGCCGGTCGTTTCACCAATAATTTTAGTCTGGGCCATCATCTAGTCCTGAAAGCATAAACCCCGCCTCAGGAATCCCCGGGGCGGGGTTTTTGATCTCGAACTATGCCCCACCCTGGTATCTATTGAGATTCGGGCAGGAGTTATCAGGCCAACGGCCGGTTATCGGGCAAACTCCATTGCCAATCATAAATTACTTTATACGTGACCGGCGTAATTGTGCAAGCATATCATTCAAGCGGATGAGTAGGGAGATTCCGAAGACCAGGGCCATGCAGGGCCTCTGTCTTAATTGACACAGAAGGGGTGCTTCGATAAGCTGAATCTTAGAGGCGATGGAGTTCGCCCTTAACCATCTCCGCGAGATTGATGACTCCTACCTGGGAAATTGGCCAGTAGGAGTTTTTTTTTGCTGATCTTGATTGGAGTCCGCTGTGGCAGGTTTAAATGAAAATCATAAGCGCAGGCTGCTTGCGGTTTTTGAGCATGCCGATGAATTATTGAACCGGAGTCTCAACGCGGCAGCACCTTCTCGACCCGGCCGGTACTCACGCTGTGTTCAGGACATGTCCGGTTCAGAGGTGCATTGGATTGAAAGCTATAGTGAGAAGATCCGTGATCAAATCTATGGCCTTCTGCAAAGGTTTGAGGTTAATCTGCCAGCACCGACGACCTCCGCAAGTTGGATTCTGAAGACGGGTCTGGTCTCCCTCGATATTGCCCTTGAAGAACTCTATCCCAGTCAAATGGCGGGGTACGGAGCCATAGACCAGGCGGCCGCAAGCGAACTCACATGGACGCTTCAGGAAATCCGCAGGCTCTTGAAGCAACTGCTTGTTTTTCTGTCCGATGCGAACGCGGCACAGGAGAAGCGAGTCCTGCAGCTTCAAGCGGAACCATCCCTCGTAGCAATGATGCAGAAGCTTTCGAAAATGGTCTCGCGGCATGGTCTCGTCGAGTTTCTTCCAACATTGAATTCGATAACGCGAAAACTCGAGTCTCACAGATTCGAGATAGCCGTATTTGGACGAGTCAGCTCCGGAAAATCCTCCCTGATAAACGAATTATTGGAGATACAGTTGCTGCCCGTGGGTGCGACGCCCATAACTGCTGTTCCGATCCATATCATAGCCGGCCCTCAGCCACGACTGCGCGTCACCTTCACAGATCGAACGGTCGCCCTTCGCGCGGAAGCCCTTCCGGAATTTGCCGCGGGGCAGTTTAATCCCGCCAATTCAAAACGTGTCATTGGACTCGAACTGTCAGTTCCTTCGAAACGTTTGCTGGATGGAGTCGCTTTCGTGGACACTCCGGGAATTGCGTCCCTGGCAACCACGGGCACAAAGCTTGCCTATGCCTATCTGCCGGATTGCGACTTTGCCTTGGTACTGGTGGACAGCCAATCAACGCTGGGACGCGATGACCTCGATATTTTAAGAGCACTCCACATGTCAGGAATACCCTCCTCAGTGATGATCACGAAGTGCGACCTCCTTTCGCCCGCTGATGTCGAAAAGGTAGTTTCCTATACGCGCTCCGAAATAGTGGAACACCTCGGCCTGCATCCCGAGGTGATCCCTATCAGCTCGAAGGAATCGTGGGCACTCGAAGTAAACCGGTGGTTCGAGTCTATTATTCTTCCGTTATTGGAGCGGGCACGGGAATCGCTGACGATTTCGACAAACAGGAAATTGCAGTGCTTGCGTAATTCGATCCTGGCCACCCTGGAGTCAAAGGTCCGGCGTGCCGTTGACGCAAGCAAACCACGCGAATTGGAAGACATTCTTCGCCCCTTAGATGAAGCCCTTTCGGAATTTGCACAACGATGGGAAACAAAGATCGAGAAGAGTTTGGATTGCGTACCAGGGATAATTATAAATGCATCCGTGCGGATGGCGCAGGAACCCGGACGTAACGGCAGTAGCGGCCGGAATAGCATTCTCAGGGACGCGCTATTGCGTTCAGTGATGTCGAGATGCAATCCCTTCATGGCTGAATACGAAACGATATCGCAGACAATCGCCGACAAACTTCATCAGCTGGAATCAGAGGGATCAGAGTTGCAGGAGATTAGGTATTGCGATTTTCCGAAGCTCTCCGGTCTCCCTTCGCCGGTGCTTTCTTTCCTGGATGGATGCGAAATCTCCTATCCAGGCATTTTCATGAACGTTAGCCAGACTACTAGAGAGAGGCACTTTCGAAACGAGCTGAGGGAGAAGGCAAGCGAACCCATAGCCAGAGTGCTGGAGGAATTTACTCCACGTCTGCGACATTGGTTCCGGACAACGATCAATTCCTTAAAGGATACCTATCATGTACAAACCGATCCCTTGAGGTATCGATATCAGGATCAAAGGTCCGATCTTCCCAATGACGTCATTCGAGCTGACATCGAGCTATTGAAAGCGCGCTTCAATGAGAATGGGAACCCGTATAATTTACAAAAAGCCCTGAAAGCGAAACCAACATAACGTCTGGATCCAACGATACTATGCTGTTTGGCAGGGAAAAAGAAATCCACAAGCTGGTCCTGAATATGAAGCGGGGAATCAATACTCTCGTCTTCGGCGCTCCTGGTGTCGGCAAATCCGCCATTTTAAAAGAGGCCGCAAGCAGACTCTCTGCGCAGGAAACAGAGGTTGTCTATGTGAATGATTGCAGGTCCCGAAGGATTCTTCTTGAGCAGGCAATGAAGACCCGGCGCATCAATACTGTGCAGGTTAGAAGGATGTCGGTCAAAGACATGCGGAGTGCACTGCTGAATTCAGACGAAAAGCCGTGTCTTTGCCTCATCCTGGACCATCTCCCAAAACTGCGGCATCCGCTGCAACGTCTGCTGGAAATCATGGAAGAGCGTTGCGTGCTGGCATTCGGAGTGACAAGCCTCTCCGGATCGTATGATCTGTATTATTGGAAATTCAAGTCTCTCGAAATCACAAACCTTCCCAGAAAGGCCGCTCTGAGTTGGATCGGCGCGGAACTCCATAAGATGAACTATTCGGAAACGCTATGTAAGAAAATTGCGCCTGAAATTTTCCGGCTTACCGCCGGAAATCCTGGTTCAATTTCGCGGACTCTGGTTGTTATCGGCAACCAACCCTCGCCTATTGATGATCCGATCCGTGTCCGGCGCATGTTTGTGGACGGCCAAATAAGCCGGCTCTCTGAGTTTTCCTGTGAAGGCGGCTTCATGCAACATACAAACTGAAAACGGTGAGCATCATTGCCCTGCAATTTTGCTGATTGTGGATTCCCTGGTCGCTAATCAAATGATCGGGGCCCACGTTTGATGTCCTGTGAACGTAGGGTTATCGGAAAGCCCGGCGATGTTTCCCAAACGGTCCTTCGCAGCACCTGCCCTTCGCTCGGTCGGTTTCTCCTATGTGCCGGATTTTCGACCATCGAGGCACAGGACTTGATCAAGCGTCAAGGTAGTCCTGGAACACGAGGAAGACGATACCGATAACACTCAGCGTGACCGTGAGGATCGTCAGTCGTCGCGAAAGAGCGGGATTCTTGGTATTGCGGCTCAAAATGGGAAGATTGATGAGAGCCCTGGCTACGGATGCTAGAACGACGCCTTGCCCGGCTAGCCCTGCTTGCATTCGACCATGGCCGACCCTATTTGCAGCGGCCGCAGACGTGCTGGCGCTGCTAATGAGGCCTCCGATCACACAGATCCCATGAAATCCTAACCTGCCCAGGTAATGCTCGCCGAGCGTTGAGACAATCTGAATCAATTGAAAAATCCGGCAAAATTTGGAACACGCTTGAGTGAGATGGGTGATACGAGATGAACGCCTGCCGTATCACTGTCCTTGCTCGCCCTCGCGCGCTGGACGAAGATCAGCGCAACGACCGCCATTGCAGGAATCGGCCCGGCAGCAGTAGACACAGCGGATGGCGAGAAGAACGCAAGGAGGATCCAATTTCGCGCAATCATCGCCACGGTCGTGAGCAACAGCGCAGCAGCACTGCTATTTACGAATCCTCCCACGAATCCGCTCAGATACACCTCTCGTGCGCCGTGCACTTTGAGTGGTGCTTCCGCGATCTACTCTGTTGGTGGATAGCCTTTATCCCAGTCTATCGACAGCATTTATGCAATATTTTGCACAAGATAAAGCTGCTGAAGCTAAATTCGGCCGTAAAGGTTGCCTCATCAAACTCTTGATACACCCTGACAACCGCAGGCTGCAGAAGCACCCAGAGAGCGCTCGATACTATTTAGGTTATTTGACGTCCGGGAAGGTAGAAGCGCCGAATAACCCTGCGTTGCCCCAGGCTGACAGGCCGCTGGTGACTAGTAACCTCGCAGATTGACGTCAACCTATCCCCATATCTCACTGAAGTTGATTTTTAATGCGCGTCAACCCAGTTCGTGCAATTCTTGCCGGCTTTAGATATCTTTATCATGAGCTTAGAGGGCCTCTCTTGGATGTTCCACCTCACTGGAGGACGCATCATGAAAAAGCTTCTCACCCTGGTTTTTCTTGCCGCGTTTGCGCCACTATCGTTTTGCTCGGCAGCTCGTGCTTCAGAGGTTGTCCGCGAAACACTCAAGAATGGCCTGCGCGTAGTCGTTGTCCCCAACACGCTTGCACCCGTTGTAACCACTCAAATCAACTATCTCGTAGGATCGAACGAGGCACCGGCCGGTTTTCCAGGCATGGCGCATGCGCTCGAGCACATGATGTTCCGAGGCAACCCGAGTTTGTCGGCGGCGCAGCTTGCCAATATCACGGCAGGAGTGGGCGGCGAATTCAACGCCGATACCCAACAGACCGTCACCCAGTATTTCTTCACAGTTCCAGCTGATTACCTGGATATTGCTCTGCACGTCGAATCAATTCGGATGGCCCAAATCTTCAAGGAACCGGATCTGTGGAATCAGGAACGAGGCGCGATCGACCAGGAAGTGGCGCAGGACCTATCCAACCCTGAGTATTTATTGTATACGCAGCTGCTCGAGACCTTATTTGGTGGCACACCTTATGCTCACGATGCGCTCGGGACGCGTGATTCCTTCGCCAGGACCACGGATGCGATGCTGCAAGAATTCCATGAGAACTGGTATGCGCCCAACAACGCCATCCTCGTCATCACCGGTGATGTCGATCCGGTCAAAGTGCTTGACGAAACCAGAAAACTATTTGAACCGATCCCTGCACGTCCCCTGCCGCCGCGCCCTGACATCCGGCTGCAGCCCATGAAAGCGGGATCTATAAAGCTCGATACCGATTTGCCCTATGGGTTATCCATCGTTGCATACCGTTTGCCCGGCTCCGACAGTCCCGATTTCGCGGCCGGACAGGTTCTGGCCGACGTGCTGGACAACCAGCGGGCGGACATCTACGGCCTGGTGCCCGCCGGCAAGGCATTGAGCGCCGGTTTCAGCGCGAATCCTCTTCCCCTAGCGACGATCGGCTACTCCATGGCTGCATATTCTGAGGACGTCGATGGCGCCACCCTGATTTCCATATTGAAGAATATCATCGCAGATTATGTCAAAAATGGAGTTCCGCCCGCTCTGGTTGAAGCGTCCAAGCGTCATGAAGTGAGCGATGCAGAATTTCAAAAGAACTCGATTTCAGGGCTTGCCTCGGCATGGTCCCAGGCACTCGCGGTCGAGAAGCGCAGCTCGCCGGACGACGATATCAGCGCGATCCAAAAGGTCACGGTCGCCGATGTCAACCGGGTTGCGAAAGAATATCTCGTCAATGACACGGCGCTGGTGGCAATTCTCACGCCGAGTCCATCCGGCAAGCCGGTTGCATCCAAGGGCTTTGGAGGGGGCGAGTCTTTTGCGCCCAAACAGGTGAAGCAAGTGAAACTTCCGGACTGGGCTCAGAAAATCGTAGCGACACCCCGGGTGCCGCCATCGAACGTGAATCCTACGGTCACCACATTCCCCAACGGACTGCGCCTCATCGTACAGCCGGAAACCATAAGCCCTACAGTCAGCGTGTATGGCTCCGTTAAAAACAATCCAGACCTGGAAACACCGAAAGGGGAGGATGGGGCCGACCAGATTCTGGAGAATTTATTCTCTTATGGAACGAAAACTCTGGATCGCCTGGCTTTTCGCAAAGCGCTCGACGACATCGGTGCCGATGTGACCGCGGGGGCGGATTTTTCACTTCAGGTTTTAAAGGAAAATGTTAACCGCGGAGTAGAACTGCTTGCCTCCAATTTGCTGCAGCCTTCATTGCCGGAATCCGCTTTTAAGGTCGTTCAACAGGAAACCTCCGACATGGTTGCCGGAGAATTGAAAAGTCCGCGGTTTCTCGCTCGTTTCGCTATGCTTGAAAGGCTGTATCCTAAGAGTGACCCGGAATTGCGTCATGCTACACCGGTCTCGATTTCAGCCCTCACGCTCGAAAACGTAAAGGCTTATTATCGCCGAGTGTTCCGGCCCGATTTAACGACAATTGTCGTGATTGGCCAGATAACTCCCGGCGCTGCCAAGTCGTTGATTGAAAAATATTTTGGGGATTGGAAAGCCACCGGGCCAAAACCCGTGACCGATCTGCCGCCTGTGCCCGACAACAAGCCCTCCGCGTCTGCCGTGCCGGATCCAACCCGGGTGCAGGACGAAGTGACGCTTGCCCAAACTCTGAGCCTAACTCGTTCCAACCCCGCCTATTATACGCTGCAACTTGGCAATCACGTGCTATCCGGAGCTTTTTATGCATCGAGGCTATACCACGATCTGCGCGAAGAAGCAGGGCTTGTGTACACCGTGGCATCTACGATTAACGCAGGCAAAACCCGGTCTTCTTTTTTGGTGACTTATGCCTGCGATCCGCCCAACGTTGGAAAGGCGCGCGATCTGATCGCCCGCAATTTGCACCAGATGCAGTCAGCACCGGTGACTCTGGAGGAACTGCAGCAAGCCAGAACTTTGCTGATCAGGCAAATCCCACTCTCCGAATCCGATATGTCCGCAATCGCTGCCCAGATGTTGCAGCTTGCTGCCCTGAATCTGCCTCTGGACGAGCCGGTTCGCGCAGCCAGACATTATCTGGAAATCACCGCTGCGCAGGTGCAGGCGGCATTTGCAAAGTGGATAAGGGTCGATGATTTTGTTCAGGTGACGCTTGGCCCGCCGCCGCAATAGAAAACTGGCAAGAAACGCGATCGAGTGTATCTCAGAGAGAATCTTCGGTGCTTACGCAATCAGCTGTTGGCCGTTTCTCCTTATCCAATTCTATGCAACGCACTTAGGCGCGTTGTTACGAGAGGTTGAATCACTGAGGTCAAGACCGGCTATAATATTCAGCGTTATAAAGCTCTATGTTCATCCTTCAAACGGAGTGGCTGGACAACATCGACCGGAGAACGCATTCATCCCGACAACACTCAATGACGGAAGCACCGGTGCGGGCGGTAATGCCTCCGCCAGCACTCGCGCGACCGTCGAAAAACCAGCTGCAGCAACCACTCCGAGCCCGCCGAGAATATCGGATGCAGAATTTTCCAGGCCTGTGTTCAAGATATTTTCTTTGACTTTGATAAGTGCGACATTCGCAGCGACGCATGCAGCCGCGGATAACGATGCTCTTGCGCTGGCGGAATGTTCCAATATCAAGTTTACGATCGAAGGCCATGGTGATGAGCGCGGCTCGGAAAAATGCAATTTCGCCTTGGGCAACCGGCGTGCCAATAGCGCAAAAACTTAACTTGTGGCTCATGGAGGCTCTGCCGACCCATAGATACAGTCGGCTATGGAAAGGAGCAGCCATTCGATCCCGGTCACAATAAAGACGCATGGGCCAAGAACCGTCGCGCCCATCTTGTGTCCGGTGAAGGCCCCCCATGGTCGCATTCAGGAACTGAAAGGTCGATTGCATTATGAGGGGAACAGAGAGGTCTGAGTGTGATGTCGGAATTCGCCCACGCCATCAATCGTGAAGGAAACGGTGCTATTTCGACAACTGCCGCGCCGTCAAATCGCGTCGCTTTGCTCTTGGCGGGAGGAAACGGTACGTGCCTACAGGAATTGATGCGCGCGATTACTGCGATTCCCATTCCGAAGCAGTATTGTCGCTTGTTGCACGGATCCTCTTTGCTCAAAACTGCACTTTCCAGAGCTCATTTCATTGCTCCGCGCGAGCGAATCAGTGTTGTTGTCAATCAAGGCCATCTCGGCCTGGCAAAGCAACAGTTGAGGACTCTTCCGGAGTCCAACATATTCGTACAGCCGCTCGATCGAGACACTGGTCCCGGATTGATTGTTGCTCTGCTGCAACTCGAGCCGATTTATCCGGATGCCATCGTAGCTGTGCTCCCTACCGATCACTACGTTGGCGATGAGCGGTCATTCATCCCGCACGCTCTTCGGTACCGTCAACACGATATCCCATTTACCCGAAAAAATTGCGCTCTTGGGCGTTGCTACAGATAAACCAGAAACTAGGTGTGGATACATTCTGCCTGCGGATCCTTTGGAAACCTTCGAGAGAATCTACCACGTAGAAGCTTTCACAGAAAAGCCCAGCACTTAACAGTGCCCGCAACATTATCTCCCGCAGGGAGCTATGGAATGCTTGC
>Ga0326728_10019499_pt1 | contig 13144 bp, 14 predicted proteins | sample MB3enrmetagenome_FD_207602 | JGI IMG/M metagenome (GOLD analysis project Ga0326728, IMG submission 207602) | Lab enriched peat soil microbial communities from McLean, Ithaca, NY, United States - MB31MN | ecosystem: Environmental > Terrestrial > Soil > Wetlands > Peat | place: USA: New York...
CGCGCGCCGGAGTTCGCGATGCGCGCCTGGCGGTCACCGAACTCCAGATGTTCGCTCACCTGCGGTCCAGCCCCGGCCAGGAGACCGACCGGCTCACCCCGCTCAACCTGGTCAATCCCGGCACCCTCGCCGAGGCCCTGTACGACACCTTGATCTACCACCGCGCCGTGCGCCTGCAGCCCTTCGTCGAGCTGGTGACCCATTCGGCCACGGTCAACCATGGCGGCGGCCTGCGCAAAGAGCGTGAGCGCGTTTATCCCAATCCATGTTACTACGCCAACCTGCTCTTCGCCGACTTCGCCGGCGCCCGCGCCGCCGCATCAGAACTGCACTGCCCCTCGGAGCGGGCCCCGATGGTCCTGCCCGACGTCAGGAATGCCGGCGGCAACGTCTCCTTCGGGGCCATCGATGCCTTAGCCGCCGTGGGGACCGACGGGGACCTGCTGCTCTCCCTGGTCCATCGCGGCACGGCCGGCCCCATCCGCCTGAGCGTCCAACTCGACGGCTTCGCCAGCGGCGACAAGGCCCGGCTCCGGACTCTCACCGGCCCGGCCCCCTGGGCCGCCAATACGCTGGACCATCCGATGGCCGTCCAGCCCGTGAGTGGTGAAACCGAAGTGCGCGACCGCTCCCTGAGCTTCCTCCTTCCGCCCTATTCCCTGGTCCAGGCCAGGATTGCGCGGAGACGCTGAGCGTTTTCAAAGGTGCGCAGCATGGGGACAGGACCCCATATCTCCCTGTGGGCGCGCGCGGTAGCCTGGGCGATCGAGGGGCGCGCGCCATGCACGCGTCCGCTGAGGCAATGCGAATGTTATGGAAACCAGGTCCTCCGGCCAGGGCGAGCAATCCACGGAAAGACTCGCCGATAGTGCAAACACGGAAGCCGCCGACGAGGCGTGCAGCCAATTTGGAGAACGGGCGCGCGCCGGCGTAAAGGCGGCGGACCGCGTCGTCCGTGACCATCCTTACGAGGCAATCGGCATCGCCTTCGGCATCGGGATTTTGCTGGGGATCCTCCTGAATCGGAAGTGACGCAAATGGCTGAGGACAACCAGCATTCGCCGGGGATTCCTGTGCTGATGGGCCGGCTGGTGCGGACCGCTATCGCGACGTTCCACAACCGGGCCGAATTGCTCGCGGTCGAGTGGCAGGAGGAACGGGCTCGGCTCACCGAGTTGTTCTAGCTTCTTCTCCGCCCTGGCGCCCTGGGTTGCGGCCGCCCTGCCGCTGGCCAGGTTTCTGGTGCGTGGCAAACGGCGTCGTCCGTGGCTGCGCCTGGCTGCGGTGACCCTCCTCAAGTGGGCCCTGCGCCGCCAAATCGGGCCGCTGCTCCGCGGCCTCATCGCCCGCTTGCGGCCCCAGCCGGCGCCCTCGCCGCCGGCCCCGGCGGTTCAGCCAAGCCCGCAGGGGGCGCATGTTGGCAGCACCACCACTGGCGCAGGCCGCACGAGTTCGTAGCGCAGGTTTCCAACCTGCTGTATCGCCCACTTCCAGTCGGCGGGGCGCGGGAAATGGTTGAGCCTGCGGGTTGGAAAACCGCGATACAGCAGACTTGGAAGTCTGCGCTACGGTGGTACTGTCGAGATACGCTCACCCGCAGGCTTGACTCAATTCCTCTCTTCCCACCGTCCGGGCTTTGTGCCATCCTGGACGCATCGGCGCACACACGAAACCAGGTGAGAAATGACGAGCGCGGCCCTGAGCGGCCCGTGCCAAAATGACGAACGTTATGCACACTGCTTCTTCCACTCGACGGCGTTTCCTGAAACAGACGGGCGGCTTGGCCCTTTCGGTCACGGCCCTGCCTTCGCTCATCCCGGCGTCGGCGCTGGGCCAGGCGGGGAACGTCGCCCCCAGCGAGCGCATTGGGGTGGCGGCCATTGGCGTGGGGCCGCAGGGGACAGGCGACATGCGCAATTTCCTGGCGCAGAAGGACGCGCAGGTCGTCGCGGTTTGTGATGTGAAAGCCGAGCAGCTCGAACAGGCCCGCCAGGTGGTCAACCAGCACTACCAGAACCAGGACTGCGCGGCCTTGAGCGATTTCCGGCAGGTGGTCGAGCGCAAGGACATCGAGGCCTGCCTCATTGCCACGCCCGACCATTGGCACGTGCTGACCGCCCTAGCCGCCGTGCGCGCCGGCAAAGACGTGTACCTGGAAAAACCGATGGGCCTGAGCCTCACCGAGGACTGGACGTTGCGGCAAGAGGTCCGCCGCTGCCAACGCGTGTTCCAGTTCGGCACGCAGCAGCGCTCCTCGCGCCTCTTTCGCCTGGCCTGCGAGTTGGTCCGCAACGGGCGCATCGGCAAGCTCAAACACATCAACGTCTGGGCCCCCGGCAGCAGTCCGGGCGGGCCGACCGAGGTCGTGCCGGCGCCTTCCGGTCTCAATTACGATTTCTGGCTCGGACCCGCCCCCTTCAAGCCGCACACGCAGGACCGGTGCTCGGCCGACGGGGTGAAAAAGACCTGGTGGTTCATCAGCGATTACGCCCTGGGCTTCATCGCTGGCTGGGGCATCCATCCCCTCGACATTGCGCTGTGGGGCGGGGGGGAGCTGCTCCAGGTGCCGGTCGAGATACAGGGGCGCGGCACCTTCCACATGGAGGGGGCTTGCGACACCGCCACCGTCTGGAACATCGATATGGCCTTTGCCAGCGGCGTGACCCTCAAGTACGTGGGCGTGCCCAACGGCCGCAACCAGGGACTGCCGACCTCCGACCCCTGGCCCCAAGCCGAGGAGTGGAAGCAGCGCTACCACCGGATCAGCAGCCATGGCACCGCCTTCGAAGGCGCCGACGGCTGGGTACACGTGGACCGGGAGGGCATCCACCTCGAGCCGGAGAGCCTGATCGATGAAAAGGAGGAGGCCTTCTCGGTGCGGCTCAAGAAGAGCGCCGACCATGCGCGCGATTTCCTGGATTGCGTCAAGAGCCGCGCCGAAACCGTCTGCCCCATTGACGAGTCCGTGCGGGGCGATGCCCTCTGCCACCTGAGCGAGATCGCCCTGCGCCTCAATCGCAAGGTCGCCTGGGACCCGGCCCAGGAGCGGTTCCTCGAGGACGAGGAGGCCAACCTCCGGCTCCGCGCCCGCAAAATGCGCTCGCCATGGCATCTCTAAGCCCATTCCGGATTGGCGTACTGGGTTCGGGCGCCGGCTCGAATTTCGTGGCCATCGCCGGGGCCTGCGCCGCGGGCAGCCTTCCCGCCCAAGTGGCCCTGGTCCTGAGCGACGTGCCCCAGGCGGGGATTCTCGAACGGGCGCGGGAACGGCAGATCCCGGCCCAGTTCATCCCCCCGGGCAAATTCCGCTCGAAATTGGAGGAAGATGCTGAGCGGGCGTATATCCAGGCGTTGCGAAGCGCCGAAGTCGAACTGGTGGCGCTGGCCGGGTTCATGCGCGTGCTCAAAGGGCAGTTCCTGGCGGCCTTCCCGGGCCGGATCGTGAATATCCATCCCTCGCTGCTGCCGTCATTTCCGGGGCTGGAGGCGTGGAAACAAGCCCACGCCCACGGGGTCAAGGTCAGCGGCTGCACCGTCCATTTCATCGATGCCGGCGTCGATTCCGGCCCGATCATCGGCCAACAGACCGTGCCGGTCCTGGATGACGATACGCCGGAGTCGCTCCACCAGCGCATCCACGCCGCCGAACACGAATTGTATCCCAGGTGCCTGGCCGCGATTGCGCGGGGCCAGGTGGTGGTCCAGGGCCGGCGGGTCATCGCGGTGCGCCAGCCAGGCGACCACGGACCACGGACCACGGACCACGGACCACGGACAACGGACTACTGACCACGGACAACGGACCGCGGACCACGGACGACGGGTGACGAGTGGCGGGCGGCGAACCCCGCGCGGGAAAGCGGCCGGCAAGCCGTCTCTGCGCTCTCCGCGCCTCTGCGTCTCCGCTTGGCCTGTCCCATTTTGGGCACGCGTGCCCGCCCTCGCTTGCATCCCCCGTCAGCGGCCCGTTCCCGGCTCAGGTGCGGCGCAGGGCTGAGGAGAGGGATCCTGGGCGGTAATGGGGGAGGCGAAAGAAAAAACGCAGGCGCCGAGAACGCAGAGAGAGCTTGGCGGATGACGAACCCCGCGCGGGGAGGCGGCCGCCAAGCCGTCTCTGCGCTCTCCTTTAATCCTGCGCCATGCGCCAAAGCAAGCTCTGGCCGGCCTCCCGCTTTTCCTCGCGTCTCGGCGGCGCCGGCTGGTAGTTGGGATTGGGCGAGGGCATCTGGGCATCCACGCTCTGCCGCCAGCGGTGCAGCATGGCGCGCAGTTCCGCCGCTTTTTCGGGCTGCGCCTTCGCCAGGTCCCGGGTTTCGCCCAGGTCCGCTTTCAAATTGTAAAGCTCAACGCGCATATCCTCGTAAAACTCGATGAGCTTCCAGTCGCCGGCGCGCACGGTGCCTGAAGGGCGAACCGTATTGCCGCTCCAATAATGCGGGTAGTGCCAGTAGAGGGCCTCGCGAGGGAGCGAGCCCGATTGCCGGAGGAGGGGCGCCAGGCTCAAGCCATCGACCGGGCCCGGCAGTTTCACGCCCGCGATCTCGAGCAGCGTGGGGAAGAAATCAATGCTGCAGACCGGGACGCTGCAGGTGCTGGCCGGTTTGGTGGCGCCGGGCCACTTGATGATCATGGGCTCGCGGATGCCGCCTTCGTATGGATGCCCTTTGCCGGCCCGCAAGGGCGCATTGGAGGTCGCCTGGGGCCAGAGACCGCCGTTGTCCGACATGAAAACCACCACGGTGCGGGCCTCGAGCCCGAGCGCCTCCAGCTTGTCCAAGAGCCGGCCGACGCTCTCGTCCACGCTCTCGATCATGGCGGCATACACCGGATTGTTCTGCCCGCCGAAGGGAGGCTTGGCCCGGTACTTGGCCAGCAGCGCCGGTTTGGCCTCGAGCGGGACGTGGACCGCGTAATGCGCGAAGTAGAGGAAGAACGGCCGGGCCTGGTTGGCCTCGATGAATTCTTCCGCCGCCGCGGTCAGGCGGTCGGTCAGGTATTCGCCGGGATGGCCGCCGGCCTTGAGCCCGGGGACAGTGTGGGTCTTGCCTTCGTATGGCCAGAAGTAGGTGGCGGGATTGCCGATGTCGCCGCCGGCGACGTTCAGGTCGAAACCCTGGTGCTCCGGGTAATACTTGGGGCCGCCGAGGTGCCACTTGCCGATGCTGGCGGTCGCGTAGCCGGCTGACTTGAGGGCCTTGGCGAGGGTGACTTCCTCGAGGGGGAGGAACTGGCGCCAGGGAGGCACGCGCAGGGCGTGGGTGGGCGCGTCGCCCTCGCCGGGAATCCAGTCGGTCAGGTGCAGCCGGGCCGGGTATTTGCCGGTCATAATACTGGCGCGGGTAGGCGAACAGACCGGGCAGGCGGCGTAGGCATCGGTGAAGCGCATCCCTTGGGCGGCCAGACGGTCGATGTGAGGGGTTTCGTAATACCGGCTGCCGAAGCAGCCAACATCGGCCCAGCCCAGGTCATCCACCAGGATGAACAGGAAATTGGGCTGTTGCGCCGGCCCCGCCGGGGAGCCCCAGGCGCAAAGACCGGCGAGGGTCCAGACGGCCGAGGCCAAAGCCAGAATGGCCTTGAGCAGCGCCTTGAGGTTCAACGAGCTTAGGAGGATATCCAAAATAACATGAACACTTTCGCTTGGTCTTTTGACCGCTGGCTTCGTTGCTCGCTCGTTGCAGACCGCTGCGGGTATGCGCCTCGCTCGCGCCTCGCCGGCGGTCAAAATCCCGGCGCGCCAGTTGTTCATGTTGTTTTGAATAGCCTCCTTTCCGCCACGTTGAAGGGCGGCAACGACAAGGTCTCGGTTTCCTTGCCCGCGAGGGAACTCATTCGCGAACGAACGTGCCCGGGCGCTGGCCGGCATGTTGATGAATCGCTTGCCCCAGCCAGGCGATGGTTTGGCCGAGATCGGTCATGTTCCGCGCGGCCTCGTCGTCCTTGGCGACCTCGCCCTTTTCCCGGCCGAAGCCGAGATTCCAATACGTGGAACCGGGGATGATGGCGCCGGACATCAGAAACATGTGGTTCATCGTGTCGAACGCATGGGTGCCGCCGCCGCGCCGGACCGCCACCACGGCGGCCCCGATTTTGCCGCGGAACACCCCGCCGTTGGCCAGGGCCACCAGGCCGGAGCGGTCCAGCAGCGCCTTCATTTCGGCGCTCACGTCGGAGAAGTAGGTGGGTGAGCCAAGGATGATCGCGTCGGCAGCGGCCATTTTGCCGAAGCATTCGTTGAAGAACTCCTCGTGCTGGCTACAGCGGAGGTTTTTCTTCTCGAAACACTGATAGCAGGCGCGGCAGCCGCGGATGACGGCCACGCCGGCGTGGATGAGTTCGGTTTCCCAGCCGGCGGCGGCCAGCGGGGCGAGCACCTTTTTCAGGAGCAATTCCGTGTTCCCGCCCTTGCGCGGGCTTCCATTGATGGCAACGGCTTTCATAATTCAGAGCGTTTAGCGGAACGATTCAGCGAGAGATCGCGGCGATTGTCAACGCCGAAGCCAGGCCGGAAGTCACGAAATTGTTACCTGAGCTTCACCGGGAAGCCATGCGGATGAAATAACCAAGGGAATGGGAATGAGAACACGTCTTTGTCGCCTATGTTAACCGATGTTGGCAAACGGGTCGCCGAGGCGGCGCACCATTGGTTTTTCCGCTCCTTGCACGGCCATCGCCTGCTCTACAACGCGTGTTGGGAGGACCCGCGGGTGGACCGCGGCTTGTTCGGCATCACGCCCGCCAGCTGTATCCTGGTCATCACCAGCGCGGGCTGCAACGCGCTGGACTATCTCCTGGACGACCCGGCGGAGATCGTGGCGCTGGATATCAATCCCCGCCAGAATGCCCTGCTCGAGCTCAAGCTGGGGGTCCACCAGCGGCAACTGGCCTTGATTGAAAAGGAATATGCCGGCGGCGTGGCGCAGTATCTGACCCGGAAAATGAGGCGCGTCTTCACGCAACTGCCGGTGTTCGAGAATTACTTCTGGCGGGTGTACATCACGGGTTCCTACACGCCCCGGTGTTGTCCCAACTATCTCAAGCGCGAGAACTTCGCGGTGCTGGGCCAGCGCCTGGGCCGGGTGCGCGTGGTCACCGCGCCCCTGGCCGAGTTTTTGCGCCTCGAGCCGCGGCCTTTCACTCATTTCGCGCTCCTGGACCACCAGGACTGGCTGGCGGGGCACGACCCCGAGGGCCTGGCCCAGGAATGGCGCGCGTTATTGGCGCGCAGCCGGCGCGGCGCCCGGTTATTGCTGCGCTCGGCCGGCCTGGCCTTGGATTATCTCCCGGCCTGGCTGGGTGAGCGGCTCAAGTTCGCCCCGGAGCGGACCGGCCCACTGCACCTGCTGGACCGCGTTGGCACTCGTCCATGATGAATCCCGGCTGGGAAGCGGCGCTGGAAGCGGCGGCCGGGGATTTGGCGCCCGGCGGGCGAATGGCGGTCGTCGACTTCCACCAAACTCCACTCGGATGGTTTCGGCGCTGGATGGGGCAACACCAGGTGCGGTTGGACGGGCACCTGCTCCCGGCGCTGTGCAAACGCTTCCGTCCCCGGCTGGCCAGCCGCGAACCCGCTTACCACGGGGCGTGGGAGTATTTCCTCTTTCTGGGCACGAACCGCGCCGCGATGGACGCGCAGGGCGGTCCAGCCAATGGACAATTCTCTCGCGCCAGGAGGCTTCCTTTGACGCCGGTCCCCCAGCCGGAGAGCAGCGCCCCGGCAGCCGCCCGGGGGCGCTTCTTCGCCGTACCACCACGGGCTGGGAACGCCGCCTTCAGGCGGCAGCGCCCCGGCAGGGTGGGAGACATTGGAGTGCTCGGCAGCGCAGCCCGTTGCGGAACCACTGCCGCCTGAAGGCGGCGTTCCGCTACGCCGTCGCGTGCTGGTACCCGGAAGGTGCGCCCGCCGCCCGGGGCGGCCCTCTTGTGCCTTGAGAAAGGAGCTGAACCAAGTTAAGTTTTGAACGTGAAACTCGAATCGGTAATTCACTCGGACCCCGATATCCTCGGCGGCACGCCCGTTTTCGTCGGTACGCGGGTGCCCGTGCAGGGGCTTTTTGACCACCTGGAATCTGGCGAATCGATTGACGACTTCCTCGAGGGCTTCCCCAGCGTGAGCAGGGACCAGGTCATTGCCGTGCTGGAGGCCTCGCGCAAGGAACTGCTTCAGCCCGTGTGAGTGAATATCCTCCTGGACGAGAACCTGGACTGGCGGCTGCGACGCGACCTCCCGGGTCACACGGTGGAATCCGTGCCGCTAATCGGGTGGGCCGGCCTCAAGAACGGGGCGTTGCTGAGGGAGGCGGAAAAAGGCTCTGATGTGTTGGTCACCATGGACAGTAAAATGGTGCATCAACAAAATCTCCCTCGGTTTCACATCGCAGTTATCGTTCTCCAGGCCCGAACCAACCGACTGGCAGATACACGCCCTTTGATGCCGAAAGTGCTGGCCATGCTGCCATCCCTTAAACCTGGCCAGATGGTTATGGTCGCCCCGTGAAACCAGCGACCAACAAGCGCTCAGCCGGCCGGACGGGGATTGGGGCCGTCCGCCCGCCGCTAACACTCACGCCCACCTTCCTGGGGACGAGCCGTGCCGCGATGGACGCGCAGGGCGGCCCCGCCCATGGGCAATTCTTTCGCGCCAGGAGGCTTCCTTTGACGCCGGCCCCCCAGCCGGAGAGCAGCGTCCCGGCAGCCGCCCGGGGCAATCTGCGGGGTGCGATTAAAAGTGTCGGGCGGGCCGTTTGGTTTTGCCCCGGAGAGGCGTCTGGTACTAGCCTGGTAACCGTTCCAGACCGCCGTGTCGGGTCGTCCCGCTCACGCGAGCGGGGCGCGGATTGAGGCCCGCCCTCGCCGAGGCTACGGCAGGCAGGCGCTTCGTGGTCCTGCGGTCCGTGGGTCCGCGGTGCGTCCTCCGGGGTCAGGGCTCGGCGGCGAGCGGTCGCTCACGGAGCTGGAGCTCATAAAGCCGGCAATAACAGCCGCCGGCTTCGAGAAAAAAAGGATGTTGACAGCTTTGACCGAGCGTGTTAGCTATATCCGCAGTGGATATATCTGCGAAAATGATAGTGCCATGGCGATGATCGAAAGCAACGCAGAAAGGATGCTGCCGCTCACTCCGGCGGTGTTTCATGTGCTGCTGGCCCTGGTCGAGGGCGAGCGGCACGGCTACGCTATTATGCAGGAAGTGGCTGAAAGCACCCGGGGCCAGATCAACATGGGGCCCGGCACGCTTTACGGCACGATCAAGCGGCTATTGGAGGCCCGGTTGATCGAAGAGTCAGACCGGCGCCCCGATCCCGAACTGGATGATGCGCGACGCCGCTACTACCGTCTCAGTGGACTTGGCCAGCAAGTGGTAAAGGCAGAAGCGCTTCGCTACGAGCAATTGGCGAAACTTGCCCGCCGGAAAAGGCTACTCGGCCAGACAGCCAGGGTGGGGCATGCGAGGGGACTTTGAAGATGTCGAAATCCTGCGAACCAAAACCGGTGGCGCTTTCGGGGAAGGTTTATGAGCGCCTGCTGGCACTCTACCCAAGGGAGCATCGCCGGGAATATGGACCCCCGATGGCGCAACTCTTCCGCGACCAGTGCCGCGATGCCTGGACTGAAGCGCGCGGATGGGCATTGGCGCTCCTATGGCTGCACACCTCGATTGATTTGGTAAAGACCTCGACGCTCGAACACCTCCGAGATCTCAAACAAAGGAAATCTATGTTTAACAAAATAGTCTTGGCGTTTCGTAATACTCCGGCTCCGCGGGCCACCTTTTTGGCCTTATTCGGAGCGGTGTTCGTGCTGGTGCTCGGCTCCAGCATCCTGTTGGCGTTTTTAGCGCCGGAACAGTACGCGAGCACGGCCAGAATCAAAGTGGAACGGACGGCCACCGACGTTACACCTGAAAGCTATCAGCGATACGTGGTCGGGAGTTACGATCCCTATTTTATCCGGACCCAATTTGAACTGATCGAGTCGGAATCCGTTCTCGGCCGGGTGGCCAAGAAGCTGAATTTGGCCGAGTCCTGGGGAAAGACCCCTGCTGGCGGGGCAGCGCTCAGCGAAGCCGACACGATTAAACTGTTAAAGGAAAGGGTCGCTGTGCGGCCGGTGCGCAACACCTGCTTGATCGAGGTCCGCGCCTACAGCAAAAGCGCCAGGGAGGCTTCCAACATTGCGAATGTGCTGGTCGAGATCTATCGCGACCTCAGAAGCGAACAGTGGCAGAGCACAGCGGGAGTGGAAACGTCGAGATCGCGATTGGTGGAAATAACGGACTTTGCGATGCCTGGGCTAAGGCCCGTTCGGCCCAATAAGCCGCTCACTGTGTTCCTCGGACTCTTTGGCGGAACCTTCTTGGCTTTGCTTGTTGGCGGAGTGGGAGCTCTCGTCGTTCTGCTAAACCGGCGGCCATCACCACCGGCTGCAACGGCTTGATCACCCCGAAAACCCAGGGCCGCTGATAGCCAAGACCGCCATTCAGACCGACGCCAGAACTTTCTCGAGGAACTCCCGGTTCGCCTTCGCGTGGGCGGTCGTCTCCCCGGCCGTGGCGCCCACCTTGACGCCCTCGACCATGATCGGGCCGTTGAAACCCGCCGACTTGAGCTTCGCAAAGACGGCTTTGAAATCGACCTTGCCCGTGCCGAATTGGGACATCACCTCGCCATTCGGTTTGGGGCAATCCTTGGCGCAGAAGCCCGAAACGTAGCGGGCAATAGGGTCCAGTTCCGCCACGGGGTCCTTGCCGGTGTAATAGATGATGTTGCCCGCGTCATACCAGATTCTGAAATTGGGGTGGCCGACCTTGTCCAGGCAGCGCAGGATTTCGGCGGAGGCGCCGCTGCTCCCGCCGTGAGGCTTCATGGCGATCTGGATGCCGTGCGGAGCCGCCTGGGCGGCGGCCTCGGCCATGAGCCGGTAGAAATCCTCGTAGTGCGCGGGCCGGTCCACGCCAAAGGTGAGCATGAACTTCAGCTCGAGCCGGGCGGCGTTTTCGATCTGCTGGCGCAGGTCGGCGAGGTTGTCCTGGAGCGCCGCCTCCGGGCGGAAGTGGATGGCGGTCATGTTCACCGACAGCCCGCGCTGGGCGATGCGCTTCTTCAGTCCCTCGAGGTACGCCGGCGTCGCGGCCGAGGAGGTGAAGGCCTCGCCGCGATGGCCGGTGAGCAGCCCAGTGAGCTTGTAGCCGGCGGCGGCGATGCCGTCCAGGGCGGTATCGTAGCTCCAGTTGGTCCAGGCGCGATTGAAGCAGCCGATGGGCCAGTTCGGACTTTCGGCGGCCTGGGCGGTGGCGCGCGGCAGAGCGGCGAAGGCGGCAGCGCCAGTGGCGGTTCGGAGGAACGTGCGGCGGTTCATACGGTGCGATAATGCCCCTCGCCTTGGGCATTGGCCAGTAGAAATCGACCCTGAAAGCCCATCGGGGGTCCTGATTTGACTCGGGCTGGCGTTCGTCCAGATTGGGCGTATGGCTAATGTGACTTGTCGGTTGTGCGCCACGGCCTGGTTGAGCGTTTCGATCCAGCTCGGCTCGGTGGCGGCCCCCTGGCCCCAGTTTCGCGGGCCGAACGCGGGCGGGGTGGATGAGAGCGAGGCCCTGCCGGTCACCTGGAACGTCGAGTCCGGCGAGAACATCCGCTGGCAAACCCTGATCCCGGGTATGGCCCATGCCAGCCCGATCGTGTGGGGAGACCGGGTCTATGTGGCGACGGCGGTGAGACGAGGCGGCGAAGGGCAACTCAAGGTCGGCCTTTACGGCGATATTGCGCCGGCGCAGGAAAGCGAGTCGTACCAGTGGCGGCTGCTCGCGCTGGATGCCGCGACGGGCAAAATAGCCTGGAACGCGCTGGGGTGCGAGGCGGTGCCGAAGGTGAAGCGCCATCCCAAGGCGACCCAGTGCAACCCAACGCCGGCAACGGATGGCCGGCACATTGTCGCCATCTTCGGTTCCCAAGGCCTGTTCTGCTTCGACCGGGAGGGCAAGGCCCTTTGGCAGGTGGACCTGGGGCCGATGGCGGCCGGGTATTTCCGGGTGCCCAGCGCGCAGTTTGGCTTCGGCAGCTCGCCCGTCCTCCACGAGGGCAAAGTCATCGTGCTTTGCGACGTGCTGACCAATTCGTTTGTCGCGGCCTTCGATGTGGCGGACGGCAAGGAGCTGTGGCGGACCGCGCGGCAGGACGTGCCGACCTGGGGCACGCCGACCGTGGTCGAGGCGGCGGGCCGGAAACAGATCGTGGTCAATGGCTGGCGCCAAAGCGGCGGCTACGACCTCGAGAGCGGCCGCAACCTTTGGCATCTGAGCGGCGGCGGCGATATACCCGTCCCCACGCCCGTTTATGCCGATGGCCTGATCTATCTGACCAGCGCGCACGGCGGGCAGGCCCCGTTGAGGGCAGTCCGAGCCGGGGCTGCGGGTGAGGTCACGCCGCCGGCCCTGGGCCAGACCAATGCCGCCATCGCCTGGGTCAACCCGCGCAAGGGCAACTATATGCAGACCCCGATCGTGGTTGGCGGGCGCGTATTCGCCTGCAACGATTACGGCGGGTTGACTTGCTTCGAGGCCCGCACCGGGAGCGTCCTCTACAGCGAACGGCTCGGCGGGTCCGGCCATGGCTTCACCGCCTCGCCCGTCTCGGATGGCCGGCACCTATACTTCACCAGCGAAATGGGCGAGGTGTTCGTGGTCAAAGTGGGTGATACTTTCTCGCTTGCCGCCACCAATGAGCTGCGCGAAACCTGCCTCTCCACGCCCGCCATTTCCCAGGGCTCGCTCTTTTTCCGGACCCGAGGCAAGCTGATGGCGGTGGCGGCGCTGAATAGGCGGGCGGGTACCTCGGGCGCCGCAGCCGGGCCGGGCACCGCCGAGCGATTCCACCTTCCTTCGGGCGCCGCGGCCGACAACGCCGGCAGCAGGGATGGAACCGGGGCCGGCTCGTGAGGTCAGGGCGCATTGCGAGCGTCTTGGCCCCAGGCTGGCCCAGGAGAACTTCGCGCTTGCGATTGCATTACGGGGTAGTATCTTTGCGCGGTGACGTTCATTGAACTGCCGCTGTTCACCGAGCTCATCACTGATCTGGTGGACGATGCCGAGTATGCGGAGTTTCAGCGGGAGTTGCTGCAGCGCCCCGGGGAAGGCGACCTCATACAG
>Ga0326728_10019500_pt1 | contig 13144 bp, 13 predicted proteins | sample MB3enrmetagenome_FD_207602 | JGI IMG/M metagenome (GOLD analysis project Ga0326728, IMG submission 207602) | Lab enriched peat soil microbial communities from McLean, Ithaca, NY, United States - MB31MN | ecosystem: Environmental > Terrestrial > Soil > Wetlands > Peat | place: USA: New York...
CTTCGTCCAAGGCCATATTATTAGTGTAGGAAGCCATCGCGACACGGGCAAGTGCTCCCGCTGTAGGCCGCCAGCCCGGCGCGTCATGTCAACTGTAGCTCTTGCGACCCGCGGTGTCCCGACCGGCGGCGCGCTCGATCGAATTGATCGATCTTTATGGTTCTCTTGGGGAACTTAGCTAGAACTTCAAGCTCGCCGCCAAGTGCCTTGACGATCTTCCGCAGCGTCGAAATCTGCATATCGGACTGCTTTTCCAGTTTCGACAGGCTAGGCTGCTTGATGCCGAGGGCTCGGGCCACTTGCTGTTGGCTCTTGCCCGCCAGTTGCCGGACCTCGCTGAGCAGCAGCTCCGCGAGCAGTTCCTGGGTGCGGCCGGCGGCCCGCGCTTGGGTCTTTTTTGTGGTCGTCCGCTTGACGAGTTCGTCGAATGACTTGGCCATAGGATCACCCCTTCCCTTTCTTCCTTGCCTTCAGTGCCGCCAAGTGCGCCGCGTACAATCTGTCTGCTTTGTCGACCAGTTGCTTGTAGAACCGCCTTTGGCTAACGCCAGACTTATCGCCGCCAACCAGTAAAATGCCGCTTCGGTCGGGATCGAACGCAAACGCGATCCGCAACACCGCCTCGGCCGTGCTCGCCCGAAGCTCTTTCATGTTGGCGTACTGGGACCCCTTGAGCGTATCGGCGTGCGGCCGGCCAAGGCGCGGCCCCAGCCGTTTCAGCAGTCCCACGGTGGCAATTATCTCGACCTTGGCGTCGTCGTCCAGGTCGGTAAACCACTTGTCGAAGTCAGCGGTCGTTTCTACCGGCCACATCATTCAATTATAGCCTATAGGCTATTGTCGGTCAATGGCCTTGCGAAGAGCGGGGAGCCAAGAAGGGCGGAGGGCGGAACGGCACCGGCCCTTGGCCACCGCTCCTCTCCCGCGAGCGGGAGAAGGGAGTTGCTTCACTCGTCACTCTCTCAGCACTCCAGGATTTTCGCCGTGGCCAGCCAGCGGAGTTCTCCGGCGGCGGGCCGGATCGCCTCCGCGAACTCCAGGGCGGCCACCGCCCCCTTGGCGAAGTGGATCTGTCCGCCGCCCGGACCGATCAAGGCGGCCGCCAGGTGCTCGACGTCGGGGGCATGGCCGACCCAAGCGATCTCGTCGTGCTGCCCGCGCTGCGCGTCGGTCCAGCGCAACAGGCCGTCCGCATCTCCGCCAGGCCGCAGGTCCTCGCAGACGAGAACCTGCGCTTGCTGGCCGATTGCCCGGGCCAGGATCTCCGCCGTCTCGACACAGCGCACCAACGGACTGGTCGCGATGATCTCCGGGCGCACGCCGCGCGCCACGAGGATCGCGGCCATGCGCGCGAAGCGATTGCGCCCCTTCTTGGTAAGCGGCCGCTCGGCGTCGGTGGGCCAAGTTGGATCGCCGGGGGCCTCGGCCCACGCATGTCGGATGATGAATAGCTTCATTTCAGGCTCCTTTCGCAATTTGCGGGGGGGACAACACAGGCGGCAGCGGATGCGGCGCCCGATGCCGACTTCACATTTCATGCCGGATCATTGTCATACGGGCCGTCATTTGACCCGCCACAGAACTCGCTCTTCGATGCCTAGTTCGCGCCGCGTTGCGGCAATGTCGTTGCGGAAGCGGCGGGCGTCTTGCGGGTAGCCGGCGGTCGGACGCAGGCCGGGCACCCGCGGGCCCCAAAACGCGTTCAGCGCCCGCATGGCCAGCTCGCGCAGGTATTTCGAGGCCATCGAGGCCAGGGCGGTCGGCAGGTGGGACTCGCCCTTGGCCTGGAAGCAGATTTCCAGGCGGCGGTGCGGCGGGCCAAAGCGGTAGACGCTCCGTTGCCGCCCTTCGCCGCGGGACTGGATAAAATGCTCGGGGAAAAACTCGACCAAGAGCGGCAGGTAGCGGTTCCGGCCCCCGTGCTTGTCGCAGAAGATCTGGATCCGCTCGTCCCCCAGCGGCGCGAGCACCCGGACCAGCAGCCCGAGTGTCCAGCGGGACAAGGCCTCGCCCTTCGAGCCGTACTGCCGGAGGGCCTCGTTCAGTTCGGCCGGAAAGATCGCCAGGCTTTCGAGCGCGAGCAGGCGGACGCCGGCCGCCGCCAGGGCCGCATCGAAAGTCGGCCCCAGGCGACGCAGCTCTTGCGGATCGGCGTCCAGCGGGGCCCGCAGCGCGTCGCAGGCATCGCACAGGGCGGCGTGGCGTCCCGCGGCCGACGCGCCGGCCAGACGCTGCCAGACTGCCGCAAAGGTGGCAGGAACCTTCTCCTGCGCGCCTGTGGGCGTTGCCGGAACTAAGGGTTGGGGATTGGGGATTGGGGATTGGCCGGGAGGCTTCTCTTGCGCGCATGCCGGCGCCGCCAAGGAATCGGGCAGCGTTCTCTGCTCGGCCCACCAGGCGGCCCATAGGCCGCGCTCCAGGAGCCGCAGCCCCTGACCGCCATGGTAGAGCAGCTTCGAGTCGGCGATGACCACCCGCGGCGCCCCGGCCCCCGCCACCCGCCGGGGCTGGGCCGTCACCGCCGCCTCCAGCCGCCGGTAGAGGGCTCCATCGGCCATGTCGTCGGGCACGTGCCAGACGCTGGCGGAGATCACCAGCGGCCCGAGGTTCGGGCCGTATCCGGCTTCGTCGGTTCCCACCAGAAAGGCCATCGAGACTCCCCGGCAACCAGCGTAGCAATCGGGCGAAGGGAAAGCCAGGGGACACCGGGCATTTGGCCCAACCGCCGGAAAGTCGTACAATTCGCTCGATTCTCCGCCACTGGCAAGGCCCAGACCATGGCCGACCGATTGCCGCACGTAATCCAACTGACCGCGCCTGGCCGGGGGGCACTGGCGACGCTGCGGGTCGAAGGCCCCGGGGCCCTGGAGATCATCGCCGTCCATTTCTTGTCCCGCAGCCACTATGCCGACCAACGCCGACCAATGCTGCGCATCGGTGCCCGGTCGGTGCCCGATGGTGCCCGGCCGCTGGGGTCCTTTGCCCCAGACCGACTCATTGTCGGACGGTTCGGAGGCAGCCAAGGGGAAGAGGTCGTCTTGCGGCGGGCGTCCGACGAGGCGGTCGAGATTCACTGCCATGGAGGGCCGGCGGCCATCGCCCGCATCGAACAGCTCCTCGTGCAATCGGGCTGCCGGCCGCTGGAGTGGCAACAGTGGGTTGCGCGGCAGGAAAGCGATCCGACGGTCGCCGCTGCGCGGATTGCGCTGGCGGAGGCCCGCACCGCGCGGACCGCGGCGATCCTGCTGGACCAGTACCGCGGCGCGCTGGGCCGCGCGTTGCACGAGATCGAGGCCGCTTTGGCCCGCGGCCAAACAGCCGCCGCCCGGCAGACACTCGCAGCCCTGCGGGCCACGGCACCCGTGGGCCGGCACCTCATCCAACCGTGGCAGGTCGTCGTGGCAGGCCCTCCCAACGTGGGCAAGAGCAGCCTGGTCAATGCCTTGGCCGGCTATCCGCGGGCCATCGTCCATCGGGCCCCAGGCACCACCCGCGATGCCGTTACTGCTGAGATCGTCTTGGATGGCTGGCCGGTGGAGCTCTGCGACACCGCCGGGCTGCGCGACGCCGGCGACGCGGTGGAGCGTGCGGGCGTCGAGCTTGCCGGCCGAAGAATGGCCCAGGCGGACCTGATCCTGCTGGTCTTCGATCATAGTCGGCCGTGGTCCGTGACCGATGAGGCCGTCCGCGGGGCCAGACCGGCGGCGCTCCTCGTCAATAACAAGAGCGATCTGCCGGCGGCGGACGGACCGCGGCCATCCGGGTTGGCTGTCAGCGCGGTCCAAGGGGAAGGAATCGACACGCTGTCAAAGCTAATTACCGAGCGGCTAGTCCCCCGGCCGCCGCTTCCGGGGGAGGCCGTGCCCTTTACCCAGGCGCAGATCGAGCAGATCGACGATTGGTTGCGGGAGTTGGGGCCTGCGCAAGATTGACCTTGCCAGCTTATTATGGCGAAAAACTACCCATATTCACCCTTTTTCCCAAGTTCCGCTGCGTGTGCGGCCGGGGAGCACGCCAGCGGCCGCAGAAAGCAGCCGAAATCCATAAATCCAATATGGACTCGGTTCGACGCGCATAGGTAAACTACGCTGTTTGCTATAGTCTCTCTCCCGCGACGTTCAAGGAGGAACGCGCCATGTCGACAAAAATAAATTGGGTTTTGCGAAGGGTTGTCCCGGCCTTGGTTGTGGGGCTGGCTTTGGGCACGTGGGCAAGGGGGGAGCAACCGCTCTCGCAATGCCTGCCCGAAAGTGATGGCCCGGCGGTCAGGCTCTTGTCGTGGACAGTCGAGACGCCGGTTCCGCCTCCGCCGCAGTCGGCCGGGGCTCGGGAACCAGCGACCGCGTCCACGGCGGGCAAGTCGGGCGACCAGGGCCAACCTGCCACAATCCGCCTCGGCGAGTCTCCCAAACCGATTGCTCCCGCTCCCGAAGTCAAGGACCTCGATCCGGCGGAGATCGACCCCACCAGCTTCAAGGGAGTGACGCCGGGCACGAGCGGGCCGGCGGACGTCCAGCAGGCATGGGGGCAGCCCAAGCAGATCCGCAAACAGGGCACGCAAACCTTCGAACTCTATGCCGTCCAGCCGTTCTCGCACGTCGAGGTCACCTACCAAGCCGATAAGGTGGCGGCAATCGTCATTCGCCTGGACCACACGCTTGCCGTGGACGGCCTGGCCGCACAGTTGGGCCTGGCCAAGGTCCAGCCGGTGCTGGTGTCCAACGAACTGGGTGATATCCTCGGGCAGGCGTATCCGGAGCGGGGGGTGTTGTTGTCGTTCGCGCCGGCGGCGGGCGGGCCGGGCAAGATCTCCAACATGGTGACGAGCATTGTGTTGGAGCCGATCACCGCCGACCCCTTCGTGCTGCGGGCCGAAACGAACCTCGATACGCGGCCGGCCTTCAGCTTGCACGACGCCGACGCGGCCTTGAAGCTCCAACCCAAGTACGCGCGGGCGCATTGGCTGCGGAGCCGCGCGCTGGCGCTGCTGGGGGACTACGACACCGCGTTGGAGGCGGCGACCGCGGCGATACGGATCGAGCCCGGCGATTGCCGGTACCTGCTGACGCACGCCCGCGCCTTGGCGCAGGCCGGCTATGTCCGCGACGGCATTTCCCAGGCCGATAAGACGCTCCAAGCCAGCCAACAGCGGCCGCACGTCCGCGCGCGGGCCCTGTGCCTGCTGGGGGACCTGAAGGCCTCCACCAGCCCCCCGGACTTCAAACAAGCCGGCGATTTCCACACGCAGGCTATCCACGCCGCCGAGCCCCTGATCACCAGCCGCCATCCGGCCATTCGCATCGCGGCCAAGGAAGCGCTGTTGGATGCCCGGCTCGGCCTGGCCCACGACCTCGCCTGGGGCGAACACCAGGAGAAGGCGACCGACGACATGCTGGCCAAAGCCGCGGCTCTGGCCGACGACCTGGTGACGCACGAGGCCAGTAGCCCACAGTGTCGCTTCCACGTGGCCGCGCGGGCGTTGGCGGCCGACGTGGGGCTACACGGCAAGCTCGATCCGGTAAGCTGGGTCAACCTGGCCATCCGCTCGGGCGATGCCCTGATCGACGGCACCCCCGACTCCGCCCGCAAGTCGCAGGTCCAGTGGGAGCTGGCCATGACCCTCTACGACGGTCTGCAGGTGTACCAGATGCGTTCCGAGCAGGCGGCCGCGCTGAAGTTCGGCGAGTTGGCCATTTCTTACCTCGAAAAGAGCGGCCGGCAGAATCAATCCGCCGCCGCCAGCTACATCTCCGGGCGGCTGTATTTTCGGGTCGGCGCCATCTACGCCCTCCGCGATGGCGATCACAGCACCGCCGTCGTCTGGTTCGAGCGAGCCGTGCCGCTGCTGGGTCAATCACCGCCGACGGACGTCCTCGGCAGCCTGGGCGGACTCGGCGAAACGTTCGTCAGCATGGGCGTCTCCTACTGGGAGATCGGCAACAAGAAGAAGGGCCTCGCCCTGACCCAGCACGGCACGGACCTCATCGAGGCGGCCGTCAAGCGGGGCACGCTCTCCAAGTCGGCCCTGGCAGTCCCCTACGGCAACCTCGCGGCCATGCAGCGGTCGCTGGGCGACAAAGACCAAGCCGCCCGCTTGGAAGAAATGGCCAATAAGGCCCGAGACACCCGCATCCGCTGAGGCGGCGGGTCGCCCGGCGAGTACGAGACGGCCGGCCGGCTGGCCGGCATTAGCGGTGGTAGCCCAGCGACTTGATCACCGCCAGCATCTCCTCGGTGGTGATGAAGCGGCGACGATGGCGGAGCTTGTAGCCGTCGATGGCCTGCGCGAGCTCCAGGGCCTCCGGCGACAGGCCCTCGTGCGAGTTGGTGAACTGGCGTCGCTCATGCGACGGGGTACGGCCGGCCACGTCGTACGCACGCCGGTCGACGAACACATCTACGGGGGTTTCCAGTCCTTGCGACATGGTCTGGTTCCTCTCTTTCTATCATTAACCTAGCTTGCCTTGCTGCCGCGGCAACGCCGTTTTCGGTGATCAGTTTTCAGTTGTCAGTTTTCCAGTTTCCGCGGTCCGCCGCGGGGGCGTAAAAAGCCGGTGGTAACGGTTTTTCTGAGAAGAAGGACCAATCCGTCTTGGCGGCCGCGGGCCGCGGGGTCCCTTTCCGCCCTCCGGCTGCCGGGCACCAAGCGAAGCATGGTCGTCGCGGCTATCCTTCGCCTGCCACCCTCCGCGGGACCTGCTCATCGGCGGCGCTCGGCGGCCGTCCGCTGGGCGATTTCGATTTGCGCGAGCAAGGCTTGGCTGGGCTGATGCCGCGGATCCAGGGCCAGGGCCTGCCCCAAAGACACGGTGGCCTCGCCCGCCCGGCCGGCGAGCCATTGGGCCTCGGCCAGACGGTAAAGGACCTCCGTTGTGGGCCGATCGCGGCTGGCAGCCGCGGCAAGGCTCGTGACGGCGTCGTCATAGCGATTCAGGGCCGTGTAGGTCACCCCCATCAAGTACAACAACTGTTGCGACTCCTCACCGGGAGCGTAGGTCTCCGCGACGCTCGACAAGGTTTCCAGCGTCCGCTGGGGCTGGTGCATCTGCCCGTACAGTTCGGCCACCTCCAAGAGAATCTGTCGATCGCCTGGGGCGTAACCCAGCGCACGGTGCTGATCGGCCAGGGCCTGGCGGAGGTCTCCCATGGCCCGCATCACCCGCCCCTCGACCGCCCAGGCGCCGGCCAGCCGGGGATTCAAACCGACGGCATGTTCCGCATTTTGCCGGGCCAGATCGACCTTGCCCATCGCCAGATACATCTCTGCCAGCCGGACCCGCAACGACGGCTCCTCCGGCGTCAAGCGACATGCCTCTTCCAGTTGGCCGGCGGCCTCGGCGCGGGCGTCTCTCAGCCAAAGGGCCTCGGCATAATAATGCCGGGCGTCAGGGTCGGTGGGGCAGGTCTTGACGGCTTTGGCCAATAGGGCTTCAGCCTCTGGTTGCTGTCCCCGCTCCAGGGACGCGGCAGCCTGCTGCGAGAGCTGCCGCGAGGTGGCCAATGGGGCAGGCACCGGCCCATGGAGATTGGGTAGGTGGCAACCCCCGGCCGCCCAACCCAACGCCAGCAGCGAAAAGACCAGAAAACACCGCATCCTATTGCGCATCGCGCGGGAGATTACCAAAACGGGGCGGCCGCCACCATCCCATTTCGTCGAGGACCAACGGTCGCGCCCGGCCGAATACCCCCTCTTGACGGGAGATTCGTGCCACCTGCAGTTCGCTGCCCACCGCCCACCGGTTGCACTACGCCCGGTAGGCCCGCACCGCTTCCATCGAGCGGTTGGCGGTGGCGGCGTCGGGGGCCCCGGCGACCTGGTACATCACGCCGCCGGCCAGCTCATGGCGGCGGAGCCGCTCGGAAAACTGGGGGTAGGGCACTTTCAGCGCCACGGGGACGTCGCCCACGCGGGCCTTGAGCTCGCCCAGTACGTCGAAGGCCGCGGGGAATCCCCGGTCGTCCAGCAACAGGATGGCCTTGAGGCCCCGCAACGTGGCGGCCGCTTGCAGCAGATGGCGGCCGTTGCCGTGGATGTGGATTACGCCGCCATCGAAGGCCCCCAGGATCCGCTCGGCCGGCTCCCGGCCCCACTCCTCGAAGTAGGGCACCGAGGTCATGTGGTAGGGATCGAGGCTCTCGGAGACGATTCGGCCCGGCATCCACTGGGCGAAATTGCTCAGCGTGCCTCCCTCCAGCAGCGGAACCGACGCGAAGAATTGCTCCTGGATGCGGACGTTCAGGTCGAAGGCGAAATCGATGGCCTGCCGGACCCGCTCGGGGCATTCGTGGACGCTCAGGTAGGTCTCGGTGGCGCCGACCAGCTCGAACACGAAGTTCAAGGCGTCGACGAGGATGAAGTGGCTGACGCCCCACTTTCCCGCGCTGCGCTGGACGAAGATTTCCATCTGGCGGCAATACCGCTGCCACCACACGTGCGCGGGGTCGAAACGCAGCCGCTCGAACTCAGACCAATCCTTCAAGAGCGGCGGGACCATCGAGGAGATCCAGCCCACGTCCGGGTGCGCGAGAAAACGCACCTCGCCCCCCAACAGCCCGCCATACAGGCCTTGATCGAACTCGCTGAGGTAGGCGGCGGGCAGGGAGTCGTCTTCGACGGCCGATCGCTCCCGCAGCCGCTCGTCCCAGAACGCCGCGCGATCCGCGGGGTCCGGGTAGTCGCACTGCGGCTCGGCGTACCGCCGGCGAAACTTCTCCAGCGCCCGGCTGGGCACGTCCAGCGTGGCGAAGATGCGATCCTCCGCCCGCCGCGCGTAGAGCTCGCCGAGCCGCGCCAGAACATCCTTCCAACCCGGTTTGTAGGCCAGCATGAGAATCAGCCCCTTGGTCGCTGATAGTCTCAGGGAAAACGGCGGAAAGGTCAAGCGCCGAGGTGGGCCCTGAGCGGGTCGATAGTACCCATGGGACCTCTTGGGCCTAAAGGTCCTGGGGTCGCCCGTTGCGGGCCGTCTGGGCCGTAGCCGCAGCGGCGACGCCCTGCTAATATGACGCCATACCCCTTCCCGATCTCAGGCCCTGCGGAGCAACCATCATGAACAAGCCGACGTGCTCACTGATCGCGGTTCTCATCGCCCTTTCGGGCGGGTTTTTCGGCCGGGCGCAGGCCGGCGAACAAGACCTGCCCGTGGCCCTGGTCCCGCAACCCGCGGAGGTCGAGCGCGGCACGGGCCAGTTTTTGCTCCGGCCGGATACGCCGATCATCGCGGACGCGGAACTCGCCGGCGCCATCAGTGCGGCTAAACAACTGGCCGAGCGGCTGCGGATCAGCACAGGATGGGACGTCAGGGTTTCCACCGCGATGAAGCCAGGCGGGCTCATTCGGATTACGGGTCTGCCCGCTGACGCGTCGCCGGGGCCCGAGGGATATCTCCTACAGGTTTCGCCGCAGGGCGTCCTCATTGCGGCTGACGATGCGGCCGGGATGTTCTACGGCACGCAAACCCTGCTCCAGTTGCTGCCCCCGCGGGTGTTCAGCCGGGCGAAGGTCCAGGACGCGGGCTCCTGGGCGGTTCCCGCGGTGCGGATCCACGACCGGCCGCGGTTCCGCTGGCGCGGCCTGCTCCTGGATGTCGCGCGCCATTTCTTCACAAAGGATGAAGTCAAGAACTTCCTCGACCTGATGGCCCAGCACAAGCTCAATACGCTACAACTCCACCTGACCGACGACCAGGGCTGGCGGATCGAGATCAAGCGGTACGAAAAGCTCACCGAGACCGCGGCCTGGCGCAAGTCGATCGGCTGGGGGCTGGACCCGCACGCGAGCACGGCCTACGGCAAGGATGGGCGCTACGGCGGGTACTTCACGCAGGACGACATCCGCGAGCTGGTGGCGTACGCGCAGGCCAGGTTCATCACGATCGTGCCGGAGATCGAGATGCCCGGCCACGCCGCCGCCGCCTTGTCCGTCTACCCGCAGTTCAGTTGCTCCGGCGGGCCGTACGATCGCGACTCGGGACACATGGGCATCTACTGTCCGGGCAACGACGCGGCCTTCCAGTTTCTCGAGAACATCCTCGGCGAGGTGATCGGCCTGTTTCCGGGCAAGTACGTGCACATCGGCGGCGACGAAGTCGAGCGGATCAACTGGATGAAATGCCCCAAGTGCAAGGCCCGCATGCAGCAAGAACACCTCGCCAACTTCGGCGAGTTGCAGAGCTACTTCGTCAAGCGGATCGAGCGGTTCGTCAACGCGCAAGGCCGCACCCTGATCGGCTGGGACGAGATCCTCGAAGGCGGCCTGTCGCCCAACGCCACGGTGATGTGCTGGCGGGACGTGCGCTCCGGCATGGCCGCCGCCGCGGCGGGCCACGACGTGGTGATGACCCCCACGAGCCACTGCTATTTGGACTACTACCAGGCCAAGGGGGGAGAGCCGCGGGCCATCGGGGGCTTCCTGCCGCTCGGGCTGGTCTACCAGTTCGAGCCGCTCCCGCCGGGCCTCTCCGCCGACAAGGCCCGGCACATCCTCGGCGGCGGCGGCACGCTGTGGAGCGAGTTCTTCCCGAACTATGCCCAGGTGCAGTACATGGCCTTCCCCCGCGCCTGCGCGATCGCCGAGGCCACCTGGAGCGAGCCCAAGCGGAGAGACTGGACCGATTTTCGCCGCCGCCTGGAGACGCACCTCGAGCGGCTGGCGGCCGAGGGGGTGCACTACCGTGCCCCGAAGAAGAGCGACCCGGGGTACGAGGGTGAATCGAAATAAAGGAGAAGGCCAGTGTTCACCACGGTCATCTTCGGGTTGACTTTCCTGGGGGGGCTGGTCGGGCAAGCGCTGCTTTGGGCCTTGTGCCTTTGGATTGGGGCGCTGTGGGCCAAGATCGCGGGTATCACGTTCCGGCGTGCGTTGTTCGTCACGGTTGTCAATTTGACAGCGCAGTTGCTCCTGCTTCCGGTGATCCTTGCGCTGCCCGCGCCGACCGATCCACCTATAGGCCGAGCGATATTGGGAGCCCTCCTCGGGATTGCCTCGGCAACGCTGGTCCCTTGGTTGCTAATCGCCACCTTGCTCAGGGCGAGGTTCTTGAGGGCCATCCAGGCTTGGCTGCCGACCCTCCTGGACGTGGCTGCGGCCTGGGTGCTGGTGCTGCTGGTCATTCGGCCGTTCCTTTTCGAGGCGTTTTCTTGTCCGACCAACTCGATGGCCCCCACGCTGCTGGGGCGGCACTGGTCCGCACCCTGCCGGCGGTGCGGCAAGCCCGCTTATTGCTCCGTCGAAGACCCTCGATGGGGACGGCGGGAGGGGGGCGTCCGCATGATCTGCGAAGACTTTCACACGTCGCTGGTTGACGACGCCAGCGAGCAAGTCCACGCTGCGGACCGTTTTTGCGTGGCGAAGTTCTTGCGGCCCCGACGGTGGGACCTAGTCGTATTCCGGTATCCGGAGGACCCCGGCGAGAATTTCGTCAAGCGGCTGGTCGGCCTGCCGGGGGAGGAGGTCATCATCAAGGAGGGGCGCGTGTGGATCGACGGGCAGCCGCTCACGCCGCCGGAGGCGATCCGCGGCATCGAGTATCTGTCGGAGCTGGAAGACTTTCCCGTCCAGATGTGGGGAACGCCCGAGAAACCCGCAAGGCTGGGAGCCGACGAGTATTTCGTGCTGGGCGATTTTTCCGCGGCGGCCAAGGATTCGCGGCTTTGGAAGAAAGGGGCGCCCGGGCACAACCCGTACGCGGTGCCCGCCTCATACATGATCGGCGTCGTCACCCATATCTACTGGCCGCCCAGCCGCTGGCGGATCATCCGCTAGCCGGCGACCGCCGTTCTCGCCCTGGCCGGCCGAGACCGCAGGTTGGGTCTGCTCTCCGGCTTCTCGTTCAAAATCGAGACCCAACTGCGCGACGACAAGCGCGAGAATGGTCTGGAACTTGTGGGGAGGTGAGAAGAGCGCATCGGCGAATTGGAGGGAGTCGCGGTCGGGGAAGCACAGCCGGTTACGAGCGACGAGGAGGTCGTCGTCGGTTATAGCCTCGGCAAGCGATAATCGATTGGCCTCGACAAGAAGGGCCTCTTTCAAGTCGTTGACGAGCTTTGGCAGTTCTTGTGCGGCGGAAGAATCAAGCCGCTTCTCGAGACGCACCAGTGCGCTGTCGCCCGCTTCCTGCGGTTGTGCCATGAGGATTCTCCGTCGCTATCTGCAGTATGTGATCGAGCATGGCACGGTCAAAGGAGGACCGCACGTGCTCCGCCGTAACGACCGGGGAGCCGGCTTGAGCGGCTCGATCAATGCCGCCGTCGATAAGCAACTGCTCGGTCAGTTGACCGACACGGAAGGCAAGGTCGACCGCAGCGATATCCACGAGGGGCCGATTGCTTGCGACGGTTGACATGGTCTCTCCTCCTTGAAAAAGATTGCGCGCACACCGCCCGCAGACTTTACCACGACCGCCGAGCCCCCGTCAATACGGCCCGTTGCCCAGTTTCATGCTAGCTGTGCTAGCTGTTGCAGGGCCCCGGCGTGGCCCGGTGCCTTACACGCTCTCCACGGCCGCGGCGGGGGGGTCGGCCGGCAGGGCGGTCAGCAGTGCGCCGCGGCGGTCGTCCAGGAAACCGGAGAGCTGCCGGGCGCGGATGGGGTGCTGCAAGGCCCGCACCGCCTTCGTCTCGATCTGGCGGACCCGCTCCCGGGTGACCGAAAAGATCTTGCCGACCTCTTCCAGCGTGTAGGAATACCCGTCCACCAGGCCGTAGCGGAGGCGGAGGATCTCGCGCTCGCGATAGTCCAGTCCCTGCAGCACCTCCTCGATCCGCGCCTTGAGCATCTCCTGGTTCATCTCCAGCAGGGGATCGTCCTCGCGGTGGTCTTGCAGGAACTCGCCGAAGTAAGTGTCGTCGTGCTCGCCCACGGGCTGGTCGAGCGAGAGCGGCTGGCGGCTCATCCGCAGCACGCAGGCGGTCTCGTCCAGCGGGATGCCGGCGGCCTGGGCGGTCTGCTCGACGGTCGGCTCGGCGGCGTTCCGCTGGAACAGCTCGCGGTGCACGCCGCGGACGCGGCCCATGGTCTCGATCATGTGTACGGGCACGCGGATGGTGCGGCTCTGGTCGGCGATGGCGCGGCTGATGGCCTGGCGAATCCACCAGGTGGCGTAGGTGGAGAAGCGGAAGCCGCGGGCGTACTCGAATTTGTCCA
>Ga0326728_10019504_pt1 | contig 13142 bp, 9 predicted proteins | sample MB3enrmetagenome_FD_207602 | JGI IMG/M metagenome (GOLD analysis project Ga0326728, IMG submission 207602) | Lab enriched peat soil microbial communities from McLean, Ithaca, NY, United States - MB31MN | ecosystem: Environmental > Terrestrial > Soil > Wetlands > Peat | place: USA: New York...
CTGTTCTACGACGTGTTCGCTTTGAGAGTGCTGGTCTCCCAACCCAGCGTGTGCTTCGCGACGGAGGTCGAAAGCGAGAGCCGCCAAGCCCAATGCCAGCAGAACCTCAAGGCGCTGTTCCGGTTGATTGAACAATATGAGGCCCGGCACGGACATCTGCCCGAGGCCGCCTTTTATCCCTGCGCCCCGCTGGCCAGTCCGGACAGTTTGCGCAAACTGCTGGGAGACGGCCAGGCCGCCTGCTTCACTTGCCCCACTTGCTGCACCGAGCTGAGGCGGCTGGGGCTGAACTATGCCTGGAACGTGAAGGTGAGCGGCCGGAAACTCTCCGACCTCAAGGACCCGGGGGACACCTGGCTGTTGATGGATTTCGTGGCGCCGCACGATTGGATGGTCACAAACCACTACTGCGGCCATCGCGGAGGCGTCAACGTGCTCTTCGCGGACGGCGCTGTGAGATGGCGCCCGCCCTTCTCCATCCGGACCTCGGAAAAAGGGGCGGGCATGACCTGGGTGAAATGGGCGCAGGAGTGAACCCCAGTTGTCTTCTCATGCCGCTGGGCCGTAAGAGCGCTTTCTTTCCAGAAGCCCCGGCGGTCCGGGCGCGATCACTCCGACCGTTCTTCCGCCAAACCGAGCGCCATGCGAACCAAGCGCCGCTCCTCGGCCGGAAGCTGAAGCAGGACCCCTTCGTCTCGAGGCTGAGCTTTGAGGAAAGCAATGCCGGTGCGAAACAAGCGTAGAGGGAATTCCATGACCTTGTCGCCTGAGGCGAGGGTCGCCCAACCCGCAAACCACTGGTCGAGCCCGGAGTTGTTGAGAGCACTCTCTTTCACCCGCGCCAAGTGTTGCACCAGCGCACCGCCGAGGTAAGCCAGGGCTCCGTGTTCGCGGTACAGCGCGACGGACTGCGCCGCCCGTGCCGGCCACACCGCCGGGGAGCCGAACTGGCTGAATATGGCTTGGACGAGCGCCTCGGAAACCTGAGCGATAACGGGTGGCGGTTTGTGCGGGCTAGCGAGGAATCTGACCAGATGTTCTAGCGCGGAGGTCCATCCACCCGAAACAAGCACTGAGAACAGCATGCCCCGAGCCACGGAAACCTCTTCTGCCGGAGATCCAGGCAGTCCTACGGCTCGGACAAGATCCGCCTTCGCCTCCTCGGACCGGCCAACCTGACCAAGCTTCGCAGCGCGGGCGACGAGCGCCCTGGCGGCTTCCTCGGGCGGAACATTTGGCAGCTCGATGGCTCGGGTTAGGTCGGCGATGGCGGCTTGGGTCCGCCCCATTGTTCCAGACGCCAATGCCCTGAGGAACAGTGCCCGCGCGACGAGCTTGGGCTGGGCGCCCTGCACTTCGATTGCGCGGTCGTACTCGGCCGAGGCATCCTCGATCCGCCCAATTTGGCTGAGCGCGACGCCCCGGTCGACGAGCGCTTTCGCGACCAACTCAGCCGATGCATTCGGCAGATCAATGATTCGGGTGAAATCCGCAATCGCCTCTTGGGTTCGGCCCATCTGGCCGAGTGTCAGGCCTCGGTTGAAGAACGCCGTGGCGACCTGCTCGACTGGAGCTCCGGGCAACTCGATTGCACGGGCGTAGTCAGCAAGCGCATCTTGGGCTCGACCTAGCTGGTTAAATGCGAACCCCCGGTTGGTGAGCGCTTGAGCCACGAGCTCTGTCGGTGCGTCAGGCAGTTCAACGACTCGGGTGAGGTCGGCGGCTGCTTCCCTAGCTTGGCCCCTGCGGCCGAATATCAGGCCTCGGTTGACAAGCGCGAGGGCAACCTGTGTTGCGGCGGCCCCACGCATATCGATGACCCGAGTATAGTCAGAGGTTGCCTCGTCGGTTCTACCAAGGACCCCAAGGCCGATGCCCCGATTGACCAGGGCCATGGCGACTTGCTCGCTCGGGGCGTCGGTCAGCTCGAGGACTCGAGTCGAATCGGTGATCGCCTCCTCGGTTCTGCCAAGGCGGCCGAGGCAGGCACCCCGGTTCACGAGCGCCCAGGCAATCTGCGGCGGGGTCGCGCCCGGCAGTTCGACAACCTTGCTGAACCATTGAACGGCCGTGAGGAACTCCTCGTGATGGTGGCACGCCACGCCGTATCGTATCCAGTCGCCAGGTTCGCTGCTGGCCTCAGCGAGCAAACGCATTCTTTCCAAGTCCTGTTGGTTGCAGTGCCGGATGTCTATGTCCCTGAGGTCGTGGAGCAGCAGGTCTCGGCGGAGATCGGGCTGGCCGGGTTGCGGCCCCTGCAGCGCGGCAAGCAAGTACTTGAAGCCAAGACTGACCGGATCGTAATCTGCCGAAAGCCGCTCCAACTCATCCCGGTCGAACCAGATACGCAGGAAGTCCACGATCAATCGGAGCGGCTGACGATCACGGGTGTTCTTGACCTCCATGCTGAGGCGCATGAGCGGCTCGGCCAGCTCATAGAGCGACTCGCGTCCGCGGGGGTTGGGCCTCACGTACCCCATTTCGCGGAGCTTTTGAAGCTGGCTACCGATACTGCCCGGTTCGGCGAACAAGGCGGCGGCGATTTCCTTGACAGGGACGGGCCGGCCGCGCGAACAGAGGAATTCGACGATCTTGCGCTGCTGGGGCGAAAGCCAGCGGAGCCGCTCCTGGTAATAAGGCGTGAGTTGCTCATCCACCATCCCCTCTAACGGCCCGACCAGCGTGTCAAGTGACTCGCTGGTGACGAACTCCGACAGGACGATATAGAGGCGCGGGTTGCCGCCCGAAAGATGGTCAATGGCCTGAACCCGGGCCTTTCCTCGCGCCGTACCGAGGAAATCGGCCAACGAGGCGTCCTGGTTGACCTGCGCGATGCGCTGGACCAACTCAACCGCCTCTGCCGGGGTGAGCGGTTGCAGGTGGGTCGTGTCGAAGAAGCCAAAAAAGGGTTGCTCGCGCTGGGAGACTCCCGCAAATAGGCTCTGGGCGGTAGCGAGGGTGGCGAAGACCGGGTGGTCCTGGACGAAGGCGCGCCAGGCGCACTGCTCGGACTCGTCCAACTGGGCAAAAAGCGTGTCGAGGTTCTCGATCATCACCAGCACGGTTCTCTGGCCGATGCGTGAAAGGAGGCTCTGGCCGAGCAAGTCCTGGGCCTCGACGCGCTCGCGCCCCGCAAGCCGCTCGAGGTCTTGGGCAGGAAACTCAGGCGGGTAGCGGTCCGACAGCGCCCGATAGATTCGGAGCAGCAGGTCGAGAAACGAAGTGCTGGTCTCATCCTCGTTTAGCCAAGCGATGCGCAGAGGTTGCGCGAGGTCCGGCTGGTCTCGAAGCCGATGAAAGATGAGGGCGAGCAAATGGGTCTTGCCCGAGCCCCTGGGGCCGACGAAGAGCAGGTGGTGTTTGTTCTCCGTAAGGGCGCTTTCGCGCAGGACGGCCACGGCTCGGGCGAGAAGGTCCTCCCGTGCTACCGTGATGGCCTCCAGCACCTTGGGATCAGTGCGGCCCGGCGAGAATCGGGAAATGAATTTGCGCTGGCTCGACATTCTCACAGGTTGCGGTCGAAGTGCCACCATCGGCGGATGAGAGCGAAGCGGAAGCGGTAGCCGCCATTCGGGTCTCGATCCAGGTAGTGGTCCTGCTGGAGTAGTGTCAAGAGGTCGCGAAGGCGTTGCGGTTCCGCTAGCCTCGTCTGGGAACTCAACTGGCGGCGTAATGCCTCGAACGGAATGGGCGCTTCGGACGCAGCCACCGCGTCCAGGATTAGCAGGACCAACGGCTTGTTCTGTCCGTAATAAAGCGGCAGGCGCGTGCGGTAGTGGGCCAGGTCCCAATCGTTGTCCGGGTGCGCAAGCTCTTTCTGAAGGGTGGCCTCGATGAGGGCCGGAGTCACTGCTTGGCGCGGTGGCAGCCTGGAGACGAGCTTATGGATATAGAACGCGACGTTGCCCACTGCCTCCGCCACCGTCCTCGCCAAGGCCTTCGGATCGGCGCACTCCAGACCCGCTCCTTTCAGCAGGTCGAGGGCCAGCTCAGCGGCGTCGGCAGGCGCCAGGGGGCCCGGCGCGACGCGCTCCATGTGGTTCAAGGGCGAGTTCAGGTAGCCTTGTCCTCGCAGTGAGGTCAGCACGTGGTGCAGCCCCACGGACCCAGTGAGCACCAGCCTGACTCTGGGGTAGTCCTGACCCAAGGAGCGGAGCGCGTCGAGGATCTCCATCGCCACGGTGGGACGCTCATCTTTCGCGACGCTGGCCAAAAGGAAAGGAACCTCGTCCCAGAGAAAAACAAAATGGCTCGCCGCCCTTTCCATCTCCTCGTCGAGGTCCGTAAAGGTGCGGGTGAGGACCTCCTTCCAGGGTGCGGGAGAGCCGCCGGGAAGCTTCAGCACCCCGGCAATTTCAGCCCCTTTCGCGGCGCCGAGCAACTGTTCCATCCGGCGCATCGCCCGCTTCTTCCGGCTCAGAACCTCCGCCGAATCCCGATAAGCCCGGGAGGCAAACTCGGCAGCCGTATGGCATCCGCCCAAGTCCCGCTTGACGGCGACCCACCCCTTCGGCGGATGGGCCTCCATCTTGCGCAGAATCATCGTCTTGCCGACGCGTCGAAGGTCGTTCATGTAGATGCTGCGCCCATCAAGGATGGCCCACATGTCCGCTATGAGGGCATCACGTCCGACAATGTTATCTGGGTTAAGCTGGCCGCCCGGGTTCGGTTTCATGTTAAGCTGTGACTCATTTCGACTCAAATATATGTCAAACTGAATGTATGTCAATAATGAATTACCTCTTTTTCGATTTGCATATGGCCTTTCCTATGCGGATTAGCTCCCCGGACGGCAAGACACGAATTCCGGCATTGAACCACTCCATATGACCCGAGCCAATGATCGGGAGCCTCACCCGTTCAGCTGCCCGGATAGCCCTTTGCGCTTTCATGTCGGGAGGCGGCGGGGTTAAAGTCGGCACATGCGACTCCACCGTGACATCTTTCGGCCCTGGTCTTGCGCGATGCTGGTTCCCGGCCTGGCGGTTTGGGCTCTGGCGGCAACAGGCCCCGTCTTGGCAAACGGCGAAGCCGGCCAGCCGGACATGGCGCGCCGGACATTCGCGTTGGAAACGTTCGCACGCCGCAGCCTCAACTATCTCAATCGCATGGTGGACACAAATGGCTTGCCCTATTTTAACGTCTTCTGGACCGAGCCCGCCGAGGCGGCCCACGACTGGCCGGACTTTGGCGACGTGATGGCACGCCAATTTCAGGCGGCCATCATGGCCCGGCAGATGACCGGGGAACGCGCCCCCATCGAGGCGATTTGGCGGCGAAAACTCCTCGAGCTCATCGCCCCCGAGACCGGCCTGCTGACGCGTCCGCCAACCAGTTTCTCGCAGCCGGTTGCCGACCCTGGCGACCAGGCGCTCACCCTTTACGCGCTGGTGACCGCTTACGCGGACGCCCCGGAGGAGAGCCTGAAACGGGTGGTTCTCAAGATGACCGCCAGCCTGCTGGCCCGAACGGAGCAAGGCAAAGCGGGCGGGGAGGGTTTCTTGAGCGGGTTCAGCATCAAGAGCCTCATGGCCAGCGCGCGTGTCCTGCACGACGAAAAGGCCTTGAAACTCGCTGGCAAACAGGTCCAAAGGGTCTTCGTCGAGAGCCCGCTGTTCAGCCCGGACAACACGTTCCGCCATGGCGGGCACGTGCACGGGAATCTCCGCACTTTGGTTGGGGCCGCGGACTATGCGCTTTACGCCCGGGACCCCGTGCTCTTCAGCCGGGTCGACGCCCTGTACCGCTATGTCCGCTCCGAAGCGACGAGCTTTGGCTTCCTGCCGGAGGTAGTCGGGCGCCGGGGCGACGTGGTGGCGACCGAGACCTGCGCCCTTATGGACTACGTCGGCCTGGCGGTGACCCTCGCCAACCATGGCCATCCGGAATACTGGGGCGACGTCGAGCGGGTCGTGCGCAACCAACTAGCCGAGAGCCAGGCCGCCGACCTTTCCTGGCTCAAGCCCGCTGCCGGCAAGGCGGACACCGAGCAATTCACCTGGCGCGATCTGGCTGGGCGTCTGGCCGGCGGTTATGCCGGCTGGAGTTCACCCACTCATTTTCTGGCCGCCTGCGAAACCCTCCACTGGGGCGGTCCGGAATTGCGCGGGAAGGCGCGCGTCTTCCAGAACTGCTGTGGCGGCTCGGGCACGCACGGTTTTTTCATCGCTTGGGAGAACGCGGCCGCTTTTGAAAACGGCACCCTTTCCGTGCATCTGCACTTTGACAAGCTGCTGCCGCAGGCGGAGGTCCGCGGCTACCAACCTTTCGAGGGCCGCCTGAGCATCCGGCTCAAAGCCGACTGCGCGGTGCGGGTGCGCATCCCTGAATTCGTGGAACCGGGCGCCCTCAAAGCGGAGGCGGGCGGTGCCGCCGTTCCAGTAAGAGCGTGGGGCAACTATGCCGAGTTGGGACGCCACTCCCGCGACACGACGCTGATCATCACCTACCCCCTGGTGCCGCGGATCGAGGAGGTCGAGATCGGCAATCCAGGCTTTCGGCACTACCGCTATCGCGTACATTGGCGAGGCGACATGGTCATGGCGATGGAACCCCTGGGCGAGGAACACTCGACCGGCTACTCGGATTTCGAGAAGAAGGAAGTGCCGGTGTTTTACGGCAAACAGGGCCCCGGGCCTCTCTATCAGCGTGCGCCATTGCCCAGAGCTTCACGGCCTGAACTGACGCCGTTGCGGATGGACGAAGGGAAACTCAATTTCTGGGCACACCTTCAGGGGCCTGCGGCTTAGTGGTCATGGGCATACTTATCCATCGCTGAATCGCCATGTTCGCTCCGCTGGAAACTCGGATGGAGTCGAGTTCATCCCGCAATCTCAGAAAGCGACCGCCCGCTCAGGACGGACCGTGGTTCAAGGCTGGTGATGTCTTCGCCGCATCCAGCACTTATCCTTATTCGGGCGGATTTGGTTTCATGGGCTGATCTAACGTCCGTGCGGGAATGTTTGTGAATGCGATGTCTTCATCTGACGCTCGTCCCGATCCTCGCGCAGGTCGCGGGACCTGGAAAAAATGTTGTCCCGTTCTTTGGACCTTTGGCTTGGGGCCGCTTCCGCTGAGATTGGGCGCAGCCGGCTGAGTTTTTGCCGGAAAACATGAGTCTTGCTCATAATCCGAATTCCGCGGTTGGGGACAGCGAATCGCCCGTTAATCGCGGGAACCCCAAGGCCATGCTACCTTGAGCCGATTGTCCACCGAGTACACGCCCGGAGCGTTCCAGGCCGCCCGTTCGGCCTCATCCCGCTCGGCATGGTTGCGCACTTTGCCGCGGAGCACCACCGTGTTTCCGGAAGTCTCGACCTGGATCTTCTTGGCATCCAACAGGGCACTGCGCTCGAAGGCCGAACTGATGGCGTTCTCGATCCCGGCCACCGCCACTTTGGGCTTGATGGTAACCAGGTTAGTCACCCCCTTGACTCCCGCAAGATAGCGCACGGCGCTTTCGGCGGAGAGCTTTTGATACCACCACTCCACCTCGCCCTCCAGGGTGATCCAGCCATCACGCACCGTCACCTTCACGGCTCCTGCTGGAACGGTCGTGGTCCAGTCGATTTGACGCGCTGCCGCGGCGGCTATATCTCCGTCGTTCCGCTGCATGGAATTTGGCAGCTTGACTTCGATGTCGTCAGCGATGGCGTTGACCCCCGCAACCCTTTTGGCTGCGCGCACCGCATCCCACTTCTCCCCATAGCTGGTGGCATAGCCATTGAGCGTCACCGCCCCGTCTTTCACCAGCACGCCGATGTCCGTGACCTTCACGCCGGGCTCATATTCGAGCTCGGCGAGCACGTCATTCCTCAGTTCTGCGTCAGTTTTCATTATGTTACCTGTCATACTGTCATGCCTTTCTAAACCGGCGGAGTGTTCAACCCAGCCGCACACTGCCCGCCCGCCGAGCTTTCCGGGCAGCAACGGCTAAATGCCTTCTTACCGAACGTTATCAGCCTCTTTGATCTCCACACCCAGCTTTCGCTGAAGCGCCGTGATGACAATCTCTGCTGCCGCCTCGACGCTGATCGCGGCGGTGTTGATGGTTAGGTCGTACCTTAAAGGATCAGCCGCATCGTGACCAAAATGGCGGCGGACCAACGTCATTCGCTCGCGATCGGTTCTTTGAACCTCAAGCCGCGCGGCATCCGGACTCAGGCGCGCCTTGTCGGCGACCCGCCGGATGCGTGTTTCAATCGGCGCAACCATCCGCACAGTCAAACCGAACCGGCTGGGCAAGATGTACTGTGCTGCGTGGCCAATGATGATCACGTCCCCCTGGTGACCCAGCGTGAGCACAATTTGCTTCAAATAGACCAAATAGCCGGATTCGCCCATCTCCTGCGGCTTGAGCAATCGGCCGACAATATCATGGATTGTTTTCCGATCATGCTCGTCCAAGCTCTCGATTAATTGGCGGCTAACGTGGGCCTGGTTCGCGATTTCATCCACGATCTTGTCGTCCAATGCCTGCCAGCCCAAGCGTCTTCCCACCAGTTGGCCAACGGCATTCCCGCCGGCGCCCTTTTCGCGGGAAATGAGCAAGTAGGGTCCATAGGACAGGCCGCCCTCCATGCCCCGCCCGGGTCGCGGCTGAGGATTCTCCAACCGTTTCTCCAGAAGTTCGTTCGCTTGAAAAGCAGCGATTTGCTTTTTGATATAATCCTCAACGTCAATCATAACATTCCTGGGTTCTCTTTCCGCGTCAGGTTATGAGAACGATGCGATTCTCGACGCCGGTTACCCCCGGAGCGGCCCAGGCGGCCCGTTCGGCTTCCTCCCGTTCGATAAAACTGCGCACATTGCCGCGGAGCACCACGTTGCCTCCATTATTGTCGACCTGAATCTGCCGGGCGTGCAACAGGGCATGGCGCTCAAACGCCGCTGCGATCGCCCCTTTGACCTCCACGGGAGCCACGGTCGGTTCGATGAGGATGCGGTTGGTCACGCCCTTGACGCCGGCCAGGTTCCGCACCGCCTCTTGGGCGGCGCGCTTCTGGTGCCACCCGCCCACGGAGCCTTCGAGGTCGAGCCACCCGTCACGGACCGTTACCTTCATGCTGTCCGCTGGCAGCGTGGTGAGCCACTTGATGGCATCGGCCGCGGCGGCGGCAATATCGCTGTCAGTGCGGCGAGAGGATTCGGGCAGCTTAACCACTATGTCTTCCGCCAGGCCCCTCAGTCCCGCAACGCGTTTGGCCGCGTGCGCCGCCGCCCACTTCTCGGCGTAATTGCTCACGGAACCAGTGAGCGTCACGATCCCGTCCCTCACTGAGATTCCGATGTCTTCAAGATTGACGCTCGGCTCAAATTCGAGCTCCGCCAAAACCGCCTCATTTAGCTCCAAGTCGCTTTCCATAAACGGGCACTCTTGCTTTTGTCTTCCACCGACGGCGCCCATTCGGCCACCGTCATCACTTCCTCGCCGCCGCTGGTCGCGCGGGCTGGCGCCAATCCGAAAAACCTGGCCAGACGGTTCTGGAGTTCATCCACTTCCCTGGCAGGGTCGAAACGTGTCAATGCGTTCATTTTTTGTGCCTTTCTCAATCGGCAGGTAAATTAAGATGTCCGCCCTGCCTGCCCGCCGGAGTATTCAGGCAGCAACGGTTCAATCTCCTTGTCCTACTACACGAGCCGTGCCAAACCACGACTCTGGATGCAAGCCATTGGTATGCAGCATAATACGGCAACGCAAAAGGCATTCCTATGCACTGCGAGGGTTCGCAGATTGCAGGATCTCGCAAGGCAATTGCGAAGTTGCGTTTTTTTATTTCACCTTAATTGGGTTTGATTTGGTTTGATTGACCTTGGCGGGCGCATGGCGGCGGCGCTCTCCTGGCCGGGGCGGGCGGGGGAAAGCAGAAAGCAGAGACCGAAGGTGCCTTGAGGCGGGGGTTGGCGGCGGAGGGTGACCATATAGCACTGGAAATGTGGTAAACGGGAGCCCCTTTTGTGTATGCCCTGATGCGGCGCGGAATTGCACTATGCGGAGAGACGGAGAACTGGTCTTTAGTTTCGTCCGTGTGCACAGGACCAGTTTTCTTCCACGTTGGCCTGGAGATCGAGCCCCAAGCCCTTGGCGCGGCTCTCATAGAAGCAGATAGCCGCATCAAGCTCGGCCCGCGCCTCGCTGTGGATGACAGCGGGCTTCACGAGTACTTGGCTCGCAGTTCGGAAAAGACCTTTTCGGCCGGTTCACCGGCGGCGCGCCCGTCTTTGATCTGCCTGCGGCGCCGCTCCAACTCGATGTCCCAGGCTCGCTCCGCATCCGCCTCTGCCTCATGGTGAAGCGATTGGATCAAGAAATGAGCCAATTCCGCGCGGTCGGCTTCGCTCAGGTTGGCAAGTTCGCTTTGCAGCCTTTCTGCCGTCGTGCTCATGCGCTAAAAGTGCCTCGTTCTGGCAGGAAGTCAACAGGTCCTTGGGAGAAACCAGTGCATGAGGAGCGTCGCGGTTTTATCTTGGAGCGACTGCGTTCCTGTCCGCATGGCGGCCATTTCCGCGAAGCGCGCTTGCGCTGCGGAGAGGCGGGCTTCGAGTTGCTTGAGGCAGCGCGTGCAGCCGGGTGGCGATTTCGGGAACCACTTCGATGGGGACCACATTGAGGCAATAGTAAAGGTCTTGCCGAAAGCGCCCGGCCTCGACCTCCATCTGTAAATTCCGGTTCGTCGCCGCGAGGATGCGAACGTCCACGCTCCGGGTTTCTCATCATTGATCATAACGTCCGCCCTGCGTTGGCGCTCTGGCTTTCCAGCAGCCGCAAAATGTGCGGGTAATCGAGCCTCCTCGCAAGCTCGCGAAGGACACTCCCAACGGAGGCGTCATGCTCGGCGACCCGCTCGATAAGCGCCAGCGTCCGCGCGGTGTCCAGCTCGACGGCTGCCTGGTGCAATTGCGTCAGTAACTCTGCCGGCAAAGCCGCCCACTGCTCCGGGCGGATGGCGGCCTTCGGTCCGGCCGGCATGCGCTGCTCCTCCTCCTTTTCGTATAAATATTTCAAACCGAGATGCCGGGCCATGACCTCAAAAAGCTCCTGCTCATGGCACGGCTTGCGCACCAGGTCGTCGCAACCCGCCCCCAGGATGGGTTTCCTTTCCTCCTCCAAGGCATGGGCGGTGAGCGCGATGATTTTCGTGCGGCTGCCGCCTTCCGTCGCCCTGATGCGGCGGGTCGCTTCCAACCCGTCCATCCCCGGCATGCGGATGTCCATCCAAATCAAGTGAGGGCGCCACTCGTCGAACAGGGCCACCGCTTCCTGCCCGTTGGCCGCGTCCCGCAGCTCAAAGCCGAGCGGCTCGAACAGCTTGTGCAACCACAGTCGGTTTTCCGGCTGGTCTTCCGCGATGAGGAGGCGAAAGCGGGGTTGGCCTTCGGCCAGTCCGGTGATCCGTCCCCGCCCCAGCACCGCGGGAAGCTCTGCCGCCGGGAGCACCGCCACCGGGAGCTCGAAGTGAAACACCGAGCCCTTGCCCGGCTCGCTGGCGACGCCAATCTCCCCGCCCATAAGCTCGACATACTGCTTGCTGATGGCCAACCCCAGGCCGGACCCGGCTTCGAGCGGCGCCCGGGTCCCCAGTTGCACGAAGGGGGAAAAAATTCGCGCCTGATCTTCCTTGCTGATGCCCGGACCGGAATCCTCCACCTCGAATCGCAGGCGCGCCCGTTGTGGCGCCGGCCAACCCACAACCTCAGCCCGCACCTTCACGCCGCCGCTCTCGGTGTATTTCGTGGCGTTGCCGATCAAATTGATGAGCACCTGGCGTAATTTGCCCGCGTCAACCGCGATGTGCCGGGGCAGCGCCGGGGACTGCTCCAAAGTGAAGCGCAGTCCTTTCTCGCTGGCCCCCACCCCCAGCGAAGATTGCAATTCGTGCAGCATTTGGCGCAGATCGACCTCGGACACCTCCAGGACCACTCGGCCGGACTCAATCTTGGAGATGCCGAGCACATTGTTGATCAGGTTGAGCAAGTGTTCCCCATTGCGGACGATGATGTCCAGGTTCTCCTTCTGATTCGCCGGGAGGCCCGGGTCATTCTTCATCAATCGCGAGAACCCGAGCACCACGTTGAGGGGCGTGCGCAGCTCATGACTCATGCTGGCGAGAAAGATGCTCTTGGCCCGATTGGCCGCTTCCGCCCGCTCTTTGGCTTCGACCAACGCCTCCTCCGTTTGCTTGAGCCGCGTGATGTCGATGAGCGTGCCAGTCATCAGCAGCGCCTGGCCTTGCTCGTCGCGCAAGGGCACATCGGCGCGGGCATCGAACCAGTTGACGGACCCGTTGGGCAAGGCCACCGGATAAAGCGCTCGATAATCCTTGTACTTGCCGGAGATCGCCCCTGAAAAACGCTCCATGGTCTCATCAATGACCTTTGCATATTCGGGGAAGGCCGCCTTGGTATCGGCCAATGTCCTGGCCCATCGGCTCAGCCGGTAGGACTTGTCTCCGATCTTTTCCGGCGTGTTGCCCAGCATTTGAACCGTGTTGTCCAAGGCATGATAGGTGTCCTTCTCTTTGAAATCGATCCACCAGGCGCCAACGCCCGTCGAGGCCAGAGACCCATAGACAAGCTGGTTGAGCAACGCCAATTCTCCCGTGCGTTGTTTCACCAGGTCCTCCAGATGGTCACGGTGCTTGCGCAACTCGTCCTCCGCCATTCTGCGCTGGGTGATGTCCGTGAACATGGCAAAGGAGCCCTGAAAACGGCGCTCCGCGTCCAGGATGGGGGTGGTCGAGACGTGCACCCATAAGGGGTGGCCGTCTTTTCGACGAACCCTCTGCTCGTATCGCTCGGTGACACCCCGCCGCCGCGCCGCCATCTTTTCCTCGAGGCCGGCGAGGTCTTCCTCAAACACGTAATCGCTGAACTTTCGGCCCGTCATCTCTTCCGGTTCGTAGCCGAGCAGGTCCGCCATCCGCCGGTTGACGAAAGTGGTGACGTAACGCTCGTCAAAAACGATGATCCCCTCGGAAGCGGTATCCACGATGCGCCGGTACCGCTGTTCGCTCTCTCTGAGCTTTGCCTCCGCCTGCTTGCGGGCCTCGATATCGGAGCTCTTTCCGTACCATTTAACGATGCCTCCCGTCTCATCGCGCAACGGCACGGAGCGGATCAGAAACCAGCGATATGCCCCATCC
>Ga0326728_10019505_pt1 | contig 13142 bp, 9 predicted proteins | sample MB3enrmetagenome_FD_207602 | JGI IMG/M metagenome (GOLD analysis project Ga0326728, IMG submission 207602) | Lab enriched peat soil microbial communities from McLean, Ithaca, NY, United States - MB31MN | ecosystem: Environmental > Terrestrial > Soil > Wetlands > Peat | place: USA: New York...
GCTGCATCACCCTTTCGGGCATTGTGCAAAATTCCCCACTGCTGCCTCCCGTAGGAGTCTGGCCCGTGTTTCAGTGCCAGTGTGGCCGTGCGCCCTCTCAGGCCGGCTACCGATCATCGCCTTGGTAGGCCATTACCCTACCAACTAGCTAATCGGCCGCAGCCCCCTCCTCCCGCGGCCCTTGCGGGCCTTTGCTCCCAACAACCAATGTCATCGGGATGTTATGCGGTATTAGCCCAGGTTTCCCCGGGTTATCCCCCACAAGAGGGTAGGTTAGCTACGTGTTACTCACCCGTTCGCCACTTTACTCACGGAGTTGCCCCCGCTTTCTCGTTCGACTTGCATGTGTTAGGCACGCCGCCAGCGTTGATTCTGAGCCAGGATCAAACTCTCGTTTGAATTCGGCTCGCGCACAGACTGCCGAGGCTGTCTTGCGACAGACCTACAAGCGCCTGCACGCTGATTTTTTAGAGTTTCCCCTGCCGGCCTGACACCGATCATGAACCGGCATAGCCAGCAGAAGAACTGCCGCCCTGTCCCTTGCCATAGAAACAGGACGTCGCTCAGCGATCGAACTAAAACTTCGATTGACGTGGCTTGCTCAACTCAGTTGTCAAAGAGCTTTAGGCCCCGATGTCTCGGGGTCCCCATCTTGGGGAGGTTGCAGCCCTGGCCCATTCGACGATTCGCCGCCTCAGGGTTCCGGCTGCCCTTACTCTGAGGAGTATTTAGCTCACAGAGCAATTTTTAATACTACGAAAGCTTGCTATGAATGTCAAGGGATTCGTAGGATTTTTTTCGCAGTCGCCCTGGAATTTTTCTTGCCCATTCCCTTTTTCCGACGCCCGAATCTACCGATAAGCGTGGCGCGGAAGTGTATCACGGGGGTATGATCCACTACCAAAAAAGTCATGCGCCCGCCCGCGGAGCCAGAAAGTGTGCTATCTTACCCCTATTCAATATAGCGGCTGGGCCAGAATCCGGAGCCAATAAAAAGCGCCGACCTCGAGGACGGAGGTCCGCACTACGCTTGCGAAGGAGACGCTCATGAAGATCATAGGGCGGAGAGGTTATGTCAAGGATGGAAGTTTAGTCGGTCGTCGATGGGCAGGGGGGATGGCGATCAGCACGACCCATCTCCTCGTGGGGCTGGCGTTGCTCTTTGCTTGCGGAGCACTCGTAGACGGCCAGCAACCCACGGAATCGCCGGCCGCCACGCCGGGCTCCGTTAAACACGTGCTCGGCTTCGAAAACGTCAAACCCAATGCCATGGGTGACCTGACCATCCAGGGAAACACCTTGCAATTCAAGACCAGCAAGGCCAAGGCGGAGGTGAGTATTGCTTCCGTCCAGGATGTTTTCACTGATCAGGATTTCAAGCAGGTGGTTGGGGGCACCACCGGCACGTTGGCAAAGATGGCCGTACCCTACGGAGGTGGACGCGTTATTAGTCTCTTCCAGGAGAAAATAGATGTGCTCACGGTGGAATACCGCGACGCCAATGGCGGGCTTCACGGCGCCATCTTCACCCTCCCCCAAGGACAGGCGCCGCCGTTAAAGAAACAATTAGTCGCGCTGGGCGCGCACGCCAGCATTCCCCCGGAAGAACCAGCGAAGGCAGAGGAGAAGAAACCATGACCAAGCAGATTCGCACAGGGCTCGCCATTTGTTCCCGCAGGTATAGACTTGTTTCGATCACACGCTCCGCCGCCTTGCGGATGGTCGCGTCCTCGCTGGCGGTTTTACTGGTGGCCGCTTGCGCAGGTCTACTGGATGGGGGGCGTCTGTTGGCCCACGCCGGTTCCGCCGCGCAAGCTCCGTCCGCCGACGTGACGCCCTCGGCGAAAAAACTCTCCGCTTCCGCCCTCCAAATCGAACCGGTTGAACTAGGTGATGTGTATTTGCCTCCGGAGTTCCGCATCGCGGTCTACGAGAATCTCATCGGAGAGGTGAGTAAGTCAGGGATGTTTCAACACGTCTATCGCAGTGGCGACCACGCGGCGGTCGATGTGCCTGATCTCGTCACTCTGCGGATGAAGGTGAAAGGCTTTAAGCAAGGCAGCGAGAGGACGCGCCAAGTCACCACCGTGGCGGGGGCAACTTCCGTCGATTTGGGAGTGCAAGTCACCGCCCGCGACGGCAAAGTGCTGGTGGACCGCGAAGTGGAAGGCAAAGTCCGCTTCTTCGGCGGAAACTTGCGCGCCACTAACGATTTTTCCAAGAAGGTCGCGGCGATCCTTCAAAAGAATTTTTAGCGCTGCCCACCAGCCCCCCGACCGGATTGGCCGCCAGCACGTAACCCAGCAACCGCGCGACGGAGCCGCAACCAATCACGTAAGGGCCAGCGACGCTGGCCCCGGGCTGAACGCCGTTCGGCCCTCCTTCATTCCCAAAATTCTTGTTTCTTTGGCAAACGTTTTATGCGTTTTGTAGGGGCACCCCTGCTTGGCAGGCCCACGGCAGAGTTGGCCCAAGACACTCCCTTCACGGCAGCGAGCCTGGATGGCGATTATGGTTTCGTGGGCACTTACGCCGGGGATGTGGCGCGCTTGGTGGGCACGGCGCACTTTGATGGAAAGGGAAATCTCGCGAGTGGAATGGTACTTTCGGGCACTTGCAATTCTTCTTGGAGAGGTGTATGAATGAAATATGCAGACGGCAGGAGAGAAGACTCCACCGGGCATGCATGGGTTGGTCGAATAATCACACCGCTCTTGCGGTGCGCACCATGGCAACGCCCCGCGGACGCTGCCACGGCAAAAACGACGAACGCCGGAGACGGGGAGCCGAGAGGGTTCCCCGTTCTCATTTTCACCCAAGAAGCTTCACCCCGGCCCTCCGCCCATCCATCGCGCGTTGCGTGTTTCCGCCTTCACGCGCCCTTCACCGGTCGCTGATCGCGCCGCAAGCTCGGCGGGCCTTTGGCGACCGCCCAGTGGAGCACGCCGCGTGGCAGCAGGCGCAGCAGCCCCACGAGCAGCTTGTAACGCCACCCCGGCACCACGAAGACCTTGCCTTTTTCGAGACCGCGGAGTGAGGCTCGAACCACGTCCTCAGCCTGCATCCACCATCCCCCGCTCAAGATCGTTTTGCGGTCGAGCCCCAGGACGTCATGGAACTCGGTCACGGTGAATCCCGGACAGAGGGCTTGCACGCGCACTCGCGACCCTGCGCCTTTCAACTCCAGGTCGAGACATTCCGTGAAATGGTTGATCCACGCTTTCGTGGCGTAATAACTGGTGCTCCCCGGGCGTGGCACGAACGCCGCCACGGAAGACACATTGATGACGGCACCCTCGCCACGCGGCACTAGGTTGCGCAGGGCCGCGTGCGTCAGGCGCATCGTGGCCAGCACGTGCAGACGATGCATGGCGTCGTGGCTATCGACCGGCGTCTCAAAGAACCGGCCCATCGTGCCGAAGCCCGCGTTATTCACGAGGAGCGCGAGATTCGGGGCGCCCGCCAGGAACTCCTCGACCCGGAGCAAATCCGCGTCACTCGTCAGGTCCGCGCTCAGCACGGTGCAGGCGGCGTGATGACGGCTGCCCAGTTCATCCGCCAACTGCTGAAGCCGATCCCCGCGGCGCGCCACCAGCGCCAGGTCATAACCCTGCGAAGCCAGCATCCGGGCATAGGCGGCGCCGATGCCGCTCGAAGCACCCGTCACCACAGCGAGCGGTTTCCCGTCGGGCATCGTTTCCTCCTGTATCTTCGGAATGAGGTTGGGTGGAAAGCCAACATGGTTCGAAAGGAAGGGAAGAGTTGGCGCGCCATCCGCCCCCTCGGCTATTTGCCGCTTCAGTATAACCCAACTCAGAAAATCTACCCGCAATCTCCGAATTCAACATGACGCTTACGCGAATACCATGGCGCTGCCTGCTGCCGGAATGTATGCCCGCGCTGATCCCATGCCCGTGAAAATCCCCTGCCTTGCCGAGGCGGCAAGGACCGTGGCCATCCTCAAAGTCCAAAATAATTTCCCGGCAACCCCAGCAATTTCTGCCGGTCCGGATCAAGGCTCCCGTTTAGACGCGCGGCGGCGATACACTTCGGCATTTACCGCCTTGGCCGCTTCCACCATCTCCGGATACACGCTGTCGGTCACCGTCACAAATCCGACGTTAAAGTTCTCACCATCGTCGCGGCCGGTCAGCGGCTCATCGGAGTACTGGAAGAAGTGACAGCCCACAAACGCCGGGTGGTCCGCCACACTGCGCACGTATTCCTGGTAAAGGCGCGCCCGGTCACTCTGGCTGCTCGCTCCCACGATCCCTGGGTAGAACATCCCGCGGTCAAGCGCTCCCATGTCGAACTCACCGATAATGGCCGGCTTGTCCAGCCGCTCCAGGAAATCCCAGCGCGCGTCCACGCGCGGAAGGTAAATATTGAAGCTGATGACATCGCAGTACCGGGCGGCCACTTCTTCTACTTCCGGCGTCGTCCAGGAGAAATCTTCGTGCTCTAACCAGGCGAACCGCGCGCCCATATACAGGTGATTAGGGTCGTATTTCTTCAGCGTCTCGCAGACCGTGCGGAAGTACCGGAGCGCCAACTCTTTCACGAACGCGCCCATATCCTCGCGCGCTGCCGCGGTGAAATCACCCGTGTGATGATAGGGCTTTTGCAGCAGTTCATTCCACGAAGCCAGCCGCGCGTTCCAAGCCGCATTCAGCTTTTCGATGCCGCCGTACCGCGCCTTGAGCTGTTCCACCAGCGCGCGCTTGGCGGGCGACGCCGCACCGAGGTTTAGCACCTCCAGCGCCAATGCATACCGCGTCCGGTCGTCCCGCATGAAACCCCAGGGCAACTCGTTGTCCACGAAATACCCGATGAGCCACGGGTCGGTGCGCCTCTCTATGGCCAACGCGCGCACACTCCGCTCCACGGCCTCGGCAAACCGTGGATCGAACGTGTCGTATATCCGCAAATCGGTAAATGGAGGGATATGCTCAATCCGTTCCATATCGCCGTGTAATTCCAATGTCCCCACGTACGGCACCTTTTTCAGGTCGCACAGACGTGGGTCGCTCCAATTGGCGATGGTGTTAAACCCCCATGCCTCGAACCGCGCTATGGTCATTGCCTGCCAGGAAGCGTACCAATCCTTGCCGTATTTCCGCTCCAGATTCGCCGTGTGGAAGCTGAAAGCGCGGTGGTAGGGCTCATCCTCCTTTGGCAACCACGACCTGATGGACTGATAATGCGCCGCCAGCGGGTCGCCCTGAACTGGCAGCCACTCGAACATCTGCTCCCGGCCCTCCACCACCGTACCGCCCTCCGCCACGCTCACCGTATCCAGTCCCAGCGAAAAAAACAGGTGGCCGGTGGGCGTGACCAGCCACCACTTGCCCTGCCGCTTTTCTGTGCGGAAGTACCCGGTTGCTTCCACCTTCGGTCCGGAAGCCCAGCCCCCGTACTCGTCGCGATCCGGCAGTGTCGGCCGCGCCTTCATTTCGGCCTGCTCCTCGACAAGTTGCGACTGAAGATCGGCTTGACGCTTCAGCTTGCCAGGCCAGTCCGCTCGCGTGTACTGGCCGAAACGGTCGGAGATCTTCTCGTAGGATACCGCCGGCCCCAGCCGAATATTATCGAATACCACAGTTCGCGGGCCCGATAGCTCGCTCATGGAAATCCGCACGACCGCGATTCTGGCCAGGTCCACGGGCCGGTGATCGGCCCGCAGAATGCGGAAGGCGCCGACCGGTGGCTCGCCTTGCATGCCCATCTGCATTGGCCGCGGTGAATTCAGGGACAGCGAAAAGCTGGCTCCCTCGCCCGGCGCAAGCGCCCACCAAGTGCGCCCGGCAGTTGCAGCGCCAGCCTGGTCCCGTACTTCGACGGAGAACAGGGCCGGCTCAACGGAGGTGTTCGTCGCATCCAGCACCACCGAACCGTAGCCCCGCCAGTCGCTGGCGGGGACCGGGATGTCGATCCGCGATTCCGCGCGAGGCTCGAACCGCGCTTCGAGCGCGTACCGCCCCTCGGTAGCATGCGCCGCCACACGCCGCACGCTTGCCCCGGTCGCCTTGACGCCCTGCACTTCAGCCGGAGTCTCGAATGAACACACCAGCCGCATATTCTCGGCCTGCGCAACTGCCGCAAGCACGATCCCACACATTAGCAAGACTGCCGTCTTCATGTTCAGGCCTCCGTACATAGCGGTCCTCTTTTCTCATAGCGGCAAGGACCCTGCAAGCATAATCTGCGTCCGGGCGTCGTATTCGATATGGATTCGTCTTTCATAAGCAGACTTGAACGAATTCAACAGGAGTCACTTCTTGCGAAATCCATTAAACCGCTCTCGTCGGCTCACTGGCGATAATGAGACAAATTCGACACCAGCGGCATTTCTCTTTTCTTCAGGCCGACATTGGCGTAAAAGATAGCTTCTAATTTGGATTCTGAGGTCTTACCCATGCGTACCGCTTTGCATCCTTGGAGATTTCTCGCATTAGGTCTGCTCTTCCGTGCAACGCGAATGAGCGCCACGGAGGTTTGGAGCGGCCCAGCTTTCACTGTCGACCCGGCGACTCTTCGTCAAGCAGCGGAAACGGTGAAGGTACCTTACCTCTCCTCCCAGAATCGAGACGCCCACATGCGCTTAAAGATTTCAACAATACAAGGGTGGTACAAGCTTGTCTGGATGGCGATGCTCGCGGCCGGACTGCTCCCTCAACGAGGGTTTACGCAGACGGCGTTGCGGCCGACCGTGATCGCGCCATCCACTCAAATCCTCCTGAGCGGGAATGATTGGAAGTTGGGTTCATTCGAAATGGGCGAGGGGGAGAAGGGCAAAGCCTTTCTTCCTGAGTTCGATGACCGAGGTTTTGGAACCGTCAAGGTCCCGGGAGAGGTCCAACTCCAAATTGGCCTCCAAGGCATGGACCTCTATTATCAAAGCAAGGCACTCACCTTGGTGAACCAGAAGGAGTGGTGGTACCGAAAGCGATTCACGGTTAGCAAGGGCGAGGAGGGCAAGCTCTTTAGATTGATGTTCGAGGGAGTGGACTATTTCGCGACGGTCTGGCTGAACGGCGAAAAGCTGGGAGAGCACGAGGGATGCTACGTGCCATTTTCCTACGACGTCAGCCACATGCTTCGCTACGGCGCGGAAAATGTGTTGGTGGTCAAAGTCACCTGCCCTTGGATTGTGAAAGGGCGAGGTTTCTTGGAGTATATGAAAGGGGATTGGACGACGATTGATCCTGATAATCAGTTGCATATCGACAAGCCCCCGTTTTTCTTGGGTCCTTACTGGGACGCCACTCCGGCTGATGGGAACGCGGCCTTTCCCATGGGCCTTTGGCGCGATGTGAGTTTGGTGAGTTCCGGGTCGTCAGTCATTGAAGACCTGTTTGTTTCCACGAAGGCCCTCCATGACGATGGCAGCGCTACGCTCGAAATCTCTGGGATTATTAAGAACTACAGTGACCAGGAACTGAGCGCTTCACTCGATCTGAATATCCAGCCGGAGAACTTTTCGGGCGCGCCCCTCGCCCTGCCGGAGCGAAACTTGAGTCTCCACCCCGGGGAAAACTCCTTTCGTCTTGAGACGGAGGTCAAGAGTCCCCACCTTTGGTGGACATGGGACCTGGGTGAGCCGAATCTCTACAAATTAACCGGCGTCCTTTCTCCAGCGGCGGGGGGCTCGAGCGATGGCCGCGATGTGGTGTTCGGAATCCGCACATTTGCTGTCAAGCCGGACATGAGCACTTGGTTGAATGGCCGAAGGCTATTCCTGAAAGGCGCCTGGTATCCGATGGCGGATTATTATGGAAGCAAGCCGACCCGCGAAACGTTTCAGAAGGACCTGGAACTCTTTAGAGGGGCGAACCTGAACCATCTGGTGAATTTCACGGTTGTAGAGCAGCCGGCCTTCTACGACCTCTGCGATCGCCTGGGAATTCTGGTGATCCTGGAGTTTCCTTTTAACCAAGATGGGCCGGTCGACGTCCTGTCTTTTTCCAACCCGCGCCGCGAGACCTTCGTCAAGGAGTCCCTCAGTCAAGTTCGCCAAATCATTCTGGATCTTCGTGTCCACCCCTCCATCATCGAATGGGCGGCGTTTGCCGAGGCCCACGCCAAAGGGGGTGGCTGGGGGATAGGGAAGTGGGACTTCGAACAGTATGGATACGGTCCTTACTCCGACGCGATCGGAAAGCTCGTCGCCGAGCTCGATCCGGGAACGATTTACCACCCCAGCCTCTGTGACCTGGGAGAGCAACATTTCTGGATGGGTAATGCGGGCATGGGAACTATGGGCAGCTACAACGAGCACTTCAACGCCTATACGGGGTTCGTGTCGGAATACGGCTCGCTCTCGCTGCCCACCCTTGAGAGTCTTAAGCTGGAGCTCTCGCCAGAGGATATGTGGTCGAAGCGCAACACCCCCCTGCCCCGCTGGTCGAATCTGCCCATCAATATCTCGGCCTACGCTTATCTCAGTAGCTTCGACTACGACGGGGTGGCGAGTTTGCTTGACCGCGTGAACGAATATGTGGACCGCCACATCCGGTCCGTGCACGACCTCGTCGACGACTCGCAACTCTACCAGGCGTTCTTGATGAAATACGCGACTGACGCCTATCGGCGGAAAAAGTATGACCCTGTAAACGGCACGCGCTTTTGGGACTATGGTGAAGTGTGGCCCGGAATCCGCTGGGGAATTATTGACTATGTTCGTGTTCCCAAGATGAGTTATTACTACCTAAAAGCTGCCCAGGCGCGATTGGGCGTGATTTTCGCTTACGAAGAGGCGCTGGAATCGCAGGTTGCCGGGAAGCATTTGCAAATCCCTGCCTGGGTCATCAACGATTATCCGCAAGCCACGTCGGTCGTGCTGCATTGCCGGATTTCCGATCTGGCAGGCCATGAGGTGTGGAGCCGCGACCTCAAGGCCATCGTCCCGGCGGATAACAAGCAGGAGATGGGAGTTGTGGATTGGGTCACTCCAGACACACCCGGCGTTTACGTCTTGAGGGGCGAAGCGGTCGCGGAGGAAGGCAAGTTACGAAGTTCCACCTCGACTTTCATCAAAGTAACACCCCGGCTCTTCCCGGAGCCGCTTAACGTTCTGCTCATCGGGCAGCGAAAGTACAGCCTTCCCATCGCCGGACTGGTTCGCGGGATGGGAGCAAACGTGGAGGTTATCGATGAACGCTCCCTCCCGGAACTCGCCGTGCTGCGCGACGGTGAGGAACTTCGCAAAAAGTATGATGTCGTATGGCTCGCCGCCTTCGATTCGCTTTGGAAATTGCTGGAGAAGGGCGAAGCAGAGGGCTTGCGAAGTGCCATCGAGAAAGGTCTGGGCTTCATTCACACGGGCGGGCGCGGCAGCTTCCACGGCGGATTCGGAGAAGGCGCCTGCCTGGATTTTACTCCTCTGGCAGAGGTTTTGCCGGTTGAGGTCCAGGATCGATATGATCTGGTTTTCGCTCAACCCTACGAACCTACGCTCATGTTTTCAAATTTCCCGCCCCTGAAGGAAATTCGCCAGGGCGCCGACGCCGAACCCTCATTCACGGAGGGGGGACTGGCGGAATTCGGGCTCCCCGGATTCAACGATACCCGGATCAAAGCGGGCAGCAAGGAGATCCTGACGATCAACGGCCGGCCACTCTTCGTCACGGGGCGTCACGGGCAGGGGCGCACGGCCGCTTTCACGGGATTTACGCCGCCTTACACCGAACGACCGGCCGAGTGGGACCCGAAAGTCATCTTCCCCTATCTCCCCGATCAGGAGTTCTACCAGAACCCTATAAGCAAAGCTTACTTTTATGTTTTCATGGAATTGCTCGCTGCCGCGACTGGCCACACGCCCCAGACCCCCTACGCAGCGATCCTGGCGGCACGTGAAAAACCGCTCTTCGAAACGCTGAAGGACCTTCCCCCGGCGGCGGTGAAAACGGAGGTAATTTCACCGGGAGTCCAATCGGGTAACGAGGGGCACCTCACATTCCGCCTGACGAACGGGGACAGATACGCACGCCTGGTTCACCTGCGGGTGGAGTGGGACGGTGAGTCATCTCGGGTTCCGTACCTCGTGAAGTACGGCGACAATTACTTCGACCTGATGCCGGGAGAAACCCGAACCATTGAAACTCAGTTGCTTCTTCCCGAGGGTGCTGCCGGCGCGCTTTCCGGGACACTGAATGTTGACGGCACTAACCTGCCTTTGCAGCAGGAGGCGATCCGGCTGCAATTGGAATCTCCGGTCAGCAAGCAAGCGCATTAGATGGAGGGACGCGATTCTACCTCCCCACAAGTTCGGTGGTCTCCGCTCAAGCAGGGCGATCCTCTTGAAGTGGGACCGCTACACTTCATCCGAGGTGGGTTGAAATGACGAAATTTTCCAGACAATACTCGACAAAAGTGGTGTGGCTCTCATTGGCATGTGTGGGGTTCGCGCTGCCGTTGGCGGCTCAAACCACCGAGAAAGTTCACATTCGTATGGACGTCGATCATGTCGTTCGCACCATGCAAGGCGGAATTGGCGCTTCGTGGCATGCCATTGAAACCCCCATTTGGGGACGCGAGGCGGACGGCGATCCCTGGGCGGGAGGCGTCTGGGGCGCCAACCCGCCCGCCGATGATGATGCGGCATGGCAGCAACTCTACCGGCACGCGGCTTGGCTTGGTCTGGACTGGTGCCGGGTGGAAATAGAACAGCGTATGTATGAGCCGGCAAGGGGTCAGTTCGAATGGGACAATTCCGAAATGCGGATCCTTTACAGGATCCTGGACTGGGCTGAAAAGAACCAGGTGGACATTTTCCTTCAGCAGCAATTCTCCGACGTGGAGTGGAATGCCTACCCCGCGTTGCGCAGTAACCGCAAAGGAATCCTCACCAGCGCTCCGTATTCCCTGGAGGATTTTGCCGAAGGGTTCGCAGCCCTGGCGGACCATTTGGTGCGGGTGAAAGGCTATCATTGCATCCAATGGCTGTGCATCACCAATGAACCCGGGATGCACTTTTCGGATTGGCAGGGCCCTGACGGTAAGCCTTTACCCCTCACGCCGGGATTGAAAGCCACCCGCGCGGCACTCGACCGCAAAAGCATTAGCGTCCCCATTTCCGGACCGGATTGGACCGACCTGCCGGAACTCGATCCCGCCCAGATCGACTTTGACGCTTACATCGGGGCCTACGATATTCATAGTTACATGTCGATGTTCGACGGCGAGAAGTATAAGGATGCGTACACACTCAGCCAGGCGGAGGAGCGGATTTCCAAGTGGGCGGCCTGGGCGCATGCCCGCCATAAACCCCTCTTTCTCAGCGAAGTGGGAACGCAAACTTATGGCTGGGGTTATAGCGATCCCAACCCCGGATCCTATAAGTCTTCTTTGAAGGATGCTTCGCTCGTCGTGCGGGCCATTCGCGCCGGAGTTGACGGCGTCAGTCATTGGAGTTTCATCAATCGTGGTGACCAGGATGGCCAATGGCAGTTGGTCGACACTTGGGACTTGGCTCGCAATCGATTGCTACCCACTTTTACTCCCCATCCAAATTCTTACTTCATGATCGGTCTGCTGACGCGATTCCTGGCTAAGCACTCCGAAGTGCTGGCGAATGCCGTGGAGGGTGGGTCAGACAGTAATGGCCAACAGGTTTTTGCCGCAGCCCTACGCAGTCCGCGCGGGCAGCACACCTTCGTCTTTGTTAATGACGCCGAGGTGGGCTGGCAAGCCGATATTCATCTTGGTGGGCTGAGCACAGGGATGAATCTGTACCGTTACCGTATGACCCCCGAGAAAAAGGATAAGGCAGAAGTGATTCTGGGGCCCGAGAAGGAGCAAAAGGTTTCGCGGCAGCAACCGGACTTCACGGAGGAGCTGCCCGCGAAAAGCATCACGGTGTATTCCACCTATCATTTCCAACAAGGTGATCCTGGCGCCATAGCTGAGTAAGGCGGAAGGTGGGAGGCGCCAAAATTCACCGCTATACCCCCGCCCTTCGGATCGCGCATTGTCCGGTCTTAATCATTGCAACTTTCCGCCGCGATTTGTTTTCCTGGCCAGAGTGAGGCGCAATTTCAAGTTCGGTCATTGATCACCTCGTCTTCCCTTAGTTCACACGCCCCCGTAAGCTTCGCGCACCAGCGACTTCAGGTGGTTGAGATCCCGCTCGGCGGAGGCCATGACCTCGTCATCCTTTTCCCGTGAAAGGGCCTTACCCTCGTTGTCGGACACTCCGGGGGTCTGGTATTCGAGATGAAGAGAGATGGGACCGTGGAAACCACCTTGCGCCGCCATCCTCAGGAACTCCTGGTAGTGGCACATCCCTTCACCCACGTGAACGTTCCGCACCCGCCAATCTCCCTGGCCGGATTTCTGCCAATAAAAGTCCTTAATCGCCATCATCTTCATACGCGGCATGACCAGGTTGGCGGCGATTTTCCAGCCTGCCAAGCCACCCTCGATGGTGGCGTGTTCCAGGTCGAAGTAAAAGCCCGCCCACTTCGAGTCCAGGGTGTCCATCACACGGGAGATGTCCCAGATTGGCGCCCCCAGATTTCCGGAGTGATTGTGGAACCCCACTTGTATCCCCTGCTGTTGCGCCAGGTCTGCCAACCCGCGGAATTTCTTGCCGGCTTCTTGAAGCTCTTTGCGAACGTCGACGAACTTGTACTGGTAATACCCTGGTTTGAAAAAGGGAATGGAAAGCTTCGCGGCAGTGCTGAGGATGGGCAGAGCTGCGGGATCGTCGGCGGAGGTAAGCTCTGTGGTAATCATCGGCACCTCCAACCCCTCCCCACGGATCGCCGCGACGGCTTTGGGCAGGTCTTCCGCGACCCGCTGCGGTAACACATGCCCCTCGTCGCGAACCGTCAGGTCGATGCCCCCGAAACCCGCGCGTTTGGCTTTCTGCCCGAGTTCTTGCCAATTCAACTGAGGGACGGCCTTCGAGAAGAGGCAGAAGGTGCCTCGGAATGGCCCGGGAGCAGGCGGAAGAGTCCTGGCGCCGGCGGAGAGCGGAACAGTGCACGCCCAGGCGGCCGCGGATGATACTTGTACGAATTCTCGCCTCGTTAATCGTTTTTCCATTTTGGTCTCCTCGTAGGGGCGGTTCGCGAACCGCCCTCCTCAACAATCGCGCGCGATTGCGGGGGAGGGCGCTTCGCGAAGCGCCCCACAATCGA
>Ga0326728_10019507_pt1 | contig 13141 bp, 15 predicted proteins | sample MB3enrmetagenome_FD_207602 | JGI IMG/M metagenome (GOLD analysis project Ga0326728, IMG submission 207602) | Lab enriched peat soil microbial communities from McLean, Ithaca, NY, United States - MB31MN | ecosystem: Environmental > Terrestrial > Soil > Wetlands > Peat | place: USA: New York...
TACACGTTCGTGGGCGCGAATCCCGTCGAGGTTTTTCGCTACGTTCGCGGCGCGTGCGTCCTGGAGGGAGAAGACCGGACGTCCTGGGTGCAGGCGAACCCGCTCGATTATCTCCGGCATCGCGTCGAGCGCTACCGGCCGGTGCGCGTGCCGGGATTGCCGCCGCTGGCGGCGGGCGCGATCGGCTATTTTTCTTACGACATGGTGCGCCTGTTCGAGCGCATTCCGGACACCGGCCGGGACGACGCCGGAACCGATGACGCGGTGATGATGTTCTTTCTCGGCCTGGTCGCGTTCGACCACGTCCAGCATCGCATCTGGATCGTGCGCAACGTCTTCACCGAAGGCGAAGGCAGCCTGCGCGCGAAATACCTTGCCGCGGTCCGCGAGATCGAAGCCACGCGCCGCGCGCTGGATCAGCCGCTGCCCGCCGAACGCGAGGTCTCGTCGCGGCGGCCGCCATTGCACTTCGAGTCCACAATGTCGCGCGGCCGCTACGTTGGCGCGGTGCGCAAAGCGAAAAAGTACATTCGCGCAGGCGATATTTTTCAAGTCGTGGTGAGCCGGCGTTCGTCCGCGCGCACCGACGCCGATCCGTTCGAGATCTATCGCGCCCTGCGCGCCTTGAATCCTTCGCCGTACATGTATTTCCTGAAACTCGCCGATACGGCCGTGGTGGGCAGTTCGCCGGAGATGCTCGTCAAAGTGCAAGGCGGTGAAGCGTTCTACCGGCCGATCGCGGGATCGCGTCCGCGGGGCCGCGACGACGAAGAGGACCGGCGGTTCGAGGCGGAGATGCTCGCCGACCCCAAGGAACGCGCCGAGCACATCATGCTCGTGGACCTCGGGCGCAACGATCTCGGCCGCTTCTGCGCCTACGGCTCGGTGAAAGTGGAGCGGCTGATGTTCGTCGAGCGGTATTCGCACATCATGCATCTGGTCTCGAGCCTGACCGGCCGCTTGCGCCCGGACGTGGATTGCTTCGACGCTCTTGCTGCGTGTTTTCCCGCGGGCACGTTGACCGGCGCGCCGAAAGTGCGCGCCATGGAAATCATCGACGAGCTCGAGCCGACGCGACGCGGAATCTACGGCGGGGCAGTTCTCTATCTCGATTTCTCCGGCAACCTCGACTCCTGTATCGCGATTCGCACCGCTGTCATCAAGAAAGGCGTGGCCTACGTGCAGGCGGGCGCGGGATTGGTTGCCGATTCCGTTCCGGCGCGCGAGTATCAGGAAACTCTGAACAAGCAGGGAGCGCTGCTTCGCGCTCTGGAAACGGCTCACAGTGACGGAGTAGCGGGGAAACGAAAGGGTCCGCCCGTAAAGAAGGGCAGGAGGAAGAAGAAGTAGCGGGCATAGCCAAATGATCCTGCTGATCGACAACTACGATTCCTTCACTTATAACCTGGCGCAGTTCCTCGGCCAGCTTGGCGCGAAACTCGAAGTCCGCCGCAACGACACGATTTCGCTCGATCAGATTGCGGAGATGAAGCCCGCGCGCATCGTGATTTCGCCGGGTCCGGGGACGCCGCAGGACGCGGGGATTTGCGTGGACGTCATTCGACGGTTCGCAGGCAAAGTGCCGATCCTTGGCGTGTGCCTCGGTCATCAGGCCATCGGTCACGCGCTCGGTGGGCGCGTGATCCGCGCGCCGCAACTCATGCACGGCAAGACGAGCCGCATCCATCATGACGGCAAGACAATCTTCCGCAACCTGCCGCAAGACTTCGTGGCCACGCGCTACCATTCGCTGATCGTGGAACGCAAAGGCCTGCCGAAGGAGCTGGAGATTTCCGCGCACACGTCCGACGGCATCATCATGGGCCTGCGCAGTCGAAGATTATGCCTGGAAGGCGTGCAATTCCATCCGGAATCTGTGCTCACCGACGTCGGCCTGCAACTTCTGCAGAATTTTCTTTCGCTGTAGCTGTGGCGATGCCTGCGGACGTTTCCTTCGCGCTAATCACACCTCAGGGCTCTGTCTGCACGCTACCTGCTCGCACAAGTGTTGTGGCTCGGTCGGGCCGGTTCATTCTCTTCCGCGCAAGACGGCTGCGATGATGCGGGGATTGCGGCGACCGTGAAGCACGGCAATCACAACGAGGGGCTTTTCATCGGGCGCGTAAGCAATGAGGTAGCCGCGTAGCGTTTGAAACCGCAGCGGCCGCGAGGTGAGGTCGGGCCACTTGTGACCCTGGTGGGGAAACGGCAGAAGCTTGCGGATCGCGCCCAGGATGTCCTCGCGGACGCGCCTCGCGGCAAGAGGATTGTCCTCGGCGATGAATTCCCAGATTTCGGTGATGTCTTGCGCTGCGCCAGGGTGAAGCTCAAAACCCTGGTCGTCAGTCATTTCGGGGGGCGCCGCTTGAGGAGCGTATCTTCGCGCTGGCGCAAGCTCTCGAAGAAGGATTCACCATCAACGGGCTTCACCCGGCCGCTCTTGATGTCGTCGTAGCGGCTGTCGAGCATGTCGCGCACTTCGGCCACTTCGCCCAGGTATCCGGACATAGCATCTTCCACGAGATCGTCGGTCGGGCGCCCGCTCTTGGAGGCCAATTCGTTCAGGCGCGATTCCGTCTCCGGCTTAAGACGTACTTCCATATCTGCAAGTGTAAGGACTGGGCACGGTCCTGTCAAAGGTAACTGCCGGAAGGACGTGCGCCGCCATAAGAGTATGGTAGGCCATGAAAGGCTAATGCCTCGCTCCATCCATGGGTGCTACCATCCCGTCGCGCAAGAGAATCCCGGGAGGCTGCCATGGAATACGACAAAGACAAAGTGGACGAAATGGTGCTGGCGCTGCTCCACCTGACGACGTTCGAGGATCGAATCGGGTTGCGAGCGTGGAAGGGGCATGATTGGGACGCGCTGGACCGGCTGCACGAAAAGGGCTACATCTCAGATCCGAAGGGCAAAGCAAAATCGGTCGTCGTGACGGAAAAAGGGGCCAAGCGTTCCCGCGAGTTGTTCGAGGGCTACTTCGGAACTGGAGACCGAGGCGTGCTTCAGCTGTAGACGCTCTTGCGCTTTTGTGCGGCGAGAATCTGAGGAGTATATGGCCCCTTCACGTTCTGCGACCCCAGAGCGCCAGTTGCAGTAGATCACCTGAATCTGGTCTCATCATATACTTACGACGCCAACCCCGCCGCGCTCGCGGTGGCAGGTCTACCATGGGTGAATACGCGATCGAAGTCGAGAATTTGGTGAAGGTATTTCATCCGCGGCGATTGCCTCCCGTGCGCGCCGTGGATGGAATGAGTTTTGGCGTGGCCAAGGGCGCGATCTTCGGCCTGCTCGGGCCGAACGGCGCCGGCAAGACCACGCTGCTCAAAGTCCTCACCACGCTGCTGCGCCCGACTTCGGGCGCGGCGCGCGTGCTCGGCTGCGATGTCGTTCGCCGGCCGCTCGAGGTGCGCCGCCGGATCGCGAGCGTGCTTCAGGAAACCGCCGTCGAACTGTTTCTCAGCGTGCGCGACAATCTCCTGACCTACGGCCGGTTCCAGGGCCTGGAACTTGCGACGCTTCCGCGGCGCATCGCGGAAATCCTGGAGAAATTCGACATCGCGGACTTGGCCGATTCCAAAGCCATCGATTTGAGCGGCGGGCAGCGGCGGCGCTTGCAAGTCGCCAAAGCGTTTCTGGCGCGCACGCCTGTGCTGTTTCTCGATGAATTTTCCACTGGGATGGACCCGAGCATGAAGCGCGCAGTGATGTCCTACTTGCGAGACGCCGCGCGCTCGGGCCGCACGATCGTGCTCACGACGCAGGTTCTGAGCGAAGCCGAAGAGCTCTGCGACGACATTCTCATCATGGACCACGGCCGCGAGGTCGCGCATGGCGATCTCCACACATTGAAATTACTCTCGGGCGGAGTCTATGACGTTGCGATGACGTTCGACCGCGTGCCGGACGGCCTGCTCGATGAAATCGCGCAACTCGCGCCGCTTCGCTCGAAGCTCGCCGGCAACACAATCGAAGTCTCGCTGAAGATGGACGAGACGGAAGTGCTGGCGCGCGTGGCGGAATGGGCGCGCCGCGGGCGGGTGTTGCACGTCGAAGTCAGCGGCGCAACCCTCGAGGACATCTTCATCCATCTGACGGGAAGAAAGGAGAACTCCTGACATGTCGGCGATCTCCGCAGTTTTCTACCGCGAGAGCAAGATTCGCATGACAAATCTCACTTTTGTCTTCTGGGATCTCTTCTTCCCGTTGATGCAATTGCTGCTCTTCGGAATCGGGATGAGCGCCCTGATGGGTTCGATCGGCGGAATTTTCGGGCCCGGCTACAGCTCGTTCTTTCTTGCCGGAGTTCTCGCGATGGCGAGCTTCAGCATCGCGGGCAATTCGTCGTGGTCGTTCTTCACCGATCGCGACAACGGAATTTTCTACGAAATGCTCACCTACCCGATGAGCCGCACGCAATTCCTGGCGGGGAAACTGTTGCTGAATGTGGTCTTGGCCTGGCTGCAGGCGGTCATTACGGTCGGCGCCGCGTGCTGGTTGCTGGGAATCCGGATTCTGATTATGCGAGTGCCGCTGCTCGCTTTCGGCGTCGCGTTGGGCGAGGCGGGCTGGTTCTTTTTCTACACCATCTTCGCGCTGAAGATTCGCCGCAACGACTTGTTCAACAGCGTGACCTCGCTGCTTTATTTCCTGTTCTTGTTCGTCAGCTCGATGTTTTATCCGCTCGATCCTCTGCCGCACTGGTTCCGCGCGATTGCGCGATGCAATCCGCTGACCTGGCAAGTGGATCTCTACCGCTTTGCCACCATCGGCACCGGCGCGCCCCGCACGATTGCGTTCGAGGTCGCCGCGTTCGCGCTTTTCTCTCTCGTGATGTTTGGGTTGGCGGTTCGCAGCCTGCAAGAGCAGGGCTGAAATTTGTTCCTGGTGACCGCGAAATCAGATTCACTTAATTGCGAAGGAATGCAATGAGGGCGTCGAGCTTCGCCTTGGCCGCGCCGGAATCGATGGCGAGCGCCGCGAGACGCGCGCCTTCGCGAAAATCAGCGGCCACTCCCGCAGCGACCAGCGCCGCGGAAGCGTTCACCAGTACGAGATTGCGTTTCGCGCCTCGCTCGCCGGAAAGCAGCGCGCGAAGAATCCGGGCGTTCGTTCGGGCGTCGCCTCCCAGGAGCGCCTCGCGCGATTCAGCGTGCAGGCCAAAGTCTTCGGGCCTGACGCGGTAACTTCGCACCGTCCCGTCCTTCACTTCGGCCACCAGGGTTTCCGCGCTCAACGAGATTTCATCCAGGCCGTCCAATCCGTGCACGACGAAGGCTCGCTCCACACCGAGTTCCGCGAGTGCGTGCGCGATTTTCGCGACCGCGGTTTCCGGGAACACGCCGGCGAGTTGCGCGGTGGCTCCCGCTGGATTTGTGAGCGGGCCGAGGAGATTGAATGCCGTGCGAGTTCCAATCTGCCGGCGAGCCGGCATGGCGTGCCGCACCGCTTTGTGCACGGCGGGCGCGAAGAGAAATCCGATGCCGACTTCCACGATTGCCTCGCCGGCTCTGGAAGGGGAAAGCTCAAGGTCGATTCCGAAAGCCTCAAGGACATCCGCCGAGCCGCTCTTCGACGTGATCGAGCGGTTGCCGTGCTTGGCCACTCGCACGCCGGCGCCCGCCGCGACGAACGCAACTGCGGTCGAGACATTGAAGGTGCCGGAGGCGTCGCCCCCTGTTCCGCAGGTGTCAAGGATTGTCCCTTCGGGCCGCGCGACCGTGGCGAATACAGGCTCCGCGTGGTGGCGAAGGGCGCGCGCGAACCCGACGAGCTCTTCCACCGTTTCACCTTTCTCGTGCAAACCGAGGAGCAATCGCACAATCTGCGCGTCTTCGAGACGGCCCTCCAGGACTTGCTCCATTAAGAATTCGGATTCCGCTCGAGAAAGTGACGAGCTGGACTCAAGCTTGGCGATGAGGTCGCGAATCATTCAGCTTCTGCCCGGGTGTCTCCGACCACACCGAAGAGATTGCCACAGTTGAACCTCAGATGGTAGTTCAGGGGAGAATTTGTGAGGGCCAAGCCAGGGAGGGTGACGATCCGGGTATCTTCCGCAACGCGTTGATAATAATACACTTAGGCAGAAAACGGCCTGTCGGATTCGAGATTTCTCGTCCGGCCTCCCTGGGGCGGGCGCGCTTGGGAGGCCGCAGGTTCCCTAAGGCGGCGGGAGGCGGGGGCCTGATTTTCATTTCACACGTTGAATTTTGCCAACGGATTTTTCGATTCAACCCGCACGGAAATCAGTTTCATCGTGGCACGGTTTTTGCTCTTATTACCATTTGACAGCCTGCCCGTTTTTGCCTATACTCCCCACTTGTTTCAGGGGTCTTCGGACCCTGTGGTTGAAAGGGAAGGTCTTCCGCCCCGGAACTCAGGTGGATGGAACGGGGTTGGAAGAGCGGCCGGAATGGGGCGCCAGCCCCGAAAAGCCGAGTAAGCCTCTCCGCTTTGACCAGGTATGGCGATAGCCCTAACTGGGTGGGTGTGCGGAGTTTCTTGTCGGTCCTCCGGGGGCGCTGTACGTTGGGCCTTTCTCGATTGAAACAATAGTGCGTCCGTGTCGCGGTGTGCGCGGCGGATTGCAAAAATAAAACTTGCTCGTTTGAGGGAGAACTGTGCCGACGTTTGCACAATTAGTTCGTTCGGGACGAGAACAGGTTCGGACGAAGACGAAATCGCCGGCGCTGCAAGGTTGCCCGGAGAAGCGCGGGGTCTGCATCCGGGTCTATACGCAGACGCCCAAGAAGCCGAACTCGGCCCTCCGTAAAGTGGCTCGCGCCCGTCTGACGAACAGCATGGAAGTGACGACGTACATTCCCGGCATTGGCCACAATTTGCAGGAGCACTCGATCGTGCTCGTGCGCGGCGGCCGCGTGAAGGATTTGCCGGGAGTTCGCTACCACATTATCCGCGGAACCCTTGACGCCGCTGGCGTCGAGAACCGCAAGCAGGGGCGCTCGAAATATGGCGCCAAGCGGCCCAAGGCCGCCCAGAAATAGGAGCCGGATTCGATGCCGCGCAAAGGATTTGTTTCGCGCCGAAGCGTTCTGCCCGACGCCGTCTATTCCAGCGATCTGGTGGAAAAGTTCATCAATTCGATGATGTGGGACGGCAAGCGTTCGACGGCGCAGCGAATCTTCTACGGAGCGATGGATCAGATCGCCCAGAAGACCAACGACGATCCGATGAAAGTGTTCAAGAAGGCGGTCGAGAACGTCAAGCCCGTGCTGGAAGTGAAGAGCCGCCGCGTGGGCGGCGCGAACTATCAGGTGCCGGTCGAGGTGAATCCCTTCCGGCGGCAATCGCTCGCGATTCGCTGGCTGCTGCTTTACGCGCGCACTCGGGCGGGCAAGACGATGCTGGACCGGCTGGCCGAAGAACTCATGGACGCCGCCAACAGCCGCGGCGGGGCGATAAAAAAGAAAGAAGACGTGCACCGCATGGCGGAAGCGAACAAGGCGTTCGCGCATTACCGGTGGTAACGAGAGGCTAAGCGCAGCTCATACAGATTGCAGCGCATTGAGATCGGAATGGTCCGCGACCCACAACTCGAGCACACGCGCAATATCGGCATCATGGCGCACATCGACGCCGGGAAGACCACTTCCACCGAGCGCATCCTTTTTTACACGGGTGTGACCTACAAGATCGGCGAAGTGGACGAAGGCACCGCCACGATGGACTGGATGGAGCAGGAGCGCGAGCGCGGCATCACGATTACCTCCGCGGCGACGTCCGCGACCTGGAAGCGTTCCGGGACCGACTTCAAGATCAACATTATCGATACGCCGGGCCACGTGGATTTCACCGTGGAAGTCGAGCGGTCGCTTCGCGTGCTGGACGGCGCGGTCGCGATTTTTGACGCCGTGGCGGGCGTGCAGCCGCAGACGGAAACCGTTTGGCGGCAGGCGGACAAGTATCGCGTCCCGCGAATCGCGTTCGTAAACAAGATGGACCGCACCGGCGCCGATTACGACCACTGTATCCGCACCATGCGCCAGCGGCTCTCGGCCCACCCGGTTCCCCTGCAGTATCCCCTCGGAAAAGAAGGCGCCTTCCTCGGCTGCATCGATTTCATCGAAGAAAAAGTCGTCGTCTGGCTCGAAGAGACTCTCGGCGCGAAATTCGAGGTTTTCGAGGTGGCCAAGCTCTGGGACGCCGCGTTCGTGAAGTCCCGCCCGGACGTCGCCGCCGCGCTCAAGGCCTCGGCCATCGATCGCATCTTCTACAAGGAGCATCGCGACAAAGTCATCGAGTACATCGTGGAGCACGACGATGCCATCCTCGACAAATATCTGCACGAACACGTTTTGACGCCGGAGGAGCTGCGGGCTTCGGTTCGGCGTTCGACGGTGGCGCTGAAGCTCGTGCCGGTGCTGGCGGGTTCCGCGTTCAAGAACAAGGGCGTTCAGCCGCTTCTCGATGCGATTGTGGACTATTTGCCGTCGCCCCTCGACGTGCCGCCGATCGAAGGAACTTCGCTCGACGGCGAGGAGCCGCTGTTGCGGCGAGCGAGTGACGACCAGCCGTTTGCGGCGCTGGCGTTCAAGATCATGACCGATCCGTTCGTCGGCAACCTGACGTATCTGCGCGCCTATTCCGGCGTACTGAAATCCGGCAGTTACGCCTACAACTCCTCGAAGCGCACGCGCGAACGGATTGGCCGCCTCTTGCGCATGCATGCGAACAAGCGCGAGGAGATTGACGCGATCCATGCGGGCGACATCGCCGCCTGCGTGGGCCTGAAAAGCGTCACGACGGGCGATACGCTGTGCGACGAGGCGAAACCGATCGTGCTCGAATCGATCGAGTTCCCCGCGCCGGTGATTTCCGTCGCGATCGAGCCGAGGACGAAAGCGGATCAGGACAAGCTGGGGGTCGCGCTGGGCAAACTCGCTCAGGAAGATCCGACGTTCCGCGTGCACACCGACCCCGATACCGGCCAGACGCTGATTTCCGGCATGGGCGAACTTCATTTGGAAATCATCGTGGACCGCATGCTGCGCGAGTTCGGCGTGCAAGCCAGCGTCGGCCGGCCGCAGGTGGCGTATCGCGAGACGATCAAGCGCGCCTCGAACGCCGAAGGAAAATACATTCGTCAGACCGGGGGGCGCGGCCAGTACGGCCACTGCAAGATTGAAGTGCATCCGCTGCCGAGTTCCGGGCACGAGGACATGCACGAGATGTCCACCGACGAAATTGACGTGCTGGCCAAGAAAGTGGCGGGCTCCGGCGGCAAGTGGCGCTTCGACAAGGAGCACCGCCTGCTTTTCATCGACAAGATCGTTGGCGGCGCCATCCCCAAGGAATTCATAGCTCCGATCGAAGCGGGCATTCGCGAGGCGATGGGAAACGGCGTCCTGGCGGGTTACGAGATGGTGGATATCGCCGTCGCGCTGGTGGACGGCAGCTACCACGACGTGGACAGCTCTGAAATGGCGTTCAAGATTGCCGGGTCGATGGCCTTCAAGACGGCCTGCCAAAAGGCGCAGCCGATGCTCCTGGAGCCGATCATGCGCCTCGAGGTGGTGGTTCCCGAGGAGTACATGGGAGAGGTCATCGGCGACCTGAACTCGCGGCGCGGTCATTTGCAGGGCATGGAATCGCGCGCGGGCAGCCAGATCATTCGCTGCGAGGTGCCGCTGGCGGAAATGTTCGGCTATGCCACGGATTTGCGCAGCCGCACGCAGGGCCGCGGCAGTTTTTCGATGCATTTTTCGCATTACGCCGAGGCCCCGGCCAGCATCGCCGAAGAGATCGTGGCGAAGACGACGGGCCGCGCGGTGCGGTGACGCGCCCGGATTTTCGGAATCCTGGAGTGAGAGCGAGATCGAAACGAGAGTGAGGAGTAGAGACTGCGATGGCGAAGGAAAAATTTGAGCGTTCAAAGCCGCACGTGAATATCGGGACGATCGGGCACATCGATCACGGGAAGACGACGTTGACGGCGGCGATCACGAAGGTGTTGGCGAAGAGCAACCCGAAGGTGGCGTTCCGGGCGTTCGACTCGATCGACAACGCGCCGGAAGAGCGGGAGCGCGGGATCACGATCGCGGTGGCGCACGTGGAGTACGAGACGGCGAACCGGCACTACGCGCACATCGATTGCCCGGGGCACGCGGACTACATCAAGAACATGATCACGGGCGCGGCGCAGATGGACGGGGCGATACTGGTGGTGGCGGCGACGGACGGGCCGATGCCGCAGACGCGGGAACACATATTGTTGGCGCGGCAAGTGGGCGTGCCGTACATCGTGGTGTTTCTGAACAAGTGCGACGCGGTGGAGGATCCAGAGCTATTGGAGTTGGTGGAGTTGGAGGTGCGGGAACTGCTGAAGAGCTACCAGTTTCCGGGGGACACGCTGCCGGTGATCCGGGGGTCGGCGCTGGGGGCGTTGAACGGGGAAGAGAAGTGGGAGAAGGGGATTGTGGAGTTGATGGAAGCGGTGGACAAGAACGTGCCGCTGCCGCAGCGGGACGTGGACAAGCCGTTCGCGATGCCGATCGAGGATATCTTTTCGATATCGGGCCGCGGGACGGTGGTGACGGGGCGAGTGGAGCGGGGGAAAGTGAAAGTGGGAGAAGAGATGGAGATTGTGGGCTTCCGGCCGACGATGAAGCGGGTGGTGACGGGAGTGGAGATGTTCCGGAAGCTGTTGGATGAAGGGATCGCGGGAGACAACGTGGGTTTGCTGTTGCGGGGGACGGAGAAGGAAGAAGTGGAGCGAGGGCAGGTGGTGTGCAAGCCGGGATCGATCACGCCGCACACGAAGTTCAAGGCGGAAGCGTACGTATTGACGAAGGAAGAGGGAGGGCGGCACACGCCGTTTTTCACGGGGTACCGACCGCAATTTTATTTTCGGACGACGGACGTGACTGGGGACGTGCATCTGCCGAGCGGGGTGGAGATGGTGATGCCTGGGGACAACATCTCGGTGGAGATCTCGCTGATCACGCCGGTGGCGTTGGAGAAGGGGCTGCGGTTCGCGATTCGCGAAGGCGGCCACACGGTCGGCGCCGGCGCCGTCACCGAGATCATCGAGTAAAGGCTGAGAGCCATGCGGGAACTCATCACATTGCAGTGCAACGATTGCAAGAACCGGAATTACGCAACGACCAAGAATCGGAAGAAGCACACCGATCGGCTGGAGACGAAGAAGTTTTGCAATACTTGCCGAAAACATACCGTTCATCGCGAGGTGAAGTGAATTCGCGGAGCGAGCGCCAGGCAGATCGGTTTAAGGCGCGACGGAGAGAGAAAGAGCTGAAGGTCTGGACGCGGGCCAAGAAAATGAGTTTGGTCGTGCCTGCGGACGCCACGGTGGCTCAGGGTAACCCTTCGCCCGCTACGCGGGCTCAGGGTAAAGGGGAGTAGGTTCAACGGTAGACCGCCGGTCTCCAAAACCGGATGTGGGGGTTCGATTCCCTCCTCCCCTGCCAGATTGTTGCAGGGCGTGAACGCGGGCGGGGTTGGAACGAGAGGCCGCGAGGCGAGGGTTGATGGCAATTGCCGAGAAAATGAATCAGGCCGCAGCACCGGGGGGACACGAAGAGCGCCGGATGCCGGAGTGGCTCGAGCGATTGATCGAACGCCCGCGCCGCTGGCGGCAATTCCTGCACGACGTGCGGCTTGAGATGCGCCAGGTCACGTGGCCGTCGCGGCGGGACGTGACGGTAACGACTGCGGTCGTCATCGTGACCGTGGCCGCGTTCGGCGTTTACTTTTTCTTTGTGGATGCGGGCGTGCAGTGGCTGATGAAACATCTCTGGAGTTATTTCAAGCACTGAGGTTGCCGACCGGCTATGACGAAGCAGTGGTACATCATCCACACCTACTCGGGCTTTGAGCGGAAGGTGAAGGAGAGCCTCGAGAGCCGCGTGGCGGCGTTCGGCCTGCAGGAAAAGATCGGCCGCCTGATGATTCCGACCGAAGACGTCGTGGAAGTGCGCGGCGGCAAGAAGATCGTCACGCCGAGGATGTTGTATCCGGGCTACGTGCTGGTGGAGATGGACATGGACGACGACACGTGGCACGTGGTGCGTTCGACGCCCAAAGTCACCGGGTTCGTGGGCTCGGGCCAGACGCCTTCGCCGCTCTCCGAGGGGCAGATCGAAGAGATTCTGCACCGGGCGACGATCACGACCGACAAGCCGAAGCCGAAACTGGTCTTCGAGCGCAACGAGCAGGTGCGCATTGTGGACGGGCCGTTTGCGACATTCACCGGGGTGGTCGAGGAAGTCAATTCCGACCGCAGCACGCTGAAGATTTCGGTCACGATCTTCGGCCGCTCGACTCCGGTCGAGCTGGATTTCGCGCAAGTGGAAAAGGTTTCCTAGAGAGGTTTGGCGCCGGAAAGCGGCCGGCGCGGGACGGGAATTCGGGACCCGGATTGGAAGGGATCGAAAGATGGCGAAGAAAATTCAGGGGCAAGTGAAATTGCAACTGCCGGCCGCGAAGGCCACGCCGGCGCCGCCCGTGGGCACAGCGCTCGGCCCGCAGGGCGTGAGCATCATGGATTTCTGCAAGCAATTCAACGCGAAGACGGCCAAAGAGCCCGAAGGAATGATCATCCCCGTTCTAGTGACGATCTATACGGATCGCAGCTTCACGTTCATCACCAAGACGCCGCCGGCGTCCGAGCTGTTGAAGCGCGCCGCGGGAATCGTAAAGGGCTCGGCCGAGCCGAACCGCACGAAGGTCGGCAAAGTGACGCGCAAGCAGGTCGAGGACATCGCGCGAACGAAACTCGTGGATTTGAATACGACGAGTCTCGATTCCGCGGTGCGCACGGTGCTCGGCACGGCGCGCAACATGGGAATTGAAGTCGAAGGTTAGGAGATCGAGATGCCGCGGAAGATCGGAAAGAACACGGAAAAGGCGCGGAAGCTGGTCGAGTCGCGCGCCTACAAGCTCGGCGAGGCGGCCGAGACGCTGAAGAAGGCGCACTTCGTCAAGTTCGACGAGACGGTCGAGCTCGTGGTGAATCTGGGCGTGGACCCCAAGCATTCCGACCAGATGGTGCGCGGCACGGTGGTGCTGCCGAACGGGCTCGGCAAGTCCAAGCGCGTGCTGGTCATCGCCAGCGGTGAAAAAGTCCGCGAGGCTGAGAACGCGGGGGCCGATTTCTGCG
>Ga0326728_10019509_pt1 | contig 13141 bp, 14 predicted proteins | sample MB3enrmetagenome_FD_207602 | JGI IMG/M metagenome (GOLD analysis project Ga0326728, IMG submission 207602) | Lab enriched peat soil microbial communities from McLean, Ithaca, NY, United States - MB31MN | ecosystem: Environmental > Terrestrial > Soil > Wetlands > Peat | place: USA: New York...
AACACTACGTCCCGAATGCCGTCCATGCGCCCGAAGATCAATTCCGCCAGCAGGCAGGCCGTAGCCGCGTTCTCCATCTTCACCGCCAGGCCCATCTTTTTCTCTATGACCCGTTTCAGATCGAAGTCCGGCCAATGGAGGTTAGGCGCGAAGATCAGACGCTGGGTATCCGGGTCCACCCGGCCGGGCAGGCTGAGGCCGATGCCCTCCACCGACTTGCCCGGCAACGCCTGGCGCATGCGCTCCATGCACTCGGTCATCTGCGCCACCGAAGCCACCGGATCGGAGTTGAGCGGCACCTGCTCGCGCGACAGCAGCCGTCCTTTCAGGTCCACGGCCGCCAGCGTCGCCAGTTTGGGGTGAATATCGACGGCAATGGCCACCAGATCCTCGTTCAGCTCCAACATGGTGGGCCGCCGTCCGCGCGGAGGCGAGGCAACGGCGCCCTCGCAAACCCACTTCTCCTGGATCAACTGCTCGACAATCTGCGAAACCGTGCTGCGCTGCAAGCCGGAGTGGCGGGCGAGATCGGCGCGCGAGACCGGCTGGTTGGCCCGGATCAGCTCCAGCACGATGTCGCGGTTAATGCGGCGGGCCGTTTCGCTGCTGGCAAGCTGCACATTGGTCAGATCGATCCGCCTCATCCCTCTTGCTCGTGGCCCTGCCTGCACTGAACTCTCCATTCCCCCGCTCGTCATCTCTTCTTTATCCAACTGAGAGCGTGGACGCTATTTCCAAAAGTAAGTGTATGCCCGCCCGCGTGCCCCGTGCGAGTCACTTCAGGAAGCCGCTGAATAAGTCCCGCTTTGAAAAGGCACGACTTTCAGCCTTCCCTGAGCTTGTGGAAGGGTGCCGTTAAAGCTCTCCAAATCAACGGGGTTTTAGCCACTGAGGGGAAAGTGAGGGAATCGGACATGAATGCACGGAATGGCTCTCCTTGGGGCAAAAACCGATTCTACGGTATTCTCGCCCCAGCGGATGACTCCCGGTGCGCATCCGTCCACGGAGGAGAGCTTCGCGCTCTCCTTCGTGGGCTGACGTTTTGGATTAGTCTGGCAGGACCAGCAATCCGCTCTCCAGCAATTTTTCCGTCAGCCGGTCCAGGGCCTGAGGAAACTTGCTGCCGATGGTGCGTACGCTCATTCCCAGCAGGGAGGACGCCTCCGCCTGCGTGTACTCCTGAATGACAATGCGGTTCAGCATCTCCCGATCCAGCGAGTCCAGTTGACTCAGGCATTTCTCCACATCGAGTACGAAGATCACCGCATCTTCGAAGGTGCGTACCGGGCGGCTCGATACCCAGCCCCGCGCAATCGGATCGCCCAGAATCGAAGGCGCCCGGCCCACCTGCATCGAGGCGTAAAGATAACGCCGCAGCATGCTTTCCGTGTGTTTGCGATAAAAACCCAGGCTGACCAGCGGGCCTTCCTCGGCTTCCTTTTTGACGGGCCTGGCCACCGGCTCGGGCTTTTTCTTCCACGCTCGCTGGGCCGCCTTGCACAGCGCCAGCGGCTCAACCGCCTCCCAGGCCAGCGGCAACAACAGCGCCGCGCTCACAACGTACCCCCGGCAGTGGCCGCCACAGCCCAGACTCTGGCCAGCTTGATACGCGGAGGCCGTCCCCGCCGCTTGCGGCTCTCCGGCGTGGGAAACTCCCGAAACCGGTCCACGCACTCTTGGCAATAGACACTTACCTGCTGCTGAGCGCGGTACCAAAGACAGCCGCACCCCTCGCAAACCTTCAAATGCACGCGCAATTCCATGACCAACTCTCCGTCGTTTCTCTCGCCGCCCTTGCTTCGAATTCCTGCTTCGGCGGGGTAAAGAGAACCGGGCGGGACAACTCAGGTTTCTTCTGTCCTGATGGGGGATTGCCTGCCGGCTTCTCTCGTTTCCTGTCATGCTCATGGCGCGCAGATTCTGGAGCCTGCGCATAGGCCTCCCGTGTACGCCGCCCGGCGGCGCCGCGAAAGAGGAGTTGGGACTGCCGAAGGCCTCTCTTGACTCACCGCCAATTGTTCATTGGCCGTTGCAGGGGGCAGACTACCGCCCCGCTTCAACCCTGCGGCAATGAAGCGATTCCCAAAAGATTCCCACAAGCCCATGCGCGATTAAGTAGGGTTAATCTAGTGGGTTGTATCTCTTGCGTCAATCTCTCGGACCGGTTTTCCTCAGTTGCTCTTTTCAATCGCAGGATAAGCTCCAAATTTAAAGGTTCTTCTCCCCTCCCGGTTTTCTCACAGCATACGAGGCTATAGCTCACCTATTGCCGGTGGCGAACTTTCCACAGATGAACATGACCCAGATGCACGAACGGCTGAGGCTGGAGCTGCTTCGCAGAATACAGCGGGGAACGTTGAGCGTCTCCCTGCTGGCCCGCCAGACCGGCTTCGGACAGGCGCATCTCTCCAACTTCTTGCGCAGTCGCCGTCAGCTCTCGCTCGAAGCCATGGACCGCATCCTCGCCTCGCAGCACCTTACCGCCGCAGACCTGCTGCCGGTGTTGAGCCGGCCCGGCGTCTTCTTGGACAGCGAGAACGACACCGCCGTCCCCGTCGTCTCCCACGCCGCCGCCCTCTTCGAACCGTACATCCGCATCTCTGCCGTGCTGTGGATGTGGCCGCTGCGTTCCCAGGAACTGCATTCCTTCCGCACCCGCGTCTCCCAGCAGCGCCGCGCCTGGCAGCGCTTTGTCGCCGTCATCCTGCAGGCGGCCGATGCTCTGCCCATGGATCCACTGCTCCTGCCCGATGCCGTGGTGCTCATCGACCGCCACTACACCTCCCTCTTGCCCTATAACAGCGCCCGGCCCAACATCTATGCCGTGCGCCAGGGGGCGCATCTGGCTGTCCGCTATGTAGATTTCACCTCAGGCCGCCTGCTCCTGCGCCCCCATAACCTTGGCTCCCCCGTGGAGCTGATTGAAGTTGACCCCGAGGAGTCTCCCAGCGACCTCCTCGCCGGCCGCATCGCCATGATTCGCAACGAACCATGAATAGCCCCTGCGCTCCAGTTCGTCACGGTCCCAACCAGGCCCGGTCCGCGCCTGCAAATCTGCCCCCGAAACGCGACTTATCCCAGGCTGATACGTTTAACTCTGTATCGGGCCATGCGCGGCTGGATCTTCACTGCCGTTTCGGCTCAAGCTCTGTCGATCCCGGCCCGGAACCCCGCAGCTTCTTGCAAGCTGGTGGTGGCAAAACGGGCGCTCTGAAATGCTATTCGCATCGAAGACCAAGGAGATTTGCAATGAGGAATTCAGTGGTTTTACGTTTTATGGCCGCGGCATCGCTCTTCGTGGCCGCCCTTGCAGGAGCGCAAGGAACCAATCCCCAAGGCCAGGCAGTGCTGACCGTACTTCCCAAGGGCGGCGACGGCACTCCGCTGGCTCCCGGCAATCTCCACATCAAAGTCAACGGCAAGCCAGCCGAGATTACCGCGCTGACCGCGTTCCATGGTTCAGCCGACCCCATCGAGCTGGTGATCTTGATCGATGGTTCGGCCCGATCCTCGCTGGGCGGACAGCTCAGCGAACTCGTCCATTTCATCCGCGAGACGCCCTCCGGCACCAGGATTGCAGTTGCCTACATGCAGAATGGGCAAGCTTTGCTGGCCACGCCGCTGACCGACGACCCCGCGCAGGCCGAGCGCGGCGTTCATCTCCCCGCCGGTTCGGCCGGCTCCAGCGCCAGTCCCTACTTCTGCCTCTCCGACCTGGCCAAGCACTGGCCTTCCAATAACCCCCAGGCGCGCCGCGAGGTGCTGATGATTACCGACGGCGTAGACCCTTACAACCAACGCCTTGATCCCCAGGATCCCTACGTGCAGACCGCCATCGACGATGCCGTTCGCGCCCGCCTGATCGTCGATTCCATCTACTGGACCAGCCGCGGAAGCGCCGACAGCACCGCATCCGCCAGCTACACCGGCCAGAGCCTGCTGAACATCGTCAGCGAAGAGACCGGCGGCAAGAGCTTTTGGCAGGGTTCCGGCAATCCGGTCGACTTCGACTCATACTTCGTGGACCTGCGCCATCGTCTGCACAATCAGTACCTGCTCACCTTCACCGCGCCCCTGCACGGCAACGACAAGACCGCCATCGCCAGCCTGGACCTGAAGGCTATCGGCGCTACGGCCAGGATCGAAGCGCCCAAGCGGGTTATGCTTCGGCCCGCCCGCGTCGCCGAGAAGTAGTCGAATCACCCCGCGGCTGCCCGCCATCTCGCATCCGGTGTGGCAACTGGAGTGGTAAGGTGTGGTACGCCGATTTTGCCTTAAACATCCATTTGTGGCACACTTGGAGCCATGGGAAACAAAGACAAAGGTAAGAAAGAAGTCAAGAAGGCGCCCAAACCGAAGCCCAAGGCCGAACCCGGACGCAGGGAAGTCTTTACCCCGGCCCCGGCCAAATAGCAGCCGAGTCAACTTGCTTTTCAGGTGTCTTTCGTTGGGCAACTCACGGCTCTCCGCCTGAGCACCGAGGAGCAGTATGCCCTGTAACAACTCGCAGCCCTGTTGCACCAACGCTAAAAAGGCCCTCCCACCGGGAGGGCCTTTTTAGCGATACAGAGATGAAGCGGGCGCTTAGGCGACCACTTCAATGCCCATGGAGCGGGCGGTTCCCTTGATGCTCTTGATGGCCGACTCCACCGAAGAGGCGTTCAGATCGGGCATCTTTTGCGTGGCGATCTCGCGGACCTGAGCCTCGGTTACCTTGCCGATCTTTTCCTTGTTGGGAGTGCCGGAACCCTTGGGGATGCCAGCGGCCTTCAGCAGCAGCACCGGCGCCGGAGGCGTCTTGGTGATGAAGCTGAAAGTGCGGTCGCCATAGACGGTGATGACGACTGGAATGACCAGCCCTTCCATCTCCTTGGCCGTGGTGCGCGCGTTGAACTGCTTGCAGAACTCCATGATGTTGACCTGCGCCTGACCCAGCGCGGGGCCGACCGGCGGCGCCGGCGTGGCCTTGGCGGCCATGATCTGCAGTTTGACGTAGCCCGTGATTTTCTTCGGAGGTGCCATGTGTGTTCCTTTGCAGCCAACTCCCAGCTTCTAGCAACTGGCCTCTGGCGCTTTGTTCCTGCTACAAATTTTGAGGTTGCAACGATCCGCTCTATCCCAACCGGCGCCCGCTAGAAGGGTCCGCCAGCTAGAAGCTGGGAACTAGAAACCGGAAGCTGCTACTCAATCTTTTCGACCTTGCCGAACTCCAGTTCGACTGGGGTGGAACGTCCGAAGATGGTCACCATGACCTTCATCGTCTCGCGATCTTCGTTGATCTCGTCCACCACGCCGTTGAAGTTGGCAAAGGGTCCATCGGTAATGCGGACCTGTTCGTTCTTTTCGAAGCGGATCTTCATCCGCGGCTTGTCCTTGCTGGTCTCGGAGCGGAAGATGATCGAACTGACCTCTTCCTCGCTGAGAGCCACTGGCTTATCCCCGGTGCCCAGAAAACCGGTCACCTTGGGCGTATCCTTGAGGACGTGCCACAACTCGTTGTCCAGTTCCATCTCCACCAGCACATAGCCCGGCAGAAAGACCCGTTCGATGGTCCGCTTCTTGCCATTGACGATCTCCGTCACCGGCTCCATGGGGATCATCACCCGGCCTACGCGGTCGGTGAGCCCGAAAGCCTGAACACGGCTCTCGATGGACTCCCGCACCTTGCGCTCAAAGCCGGAGTAGGCGTGCAGGATGTACCACTTGAAGCGCTCGTTAGGCGCCGGCAGCGTCTCCTGCGGCTCCGCGGGTTGTTCCAATTCCTCTGCCATTTCCATCTCGTTTCGCAATTCCGCTGGCTGCTAGATCCCGCCCAACCGATGCAATAACCGGTCGATCCCGAACTTGAAGATGTTGTCCACCAGGAAGAAGAAGAATCCAAAGATGAAGACCGCCACCAGTACTACTGTAGTGGTGGCCTGAACTTCCCGCCGCGAGGGCGTAACCACCTTGCGCATTTCAGCGCGAACGTCGCTGAGGAAACGGGTGAACTCGTTCCAGGTGCCTACTGTGTTCTCGAAGAGCTTCGGCATTTGCCGCTTTTTCGGCTGACCGTCGTCATTCGCCATGATTGCCTTCGTCGCCATACTTCGTTCCTTCGCGCCGCCTGGGGCGGCGATTCCTCTTCAAAATGGCAGGGGCGGAGGGATTCGAACCCCCAAGTTCGGTTTTGGAGACCGACAGTTTAGCCGTTGAGCTTACGCCCCTAAAAGCAGCGGACAGTTGACAGCCGACAGCTAACAGTTTCCGTCTCCGGATTATGCTTCATAAACTGTTAGCTGTCAGCTGGCGGCTGTCGGCTTGCTTACTTCGTTTCCTTGTGCGGATGGTGCTTGCGGCAGCGCTTGCAGAACTTCGAGAACTCCAGACGGCCGGTGGTCGTCTTCTTGTTCTTCGTCGTGGTGTAGTTGCGCTCCTTGCACTCCGTGCACTGCAATGTTACGATTTCCCGCATTTCTCAATCCTTCCAGCTTCCCAGTCTTTAGCAGACAGCTAACAGTCGGTGTTGCATGTCCGTACTGTAAGCTGTCTGCTGTTCGCTGTCGGCTGTTACTTGGTAATTTCTGCAACCGTACCCGCGCCTACCGTGCGGCCGCCTTCGCGGATGGCGAAACGGAGGCCCTTTTCCAGCGCCACCGGGGTGATCAGCTCGATCGACAATTCCACATTGTCGCCGGGCATCACCATCTCCACGCCTTCGGGAAGCTGGGCAACGCCCGTCACGTCCGTGGTGCGGAAGTAGAACTGGGGACGATAGCCCTTGAAAAACGGCGTGTGACGGCCGCCTTCTTCCTTGCTCAGAACGTAGACCGTGCCCTTGAAGTTGGTGTGGGGCGTGATCGAACCCGGCTTGGCCAGAACCATGCCGCGCTCCACGTCTTCCTTGGGAATGCCGCGCAGCAGAAGACCGGCATTGTCGCCCGCCAGGCCTTCGTCGAGCTGCTTCTTGAACATCTCCACGCCCGTGCAAACCGTCTGCCGGGTCTCGCGGAAGCCCACGATCTCGCAAGCCTCGCCAACCTTGACCTTGCCGCGCTCGATACGACCGGTAACGACCGTGCCACGGCCGGAGATCGAGAAAATGTCTTCGATGGGCATCAGGAAGGGCAGATCGATGGCGCGCTCGGGACGGGGAACGTACTTGTCCACCGCTTCCATCAGCTCGTCGATCTTGGCTTCCCACTTGGGCTCGCCGTTCAGTGCGCCCAAAGCCGAACCGCGAATGACCGGGGCGTCGTCGCCGGGGAACTGGTACTTGGAGAGCAGCTCGCGCACTTCCATCTCCACCAGATCCGTCAGCTCTTCGTCCTCGACCGCATCGCACTTGTTCAAGAAGACCACGATGCAGGGCACGCCCACCTGGCGGGCCAGCAGCACGTGCTCCTTGGTCTGGGGCATGGGGCCGTCGGTGGCCGCAACCACCAGAATGGCGCCGTCCATCTGCGCCGCGCCGGTGATCATGTTCTTGATGTAGTCGGCGTGGCCGGGGCAATCCACGTGCGCGTAGTGACGGTTGGCCGTCTCGTACTCCACGTGCGCCGTAGCGATGGTGATGCCGCGCTCCCGCTCTTCCGGCGCGTTGTCGATGGAGTCGAACGAACGGAAGGAGTTCTTCGGGTTATGCTTGGCCAGCACCTTGGTGATGGCCGCCGTCAGCGTGGTCTTGCCGTGATCGATGTGTCCGATGGTGCCCACGTTTACGTGCGGCTTCGAACGGTCAAACTTTTCCTTCGCCATAAAAGTCCCAAATCCCTTTCGTAGCTCTTACTGCCTTTTTCACTCGGGGCGCCGGCCGTCCGGCTCCAGCCCCAAAACTCTAGGAAAGGGGTTAGGGGTTAGGGTTTAGGGGTTAGGTTGATGTGTCCGATGGACTCAAGCCCTAACCCCTTTCCCCTAATCCCTGCCTCTCCTACTTTCCCTGCGAACGGCCGATGATCTCGTCGGCAATCATGCGCGGGGCCTCTTCGTAGCGGGCAAACTGCATCGAGTACGATGCGCGTCCCTGCGTGGAAGAGCGAATATCGTTGACGTAACCGAACATCTCCTTCAGCGGAACGATGGCCTTGATGACCTGCGATCCGGCGGCGTGCTCCATGCCTTCGATGCGGCCGCGGCGAGAGTTGATGTCGCCGATGATGGTTCCCATATGCTCCTCGGGGACCGTCACTTCCACCGCCATCACCGGCTCCAGAAGCACCGGGCTGGCCTTGCGCGCGGCTTCCTTGAAGGCGATCGATCCGGCGAACTTGAAGGCCATTTCGTTGGAATCGACATCGTGGTAGCTGCCGTCGATCAACGATACCTTGACATCGACAAGGGGGAAGCCGGCCAGAATGCCCAACTCCAACGCACCCTGCACACCCTGATCGATGGGCTTGATGTATTCCTTGGGAATCACTCCGCCCTTGATGGCGTTGATGAACTCGTATCCCTTGCCCGGCTCGTTGGGCTCGATACGCAGCTTGCAATGGCCGTAGTTGCCCGAGCCGCCGGTCTGGCGGATGTACTTGCCCTCAGCTTCGCTGGCCTTGCGGATGGTCTCGCGGAAGGCAACCTTGGGTTCGCCGACGTTGGCTTCGACCTTGTGCTCGCGGCGCATGCGATCGACGAGAATTTCCAGGTGCAATTCGCCCATGCCGCTGATGATGGTCTGTCCCGAGTCTTCGTCGGTCCGCACCTTGAAGGTGGGATCTTCGTCGGCCAGGCGGGAAAGAGCAATGCCCATCTTCTCCTGATCGGCCTTGGTCTTGGGCTCGATGGCCACGGAGATCACGGTGTCCGGGAAGGTGATGGCGCCCAACGCGATGGGATGGCTCGGCGGGCAAAGCGTATCGCCCGTCTTGAGATCCTTGAGGCCCACCGCGGCGCAGATATCGCCGGCCAGAACCTCGGTCACGTCTTCGCGCTTGTTGGCGTGCATCTTGACCAGACGGCCCACACGCTCGGTCTTGCCATTGCGCGGATTCAAGACCGTGTCGCCGGTGCGCAGCGCTCCGGAATAGACGCGCACGAAGCAGAGCTTGCCGTAAGGATCGTTGATGATCTTGAAGCCCAGTGCGGACAAAGGCTCGGCGTCGGCGCACTTGCGCACGATGATCTGGGTAATATCTTGCGGGTCGATGCCTTCGATGGGGGGCTTGTCCAGAGGGCTGGGCAGATAATCCACCACCGCGTCGAGCAAGGTCTGAATGCCCTTGTTCTTGAAGGCCGTACCGCACAGCGCGGGAAAGATCTTCATATCGATGGTGGCCTGGCGAATGCCGGCCTTCAGCTCATCGATGGAGGGCAGTTCGCCTTCCAGAAACTTCTCCAGCAGCACATCGTCGGTCTCGGCGATGATTTCAATCAACTGCGTGCGGAAGGCTTCGGCCTTCTTGAGCAGGTTGGCGGGAATCGGCTCGACATCGTACTGCGCGCCCATGGTCTCATCGTGCCAGAGAATAGCCTTCATCTCGATGAGGTCGATGACGCCCTTGAAGTTGGCTTCCGCACCGATGGGAATCTGCAGCGCCACGGGACGCGCGCCCAGGCGCTTGCGAATGGTTTCGAGTACATACTCGAAGTCCGCGCCGGCCTTGTCCATCTTGTTGACGAAGCAGATGCGGGGAACCTTGTACTTGTCGCCCTGGCGCCACACCGTCTCCGACTGAGGCTGCACGCCGCTGACGGAGTCGAACAACGCCACAGCGCCGTCCAGCACGCGCAGCGAGCGCTCCACCTCGGCGGTGAAGTCCACGTGGCCGGGGGTGTCGATGATGTTGATGCGGTAGTCTTTCCACACGCAGGTGGTGGCGGCGGAGGTGATGGTGATGCCGCGCTCCTGCTCCTGCTCCATGTAATCCATGGTCGCGGTGCCTTCATGCACTTCGCCGATACGGTGAGTGATACCCGTATAGAACAGGATGCGCTCTGTCGCTGTCGTCTTTCCGGCGTCGATGTGCGCCATGATTCCGATATTTCGGCAACGGTTCAGAGGGATAGTGCGGGCCACGGTATTTTCCTTGCGAGCGTCTGGCTCGCGGTCTAGAAACTCTTCAAATCAGGCCGGGCCGCCAGGCCCGGTCTCCATCCAGAAACACCAAACTACCAGCGGTAGTGAGCAAAGGCCTTGTTGGCCTCGGCCATGCGGTGCACATCTTCCTTCTTCTTCATGGCCGCGCCACGGCCGTTGGCGGCATCCAGGAGCTCGGCCGACAACTTGTCGATCATGCCCTTCTCGCCGCGATTGCGCCCGTAGGAGATCAGCCAGCGAATGGCCAGCGAGGTGCGGCGATCGGGATTGACCTCGATCGGCACCTGGTAGTTGGCGCCGCCCACGCGGCGGGTCTTGACTTCCAAAAGCGGCTTGCAATTCTCGACCGCCTTCTTGAAGAGCTTCAACGCGTCGTCGCCGCCGCCCTTGGCTTCCAGGATCACCATCGCCGGATAAAAGATGCCCTGAGCGGTTGACTTCTTGCCGCCCCACATCATGGAGTTGACGAACTTGGTGACCAGCTCCGACCCGTAAACTGGGTCCGGCGCGACTTCCCGCTTGGCAATGTGCCCTTTTCTCGGCATAATTCCTCAAATTCCTTACGCGCTTCAAGCGCCGTGTGCTGCCCAGGTCCGGACTCCGCGCTGCGTCCCGGAACCTTAACGAGGGGTTAGGGATAAGGGGTTAGGGGTTAGGCTTCTAATCCTTCACCCCTAACCCCTAGCCCCTAATCCCTATTTTTTCTTCGCCGGGGCTGCCGCGCCGCCCTTGCCGCGCTTGGCTCCGTACTTGGAGCGGCTCTGCTTGCGGTTGGCCACACCCACCGAATCCAGCGTGCCGCGCACTACGTGGTAGCGAACGCCGGGCAGATCCTTCACACGGCCGCCGCGAATGAGCACGATCGAGTGCTCTTGCAGGTTGTGACCGATGCCGGGAATGTAGGTTGTGACCTCAATCCCGTTGGTCAGGCGCACACGAGCTACCTTGCGCAGCGCCGAGTTCGGCTTTTTGGGGGTCTGGGTATAGACACGAGTGCAGACGCCACGCCGCTGCGGCGAAGCCTGCAGGGCCGGCGATGCCGTCTTGTACCGGGGGGCCGTGCGCCCCTTGCGAACCAACTGATTGAATGTAGGCAAACCGAAACTCCTTACGTCAAAAAACGCGCCAACCCGAATGCAATCTGGCTGGCCAACCCCTGTTCGACCGCCGCAAGCAACCCGAACCTTCTCGCCCGCACTGCCTGAAGGGCCGTACACGCGCACGAAAGCTCTAACTTCGTTGCTTCGCGTCTGTCTTCGTTCCGATCTCAGACGAGAGCCGTGACGGTGGCCGCGCGTCTCTCTGTTTCCAGAGGAGAGCCAGCTCCGTTTCGCCGGTTCCGGCCCGCATAGCCCTCCAAGGCGGAGAACGCGCGAGCGCCGATGCGATTTGGTCCCGCCCTCCGCAAGATGAGAGCACTTTCAGACCTGCCAGTGAGCCGTTTTTTACTTCCGGCCTGACTGCAACCCGCGCATACTGCGCTTCTCGCCGGGCTGCTTGTACGCACGCGACCGTTGAACACAGCGACGCGGGCGTTCTTGCGGAACCTTTTAACAATAGCAAGAATTCGAATCCGGGTCAACGAATCCCGACAACAATGCGCTTTTTGTCCCACTTTCCTCGCGTGAGGGACGAATCTGCCTCGATCAGCGTGTCTTTAGCCGGTGGTCCAGCACCGCGTACCCCTCCGGCGCCTGAAAGAGAGCCGGGTCGGGACCGTCGCGCAAGACGTCGGTCAGTTCGGTGGTGGTTTTTCCCGCGCGTGGGTCATCCAGGATATGGCGCACGATAATCTTCAAATCCGGGGAGATCCACAACTCGTTGCTCACTTCGATGACGCGATTGCTGCTTTCCTCCTCCAGGCGCACAGTGCGGACGGTGCGCGTGCCCTCCGCGTAGACGCCGTTAATTTCTTGCGGTGGGAGCACTTCCCGGCGAAAGGCCGGCGTCGAGGCCGGGCGGGCAGGTGGGGGCGAATTGGAAGGGAGCGTGGCGGTGGCTTTCTGGGCCGCAGCCATGGGCCAGATTTGCATCACCCGGCGAGCCGCTTCGTCGTCAATGGTCCACTTCAAAAAAAAGCCGCCGACCGGGTCGGTGACGATGACGGAACGGTATTCCGCGCCCGAGGGAGTGTGGCGGATCATCTCCCGGCGCGTACGCCCCTCGGCATCCCGCCAGAGTAATTGCACGAAGGTTTCCGTGGTGGTGGTGCCGTCAGCCAGCGTCCGCACCGTAACGGTCGTCTCCCGCCCCGAATACGGCGCGCCGGCGAATCCCGTCCCGGATGTGGTCTGAAGTGGCTGCTGCGGGGGTTGGGCGAAGACGGCAGATGCAAAAGCGAGCAGAACTGCAGTCCACCCGAAGGCTATGCGCATGCCTCCCCCCGAAAAGGACGATTTTCACGGGCTCTGTTCAAATGAGCCCGGGGAGCAGCAAGTAACAGGGGGCCGGGCCAGTCGATGGCCCCGCCCCGCTGAGCTGCCAGCTTCCGCTGTTTTATTCGATACTCTTCAGCTTCCAGGCGCCGCCATCGATGACGAAATCGGCGGTATGCTTGCTGGCCAGCTTGTTGCTGGCGTTGTGGGCGATGTTGGCCAGCGCATCCGGCACGCCTTCCAGGCCCACCGACTCGCTGTAGACCACGCTCTTGCCACCGACCTCATCCTGCAGTTCCTGAAGGTCGCGCGCCTTCAGGTGGGTGGTGGCCACGGTGGAGATCACCAGGGTGAACTTCTTGTCGGTCAGGCTCTCAGGACGCCACTGGAAGGTGTCGCCCCCTCCCGCCAGCTTCACCACCTTCTTGCCATCGGGGGTCAACTGGAAGTCGGCCCAGTACTTGTTGGGATAGAGCTTGGTCATTAACCAGTAATTGGCGTTGACGCCTTGGCGCAGGCCCGTTTCGTCGATGGTGATGTTGACGCTGGCAGCCGGGCGATGGTCGTACTCGGCCTGAATCATTGCCTGGGCATTGGCCGCGGACAAATCCGGCTTGCAGCCAGTCAGAAGCAAACCCATCCCAAACAGGGCGCAAGAGCCCAAAACACTCATAAATGCTTTCTTTCTCACAATTCCTCCATACAACGCAGATCGCGAGTCGAAACCTTCGACCCGTCATTTTTCCCCAACCCT
>Ga0326728_10019510_pt1 | contig 13141 bp, 11 predicted proteins | sample MB3enrmetagenome_FD_207602 | JGI IMG/M metagenome (GOLD analysis project Ga0326728, IMG submission 207602) | Lab enriched peat soil microbial communities from McLean, Ithaca, NY, United States - MB31MN | ecosystem: Environmental > Terrestrial > Soil > Wetlands > Peat | place: USA: New York...
TCCAGCCGAATTCCCTGACAACGGGCTTGAACATCACTCCGAACGCATACTGCGCGCCGGAGTAGAAGAAAAGGATGAGGAAGGAGGCGCCTACGATGTATCGGCCGTAGAGCCTCCTTTGGTCTTCCATCTTTCCCATGCCTTTCATCCTTTAGCCCTTGTTGCCGTTCCCGGTCGCCTCGTTCGGGAGAGTATATCACGACAGAGACGAACCAGCCCAACAACGCTTGTGGCGATGTCCAAGCGCTCACGGCTTCCTGTTGTGGGGTGATCAGAAGGGAGGGAGGTCGTGCGGTCCACGGCCTATCGCATTATATTCTTTCTGAACGAAGCAAATCCCGTGTACAATTGTGCGGAAGGTCGCTGAAATGGCAAAGCTGTCAAGGCGTCAGTTTCTGAAAACCCTCGGCCTCGCGGGCTCCGCGACTCTCGCCGGCTGTTCCGGGCCCGTGCGCTACCTGATCCCCTATGTTACACCGCCGGAGGACATCGTGCCCGGCGAGGCCACATGGTACGCCAGCACGTGCAGGGAGTGTCCGGCAGGCTGCGGTATGCTTGTGAAGAACAGGGACGGCCACGTCATAAAGGTGGAAGGCAACCCGCAGCACCCGGTTAACACGGGGAGGCTCTGCCCCAGGGGGCAGGCCTCGGTTCAGGGACTATACAATCCTGACAGGTACAGGCAGCCCATGGCACGGGATGGCCGCGGCCGCCTCGTTCCCGTTTCCTGGGAGGAAGCCCTGAAACGGGCGGTTGACGGCTTGAGGGGGGCAGGGCAGAAGCGGTCGGTCTTCATGTCCCACCTCATGACAGGCACTGAAGAGGGTTTTGCCCGCCGGTGGGTAGAGGCCCTGGGCGGAGAGTACCTCATCTATGAGCCCTTTGCCTACGAGGCGCTGCGGCAGGCGAACCAAGTGGTCTTCGGCTTCGCCCACATACCGAACTATCGCATCGATGAAGCCGATTTTCTCATTTCCTTCGGCGCCGATTTCCTCGAGACCTGGCTTTCCAATGTCCAGTTTGCCAGGCAATTCTCCGCCTTTCATGAGCCCAAGGAAAATCAAAAGAATCTCTTCGTCCATGTCGGTCCCCGCCTTTCCATGACCGCCGCCAATGCGGACCATTGGATATCGGTGCCCGTCGGCGGCGAGCGCTATGTTGCTCTGGGCCTCCTCTCCATGCTTGTGCGGCAAGGCAAGATAGACGCGAGGGGGGCAGGCATTCCCGAGGGTGTTTCCGCCTTTACCCCGCAAGTGGTAGAAGCCAGAACTGGCGTGAAGGCAAGCGAGCTGGCCGCGCTTGCGAACCAATTTGCCGGGGCCCGGCGGCCCCTCGCGCTTGCCGAAGGAATGGCGATATCCGACCCGAACGCCCTTGAGACGGCAATTGCCGCGAATCTGCTGTGCGCCGCGTCGCCCGGCAGGAATGATCTCCTCGATTTTTCCAACGCGATCTCCATCGGCCAGGCCGCGCCGGCATCCGAGCTGTTGGCGCTCCGGGACCGCATGGCCGCCGGAGGGGTCGGCGCAGTGGTCTTCTACCGCGCCAACCCCGTGTACAACCTGCCTGCGTCATGGGAATTCGAAAAGGCCCTCGCCAAAGTCCCCCTCGTGATAAGTCTTTCGAGCTTTCCCGATGAGACCACCGAGCGTGCGACGCTCGTCATGCCCGCCGGCACCTTCCTCGAATCCTGGGGAGATTTCAGCCCTCAAGGGAGGGTGACGGGACTAATGCAGCCCGCCATGGGCCGCTTCTTCGATACGAAGCCCGTGGGAGATATTCTCCTCATGTTGGGAAAGGGCGCATCCGGGCAGGCAAGATTCCCTGAAAAGGATTTCTACGAAGTCCTTAGAGGTTCCTGGGAGCAGAAGCGCAAAAAACAGGGAGGCCCCCTTTCGGGCGAGGCCTTCTGGCAGCAGAGCCTCCAGCGGGGAGGGATGTGGGGGGAAGGAAAGGATCAGCCGTCTATCCGGGGGAGAGCCTCTCACTTTACCTTGTCGGCCCCGGAGAAGCAACCTGCCGAGAAGAAACCGGGACAATTCGACTTATACGCCTATCCCACCATCCAGTTCTTCGACGGCCGCCTCGCGAATCGCCCCTGGCTCCAGGAGATGCCCGACCCCGTTACCATGATCACGTGGAGCGGCTGGGTGGAGATCGACCCTGAGACAGCCAGGAAGATGAGTATCGCAAAAGGGGATGTTCTGGCTATCCACGGAAACGGGAGGACTATCGAGGCGCCTGCATTTCCGTACGCGGGCATCCGGCCCGGCACCCTCGCAATGCCCATGGGCCAGGGTCATGCAAAGGCTTTCAGCCGCTATGTGGCGAGCGATTCGGCGGGCAATCCCCATGACTTGCTTTCCGGGAATCTCGACCCTTCAGGCGGCCTTGTGCGGTCGCTCTCGCCAGTCTCCATCGAGAAGACAGGGCGCTCCGTAATCGTGGCCAATGTGGACGGCAGTGCTTTTCAACATGGCCGCCGGCTCGCGAGAAGCCTCTCATACAACGAATACCGGAAGACGCTGGGCAGCAAGCCGGACTTAGCCATGCCACTGCCTTCGGGCTGGAACAGAGAAATCGACTTCTACCCGATCCACATGCACGTGGCTTACCGCTGGGGCATGGTGATCGACCTCGACCGGTGCATAGGGTGTCAGGCCTGCGTCATGGCATGCTACGCGGAGAACAACGTGATCAGCGTCGGACAGAAGGACGTCTCCATGGGCCGGGAGATGTCCTGGATCCATATCGAGCGCTATTTCGAGGCTGAGCAGCCGTTCGCGCGGTTCCTTCCCATGCTGTGCCAGCACTGCGATTCGGCGCCCTGCGAGTCCGTTTGCCCGGTCTTCGCGCCGAACCATAACAAGGAGGGGATCAATAACCAGGTGTACAACCGCTGCATCGGCACCCGCGACTGCAACCAGAATTGCCCCTGGAAAGTGCGCCGCTTCAACTGGCGCCAGTGGAAGCGTGACTATCCCCTGGAATGGCAGCTCAACCCTGATGTCACGGTGCGGGAGCAGGGGGTGATGGAGAAGTGCTCTTTCTGCATACAGCGCATCATCTACGCGAAGACCAAGGCAACGAGCGAAGGCCGTAAGGTCAGGGACGGGGAGTTCACTACCGCCTGTGCCCAGACCTGCCCGGTCGACGCCATTACCTTCGGCAACCTGATGGACCCGCAAAGCCGGGTCTCGAAGCTCTGCGCCCAGGCGCGCGCTTACCAGGTGCTGGGCGGACTGAATACCAAGACTGCGGTGATCTACCTGGAGAAGATCACCCAAGGGATAGAGGTCTAGGGGAGCTGATAGGACGGCAAAAGATGGAGCATGACCTGCCCGTGAAAATCGAGGATGTGAACCGTCAGATCCTGGGTACCTTGTGGCGGCCGCCCCGTTACTACTGGGTCGTGGCGCTCCTTCTGTTCCTCGGGCTTATCTACGGTCTCGTTGCGTGGGGCTACCTGATCGCGACCGGCCTCGGCTCGGCCGGTTATCACCCGCCGGTCATGTGGGGCATCTTCCTCTCCAACTTCATTTTCTGGATAGGCATCGCCCACTCGGGTACCTTTATCTCGGCCATCCTCTACCTCTTCCGGGCCCGCTTCCGCACGTCCATCAACCGGATGTCGGAGGCCATGACCATGATCTGCATCGTCATCGCCGGATCCTACCCCCTGATACACTTGGGGAGGAGCTGGATATTCTACTGGCTCATCCCATATCCGAACCAGCGGGGGCTCTGGCCTGATTTCATATCGCCCCTCACCTTCGATTTTCTAGCCGTTTCCACCTATTTTACCGTGAGCCTTATCTTCTGGTACACGGGTCTCGTGCCCGACCTCGCCGTCATCCGGGACCGCACGTCCGGTCTCCGGGGCAAGATTTATGGGCTTCTGGCCCTCGGCTGGACAGGATCGGCCAGGCAGTGGAGGCACTACGCCATGTCCTACCTCCTGCTGGCAGGCGTCGCAACGGCCCTCGTGATCTCCGTCCATACCGTCGTCTCCTGGGACTTCGCGCTGCCCATACAGCCCGGCTGGCACAGCACCATCTTCCCGCCCTATTTCGTCGCAGGGGCGATCCATTCGGGCCTTTCCATGGTGCTCACCCTCCTTGTCCCCATGAGGCGCATCTTCAGGATCGAGAACATCGTCACCACCCGCACCCTGGAACTCATCGCCGAAAGCTCCATCGTGACCGCCTTCATTCTTTTCTATTCGTACGCGATGGAACATTTCATGGCCTGGTACAGCGCAGACATATTCGAAAACCAGCTCTATATGTTCCGGCTGACGGGCTACTACGGCTGGATCATGTGGCTCGTCGTGTTCTGCGCCGTAGTGGCGCCCATGCTCTACTTCTTCCGGAAATTCCGCACCGACCCCCTCTGGCTCTTCATCATCTCGGTGGTGATAAACATCGGCATGTGGTGGGAGCGGTTCATCATCGTCATCCAGTCCCTGTCGCAGAACTTCCTCCCCTTTCAGTGGGGTTTCTACTGGCCGAACTGGACGGAGCTCGCCTATACGCTCGGGACGTTCTGTCTGTTTCTCCTCGCCTTCATGCTTTTCGCCAAGTACCTGCCTTCGATTCCCATTTCGGAGGTGAAGAAAGAGGCAGGGATACCCACGCGGAAGGGGGACCTCTTCCATGAAGAATGAGCATACCCTCGTGGCCGCCTTCGGCCGCATCGATGACTTCCTGTCGTGTTTGAGGATACTGCGCCATGAGGGGCATGATATCCGGTCCGTCTTCTCCCCGGTGAGCCTCCCCGAGATACAGGAAATCCTGGGCATGGGCAAGAGCAGGACGCGCCTCTTCACTCTTATCGGCGGGATTGTGGGCGGCACCTCTCTCGTGAGCCTCGCCGTTTACGCGCACCTCTCCTTTAAGCTCATCGTTTACGGCAAGCCGGTACTCGCTTGGATTCCGTGGGTAGTCGTCGCTTTCGAGGGGACGATACTCCTCGGCGCCCTTTCCGCCTTCATCTCCTGGGTCTTGAAGGCCGGCCTTCCCCGGCTCTCTCTGGATCCCGGGTACAGTCCCGAGTTTTCGGGGCACAAATTCGGAGTAGTGGTTGCCGCGACCGGGGAGAGGCGTTCTGAGGCGGAGCGCATCCTGAGAGAAGGCGGCGCAGAGGAGGTACGCGATGGCGTCGCCTGAGCGGAGCGAGATTTACCCCCCCATGCCGGCAAGCTGGAAGGCGGCTTCCGTCATCCTCACGTGTGCGGGAATCGCCGCTTTCCTTTATGGCATATCGGGCGAGATGGCGCTCAGGGCATGGCAGGTCTACGTGGTGAACTACGTGTTCTGGGCGGGCCTGGCCTTCGGCGCCGTCCTTTTTTCGGCAGTCCTCAACCTCTCGAAGGCTGTCTGGGGCAGGCCCCTCAAACGCCTGGCCGAGTCCTTCGGGGCCTACCTCCCTGTCTCCTTCCTCCTCTTCTGGGTCTTATGGCCCGGGAGGGAGTACATATTCCGGTGGGTCCGGAACCCCTTGCCTCAGAAGGCGGCCTTTCTCAACGCTTCCTTTATGTTCGCCCGCGACGGTATCTCCATTCTGGTCCTCACCGTCCTCTCCCTGCTCCTCGTCTACTACTCGGTGAAGGCGGACCGGGAATGGCTCGCCCTCGGCGGGCCGCCCCTTGCGACCCACTACCCCTGGACCGGCCTTTTTCGCTCTCAGTGGAGGTTCTCCCCGGTTCTTCCGGCGGCGTACGCCTTCATACTCTCCCTTGTTGCCATCGATCTCATCATGTCCCTCGATCCCCAATGGTACAGCACCCTCTTTCCCGGATACTACTTTATCGCGAGCTTTTACAGCGCGATAGTCGCCCTTTACCTCTTTGCCTTAGTCGCCCAGAATCGCCTCGCCCTGGCCCGCTACCTTCACCCCCGGCAGTTCCACGACCTGGGCAAGCTGACATTCGGCTTCTGCATCTTCACAGGGTATCTTCTGTACGGGCAGCTCCTTGTGATATGGTACGGCAATTTGCCGGAAGAAACGCGATTCGTGATCCGCCGGGCGAAGCTCCCGCCGTGGCAGCCCTTCAGTTGGGCGGTGCTCTGCCTCATGCTCTTCATCCCCTTCTTCACGCTCCTCAGCAAGAGGATCAAGATAGCTCGGGGCCCCATGATTTTCATCACCACGATGATCCTCGTGGGCTTATGGATGGAGCGCTTCCTCCTTGTGGTTCCGTCCACCTGGACGGCCCGGCCGGGCATCCCCTTCGGGATGCTCGAGATCCTGATTTCCGCGGGTTTTTTCGGTCTGGTGTGGCTCTGCATCATGGCTTTCCTCTCGCGCGTTCCCATCGTGCCCGTTTCAGACCCGCTGTTCCATAAGTTTCTCTCGGAGGGGAAGAAATGGATGAGCCCCTAAAGGTGCGATAGACGAGGCAACGGGCAAAAAAAGAAGAGGGTTTGCCCGGGCGAAGGACGATATGGCTGACACAGAAGAACAGAACAAAGGCAGAAAAAAGTTGGGGCGGGGCTATGCGTGGATGGCCCTCGCCGGCCTCCTGCTAGCGGTCATGTTCTTTTTCTACGCGGGTTATCCGGCATTGCAGATGGGTCCTCGCCAGCCCATCCCTTTCAGCCACAGGATTCACGCGGGGGTCAAACAGATAGATTGCCGGTTCTGCCATACAGGGGTGGAAAGGTCGCAGGACGCGGGCATGCCCCCGGTGGAGAAGTGTTTCTTCTGCCACGATTACGTGATACCCAACCATCCGGAGATACGGAAGGAGAAGAGCTATCTCGATGCGAAAAAGCCGGTGCCCTGGGTCCGGGTTTTCTGGACCCCGGAATTCGTCTTCTTTCGCCATGAGCCTCACGTGGCGTGGGCCAAGCTCGATTGCTCGCAATGTCACGGAGACGTAAAGAGCATGGACAGACTGCAACGCCTGGATTTCCAGATGGGATTCTGCATCACCTGTCACAGAAAGATGAACGCCGAGCTGGACTGCTGGCTAGGGTGCCATAGGTGAGTAATGGGCAGAGGGCAGGGCTGGGGCCGAAACACGTGGGAAGCGAGGGTGAGCGGGGAGGCTCCGGCGCCTGATGCCGCTGGAGGGGCTCAGGAAGAAAGATGTTTTTGCGTCTCTTCCTTTTGTTGAGGGGGAGGCTCCACGTGGCTTCGCCACTGGAGGGGGCGACGCGAGCCCCAATAATAGGTGAGGATGATGGCAGCTATCAATATAGACGAGACGTATAAGCCGACCACCGGGTTCTTTCTCTCTTCGGCGGTCTCGTTCGTCGTCTTCGGCCTCGCCGGCTTCATCCTTGCGTCCGCGATGGTGGCGCCCGATCTCTTCCTGTACAAGAACGTCTCATGGCTCGTCTTCAGCCGCCTGCGGCCCGTCCACACGAACGGCATGATTTTTGGGTTCGTCGGATCGGCCCTCATGGGCGCCATGTACTACTACGTGCCGCGCCTCGTGCGTGCCCCCCTCTACAGCCCGTTTCTGGGCCGGCTCACCCTGTGGATGTGGAACCTAGCGGTGGCCGCGGGAAGCGTCACCGTTCTTATGGGTTTTAGCCAGAGCAGGGCATACGCGGAGTGGATCTGGCCGATAAAAATAGTCGTGCTCCTCGCCTGGGCCGTCGCGTTCTGGAATATCTTCCTAACGGTGCGAGCAAGAAAGGAAAAGACGCTCTACGTCTCCGTCTGGTATGCCCTTGCCTCCCTCGTCTTTATCTGGTGGATCTACTTTTTCGGCAACGCCGTGTGGCATCCCTACACGGGGGCGATCAACGGGATGGCCGACGGCGTCCTCGCCTGGTTCTACGGTCACGGGGTAGTGGGCCTGTTCCTCACGCCCCTGGCCATCGCGGTTTCTTATTACATTATCCCCATTGCGACGGGGGCGCCCCTCTTCAGTCACACGCTCTCTTTGGTCGGCTTCTGGACCATCCTCATCTTCTACCCCCATATCGGCGCGCATCACCTGCTCCAGACGCCCATCCCCACCTGGCTCAAGGTGGTATCGGTGACGGGGTCGATCGGCATGCTCCTTCCGGTATTGGCCGTGCTGCTCAATCTGTGGCTCACCATGAAGGGAAGGCTCGCCGCGCTCCACGCGAACATAGGGGGGAAGTGGGTCTTTGCCGGCCTCGTGTGGTACGTCATCGTCTGCCTTCAGGGGCCTTTCCAGGCCCTCCCGATCATCCAGCGGGTGACGCACCTGACGAACTGGACCATAGGCCATTCGCACATAGCCGTGCTCGGCTTTTCCGGGTTCATCGGCATAGGGGCCATCTACTTCCTCATTCCCCGCGTGACGGGCAAGCCCCTTTACAGCACGAAGCTCGCCGACATCCAATACTGGCTCGTCCTTATCGGGCTCGGGGGTTTCTGGCTCTCCCTTACCGCAGCGGGTCTCATCCAGGGAAACGGATGGCTGAACGGCGAGACCGTCTACCGGATGCTTCCAGAGCTTCACCCCTATTTCATCTTCAGGCTCATGTTCGCCATGCTCATTCTGACGGGGGCTTTCGTCGGGCTCTACAACATCTGGATGAGCCTCTACAGCAAACGTACCTGGATCCGGGAGGACGAACCATGAGAATCTCCTTAGGACTCATTGTCATAGGGGGACTCATTCTCTTCGCCGCGGTCCTCGTGATCGCGGTCCTCCTCCCCTGGACGACGATCACCGACGAGCCGAGCGAGATATACCGCCCGAGGACCGCCCTCGAGGAGGCGGGAAGGAAAATCTACATCGCGAACGGCTGCACTTACTGCCATAGCCAGTTCATTCGCTCCATCGACTGGGGCCATGGGGCGGAGCGCGTTGCCCAGGCTGGCGACTACGTGGCGGACCAGCCCCAGCTCCTCAGCACGCACAGGACGGGGCCCGACCTTTCCCAGGAGGGCGGGGAGCGTCCTGACGACTGGCATCTCGCCCACTTTACGGACCCGCGGTTCACGAGGCCGGAATCGATCATGCCCGCTTTCGAATTTCTCGGCCCCGAGAAGATACACGCCCTCATTGCGTACAAGCAGTCCCTCGGTTTCCGGATGGCGGATGCCAGGATGGAGAGGCAGCGCCTTTGGAAAGGACAGGCGATCGCAGCCTATGAGTCAGGACCGGACAAGAATGTCGATTGGCTCCACTCCTGGGTGCCCGATGGATGGCGGAAGCTGCCGAACCCCTACCCAACCACCAATGAGGGCCTTGCCCGGGGCAAGCGCATCTATCAGAGCTTCTGCATCGGGTGCCACGGTCCGGTGGGGGACGGCATGGGGCCTGCCGAGCCCTTCCTCTACCCTCCACCCCTCAATTTCACGATCCTCAAGGGCAGGGGGATATCCGGAGGAATCCTATACTACCAGATCATGAACGGCATCACGGGGACCGCCATGATGTACTTCAAGAAGGACCTGGAGTCGGAAAAAATCTGGGACGTAGGCGATTACGTGGCAGTCACATTCATAGGCGAATCGGATGCAGGGAAAGCCCCCAAGGGCATCCCCGCGTCGTACGAGGGCTCGGGAGGGATGAAATAATGGTCTGGGGTCTTCTTCCCTGGTTTTCTTTGATGATCGCGGGTCTCGTGGCGAGCGTGGTCCTCCTCTTTTGGGGTCACAGGAGCGGCCAGTTCGCCGATCAGGAACGGGCCAGGTATCTGCCGCTCCGGGACGAAGAGCCGTTTCCGCCACGCCAAAAAAGCGGTGCATCTGTCCGCGGGGTCTATTTTCTCGCGGGGCTGATGGCCGTCTTGGGAATTGTGTTCGCCGTAGCCCTGCGCGTGGCGCTCAACAGGTGAAAAAGGAAAGGGGGTAGGATGCGCTTCTTCTTCCTTCAGGACTATCAGCACTGGTTGCTCTCCGTCTTCCTCGGCCTCGTGCTCGCCATTCTCATCTACCTCGCCTTCCGCGGCTACGGGTATTCGAAGGCGCGCGCAGGCGCGGAGGCGGAGGCGGAAGAGGAAGAGGATTATCCCGACGGCCTGAAAGGGAGGAACTTGCCTGCGCCGCCTCTCATCATTTTTCTTTGCCTTGCCTTCGTGGTGTGGGCTGTTTTCTACGTGATTTACATAGGCATCAAAGGGGGTCCCTTCTAGGGGCTTATTCAGAGTTTACGATGGAGCAGCGGGACATGCCGAAAGGACAAGAAAAGTCGCCGGACAATGCGAAAGAGACCGCCGTCGCGGCAGACCGGAACGTAAGGCGCATGGCTTTACGCGGATGGCTCATCGTGTGCGCCATCGCGATCCTCTTCACCCTTTACGGATTCCTCGCCTTTTTTGTCATAGGAGACAAGGGGCCGCCTGACTGGGACTACGGGAGTCTTCCAGACGTGCCCGCGCAATCGGAGTACTCCACGTATCCGTACGGACACGGTCTTCCGCAGCCCGAGTCCCAACACGTCAATCAAAAGCCTCCGGAAGCGGAAGTCGGGATACCTGCCCGAGAGATCCCGTCAGTCCCTAAAGACGGGCCCGGGTAAGGAGGGAGAACGTTGAAGGTGAGCCGAACGGCGAAGGCCTTAAGATTCTGCATGGTCCTTTTCTGCATTGCCCTTCTTGTGGGCTGCAACTATCGCCGGATGATCGACCAGGCATCGGTACGAACGTACAAGAAGACGATGCCCGAGATGGACGAGCGGACAATCCCGGTGAGGGACGGCTTTCAGGCGCTCAAGACAGCGGACCCCAGTACCTTGAGGAACCCCTTTCTCTCGACAGAGGAATCGATCGAGAGAGGGAGACAGGCATACGGCTACTATTGCGTCCATTGCCACGGCGCGCGGGCGGACGGCATGGGAACCGTGGGACAGAGCTTCTCCCCGCTGCCTGCGGACCTGAGATCGAAAGACGTGCAGTCCCAGGCCGACGGTGCGCTGTACGCGAAGATCAGGCTGGGGTATATGAGGCATCCCCGGCTTTTTTCCACAATATCGGAAGGCGACACCTGGGCCGTCATCGATTTCATGCGGACCCTCAAAGGGGGATAGGTAAGGCGTGGCCGTCCACTGCCATCTCTGCGGCCAACCGGTCCCAACACCCGGGATAGAGGAGGGCTCCGACAGCGACCATTTGCATTTCTGCTGCCTTGGCTGCCGACAGGTCTTCCAGCTCCTCTGCGCCTCCACTGGCGCGCTCCCCGAGGGGTTCAGGGAAACCGAGCTCTTTCGCGCCTGCGTGGAGTGGGGGATCATCCCCGGGCCGGAAGGCGGCCCATCGGCCGGATCCCCGGTCGACGTGCCTGGGCTTCAGCCCCTCGACCTCACCTTTCGCGTTGTCGGCATGTGGTGCCCCTCATGCGCCTGGCTCATAAGGGAGGTACTCGCCAGGAGCCCGGGGGTGACGCACGCCGACGTCTCTTTTGCCACCGACACGGTACGCCTGAAATACCTCCCCCACAAGATATCGCCTGAAACCATCGTGGCCAGGGCCCAGAGGCTCGGCTACGCTTTCGTGGCCACAGAACGGCAGGAAGCTGTCCGGCAGGAGCTGGGCACGCTCCTTCTCAGGCTCGGTGTCTCCTCCATACTGACGGCGAATATCATGATGATCTCCTTCGCCCTATATTCCGGCTATTTCCACGATCTCCCCACTGCTGCCATCCGCTATTTCTCCTACCCCCTTCTCGGCATGGCCGCCATCGTGCTCATCTACGGCGGTCTGCCCATCCTAAAGAGGGGATGGGCCGCTCTGGTCTGCGGTCTTCCCTCGATGGACACGCTTGTCTCCCTGGGCGCCCTATCGTCGTTTGTCTACAGCGCTATTCAAGTGGCGCATAATAGTCTCTACGTTTACTTCGATACATCATCGATGCTCGTCACTCTCGTGCTCATCGGCAGGTATGTCGAGACGCGGGCAAGGGAGCGGACATCGTCGAGCGTTGCCGATCTCTACCGCGTGGTGGGGGGCAAGGTGAGGATCGCGGAAGCGCATCATGAGCGATGGATCAACGCGGATGCGGTGCGGCAGGGGGAGAGGTTCGCGGCGCTCCTGGGCGATACTGTGCCAATGGACAGCAAAATCCTGAAAGGGCGAGCCCTCTGTGATCTATCCTTCCTCACCGGTGAGCCGAAGCCCCTCGCCCGGGGGCCCGGCGACGAAGTAGCTGGCGGGAGCATCATGAGAGGCACGGAGGAGGTGCTCCTGGAAGCCCTTCGGACGGTTGGAGAGAGCACCATAGGCCGGATCATAGAGACCGTGGAAGAGGCGCTCCGCAAAAGGGGCAGGTATGAATTGATGGCAGACGGGATCAGCCGGGTCTTCGTTCCTGTCGTCGTCGCGATCGCCGCTGCAACAGGCCTTTTTTCATGGCTGGCAGGCGTCCGTACAGATAACGCGTTCCTGCGGAGTCTCACGATTCTCCTCATCGCGTGCCCCTGTGCCCTGGGAATCGCCGTCCCGCTGGTCAAAGTGGCGATTATCGGCGCCGCCAGGAAGAAGGGTATTCTCATACGGGAACCCGGGGTCCTGGAAAAGATGAAGGACGTCGACACCGTTGTCTTCGACAAGACCGGCACACTCACGCAGGGCAGCTATTCGCTCGAGGCAATAGTCATGGAGAATCCCATGGACAGGCGGGAGTTGATGGGCCGGCTCGCATCCGTTGAAGCCCATTCGAGCCACTTTCTTGCCCATGAGATAGTCCGTGAGGCAAAGTGCGGCATGGATGGGATCAAACAGGTCGAGGCCTTTGAGGCTTTCCCAGGCCTGGGCGTGAAGGGGCGGACCGGGGGCATGGATATCTGCATCGGAAGCAAGGATTTTATGGAACGATCCGCCTTGAAGCTCGGCCGCACCCTTGCGGAGAAAGGGGAATCAAGGCAGACAGGGGGCAGGACCGTGGTCTTTTTCGGTTGGGTTGGGTCGGTACAGGGTTTCCTGGTCTTCAACGACGCCCTGAAGCCCAGGGCGCGCGAGTTGATAGACGCCGTTCGGGCAAGGGCAATGGACGTATGGCTCGTCTCCGGCGATTCAAGGGAAACGACCCTTTCCGTGGCGGGATCCCTGGGCATAAGCAGATTCGTTGGGGGAGTCCTTCCGCAAGCCAAGGTAGAGATGATCCGCAGCCTCCAGGCAGGCGGCCATAGGGTGGCCATGATCGGTGACGGCATTAACGACGCCGCAGCCCTCGCCATTGCCGACGCGGGCTGCGCCATCGGCGCCGGGGC
>Ga0326728_10019512_pt1 | contig 13139 bp, 10 predicted proteins | sample MB3enrmetagenome_FD_207602 | JGI IMG/M metagenome (GOLD analysis project Ga0326728, IMG submission 207602) | Lab enriched peat soil microbial communities from McLean, Ithaca, NY, United States - MB31MN | ecosystem: Environmental > Terrestrial > Soil > Wetlands > Peat | place: USA: New York...
GGCCTGGCTGCGCGCAGCCATCAGCAGCGGCAGTTTCCCCGATTTGCGCTGGCCCGATTTCAGCGATCACAGCCAGCATCTTCAGAAGTTCTACGAGTTCAATGGCGATTCATTGTGGTGGGTCAAGGGAATGGAGCCAACCGCACAGGCGCGGCAGGTGATCGCACTGCTGCTCCAGGCGGACCAAAAGGGACTCTCCGCAGACGACTATGACGGACCCCGGTGGAGCGGCCGCCTGGCAAAACTCAAACCTGCGGCGCGGCAGCCGGTGGAGGCGGATGCCGTCAAATTCGATCTCGCGCTTACGGTCTGCGTGATGCGGTATGTCTCCGATCTCCACATCGGCAAAGTGAATCCGCAGCGCCTGGCCTTCAACTTCGACGAGGAGTCCAGGAAATACGATCTGCCCGAATTCCTCAAAGACCACATTGTGGGCGCTGCCGACGTGGCCGGCGTCCTGGCACAGGTGGAACCGCCATATCCCGGTTACCGGCGCACCATTCAAGCCCTGCAAACCTACCTCCAGCTTGCCAGGAAAGACGATGGCGAGCAGCTTCCCCCGGTGAAGAAGGCGATTCTACCCGGCGACGCCTATCCCGGCGTCCCACGGCTCACGCGACTGCTGCGGTTGACCGGCGACCTTCCGCCTGACGCCGATGTCCCGCCTGACGGGCCGGTTTACGAGAGTGCGCTGGTGGACGCCGTGAAGAACTTTCAGCGCCGGCATGGCCGGGATCCGAACGGGCGAATCGACGCTCAAACCCTGGCCGATCTGAACGTTCCTCTGGCCCGCCGGATTCGACAAATGCAACTGACCCTCGAGCGATGGCGGTGGATGCCGGCCGCTTATCAAAGCGCGCCCATCGTGGCCAATATTCCCGAATTTCGTCTCCGCGCCTATGACAAAGATTTCAACATCGGCGTGAGCATGAATATCGTGGTCGGCAAAGCCTACGGCCACCATACCCCGGTATTTGGCGACACCATGCAGTACGTCGTCTTCCGGCCGTACTGGCAGGTGACCGCCTCCATCACCCGGGGGGAGACCATTCCGCACATTCTTCGCGACCCCGATTACCTCGCGAAGAACAATTTCGAGGTTGTGGACAGCCGCAACACGGTGGTGAGCACGGGCGCGGTGACCAGCCAGATGCTCAGTCAGCTCCGCGCCGGTAAACTTCTCATCCGGCAAAGGCCGGGTCCCACCAATTCGCTCGGCCTGGTGAAATTTGTCTTTCCCAATAACTACAACGTGTACATGCACGATACTCCGGCCACGGAATTGTTCGCCAGGACCCGGCGGGATTTCAGCCACGGCTGCATCCGGGTGGAAAAGCCCGCCGAGCTGGCGGAGTGGGTCCTCCGCGACAATCCCGGCTGGACCCCGGACCGTATTCGCGCGGCCATGCGTGGCACTGTGACCCAGCAGGTGAATCTTGCGCATCCCATTCCGGTCCTGATCGTATATGCCACGGTCATAGTGCTGGAAGATGGACTCGTTCACTTCTATGACGATATCTATGGGCACGACGCCGCCCTCGAGCAGGCTCTCGCCAAGGGCTATCCCTATCCCTGGTGAAAGCTGACTTACCAGCGGCGCACGCGTCCCGTGTCCACGTGGACGAAGTCGGAAGCGCGATAGTAACCGACTCCCCCGCGTTCGAGGTGTAACGCGGCATCCCGCACCGCCGCCGTGGGAATCCCCGGTAAGCGAATGTCGATAGCTTCAGCTTGCATGTGCAGACTGTGGAGAGCGACGCCCGTGTGCGCGCTGCGGCTTCGCAGGAATTCGTTGCTCCATGGTGTGCGGTATCCACAGACAACGTCGATCTCGCCGCCGGCATCGTTCAGGGACGCGGTCAGATCGTAGAGCAGGTCGAACAGGCGAGGATCGAAATGACGCACTTCTCCGGTACGATGGTCGCGGAGATAGTGGTCGAGCTTGGCCAATGCTTCCGGCAAATAATCTTCGCCGCGCCGATAAACGATATCCAGCCGCTCGTTGGTGTGAGTGTGGTAAAAGCGAAGCCTGTATACGCGCGGGGAGGGGCTGGCGGATTCCCATGTCTGCCCCAGTGGCGCCGCCGCCAATAGCCCAACCAGCCACAAAGCACAGTGGCGGATTCCCGGTCTCATTTTGGTCAAAGCTCAGTATAGCGCCCCGCCCCCGCCCCCCTCAGAACCGGAACCGCAGCGTCGCCTGCAGCGATCGCGCGCCGCCGGTTTCGAGAATCGGCGCCAGGCCGCTGCCGGGGCTGCCGCTGCCCAGCATCAGGTTCAACATGGATGTGGATTGGCCGAACATGGGACTGCTCATGAATCTCACCGGGTCCGCAAAGTTCGCCTGGTTGAGGCCGTTGAATGCCTCCAGCCGGAATTGCAGCCTGCATCGCTCGCCCACGCGAAATTCCCGCCGCACGGCCAGGTCCACCTGCGACATTCCGAACCCCGTGATGGCATTGCGTCCCAGGTTGCCTGGAACGCCGGACGGAGTGGAAAGGAATCGAGAAGGGTTGAGGCGCTTTCCTCCCGGCGCGTTGGAGTCCGCTATCCAGACCGCTTGGCCCGGCGCCACGTTCGGGCGAAATGCATTGGCGAGAGCGATCCCCTCGTACTCCTCGTCCTGCTGCACCGTGATGGGAAAGCCGGTCCGGGCGCGCAGCATGGCGTCCACCCCCCAGCCATTGAGAAACCCCCGAAGCCGCCCGGTTCCCGGACTGCGCGCCGGAAACTCGTAGGTCAGTGCGGCCGTGAAGGAGTGGCGCAAGTCGAAATCGGAGGATCCGCGGTCGCCGGCCGCGCTCGCCCCGGCGCCGGCCCACACCAGGAAGGAGTCGCTCGAATCGTCGTCGATGGAGTGCGACCAGGCGTACGAAGCCAGCGCCCGGAAGCCTTCGGCGACGCGCCTCCGGTATTGCAACTGGAGGCCCTGGTAGCCGGCGCGGCCGTTGTTGGTGGTCAACGCCGCCAGAAAGGTCGGAGTGTTGCCGGAGCCGCCGATTTCCCGGCGGAGAAGGCGGTCGCCGGCAGACGCCACGTAACCCAGAGACACCACGTCGCGCGCGCTGAAGGCGTGGTCCAGCGATACATTCCACTGCACCAGCCGCGGCATGCGCAGACCTGGCATCAAGCCGTAGGTCAACTGCGTGGAAAACGGGGCATACATCTGGCTGACGAACGACGAGATGCTCAGTGGGCCGCCGTTGATCAGGTCGGTGGCGATGCTCAGACTGGAATCGTAAAACAGTCCGGCGGCGGCGCGCAGCACCGTCCGCCCATCGTCGCTCAATTGGTAAGCGGCGCCCAGACGCGGCGCGAAGTTCCGATAGGAGGCCCGCCAGAGCGGCTGCTGCTCCTGCGTCACGTCGTCATTAACCGGGTCGAAAAAGTATACCGGGCTGCTGGTCACCGGCGGCGGGCTGAATTCCCAGCGGATGCCGGGCGTAACCGTCAGGCGCCGCGATGCTTGCCAGGTATCCTGCGCCCACAGCGCCCACTCCGTTACCGCCGTCGACTCGCTCAGCGCCGCGGACCTGGCAATCCAGAGATTGCTCGAGTTCATGAGGGTCGCCATGTCGCCCGCGATCACGCTCAGGGTTCCCGTCGCGTCGCGCCGAATCGGCACAATGCGGCGGTAATCGAAGCCCATCCGAAGCGCATGCCGGCCTTCATTCAGGGAGGCCGATTGCACAAGCTGAAACTGGCGCTGGCGGCGGTCTCCCTCGCGGCCGGAGACCACCTGCCCTACTCCGTCGATCGAAAATCGCACCAGGGAATCGCACGGAATCGAGCCGCCGAAGAAAGAAGTCAGCGATTCGAGCGCGCATCCGGCGGGGATCGACGCGCCCGCCTGGGTCCACGTGGATTGTGCGCTTGCCTGCGATTCGTTGACGCGAAAATCCAGTGCCGCCTTGGCCGCCGGACGCACGTTCAATCCCAGCGTGAGACTCTGGAAGCGCAAGTCCAGCCGGTTCACCTGCGTGCTGCCGAATTCGTTGGCGGAGGGGGAATCGTTATACCGCCCGAAAAACGCGCCGCGGGAAGTGATGGCCTGGTCGATGCGCAAGAGTCCCGAATTCAAGCTGGATGGCCGTATGTTGCGCCCGTTCCATTGCGCCAGTCCATTGCCCAGCGCCGCGCCGTTGGGTGCGGGAAACAGGTTCAGCGCCGGCTGAGCCCAATCCGGGGCCGTCTGCCGCGCGGAAAGCGCCGGCACGGGTTGCTGCCATACATACGGCCCGCGCAACCCCAGCCGCTCGTAGGCCAGAAAGAAGAAGGTGCGGTCGCGGCGGATGGGACCACCGAGCGACGGCGATACATCCTCCATTCTCAAGGGCGCACGCCCTTGGCCGGCGGAGTTTGCAAACCAGTCGTTGGCCGCCAGCAGCTCATGCCGGAAACGGTATACCACCGACCCGTGAATCTCGTTGGAGCCCGAGCGGCTGGTCAGGGCCACCACGGCCCCCGGCAACCGGCTCACCTCCGGCGCCGCATTGGAGGTCTGCACGCGCAATTCCTCCACGGCCTCGAGCGGCATCAGCGAATCCAGGCTGCCGAAGGCGCTCAGGGCCGGCAGCACTCCGCCGGAAGCCTGCGCCGGCAGGCCGCCCGCCGACACCCCGGTGTTGGCGCTGATCCCATCCACCGTGAAGTAATTCGAGTTGGGCCTCTGCCCGTTGGCCGTGAACTGGCCGGCTTCTCCGCGAGTCGCCGGAGTGACGTTGGCGCCGGGCGAGAGCTCCAGCAAAGCCAGTACTCCCCGGCCGTTCAGCGGCAGCCGCTCGATTTCGTCGTGGAACACGCGCGTGTCGCTGGAAGCCTCGTCGGGGCTGAGCAGCGGCGCCGTCCCTTCCACGGTGATGGTCTCCTCGATGGCGCCCATCGAGAGCAGAAAATCCGCGCGGGCCGGCTGCGCCGCCTCCAGCCTCACGTTGAAGCGGACCATGGTGCGGAAGCCCTCCTTGCGCACCGTGATCTTATAGACTCCAGGCTGCAGGGAACCGACCACGTACTCTCCGTCGGGCTGAGACTCGGCGAAACGCCGGAACCCTGTGTCCTCGCTCACCACCGTGATGGCGGCTCCGGCGACAGCGGCCTCCGAGGGGTCGAGGACGCGGCCGTACAGGTTGACCAGCGGTTGCGCGGACGCGGGCGCCCCGCAGGCCAAACACACTATGATGGCTGAAATCAGGCGTCCATTCATCTGCCCTGCCTAACGTCATCGTACGACAGAAGACGTTGGCAGTGCTCCTGGCTGGCTCGCAGTTGCGCCAGGGCCGCCAGGAGTTGGGATGGGGTTTGGTCAGCCGGATTATCCGGCGGCGCCATGCCGAGCAGAACAGCGAGAACCGTCTCCACCCGCCGGGCGGCGCTCAGCAATTCCTCGCTGGCAGGCTGCCACGCGGCCGATTCCAGGCGAATCTCGCCGGCCGGGGCGGCGCCGCCCAAAGCAGCCAGTATGCGGCTGAGGGCCGCATCCATCTCGCCGGACTGCCTGGCGAGCGCCGCGACGTGTTCGCGGCCCAGGTCGCGCAGCACGCGGCGGTCCCCGGCGCTCAATTGCCGCTCCACATCGGGAGGGAACTGCTGCGCCAAACGCCGAAGGGCGTAAGCCCGGGCCATGGCCGCGTCGCTCTCGTCGAGCAATTGGGAACTGAAGCGCTCGAACTGGGGACGTCCTCCGAGCCGCTCTTCCAGCCGCACCTGAAATGGCGGCGGCGCCGATCCGGCGCTGTCGCGGAGGGCTGGTGTTTCCGGCGGGGTGCCCTCTGGGCCCGAGGGCGCGCCGGGCCCAGAGGTCCCCCCGCCCGGTTCGGAGAACCGCACCACCACGCCCGGCATGGAATCGAGCGCCTCGTGAATCTGTCTCTGGTGTTCCGGCGGAATGCCCGTCCCGCTCACCACGATCTGCCCGCTGTCGCGAGTGATCTCGACCGGGTCCCCCAGATCGGCTCCCACCTGGTGCAGTGCGGCAACCACTTGCAGTTCCTCGGCCACGCCCGCTGGGTTCATCGGCTCAGCCAATGGCTCGATTCGGTCCGGCGGCATGCCAGGTTGACGGGGCATGCCGCCGGTGGCTCCAGCCACTGTGCTTGCGGGAAGTGTTGGCTGATCTGTTAATTCCGTCATCTCCACCCAGTCCCGGTTGCGAAACTCGAATCGCCCTTCCAGCGGTTCGAAATCGGTCATCCGGAGCTTGAGGGTGGCCGAAACAAGTTCGCTGGCATCCGTGGTGGTCTGGATGCGGTAACTGTTACGGTCCGGAGATTGCGGGTCCTCAACGGCCGCGACCTCGTCCCGCTTCGCCGGGAGTTGGTCGCGCCACGCCTGGAACGACCTTGCGCTGAGAGGGTCGTCCCAGTTGTAATTCGCGGAACGGAAAAGCCCCTCGATGGCCGGGGCATCGGATGCCGGCTGGCCGGCGCCGACCACCCGCGTCAATTGCCGCGACGCCGTGCGGATGCGGATGCGGCGCGCGGGCCGCGGCCGGGAATCCGCCACGGCAACCGCTTTCTGCAACAGCGCGGCCGCCTGAACCGACGGAGTCTCGCGCCATTGATACACGATGGCGCCCACCACCGCCAAAGCGATGGCCGCAGTCACTGCCCACGGGACAGCCGGACGCGGCAGGAAGAAGGCTCTGGCCAGGCGCGCCGCCAGCGATTCGCCGGCCAGCGAAGCGTCCACGCGGTCAAAGCCCCGGGAAAGGTCCTGCCAGGGATCGGGCGGCGGCGGCAGGCAGGTTCCCAGGACGTTCTTGCGGTAACGCACGCAATCGCCGACCGTGCTTTGCAGCTCTTCCAGCTCGGCACGGCAATGCCAGCAGGCTTCCAGGTGCTTGCGGACCTGCCGCGCCTTGCGCCCCGGCAGTTCGCCGTCGAGATAGCGCAGCAGTTGCCCCTCTTCCGGATGCCGCATTCCCAGGCTACTCATAGCGCACCTTCTTCAGCCGCTCCATGGCGCGGCGCAGGAACTCTCCCACGGTGGAAGCGCTAATTCCCAGCGCGGACCCGATTTCGGGATATCGCAGGCCTTCCATGCGCAGGAACAGACAGCGCCGCTGCTGTTCCGAGAGGCCCTCCACCGCGCTGTGAAACCGTGACATACGCTCGCGTTCCAGCAACTCGCTTTCCGGATTCCCGGTTTGCCCCCCGTATTGCTCTCCCCACTGCGGATCGAAGGGCGCCTCCGAATTCTGCCGGGCCCGGATCTTCAACCCCAGGTTATGGGCCACTCGAAAGACCCAGGCCCTGGGATTCTCAAGCTTCTCTCCCTTGCGCAAAGCGGCGTACAGCCGGAGAAACACCTCCTGGGTAGCCTCCTGCGCCCGTGGGGGGTGAAGTCCCAACGTGAGCAGGTACCGGTATACGTCGTCGCGCGCTTCCTCAAAGAGCTTGCCTACCTCGTCTCGCAATGCCGCCGCGTTCCGCTCTTGCCGGATCATGCCCACGACCTCTGCGCACAGCGGATAGAACGGCATTCGCTCACTACTAAGACCCTTTCCAATATTTTTCAACTACAGCATTTCGAGAAATTTCAGTGTAGTTGAATCCGGCCCGGCGGGGTCTTTGAGATGACGAGTTCTTCTACATGACGGATACCACCGTATGCGTTTCGATCACTACCTATAACAGCGCCATGTATATCCGCCGCTGTCTGGACGCCGTCTTCGGGCAGCGGGGCGTGCAATTGGAGGTCGTGGTCGTCGATAACGCATCCACCGACGCCACCCGGAAGATTCTGAAGGGTTATCGCGGAAGCATCCGCGTCATCTACAACCGCCGCAACGAGGGGTTCGCGGCGGCGCAGAACCAGGCCATTCGCGCCAGTCGCGCCGAGTGGGTCCTCTGCCTGAATCCGGACGTGCTGATGGAGCCGGACTTCATACGAGGCCTGGTGGAAGCGGGCGAGATGGATCCGGACGCGGGCGCGGTCTGCGGCAAGCTCTTGTCCATCGGTCCGGGGTTCCAGCCGCTCCAAAAGCGGCGCATCGATTCCACGGGGATCTATTTCACGCCCGCCATGCGCCACTTCGACCGGGGATGGCACGAGCCCGACGGGAACCGCTTCGACCATCCGCAGTACGTCTTCGGCGCCAGCGCCGCCGCGGCCCTCTATCGCCGCCAGATGATCGACGACATTTCGGTTGAAAGCGACCTTTTCGACCCGGATTTCTTCGCCTACCGGGAAGACGCCGATGTGGCGTGGCGGGCGCAGTTGCTGGGCTGGAGTTGCATTTATACCCCCGCCGCGATGGCTTATCACGTGCGAACGGTGACGCCGGGGAGCCGGCGGGCGGTCCCCGCCATCATCAACATGCACTCCGTGAAGAACCGTTTCCTGATGCGCATCAAGAACGCCACGCCCGATCTGTATCGCCGCTACTGGCTGCCCATGACGGCTCGCGACCTCTTGGTGGTGGGTGGCTGCCTTCTAGCCGAACCCAGGTCTCTGGAGGCCTTTTGGCAAGTGGCCAAAGGCTTCCGGAGCGCCTGGCGGCAGCGGCGCCTCATCATGAGCCGCCGCCGGGCCAGCGATGAGGCGCTGGCCCGCTGGTTCAGCTTCCAGCCGGCGGCGGAACCGCTCACCGGCGCGCCCGCCCTGGAGCCGGCCGCGGCGATGCTGGAAGCGGATGTGAGCTTGAGCGCGCTGTAGGAGTCGCCGGCTCGTAGCCGGGGCCGCCGGGCGACCCGCACTCTTTCCACAGCTTTTCCCAATTCCAGATCCCGCAGGCTACCTTGTTCGGCAACGGGAATCCGAGCTGATGCGCCAGCATGCACACCTGCCCGCGATGGTGGGCTTCGTGCGCAAGCATGTAGCACAGCATTTCCAGGCCAGCCGGCCAAGGCCGGGCCCAGCCGTCTCTGCGGAACTTCTCGATGCGGCCCTCACAATCGCCGAGCGCTTCGGCGAGCATCTCCGCGCAGCGAGCGGCGCTCTCGGCCAATCCCGCACGGGCCTGCTGCGGCGTCGAGTGCGCGCGGTTGAGCTGTCGTGGAACCTCCAGGTGCGGAGCCGTAAGCCTGACCCACTTGGAACGGACATTGTGCATGTGCGTGAAGATCGCCGCAACGCTGCGGACCTTGCCGGGCGGTTTGGCTCTCCAGGCGGCAGGGTCGAGATGTTCGATAAGAAGCTGGTTCATGCGATCGTTGGCGGCAAAGATCTGGACTGCGGCTCGGCCGACTTGAGTGTGAACCTTGTGCTGACGCGTGGCCACGGCTCCCTATTCCTTGACCTATAATACGTCCCCAGCGCCTGGATAGCGGCGTGACCTTGATCCCGCTCCGACCCCTGCTACCATTTACGAAGGGGGAACTTGATTCGCATGTCTGAGATTCACGCATTAGCCGCGCGTCAGCCGCGCGGAAAACTGGGGCCGCTGGCCTACGACCCAGGGCCGCTGGGAGACGAGCAGGTCGAGATCGACGTCGAGTACTGCGGCATTTGCCATTCCGACCTTTCCATGTTGAACAACGACTGGCAGATCACGCAGTATCCCTTCGTCCCCGGGCATGAGGCCATTGGAACGATTTCCGCCATGGGGAGCGGCGCCAAATCGGTTCGCATCGGACAAACCGTGGGGCTGGGCTGGAATGCCGGCAGTTGCCTGCACTGCCGCCAGTGCCTCACCGGCAATCACAACCTGTGCCAGAGCCTGGAACAGACCATCGTCGGCAGGTACGGCGCGTTCGCCACCAAGGTTCGCTGCCATTGGTGCTGGGCCACGCCCATTCCGGAGGGCATCGATCTGGCCAAGGCCGGGCCGTTACTTTGCGGCGGCATCACGGTTTTCAACCCGCTCTTGCAGTTCGGCGTGCTGCCCACGCATAAGGTGGGCGTCATCGGCATCGGCGGTCTCGGGCACCTGGCGCTGCAATTCCTGAACAAGTGGGGATGCGACGTGACCGCCTTCACTTCCTCCGCTTCAAAATCGGAGGAGGCCCGGCGCCTGGGCGCCCACCATGTGGTGGATACGCATTCGGCGGAACAGTTGCGGCGGTCGGCGTGGGCCTTCGATTTCATTCTGTCGACGGTCAACGCGGGGCTGGATTGGACCGCATATCTTTCGGCGCTGGCCCCCAAAGGGCGTCTTCACATCGTGGGTGTGGTGCCCGAGCCGCTGCCCATTCCAGCGTTCCCGTTAATCGCCGGCGAGCGCTCGGTGGGTGGGTCGCCTTCAGGTGCTCCGGCCACGGTGGCGACCATGCTGGATTTCTGCGCGCGGCACCAGATCGCTCCGGTCACCGAGGAGTTTCCTATGAGCCGGGCCAATGAAGCGCTCGCGCACCTGGAGGCCGGCAAAGCCCGCTATCGTATCGTGCTACGGAACGATCTTGCGTAGCCTCACTGCCGCGTGGCTGCTGCCGCTGCTGCTGGCCCTGTGCCTTGTCCGGCTGTGGCTGATGCCCTTGCCTTCGAGCTTCTGGCTGGATGAGATGGCCACTGTTTTTGTGGCGCAGCAGGGTTCGAATCACCCAACGCTCGCCGACGTGGCGCCGCAGGCGTGGCGCTCCTGGTACTACCCTGTCATTCGATTGAATGGCGCGGTCTTTGGCTATTCCGAGGTAGCCACTCGCCTGCCGTCCATTCTGGCCATGGCCGGATGCCTCTGGCTTCTGGCCCTCCTGGCGCGGCGGCTGATCCATCCGGAAGCGGCGTGGTTTGCGGTGTTTGCGTGCCTCGCTCTGCCGGGTTTGAACTACCAGGCGGCCAACGCGCGGCCTTACGCCATGGGCATGTGCGCGTTCGCGGCTGCCCTGCTGTTCCTGGTGAGGTGGCTCGATTCCGGCAGATGGCGCGATGGCCTGTTGTTCGCCGCCAGTGCCGCGCTGGTCGTGTACATTCACCTGTTGTTCTGGCCCTCGTGCCCGGTATTCGTTCTCTATGCCGCAGCGCGCGTGGCCCGGGGCGAGACTTCCGTGAACTGGAAGCGCGCGCTCTTGGTCTTCGCCCTTTGCGCCGCTGCGCTGCTGCCGGTAACGGCGCAGACGCTCTCTTTGCTGCGCGACGCGCGCGCCCACGTCATCGCGCCCCTGCCATCGCTCTGGCAACTCCTCCGCTCTCTGGAACCGGCGCTGGTCCTGGGATGCGCCATCGTCCTATGGCTGATCGCCCGCGTGCTGCGCTGGCGGCCGGATGCGGCGAAGCTCTCGTTCTCCGCGCTGGTTCTCATTGCCGCATGGTGGCTATGCCAGCCGGTCTTGCTGTACGCGTTTTCCTGGCTGACCGGCAACGCGGTTTTTGTCCCGCACTACCTGCAACTGGCGCTGCCGGGCGCGGCGCTCGCCTCCACCGCCGCGGCGGCTCTGTTCATTCCCGCCGGCTGGTGGCGCTGCGTCTCGGCCGTATTGGCCCTCGGGGTGTTTCTCTTTCTGGGACAATGGCGCCAGGTCTGGCCGAATCACCACAACTCCGACTGGCGCGCGGCCGCGCATGCCGTCAACCAACTCGAAGCCGCCGGGGAGATCCCCGTGATTTGCCCCAGCCCCTTCATTGAGGCCCGGCCGCCGGCCTGGCGGCCCGACTACCCGCTGCCTGGATTCCTCTACGCGCACCTGGCGGTTTATCCCATCTCGGGAAAGATCTACCTGTTTCCGTTCGAGAATTCCCCGCCCGCCGAATCCCAGGCTTCCGCGCTGGCGCAAGGCGCGCTTTCCTCTTCCTGGCGCTTCCTGATTTACGGCTGGGGACCGCAAGTGAACTTCTGGCGGGATTGGTTCGTGCGCCGCCCCGAATTCGCCGGCTGGCATCAGCGTCAGATAGGCCCCTTCGCCGATGTGGAGGTTATGCTGTTTGAAGCCCCGCCGGTGTAGCTGAAAGCTGATAGCTGACCGCTGAAAGCTTCTCCGTGCTACCATACCTCCGAAATGTGCTGCCCCTACTTCTATCCGGTGGAACCGCGGGCCTACACTGCGATTCTGCCGCTGGGCGATCGGTGGGCGGGCGTGTGCCGGGCGGTTCCGGAGCTGCCCTGGCAGCCGGACGATGCCATGCTCGGGCAGCTCTGCAACCTCGGCTATGCGCGCGGAACATGCGCCCGCTTCCCATCCGGCGGGGGTCCCGACGCGGTGCGCTTTACGGTCTCGTGCGACCAGGGCGCTTCCCTTCGAATCTATTATGTCCTGGAGCGGGATCACCATCCATTCGCTCACGGGCCGCTGGATTACTCCGTGACCGGAGCAGCGTTCGTGGATCCTCCTCCCGGCGAAACCGTGAGCCGCCAGGCGCAGGCCTATGTCGAGAGCTATCTGCGCCGCAAAGAGCGTGGGGGCCTGGGGTGACGATGGAAGGCAAACCAGTGCGCGAATCGGTGTCCGAATACTCCGAGCTGGCGCTGCCCAACGATGCCAACGGCCTGGGCACCGTCCTCGGTGGAAAGGTCATGCACCTGGTGGACCTGGCGGGCGCCATGGCCGCCATGCGGCACGCGCGCAAGCCCGTCGTCACGGCTTCTGTCGACAGCTTGCATTTCCTCCACCCGGTGCATGTCGGGGAGCTGATCATCCTTAGCTCCTCGGTGAACCGGGTCTTCCGCACGTCCATGGAAGTGGGAGTCAAGGTAGTCACCGAGAACCTCATGACCGGCGAGCGGCTGCACACCTGCTCGGCCTACCTGACGTTCGTGAGGCTGGATGAGAACGGAAAAACCGCGGCGATTGCGCCCGTAATTCCGGAAACCGAAGAGGAAAAACGGCGCTTCCGCGAAGCTGGAGAACGCCGGGAATACCGCCTGGCGCGGCGGAAACGCCCCAGGTAGCGAAGGACTTCTCCGCCGCTCACCCTTCCTTGTACATGTACTTGATACAGGGCTTGTAGAGCAGCAGGTTGGGCTCCCCGGTGCGATTCACCTTCAGGCAGCACCGGTCGTACCATTCGATGGTTCCGTGCAGTGTTTCTCCATCGCGCAGAACGAAGACCATGGCGGTCTTGGCCTGCATCTGCTTCACGTAGTAAAAATTCTCCGCATTGGTCTGATCCGGCGGAACAGGCTTTTTCTGTTGCGGGGCCCGGCGGGGAGGCGCGATCTGTTCTTTGATCTCGTTAAGAGACGGACGAATAAGCTTGCGATTGACAGCTTCCACAGGATGCCATCCTTCGAAAAAATTATGATGAACCGTCGCTACTGGCTTAAGCGG
>Ga0326728_10019513_pt1 | contig 13138 bp, 12 predicted proteins | sample MB3enrmetagenome_FD_207602 | JGI IMG/M metagenome (GOLD analysis project Ga0326728, IMG submission 207602) | Lab enriched peat soil microbial communities from McLean, Ithaca, NY, United States - MB31MN | ecosystem: Environmental > Terrestrial > Soil > Wetlands > Peat | place: USA: New York...
ACGAATATGAAAAGGCAATGGAAGAGGAGATTACGGGCGACTGCCGGAAAGGGCATTGCACGCTTTGCGGGGTTTGTGACCTTTATAATATTTCTCCTGTTATCCATGAAGACGCCGTCTTGGGATCGAAGTCGCCGGGGCCGCCTGGTGGCGTCGGTGCTCAGCCCTCGACCCTCAATCCTCAACCCGCCCCTGCCAGGGAATTTCTCTACAGGGTGGTTTATTCAAGGCTCGGAAAAGCGCGTTTTTTCGGGCAGCTGGAGATGGCTGCCGCTTTTGAAAGGGTCCTCAGGCGGGCGGGCCTTCCCGCGGCGTTCAGCAATGGCCATAATCCGCACCCGAAGATTTCATTCGGCGAGGCCTTGCCTCTTGGAATGGAGACCATTGTTGCCGAGGCTCATGTCTCACTCAATGAATGCATTGATCCGGCGATTGTTCGCGAGCAGATGGACAGGCAGTGCAACGGCGTGATTAAAATCAGCATGGTCGACCGTGTCGATAAGAAGCCGGCCTCTGGCTTTCCGGGTAGGGGCGTTTACCTAATCTCGGGACTCGACCCCTTTGTCGTTCGCAGGCTTCTCGACGAGCGGCCCAGGCGTGGTGACGATTTGCTGACTAAGACGACCAAGAAGGGCCAAGTGACTGCCAGCCTTGGGCATATACTTCTCGATATGCGAAAAGCCGGGGAAAACTCACTGGAGATGGATATTTTGGAGATGCCCGGCTTGTGTTTCAGGCCTATGGCAATTCTTGAAAACCTGGCCGGCCCTCTGGCGCGGGGTCTGGAAAACTGCCTGATTTGCAAAATTGGTTCATACCGGCAGGATAAACCGAAACCAACTGAGGAATTTAGGATTAAGGGGTTCCAATGTCCGCAGAACTCATAATTAACAGCAATCCATTTGAAACTCGCGTGGCGCTGGTGGAAAACGGACAGGTAGCCGAACTCTACGTTGAAAGGAGCTCGGACCGGGGGATTGCCGGAAACATCTACAAGGGCAGGGTGGTGCGGGTCTTGCCGGGTATGCAGGCAGCTTTTGTGGACATCGGTTTGGATAGAGCGGCGTTCTTGTATGTCAGCGATATTTATCGCCCCTTGGGCGAGATCGAGCAGTTTTTTATCTCAGCCTGCGAACAGGAAAGCGCAGAGTCCGGTTCAAACGAGGGAATCGAAAATGCCGCCTGCGAATATGGCGAACCGGAATTTCGCAGCGCCTATAACGGAATTCCCATTGAGGACCGGCTTCAGGAGGGGCAGGATATCCTGGTGCAGGTGGCCAAGGAGCCTATTGGAAGTAAAGGGGCCAGGATAACGACTCACATCACCCTGCCGGGCAGAAACCTTGTCTTCATGCCAACCACGGACCGAGTGGGCGTCTCGCGCAGAATTGAGGACGAAACTGAGCGAAAGAGGCTCCGCGAGGTAATGTGCGAACTGAAACCGCCGTACCAGGGTTTTATAGTCCGTACTGCCGCGGAAGGCGCCGAAAGAGAGAAGCTCCAGTCGGAGTCGGACTTCGTGGCTAAACTTTGGCAGACTATTCAGCGAAGGTCCGAAAATGCTTCTGTGCCTTCTTTGATCTATCATGAGCTGGATATAACGCTTCGAGCGGTTCGAGACCTTTTCACAAAGGAGGTCGACCGGCTTGTAATAGACTCTGAGGCCGAGTACCGGAAGATTTTAAATTTTACCGAGACTTTCATGTCTTCACTTCAGAACGAGGTGGAACTCTACGAAGGCGAGGAGCCGATTTTCGACGCCTACGGAATCGAAATGGAGATCCAGAGGGCGTTGAGCAAGAAAATCTGGCTTAAATCCGGCGGATACATAGTTATAGAATCTACTGAGGCCCTTACGGCAATAGACGTAAACACGGGCCGGTATGTCGGTAAACGCAACCTGGAAGAAACGATTTTGAAGACGAACCTGGAAGCGGTAAAAGAAATCGCTTATCAGTTGAGGCTTCGCAACCTGGGCGGTATCATCATCATCGATTTTATCGACATGGAAAAGGAACCCAACAGGGAGAAGGTCTGGAACGCCCTTCGAGACGCCACTCACAAGGACAAAAGCAAGTCCAATATTTTACGCATGTCCGACCTTGGCCTTATCGAGATGACGAGAAAGCGGACCAAGGAAAGCATAGGACACGTATTGTGCGAGCCGTGCTTTTACTGCGATGGTGAAGGCCACCTCAAATCCAAACAGACTGTATGTTATGAAATTCTGAGGGACCTCGAGCGGCAGAGAAAGGATTTTTTCGGCAAGGAGGTTCTTGTAATGGCGCATCCCGCGGTAGTGGCCATGTTTTACGATGAAGAACGCGCCGCTCTGGAACGGGTCGAGGAAAGAATGAATGGGCTTGTCTCAGTCAAAGCGGACCCGAACCTCCACCTGGAAAATTACGATATTTCACTGTTGGAGACGGACCAATGAACCGCAAAATCTCGAGTAAGCTCTACAGGGAAGCATGCGAATTGATACCCGGAGGCGTCAACAGCCCTGTTCGATCGGGCAGGGCCGTGAGCTGCGATCCTCTTTTCATTACGAAGGCAGACGGGTGTCGCATCACCGATGAAGATGGCAATGTGTACATTGACTTCGTGGGCTCATGGGGGCCGCTTATTCTTGGCCATTCGCATCCCGCGGTTGTTGCAGCACTGAGAGAGAATCTCGACAGGGGCACTTCTTACGGAATTCCAACTCGAGTCGAAGTTGAGATGGCCGCTAAAGTGGTGGAAATGGTCCCCTCCATCGAAATGGTGAGGATGGTGAACTCGGGGACCGAGGCGGCCATGAGCGCCATCAGGCTTGCTAGGGGATATACGGGGCGAAAAAAGATTATAAAATTCGATGGGTGCTACCACGGACATGCAGACTCGCTTCTCGTTAAGTCGGGCTCCGGTCTTATAACTTTCGGTATTCCGGGAACTCCCGGCGTTCCGGAGGAAATTGTGAAGCACACAATCTCGCTTCCATACAATGATCCGGGGGCGGTGCGCCAAGTCATGGAGAGCGCAGGAGAAGAGATCGCCGCGATAATAATAGAGCCTGTGGCGGCAAACATGGGGGTCGTGCTGCCACGGGAAGGGTATCTCGACGCATTGAGGCAGATTTGCACTGAGTACGGATCGCTGCTTATCTTCGATGAAGTGATAACGGGTTTCAGGTTGGCCCCCGGAGGGGCCCAGCAGCGTTTCGGAGTAATGCCCGATCTTACTTGCCTTGGCAAGATCATTGGAGGCGGGCTTCCGGTAGGCGCATATGGAGGAAAACGGAACATAATGGAACACGTAGCCCCCAGTGGCGGCGTTTATCAGGCCGGGACCCTTTCGGGCAATCCGCTGGCTATGAGCGCCGGTTTGACCGTGCTGAACCTGCTCTGCAAAGGCGGGGTTTACGAGCAGATTGAGAAGAGCTGCGCGTATCTGTGTGCCGGGCTGAAGGAAGCCGCAAGTTCGGCCGGCGTCCCCATGTCCCTGAATTCGGTAGCCTCGCTTGGGTGCGGGTTTTTCACCGAAGGACCGGTTTTCGATCTCGATAGCGCAGCCAAATCCGATACCAAAGCTTACGGCATCTTTTTCCGTGAAATGCTTAAAAGGGGCGTTTACCTTGCCCCCTCCCAGTTCGAAGCATTTTTTGTCGGGACGGCTCACGAAAAAGAGGACCTGGACCGCACGATTCAGGCTGCATTCGATGCCCTCAAGGCCGTCAGGAATGAATGGAGGGGTTGATTCCCTGATTCCCGAACCGGCTTTTATTGTTTGACTGAAAAAGGCTTCTGTGGTACTAGGCCCTTTTCATGAAAAGGCGATGAAAAAAGAGGATAAAAAATCACTCAAGCAGGCCGTTATGGCCAGCACCATCGGATTTCAGGTAGCCTTTGCGCCCTTTATAGGCATAGCGATAGGGGTGTTCCTGGATTCAAAATTAGGAAGCTTTCCGTATCTGACAATAATATGGCTGATCGTCGGAATAGCGGCCGGCGGCCTGAACTATTATCGCTTCGCCAAGAAGCAGCAGCAAGACGACAAGGGGCCGAAGTAATTGTGAGGGAGGTTATCGAGAGCGAAAAGCTCCTGTGGAGAATCGAACTGGCTTCTGCAATTCTGTTGCTCGCACTTACAACTGTCGCCCTGGTTTGGTTCTCATGGAGATGCGCGACGGGAGTTCTTCTGGGCGGCGGTATCGTCATTTTGAGTTTCCAGGTTCTCAAATGGCAATTGAGACGTGCTCTCCAAAGACCTGGAAAACTGCCGACCAAGGCAGGCCTCTTTATCAGTTATTACCTCCGTTTCCTTGCGACTCTTTTTCTGGTTTTCTTAGTTCTGTATCTTGGCTGGGCCACGCCCTTTCCTTTTTTGGTCGGCCTCTCGGTTATGGTTTTGAGCATGGTTCTGGTTGGAGCGTTTGAATTCATCATGATGAAAAAGGGAGAGAGTTAAAGCATATGGAACATCCTATCCTCTTCATAAACCTTCTTCTCGAAAAGCTCGGCATCCATGTCCCTGCCGAAATTCACAGTTTGAGGGACGGTTTGCTGCAACCTCACGTTACATATACATGGTTGATCATTGTGATGCTTGTGGGGCTGAGCGCTATGGCGGCCCGCAGTATCAAGATGGTCCCTGAGGGCGGGCAGAATTTCTTCGAAATGGTGATAACCGGTATAGAAGATTTTATGATCGGTGTCACGGGGGAGGAAGGCCGCTTCATGTTTCCTCTCATCGCGAGCCTTGGTTTCTTTATTCTTTGCAGCAACTACCTGGGTATGATCCCCGGTTTTGCTTCGCCGACGGCAAATCTCAATACTACGGCCGCGTGTGCCGTGATTGTTGTAGTAATGACCCACGTGCTGGGAGTTAAATTCCACGGGATCAAATACATAAAGCATTTCACCGGTCCTGTATGGTGGCTCGTTCCACTTATGTTGCCGATCGAAATAGTCGGACACATAGCCAGACTTTTCAGCCTCTCCATCCGTCTTTTCGGAAACGTATACGGCGAAGAACTGGTCCTCAGCATCCTCTTTTTTCTGGCGGGGCTTTATCTTGCACCTGTGCCGATGATGATCCTGGGGCTTTTTACCGGCTTTATCCAGGCTTTCATTTTTTGCCTGCTTTCAATGATGTACTTTGCCGGCTCGATTGAACACGCCCACTGAGTGCATTTACGAATTGGGAATTGGATCTGTCCCGCGCTCCGCAAAGATCGCAATTTCCGATTCTTGATTATCTGGCGATAACTTGGTTGGGAAGGCCATGTTCGCATACCGTTTATTTACTTCATTCCAAGACAGGAGGTTTTGTTTCATGAAAAAAGTAGGGCTCTTAACTACACTTTTGGTTCTCGGTCTTACCTGCGCAGCTTTCGCCGCTGACGGTGGTGGAGACGCTAAATCCTCAGCGGTTCAGTTCTTCCTCTATTCCGCCATTGCAGCCGGTTTGGCCATTGCAATCGCTGCTCATGGATGCGGTATCGGCCAGGGCATGGCGGTAAGGGGCGCTGTCGAAGGTATCGCTCGCAATCCCGAAGCCTCCGGGAAGGTAACCGTCACCATGCTTATCGGTCTGGCAATGATCGAGTCTCTGTCGATTTATGCTCTGGTTATCGCACTGATTCTGATCTATGCCAACCCAATCTCCTCAGGGATCAGCGCTTTTGTGGGTCTGACCAAATAGATCTTGAAATTCGGAATTTCTCAGAGGGGCAACTGTTTGGGCAAAAGGTGAAATGCAGAAGGCAAAAAGAAATTAGGTAAGCTGGTTTTGCCTTTTTGCTTTTTACTTTTGCTTTAAACCGTTGCCCTCTGCATTTTTTGGGGTGCGGCCCGTTTTTTTTCTTGACATATGTGAATAAACTCACATACTTATAGCTGCTGCACAAATTATTTTCTTGTTAGAGGGTATTGAAATGAAATTTGCCAAAATTCCCATGGCCACAATCGTCAGGCTCTCGATTTACATGCGCGCCCTTAAAGAGCAGTTGGAAGATGACGTGGACGTCACATCTTCGGAGCGCCTTGCAAAGCAATGCGGTGTGAATCCGGCCCAAATTCGGAAGGACCTGGCCTACTTTGGTGAATTTGGAGTCAGAGGGGTTGGATACCGCGTAAACGACCTTGTCAATCAGGTCAAGGACATTCTAGGGCTGAACCGCCCCTGGAACCTCGGAATGGTGGGAATAGGCAACCTGGGATCTGCACTCGTGCGCCACGGCAATTTCATAAAGCATGGCTATGTCTTCACGGCCGCTTTCGATAAGGATCCGCAGAAGGTTGGGAAACGACTCCCTAATGGACTCGTAATAAATCATGTCAGCGAACTGGAAGATGTCTTGAGAGAACGGGAAGTCCACGTGGGGATAATTGCCACTCCCCCGAACGAAGCCCAGAGTGTCGCCAACCAGATTGTGCTGGCCGGCGTGAACGGAATTCTCAATTTCGCTCCCGTACAAATCCAGGTTCCGGATTGCTGCCATGTTGAAAACGTTGATTTCACCATAAAGCTCGATTCAATCGCCTACCATCTTTCGCTCGGAGATTGATTAGAAGCAGTTCCCCTTCGGCACACCCTTGAAACCATGAAAAGAGATGATACCTCCCCAGCCGAGGGGCGGGGTGAGGGTATCCCCTGAAAACTTTTTTGACCCGTGACCCGCGAGTCTCTGTCTATTTACCCAAAGTCGACCAATAGCTGCCAAAGACAAAAACCGACAGGATAAATCCCAGGATGACGTTTACCGCCACGCCTGTGGTGAATGCGCCGAAAGGCTTCCAGCCTGCTGCTTTGAGCTCCCGGAAGCGGGTTGTCAGTCCGATGCTGAGGAAACAGAAGATAAAGAGCCAGGTCCTGATAGAGACCAGGGGCGAAATCAGGTTGGGTTTGACCGAGCTGTTGAACGCCGCCGTAGTGTAGCCGGTTGTGACTCCGGTCATCAGGAAGGTAGCCAGAAAGAACCCGATAACGAATTTGGGGAAACGCCACCAGATTTCCATGGCGCTTGGCCGGACGCCGCATTCTTCCTTCTCCCATTTCAGACATGCAATCATGGCGAAAACGAAGGACCAGATCCCTATCCACATATCCCTGCCGATCACCTTCATTAAAGTGAAGCCCTGGATAGCTGCGTTTTCATTGCCGGACATCTTGCCGTAGGCGCTGGCCGCGGCAAATCCTGCCGCGTCCGCGAACTCAGAGGTGCCGATCCAGGCGCCGGCTACACCGGCACTCAGGCCCAGGAGCTTGCAAACGAACGGCAGGACGATGATCATTACCAGGGCCCAAACGACTACCAGGGTGACCGAGGTATAAAGGTCTTCCTTTTTGGCCTTCACCGAACTGGCGATAGCCATGGAGGCCGAAACTCCGCAGACAGAGCCGCCAACGCCGATCACCGAAGCCAATCTTTTATCCAGCCCGAAAAACTTTGTGCCGGTGTAATAAATGACCAGGCAGGTGGTGACTGAGATGATAGTGGCCTGCAACAGGGCAACAGGACCGGCAGTGACAATCAGTGTGACCGGAAAGGTGGCGCCCAGCAGCACAATGCCGGTCTTGATGAAATATTCAACCCGGAAACCGGCGTCCAGCCACTTAGGCAGGGGAACTGCGTTTGCCAGGATCAGGCCGATGATGAGGGCCACCAGGGGAGGTTCAAGATTATACTTGGCCGCATTTACCCAGCCGCTGATGGAGAACATAATGACCGAGAGAACGTACAAGAATATGAAACCGGGAAGAAATTGCGAAAGTTTGATCCCCATGATATTAGTGCTGATCCCGAAAACGACAAGCCAGAACAAAAGCTGGAGCGAATAAAGATGCAGGTTCTGCTGAAAGTGTCCCATGAGCTGGTCGAGTGAACTCCATTTGGTCCCGCCCGGATTGATGACCAACGACTTTACGATGGTGCTGTTGAGTGAAAAAGCAATCAAGGCAATCAGCATTAGACCGATTCCCAGGTAAATCGCCCACCAATCCTCCTTCAAGTAGAGCTCTTTCCACCCCATAAAGGCGGGCGCCTGCGGGGTCTCGTCGGCGCAGATCTTGGTCTCGCAATAATCCGTGGTTGTTTGGTCCTTGGAATCCATTTCCTTTCCTCCTTCCTGATTTGGGATATCCGGGCATTCTCGCTGCCACGGCCAAGAGACGAAATAACTCTTGCCCAGTGGGGGCTGGGGTACGCATCTTCCATGCTGATGATTACCACTTGTCCATGGTCCGAGAATCTCAGGATAAATATGGAATGATCGTATGCCGGATCATACATCTTGGGGTTTGGGCTGAAAAGTTTTTATTTCAAGAGTCGTTTTAGGAATGAAAGTTACGCAGAGAAAAGCCGTTTCCGTACCTGTGCCTCATGGTCTCCCTTCGTTCTGTCTTAGTCGGCGCAGTTCTCCACTGTCGGTGTTTGACGGCATTGAAAAGAGTTGTTGTCAATCCGCTTGTTATCGAGGTACAAAAAAAGAATTATGTAATTCAGAAACAGGAAAAATCCGATAGTCTATCTATGCTGCCAGTCGGCGTAGTTTGGCTGATTGCTGCTGCGCCCGGAAGTCGCGGCGGTCCACAAATTCAAGCTTTGGAGTCTATTGTGAGCAGATTTGACAATATCAGGGAACAACTCGGCAAAGATCCCAAAAAGTGGCTGGTCACGGGAGTTGCAGGATTTATAGGCTCCAGTCTGCTTGAAGCCTTGCTCGAACTCGGTCAGTCTGTGGTGGGGATGGATAATTTCTTAACCGGGTATCTTCATAACCTTGAAGATGTCAAGAAGACCGTCGGCCCTGAAAAGTGGAGTAAGTTCCAATTCATTGAGGGAGATATCCGCAATCCTGAAGATTGCCGCAGGGCGTGCTCGGGGGTCGATTACGTTTTGCATGAAGCCGCGCTCGGCAGCGTGCCCCGATCTATAGACGATCCGGTCACCACTAACAGTTGCAACGTCGACGGCTTCCTGCAAATGCTCGTCGCATCGATGAAGGCGAATGTAAAACGTTTCGTGTTCGCAAGTTCATCCTCAGTTTATGGCGACAGCGAAAAACTGCCCAAAGTCGAAGGTAGTATTGGTTCGATGCTCTCCCCTTACGCTGCTTCAAAACTGATGAACGAGATTTACGCCGGGGTTTTCTCAAAAGTATACGATTTCAATTGGGTCGGCTTGAGATACTTCAATGTATTCGGGAAACGGCAGGACCCGAAAGGTGCGTACGCGGCCGTTATTCCATGCTGGATCGATGCGCTGATCGGTGGCAGGGTACCGGTCATCAACGGCGATGGCGAAACCAGCCGTGATTTCTGCTACATTAAAGACGTAATGCAGGGAAATATCCTGGCTGCGCTGTCCGACTCTCCCGAAGCGCTCAACAGGGTGTATAACGTCGCCTGTGGGGACCGCACGACCCTCAACCAGTTGTTCCGGATGATCAGAGAATCTCTTTCCTCTCACGTGCCGGAGGCGGCCGGCATAGAACCCGAGTATGGTCCCTTTCGTAAAGGAGATGTTCGTCACTCTTTGGCGGATATTTCGCTGGCCAAAGATTTGCTTGGCTACGCGCCGGTATACAATGTGGCCAGGGGTATGGAAGAATCTATCCAGTGGTACGTAAACGCTCCTAAAAGATAAAAACTCCTCCGTCTTCCGTCCTTTGTCCTCCGTCCTCAACGACTCGGCCATGAATAATGAAACCCTCTCGTCTCCGACTTATCTTGCCCTTAGAATGATGGACTGAGGCGGATTAGGATGTCTCGATTCTCGAAATCGTCAATCGTTAATGGACACAGGGGAAAAACGATGAGCGACAGGTCGAAAAAGCTGGCGGATCGCCTGAATCATTTCAATGAGGAGGTCATCGCTTTCGTTGAGAGTTGCGCGGACTCCGACTGGCGAAAGATCGGCGTGGAGGAATGGCCGATTGGGGTAACTGTGCGGCATATTGCTGCAAACCACTACGCTGCGGTAGCAGGGGCAAAAAGAATTCTTAGAGGCGAAAAGCTTCCTGTAATGACAGTGGAACAGGTGACGGAAAACGCCAACCGTCACGCGAGAGAACACTCTGAATGTACTAAATCGGAAGTATTGGACTTGCTCAGGGAAAATGGGCGCAAGGTTATAGAACTCGCAGCCGGGCTTGAAGATTCGGAACTGGATAAGACCGGTTTGTTCCCGGCTTTTGGCATTGAGATGACAGTCGAGCAGTTAATAGAATTTGCTGTGCTGAGGTCTGCAAATGAGCACTTCCAAAACGTAAAGGCTGTCACCGGCAAATGAGAACTGCCTGGGCAGGATGGCTGAAAAACGGGCTGCCGGTGGAGATGCGGCTAAAAATTGCCGATGATCGTTATGTTTGTCTTATTTGTTTACACGATTTCTTTTCTCCGGGCGCTTTCTTTCTTCGTGGTGAATATTTCCGGTTTCGGCCCGTCGGGCTCGAGGAGAGGGCAGGGTGAGGGCGTCTGCGCGGAAGGCAAAATATAACGTGGTCGCTTGTTTATCATATGACACTGCGTCATTATCATTATTGGTAATTACTGAGCTGTGCACGAGACCGAAAGGGTTAATTCCCGTGAACTGGGTAAGTTGATGAAGGAGATACTGATGAAATTTGGAGTTATGGTTTTGTTGTTCATTGTCGCCTTCCTGCTGCATCCAGGACCGGGGTGGGCCGCTGCGGATTCAACCGGACTTTCCAGGCCGAGTGACGGAGAGCTCAGGAAAACCCTGTCGCCTCTCCAGTACAGGGTGGTGCGGGAAAATGGCGCCGAGCCCGCTTTCAGAAACGAATACTGGGACAATGACAAGGATGGCATTTACGTGGATATAGTTTCCGGCGAACCCCTTTTCAGCTCGTTGGACAAATTTCGTGCCGGAACCGGGCGCCCAAGCTTCGCTAAACCGCTCGAACCCGATAATATCATTGAAAATCGGGTTCGGGGATGGTTCTTTATAAGATTTTTCTCGAAGGGCAAGGAGGTCAGGAGCAGGCAGGGCGATTCACACCTGGGCTACGTATACGATGACGGACCGGCGCCGACCGGTTTGCGCTACAGTTTGAATTCCGCTGCCCTGAGGTTCATTCCAAAAGAAGATCTGGAAAAAGACGGTTACGGGATGTATTCGCGGCTCTTTTCGTGCGAGAGGAACAAAAAGTTCTGTTCAGGCCCGGCCTCGGGTAGAAACGGATAAGGGGCGGAACGGGGTGGATGAAAGGCCTGGCGGCTGGCACTCAACGGGCCGCCCTTGCCGGGTTTGCTGCTTTAGCATATTTGTGTGAATTCTTGCGCCGGCGTTGCTTGACGAAAACTTAACTGTTGAGCCTTTGGTCATGGGTTGATTTTCAAAAGTTGGCAAAATCAGGGTTTTTCTCAGCCCTGAACTGCTATAGTTCCCTGGCCGATCGCGCAGGGAGTCTCCTTTTGTGCCTCCATGGCAACTACTTCGCAACGGCAGACCGCAAGCCGTTTGCCGAAACTCTCAACAACTGCCGTTGCGGTCAGACGCTCACATCGAGCGGGGCGCAGATAATTGACCTTGTATTCGACCGTCACCACCTTTTCTCCCAGAACCGATCCCCCGGCAAATGTCAGCGCATTATCTATGAGGTAGCTGAGAACGCCCCCGTGGATAAAACCGTGTTGTTGTAAAAACTCCGGGCGTGTAGTAAGCGCCAGTACAACCCGCCCTGGTTCGAACGAAACAAGCTCTGTCCCCATGTGTTTACTAAATGGTTGAGTGGCGAGGACCGACCTGCCAAAACTCGTCATATCCGTCATTTTTGTCTTTCCCTTGTTTGCTTTATGCCTCCAACAAGTGCCCGGTCGACCGGCGAATACCGCTAAACTCAATTCAATGTTAGCATAACAGTAGAGGCTCCGCTACCGTCCAATGCGGTTTCGATCATTGAAGAGATTGAGTCCAAAAAAAATTCCAAGCTTGATCCTTGAAGTAAGCCATCGATTCTTAAGCTGATATCGCTGATTTTGAGGATAAGCGATACCCATTTCCTACCACCATAAATCCCCCTTTCAATCCTGTTTCATCCCATGATATCTTGCAATCACCAGGTAGCACTGTCATAAATCCTGGTTCCAAGGCGCCCAATGCTACAAGCCAGGCGCCTTTTTCTTTATTGGGATAGTGCGATTGTCCGGGTTTACGAGTTGTGATAGTTAGGGTATATCTTCGGGTGATTCAAAGTGAGATATCGAACAAATCGGCTTCCTCTGTGAGCCATTGAGAGGCGAACAAAAATGATTCACAGCGTGTCTAAGATGCCGGCGTTATTCTTCGGCCATGGGAATCCCATGAACGCTTTGTCACAAAATTCTTATTCGGACGGCTGGCGAAAAATTGGGAAAAGTATTCCGAAGCCCAGGGCCGTTCTCGCTATCTCCGCCCACTGGTATGTGCAGGGAACGGCCGTAACGGCAATGGAAAAGCCTCGCACTATCCACGACTTTGGCGGTTTTCCGAGAGCACTGTTCGAGGTTCGGTACCCGGCGTCTGGAGACCCTCAGCTTGCGACTCGAATAAGGGACCTTCTCGAGCCTCTCAGCGTTGAGCTTGACTATGGCTGGGGACTGGATCACGGCACATGGTCCGTATTGACCCATACCTTTCATGAGGCCGACGTGCCGGTTATACAGTTGAGCATCGACAAAATGAAACCGCCTGCTTTTCACTATGAGATCGGGAAACGGCTTGCGCCGCTTAGGGATGAGCAGATTCTCGTGATCGGAAGCGGCAACCTCGTGCATAATCTGCATGCTTACGCGTGGGGCCAACGCACTGTTGAACCTTTCGACTGGGCCGTGCAATTCGAAGAGCAGGTTCGGAAGCTGTTGCTCTCCGGCGACCACGGTCCCCTCATTAATTATGAGACCATGGGACGCGAGGCGGCGCTTTCGATTCCCACACCGGACCATTATTTGCCTCTGCTCTACGTGATAGCCCTCTGCAGAGAGGGGGAACCTTTGAGTTTTCCAGTAGAAGGAATCGATGGAGGCTCGATATCCATGCTCACGATCCAGATTGGATGAGGTTCCATTCGAACAATTATGTGCAGGCCGGTGGGTCGGCACAGCCCCGGTTGGGATTTGCCGCAATTGCTCGTTGAAAATAAACTTCGATGGAAAA
>Ga0326728_10019514_pt1 | contig 13138 bp, 12 predicted proteins | sample MB3enrmetagenome_FD_207602 | JGI IMG/M metagenome (GOLD analysis project Ga0326728, IMG submission 207602) | Lab enriched peat soil microbial communities from McLean, Ithaca, NY, United States - MB31MN | ecosystem: Environmental > Terrestrial > Soil > Wetlands > Peat | place: USA: New York...
GAAGCCCCGGTGAACGGCGGCCGTAACTATAACGGTCCTAAGGTAGCGAAATTCCTTGTCGGGTAAGTTCCGACCTGCACGAATGGCGTAACGATCTGACGACTGTCTTAACGAGTGACTCAGCGAATTTGTAATACCGGTGAAGATGCCGGTTACCCGCCACTAGACGGAAAGACCCCGTGCACCTTTACTACACTTTAGCAATGTACTTCGGTGCGTTATGCGCAGGATAGGTGGGAGGCTATGAACTGTGGGTTTTGGCCTGCAGGGAGCCAATAGTGAGATACCACTCTTATCGTTCTGAGGTACTAACCTACGCTCGTAGACCGGGCGGGGGACATTGCTTGACGGGTAGTTTGACTGGGGCGGTCGCCTCCCAAAATGTAACGGAGGCGCTCGAAGGTTTGCTCAGGCTGTTTGGAAATCAGCCATCGAGTGTAAAGGCATAAGCAAGCTTAACTGCGAGACAGACAAGTCGAGCAGATGGGAAACCAGGACTTAGTGATCCGGTGGTTCTGAATGGAAGGGCCATCGCTCAACGGATAAAAGGTACGCCGGGGATAACAGGCTGATCTTGCCCAAGAGTTCATATCGACGGCAAGGTTTGGCACCTCGATGTCGGCTCATCGCATCCTGGAGCTGAAGAAGGTTCCAAGGGTTGGGCTGTTCGCCCATTAAAGCGGTACGTGAGCTGGGTTTAGAACGTCGCGAGACAGTTCGGTCCCTATCTGTGGTGGGCGCAGGATATTTGAGAGGATCTATCCTTAGTACGAGAGGACCGGGATGGACGAACCTCTAGTGCACCAGTTGTCGTGCCAACGGCATAGCTGGATAGCTACGTTCGGTCGGGATAAACGCTGAAAGCATATAAGCGTGAAACCCACCTCGAGATAAGATATCCCCACCCGCGAGGGTGCTAAAGACCCCTGGAAGACCACCAGGTGATAGGCTGGGTGTGGAAGCGCAGTAATGCGTGAAGCTTACCAGTACTAATCGGTCGTGAGGCTTGACCATAAAATTTGCCCTGCTTGAAATCCGACGGAAAGCGTCGTCGATCTGATTGAAGGAGCTATCAGCCGTCAGCTTTCGGCAGAAAGCGCTGAGAGCTGACGGCTGATAGCTGAGAGCTATTAAAGGTTTCCGGTGACACTAGCGGAGGGGTCACACCCGTTCCCATCCCGAACACGGAAGTTAAGCCCTCCAGCGCCGATGGTACTGCATTGGCAACGATGTGGGAGAGTAGGTCGTCGCCGGATTAAATTAAAAAAAGGCCTCAAGGAAACTTGAGGCCTTTTTTAATTCCTGCCACGAAATTGAGCCATTTCGGAGCGCAATCGCTGCCCGTTTTTTCTAAAAAGCCGATTGCGACTCCCAATAGCGATTCCGATTACCTGTATCCTGTAGGCAGCATCCTGTATCATAAAAGAACCGGCTCTATCTCTGGAGGGGCTATGAGCATCCCATCCTTCCTGAAGCGCATTTCAGACACAGTCTGGGAAATCCCAACCGCATACAAGCAGGGCATGCGCGTGCCAGCACGTATCTTCGCAACCGAGAGCCTCATCCGGGAAATGGATTCCGGTGTATTTGAGCAGGTGACAAATGTGGCGATGCTTCCAGGCATCATCCACCATGCGTTCTGCATGCCGGATGGCCACTGGGGATACGGTTTCCCGATCGGTGGGGTTGCTGTGACGGATCCAGACCACGGCGTGATTTGTCCAGGCGGGATCGGCTTCGACGTCAATTGCGGAATGCGCCTGGTCGTGACGAACTTCACTTATGATGAAGTGAAACCGCGACTGCGGGAACTTGTGGACCGGCTGTTCGCACGCGTTCCGGCGGGAGTGGGGTGCTCCGGTTTCGTCAATATCTCTCAGGATGAATTTCGCAGGATGGTGGAAAAGGGGGCGCGTTGGTGCGTGAAGAACCATTTGGGGATCCAGGAGGATCTGGAGAATACAGAGGAAGAGGGCTGCATCCCCGGTGCCGATGCTTCCAAAGTCAGCCAGAAAGCTATCGAACGCGGATATAGGCAAATCGGTACCCTTGGTTCAGGCAACCACTATCTGGAAGTCCAGGTCGCAAAGCCCGAAAACATTTTTGACCGCGACCTCGCGGCAGCCTTTGGAATTACCATTCCAAACCAAGTCGTTCTGATGTTTCACTGCGGCAGCCGCGGATTCGGTCATCAGATCGCGACGGACTACCTTCAGATCTTTCTAAAGGTCATGGCTTCCAAATACCAGATTGAGATTCTCGACAGGGAACTGGCCTGCGCTCCATTTCGCTCCCCGGAAGGGCAAGATTACTTTGCTGCCATGAAATGCGCCATTAACATGTCTTTCGCAAACAGGCAGGTGATTCTGCACCGAATTCGAGAGGTCTTCTCCGATCTCTTTCACAAAGACCCATCGGACATGGGCTTGCGCCAGGTTTACGATGTGGCCCATAACACAGCCAAAATTGAAAAGCATTGGATCGCCGGCGAATTGAAAAATGTGCTTGTCCATCGAAAAGGAGCGACCAGGGCTTTCGGTCCCGGGATGGAAGGGGTCCCGCAGGCCTACCTCGAGGCGGGCCAGCCGGTAATTATCGGCGGAAGCATGGAAAGCGGCTCCTATCTGCTTGCCGGGGTGGAAACGGGAAGCTCAACCTTCTACTCCACGGCCCATGGCAGCGGACGCACCATGAGCCGAGCCCATGCGAAAAAGAAGTTTTGCGGGAGAGAACTTCAGCAACAAATGGAGGCCCGTGGCAATTACGTCCGGACCGCTTCCTATTCCGGTTTGGCGGAGGAAGCGGGTCCTGCTTACAAGAACATCGATGACGTCGTGGACGTCGCCGAACAGGCGGGCCTCAGCAAGAGAGTGGTGCGTCTCGTGCCGATCGGGAACGTGAAAGGGTAATGCCGTTTACGCCATATGCCGTATCGATACCTGGAAGACATTGCCATTGCCGATGTCGCATTCGAAGCCTGGGGCAATACCGTCGAAGAGATGTTCGTGGCTGCCTCGAATGCGACCTTAAACATTATGGTCAGCAACCTTGCGACAATCAGGCCACGTGATTATCGGCACTTCCGGATCGAAGACTCCCCAATAGACATGCTCCTTTTTCAGTCGCTGCAGGAGTTGGTCTACTACAAAGATGCAGAACGGCTCTTGCTACTGGTTCGGAGTGTCCGGATCGAGCAACACGCAAGCGACTGGATTGCCCATATTGAGGCCGCCGGTGAAAAGATCGATCCGCGGCAACACGATCTTATTGTGGATGTTAAAGCGATCACTCTTCATCGGTTCAGCGTGCATCGGACCGTTCAAGGCTGGACGGCCGAGGTTACTGTCGACGTGTAACAAAATGATTGAAGATTGAAAATCGATCTCCAGTCCTTAACTTTCAATTGATGGGAGTTCCTCCTGCGACGGAGCAGATCAACCATGCTATCGCGTGTTTCCTCCTGTTCGTCCATCGCTTCGGCTGCCTATTTCCAGGGCAAACGACTATCTTGCAATAACAACGCCGCTCCGTTAAATTGTGCCCAGGCATTTATTTAATGCAGGATACAGGATTCAAGATGCAGGATGTTCCTGTTCTCCATCCTTTATTTCGCGTCTAGCATCCTGCATCGGCAGCTGAAAATTTGCGCTTATCCAGAGGTAACCATTATGTCTGATGCCATAACAGAGGAAGAAACCGAAAAACCCGCACAGGAAATCGAAGGGGCTCCGCTGGTCCTTGCCTCGGAATTGCTTCCAAGCCATCTTCCAATACTGCCGATCCGCCCGCGGCCGTTATTTCCAGGGCTTCCAATTCCTTTGGAGGTGGGTCCGGAGCAGGTTCAGAGCATTCAGCGTGCCCTCGAGTTTGCCTCGAAGACGGTTGGGATCATCCTTGTTCGCGATCCGAACGCTAGCGACAGTCCGGAGAACCTGTATCGTGTTGGTGTTGCGGCCAAGATTCTGAGAGTGTTCCAGGGCGAAGGCGAAAGCACCAACATTCTGATCAACTGCGTTGAACGCTTTTCTGTCGAGGAGATATCCAGGGCCGAATTTGGAATGATCGCAAGCGTCAATTACCAGCCTCCCGCTGCGCTTCCAGTGACTGAAGAGCTCAAGGCGTACGCCATGGCGGTCATCACGACTCTTAAAGATCTCGTGAAGCTCAATCCGCTGCAGTCCGAAGCCATCAAAATGTTTCTTAGTCGGTCAACCTTTGACGACCCAGGGCGGCTTGCAGATTTTTCGGCGAATTTGACTACAGCCAGTGGCGCCGAGCTGCAGGAAGTTCTGGAGACCTTCGACGTGCGCAAGCGCATTGATCGGGTCCTTGTGCTGTTGAAGAAAGAAGTCGAAATATCCAAACTTCAGGTGGAGATCAACAAGCAAATTCAGGAAAAAATGTCAGGCCAGCAGCGGGAATTCTTTTTGAAAGAGCAGCTGAAGGCGATCAAGAAAGAACTCGGCCTGGAAAAGGAAGGGAAAACCACCGAAATCGAAAAATTCCAGGAGAGGCTCAAGGAACTGACGCTCAACGCGGAAGCCAAGAAAGCGGTTGAAGACGAAATCGACAAGTTCCAGCTTCTTGAACCGCATTCGCCGGAGTATACCGTTTCGCGCAATTATCTCGACTGGCTCACCGTGCTGCCATGGGGGAAATTCAGCCAGGATTCCTATGATGTAGACAAAGCCAGGCAGATTCTGGACAGAGACCATTACGGTTTGGCCGATGTGAAAGATAGGATCTTGGAGTTCATCGCCGTCGGCAAAATGAAAGGAGACATCTCCGGTTCCATTCTTTGCCTTGTTGGACCTCCCGGGGTGGGAAAGACATCGGTGGGGAAGAGCATCGCGGACGCTCTAGGCCGACACTTCTACAGGTTTTCGCTTGGCGGAATGAGGGATGAGGCCGAAATCAAAGGTCACCGGCGCACTTATATCGGCGCGCTGCCGGGCAAATTTCTGCAGGCCATGAAAACGGTCGCCACATCCAATCCTCTGATCATGCTGGACGAAATCGACAAGATCGGCGCCTCGTTCCAAGGAGATCCCGCCTCTGCGCTGCTCGAGGTTTTGGACCCGGAGCAGAACAACAACTTCAGGGACCACTACCTGGATGTTCCATTTGATCTCTCGCACGTGCTCTTCGTTGCTACCGGCAACCAACTCGATACGATACCCAGACCCCTGTTGGACCGCATGGAGGTGATCCGGCTTTCCGGGTATATCTCCGAAGAGAAGCGGGAAATTGCGCGCCGTTATCTGATTCCAAAGACGATCAAAAGTCACGGATTGAAGGACGGACAATTTTCCATCCGCCAGGATGCTCTGACCAAGATCATCGAAGACTATGCGCGGGAATCGGGAGTGCGCACTCTGGAAAACCTGATCAAGAAAATTGCCCGAAAGGCCGTGATGGATATCGTCAGCGGCGCCCGCGCTAAGACCGTGATCAGCAAAAAAGATGTGGAATCGTATCTTGGAAAGCCTGTGTTTACGGCCGATGAGATGTTTGAAAATATCCCGGGTGTTGTGACAGGACTTGCGTGGACAAGCATGGGGGGCGCGACTCTCCAGATTGAAGCGACTGCGGTGCACAGCAAGAACAAGGGTTTTAAGCAGACCGGGCAGCTCGGTTCCGTAATGATTGAAAGCGCGGAGATAGCGTATTCTTATGTAATGGCTCACCTGGAGCACTATGGGGCGAAACCGGATTTCTTTGATGAGCGTTTTGTCCACATCCACGTTCCGGCAGGCGCTACGCCCAAGGATGGACCTTCGGCCGGCGTAACAATGGCGACTGCGCTCCTGTCCATGATATTAAAGAAGCCGGCGAGAAAGCACCTCGCGATGACCGGGGAGCTGACGCTGACGGGTCAGGTCCTGCCGATTGGTGGCGTCAAAGAAAAGATCATCGCGGCCCGCAGGGTTGGTTGCAAGCATCTTATCTTTCCGGAAGCAAACCGGAAGGATTTCGACGAATTGCCGGAGTATCTGAAAAAGGGTCTGACGGTTCACTTCGCCGGGCGCTACGAGGATGTCTACAAGCATGCGTTCGGAGCTAAATGACTGAGGAGCGTTCAGCCTTCAGCGATTCGATTGATTAGTGCCATTCGATGACGACTATCGTGATAGGCGGACATTCCCGGAAAGTGGGAAAGACGTCTGTAACCGCGGGATTGATCAGGGCATTTTCCCAGTATCCCTGGACTGCCCTGAAGATCTCTTCGCATTGGCATGACGTTCCCCCTAACGAGGATATCTGCGTCATCCTTGAGGAACATGTTTCTGGAGAACAATCGGATTCGGCCCGGTTTCTCGCTGCGGGCGCGGCGCGCTCGTTCTGGATTCGCCTTCGGGACGATCAGACAGAAACGGCCATGCCCAAGCTGCTGCCGATTCTGCAATCCAGCCCTTTCGTAATCATCGAAAGCAATTGTGTTTTGCGGCATATCCAAACGGACCTGTACATTATGGTCCTGCGCTATGACGTTGACGATTTTAAGGAGAGCGCCCGCGAGACTCTCAGCCGCGCGAATGCGGTTGTTGCAATTCATCGCGACATCGCGTCGCCGGCGTGGGCTGATTTTGCGCGCGAAAAACTTGCCGGAATTCCGCTCTTCGTCTCGTCTGACCCTCTCATCATCCCATCCGGGCTTTTGGATCTGGTATCTTCGAGGCTTTGAGTCTTCGAGTTTTGGAGCGGACCTCAAAGAATCGAAGACTCAAAGTCTCGAAGGAGATGCGTCTTCACGAAATCGACGATTTCCTGAAGCGAACTGCCTGGAGGAAAAATCTCCGCAATCCCAATCTCCTTTAGCCTGGCAGTGTCGCGCTCCGGGATAATGCCTCCGGCAAAGACCAGGACATCGTCCATTTTCTTTTCATGCAGCAGGTCAATGATCCTGGGGAATAGGTGCATGTGCGCCCCCGACAATATCGACAGGCCGATGGCGTCGACATCCTCCTGCAAGGCCGCATGGACGATTTGCTCGGGCGTCTGCCGCAAGCCGGTGTAGATGACTTCCATGCCTGCATCTCGAAGAGCGCGGGCAATGACCTTGGCTCCGCGGTCGTGGCCGTCCAGCCCAGGTTTTGCTACCAAGACTCGGATTTTTTTCTCGCTCACGGATTTCCCTCAAAAACTCAAAAAAAGGCCGGTTCTTGGTATTCGCCAAACACGGTGCGCAGAGTATCGCACATTTCACCGAGAGTGGCATAAGAGCGAACACAATCGAGAATGAACGGTATCAGGTTGTCCGGACTTTGGGCTGCTTTCTTCAGGGCGGAGAGATTTTCTCGAACCCGCGCGCAGTCCCGGAGGGCGCGCAGCCTTTCCAATTTTGCACATTGACGCGCGGCAACCTGTCCATCGATTGCCAGAACCTCCACTGGAGATTCTTCTTGAGCTACAAACTCATTCATCCCAACGATCAGCTTTTCCTTGCGCTCCAGAGCCCTTGAATACCGGTAGGAGGCCTCCTGAATTTCCCGCTGCGGGAAACCGCGCTCAATCGACTCGATCATTCCTCCCATTTCATCAATGCGGCGGAAATAATCGAGGCAGGCGCTTTCCATTTCATTTGTGAGGCTTTCGATCAAATAGGATCCGCCGAGCGGATCCACCGTGGCGGTGACTCCGCTTTCGTGCGCGATGATCTGCTGTGTGCGAAGTGCCAGCCTCACCGAATCCTGAGTGGGCAACCCCAGAGTCTCGTCCAGCGAGTTGGTGTGCAGCGATTGCGTGCCCCCCAGGACCGCAGCAAGCGCCTGAAGCGCTACTCGAATCACATTGTTGTAGGGTTGCTGAGCGGTCAGCGACACGCCGGCCGTCTGGGAGTGGATCCGGCAAAGGAGAGAGTGGGGATTCCTGGCATGAAACCGGTCCCGCATGACCCGCGCCCATATCCTGCGCGCGGCTCTCAGTTTGGCGATCTCTTCGAAGAAATCGTTGTGGATGTCGAAGAAAAAGCTGAGACGAGGCGCGAACTCGTCAACCTGGAGCCCAGCGCGAACGCAGTAGTCCACATATTCGATGCCGTCGCGCAAGGTGAAGGCAAGCTCTTGGATCGCGGTCGATCCTGCTTCCCGGATGTGGTAGCCGCTGATGGAAACCGTGTTCCACCTCGGCACGTGCCGAGTGGCGAAAGAGATGATGTCGGTCACGATCCGCATCGCCGGCCGGGGAGGGTAAATGTAGGTCTTCTGGGCGATGTATTCCTTCAGGATGTCGTTCTGGATTGTCCCGGAGAGATTTTCCCAATGGACGCCCTGCTTCTCGGCAGCCGCCAGATACATGCTCCAGATGATGGAAGCCGGAGCATTGGTCGTCATCGAAGTGGTCACCTGATCCAGCCGGATGCCATCGAAGAGAGCCTCCATGTCGGCGAGCGAATCGATGGCGACGCCGCATTGCCCGACCTCTCCTTGCGACAGCGGATTGTCCGAGTCATAGCCCAAGAGGGTCGGGTAATCAAAGGCGACCGACAATCCAGTCTGGCCTTCTCTCAAAAGATATTTGAAGCGTTCGTTGGTGTCTTCGGCGGTGCCAAATCCGGCAAATTGGCGCATAGTCCAGAGCCTGCCCCGGTACATGTTCGGATAAACCCCGCGGGTGAAGGGGAAATCTCCCGGCAGCCCCAGGTCCCGGTCAGGATCAAAGCCGGTCAGATCCTGCGGTGTATACAATTCTTTAACCGGGTGCCCGGAAATCGTTGTGATCGGTCTTTCGCTGTTCAGTTTCATAGAGTACGAATTCGCTATCCGTTCCCTTCTTCTTTTGTAATTCTCCCAACCAGGCGAGTGCATTTCAAGTGATGGAATTCTTGAAACGCCGGGCGCGCTCTCAGTGCCACGGCATCAATCGTGAAATGGGAGGGATCCCATTATTTTCCACTTGTGAGCCACGGAAAGGCGGAATGGGAAATTTTTTCGTTAGGCGGCCTGAAATGCAGATAGAAACCCGAAGCGAAACTAGAAGGATAAGATTTTTGGTTTCTGAATTCTAATCTTTCTCCTCAAGCTCCTGGGCTTTACGGAAACAGTCGAACGCTTTGTCGGTCTGGTTCATTCTCTTATACAGGTATCCCATTTCCTTGAGAATTGCGATCCGGCTCGGAGTTTTTTTGAAGCACTTGGAGTTCCTATCGATGACTTTCAAACCCATGGGCGCCTGCCCGTGACGGAGGAATTGATCGCTGATCAGCAACAGTTCCCGCAGCAGGAGCGGTTCCTGATCTTCGGGCCACTTCATTTCGAAAATCTTGTGCGCTTCCGTTGCGGCCTTTTCGTATTCCTTTTGTCTGATCAGCAGCATGATGATCTCGTGCTGCGTCGCGGCCTTGCTTTTGGTCCTTCCTAAGGCAACAGGCGAACCTCCCTGTTGGGCGCGCAGCGGCATGGCCGGAATCAGGACGGCAATGAAAAGTGATAGGATGATGCCTGCCGTGATCCTTCCCGAAAGGTGTGGCAGTGAAGCCGGTTTCATCGATCCTCCGATCGAAATGGGTTATCGGACACATCGGCTTTAATTTCGATAAAGGGATTGTCGGCGTAAGGGCTGTCAGCCTGTTCACCGGTTTCCAACCCGGTCGTTATAGGCTGAGCCTTGATCTGAGACTCCCGTTGCTCGATATATTGGGACATGTACCTGTCGAGATCTCTTCTCTGCATCTGCTCATGCTGAATATAGCCGACTGCAAATGCTGCAACGATCGCTAGGGTTGCCAAGGCCAGCCGCCAGCGATTCACGGCCCAGAACGAAGCGGGACGCGCTGTGTCCGACGCCGTTATGCGGGCTTGAACCAGATTCCAGGATTCCGGGCGAGGCTGCAGTTCGCGGTTGTGAGCCTCAACAAAATCGGCCGTTTCCTGGAGACGGCGCAAATCCTCGGAGCAGGAGGTGCAGTTCCGAAGATGGGAACGAACCCGGTCTGAATCGGCGGCACTCAACTCCGCATCCAGAAATGCTGTCAACTCTTCAGCGCATTGTCTGCATTCCATGTTAGACCTTCAGATATTCTTTGACGCGTTTTCGAACTTCCAGTCGAGCGCGATGAATGTCGGTCTTGATGCTTGGAAGACTGCGGCCGACAATGTCCGCGATCCGCTGATAACTAAGATGCTGAAAAGCCGAGAGTATCAAAACCTCCCTATACTTTTCTGGAAGGCCGGCAACAACATCTGCAACAACATGTTCGAGCTCTGCCGCTTGAAAAGCCTCATCCGGATTTTTTCTGGCATCCACCAACTGGGTCACCACCTGGCCATTTTCATCGAGAGCGTCGATCGATACCGTGGAGGGGGAACGTGTCCGGTATCTCTGATAAACGAAATTCCTCGCGATTCTAAAGAGCCAGGGCTCAAATTTACTGTCGTCTTGTAACGTTCCAAGCTTTTGGTAAACCGCCACAAAAGTTTCCTGTAGAAGATCTTCAGCTTCCTCCGGCGAGTTCACCATCCGGTAGATGAAGTTCAAGACCTTGCGTGCAAAAAACTCGTAGATTTCCCGGTAGGATTCCAGGTCACCCTTCTTCGCCTTCCTGATCCATTTGATCAGCAAGACGGGATCAGCATTCGCTCCACCGGGGTTCAAGTTTTTCTTCGTCAAACTGAACTCACATGAATTGATTCATGGGAACACGGAAAGTTTCGTGCGGGAGTAAATTTTTTGATCCTTCTCCCGGTCGTCCCCATTAACCCTGACGTCAAATTTCCCGAAACCTGTAATCATTCCGCAAATCTATAATAATATAGCATCGCCGAGAGGAGTATGTTTTCCGGTATTAAGCGTAGCCGAGTCTTTGTGCCTCCCCCGGGGATTGGGCAGCGGAAGGTGATTTTGAGTCGACAGTCATTGAGGACATTGCGCAGCATATTTTGGAACGCGTCCGGAGCGCGCCCGTATTGAATGTCGAAAGCAGGTAGAAAGTATTTTATAACCGGAGGTTACCATGAGTTCCTTTGCTCGATTCGGGTTCGGCGCTATGGCCCTTGTTCTGGTGTGCGGTGCGGCGACGCCGACCTCTCACGCGCAATCGAGGCCCTATGTGCTGCAGATGAATACATCCGGAGCCTATCTTGGGATCCAGATGGACGATGTTACAGCAGCGAACATGTCCCAATACAAACTAAGCAGCGAAAAGGGGGTGATTGTTCGCTCCGTCCAGAGCGGGAGTCCCGCAGAGGATGCGAAGCTCCAGCAGGATGACGTGATTTTAGAATTTGGAGGATACCCGGTCTGGTCGTCATCCCAGTTCTCCCGGCTTGTGGAAGAAACTCCACCGGGGCGCAAAGTGGACCTGGTTGTCAGCCGTGACGGAAAGCGAATCAACTTAACGGCAAAGGTCGGCACTCGCGGGGGAGGTGACAGAAGCTTTGATCGGAACGTTTTTCCGAGGGATTTTATGGATCGGATGTTCCCGTTTAATTCGCCGGGCGAAAGAGAAGGCATTCTTAGCGAACCGGCCGGAAAGCCTCGCCTTGGAATTACGCTTCAGCACGTGACAGAGCAGCTTGGAGCAGCGTGGGGAGTGCCCGGGAAAAGAGGCGCTCTCGTGGCCTCCGTCCAGGAAGGATCCGTGGCCGCAGGAAAACTGAATCCGGGCGATGTCGTCATCCGGGCTGATAATCGAGAAATCAAAGAACCCGAGGACTTAATTCAGGTCGTCAATGAAAAATCAGAAGGGTCCCTGTCGCTGAAGGTGATTCGAGACAAAAAAGAAATCACGGTGACCGTAACCCTGCCGCCTCTCCCAGCCGGAGAGGGACGGGGACTGAAGCTCTAACAGGCTTTCCGTTTCTCGTTTGTCTGTTGTCTACGCGTTTACGGGTTAGCGCATAAACGCGTTAACCCGTAAACCGCTTTATTCTCCATCCGCCTCTTCGTTGAACCTTCAGCAATCACGTCCTTTAAGACCGGGAACCATTTTTTCGGGTTTCCTAGGTTACGTTTCCCGTCCGGCACACCCGAGGGTGACGGCAGCGAAATTCGTCCTAACGCCTGAACCCGTAAACCGGTAGAGGGGAAAAGATTTTCTCTTGACTTTCACCATTTCATCACCGAATATCAATAAGTGAAGGAAAGGTGAAATTATGAAACTAACCAGACGACAAAAAGAAATACTCGATTTTGTTTCAGATTTTATCGATCACAACGGGTACTCGCCCAGCATGGAGGAGATCGCGGAGCATTTTCATTTTGCCTCTCTTAATGCAGTGTTCAAACATCTGGAAGCTCTCGAAAGCCGTGGTCATCTCCACCGAGATTCGAACCGTGCGCGTTCTATCCAGCTTTCTCAAGCGAATCCGCCAGCCGTAAAAAGCCTGCCGCTGCTCGGCTACATTGCAGCCGGGCAACCGATCGAAGCCGTTTCAACCCCGGAAACCCTTCAGATACCCGAATACTTTCTGCCGAGGCGGGGCAGTTACTATGTGCTCAGGGTTAAGGGGGAGTCGATGATCGAGGAACACATTCAGGATGGAGATTATGTCGTTGTTGAATCCCGGGAGGCTGCCACTCCCGGCGATACCGTGGTTGCCCTGATTGATGATGAGAACGTCACGCTCAAGAAGTTTTTCCCTGAAGGCAGCCATGTTCGACTGCAGCCTGCCAATGAATCGCTTGCTCCCATCGTTGTCGATGGGTCTCGAGTAAAGATTCAAGGTGTTGTTGTAAGTGTTATGCGTAAATACGAATAGGGGGTGTCCATGGCAAAAATCTATTACGTCATGATAAAAGGAAGAACTTTGGAGAGCAGGAATCTTAAGGAATTGCTCGCACGCGCGGTCTCGGAGAAACGCAGATCCGACCGGAGGTTTCGCCTGACGCGAGCCTGTGTTCCGGGGTCAGTTGAGCACCCTTCCAATGCTGGCGTCTGCGCCTAACGCCGCATCATTTTTGCACAAATAATTGCTAACCGCGGATTTCACGGATGCCCGCGAATTTATCCGCACCGATCCGCAGCCCATGAACCCTTTTGGGAACAGTTGCTGAGACCGGGATTGCACATTGTTTAGGCAAAGAGGTGGAAAGTCTTTCCAATTCAATACGTTAGTCCTGTTAAAAACTCGAAATTCCCACGGTTTTCCACAAATTCTGTGAAAAAGTGACAATCCACGAATGATGCTTTGGACGCCAA
>Ga0326728_10019515_pt1 | contig 13137 bp, 9 predicted proteins | sample MB3enrmetagenome_FD_207602 | JGI IMG/M metagenome (GOLD analysis project Ga0326728, IMG submission 207602) | Lab enriched peat soil microbial communities from McLean, Ithaca, NY, United States - MB31MN | ecosystem: Environmental > Terrestrial > Soil > Wetlands > Peat | place: USA: New York...
ATTGAGCGGCTTCGACGGTGAGCCTGAGGCCAATTGCCTTGGTGACCGCAACCAACGTGGACAAACGAGGGTTGCCGTGGGCCGACAATGCCCGGTAAAGACTCTCTCGCTCGATGCGCGGCCTTAGCGACTTTGGCTACGCCGTGGGCTTGGGCGAGGTGGCGCAAGGCAATCTAGCAGAACGCGGGGTTCGTCCTCATCTTCCAATGCCGCTTTGAGGTACTCGGCGGCAAAATCCGGGCAACGGGCCGTTAGAATTACTTTGACAAGGCTCTATCTTTGGTTTAATATTTGAGCCGTGTACTCCCCGGTCGAACGCGACCCTCGACCCGGACGGCACGAAAGGGGGCTCGATGCCGTTGCGCGTCCAGACAGTAAATGGTGAATTCTCACATTCCGAACGGAGCATCGCTTTCTTCTTTCAGAATTCAGACTTCACCGTTCACCATTTCTCGGCGGTATGTATTAGAAAATTAACTCAGGACGTAATTAATTATTTTTGGCGAGTTTTAGCGACCTCGGTGACGAGCCGGTGTTACAAACAAAAGAGTTAATTGAAACAAAGCCGGTCTTGGGGCCTTTTTTTTCGTGCCAAATCGTGCTAAATCGTGCCAAGGTGCCAAAAGGTGCCAAAATCTGCCGAAAAAGACGGGTTTTGTCAGAGGTTTTTTTGAAAAGTCTGTCAAGTCAACCGTGTTTGTCAAGTTGGATTTGGCGGAATCGGGCTGGGGGGTCGAAATGAAGGAAGGTCCCACTATATTCATGAAAACAAAGGACCGCAAAAATGGATTCGGAGAGCCTCCCACTATCTTGATGAAAACAAAGTTGCTCATGGCGCCATGCCCCACTATATTTATGAAAATAAAGACAGTTAGTGGTGCGGAGGTTCCACCCCGAGCTTCACGGGCTGGCCTGAGAGAACTTCTCAGTCGCTTTCGGAACTGAACCCTTCAGGATGAGAGGAAAAGGATATGGGTACTGTTGCTGCTCTCCAAATCGCGTTTCGACCGGAACCAGGCTCCGCCCATCCTCTGGGCGCAACTCCCGACGCCCAGGGAGTGAATTTCTCGCTTTTCTCAGAGGATGCGACCGCGGTCGAGCTCTTGCTGTTCCAGCGCGCCGTTGACCCCAAACCGTTCCTGACGATTCAACTGGATCCGCAGGTCAATAAGACATTCCATTTCTGGCATGTTTACATCCGCGGGCTGCCGCCGGGCACGCATTACGCCTATCGGGTGGACGGCCCTTCCGACCTCGGCGCCGGGCATCGCTTCAATCCCAAGAAGGTCCTGATTGACCCGTACGCCAAAGGCAACACCGACGATCTCTGGAAGCGCGCCGACGCTTGCGGACCCGACGATAATCTTGCGACCTCGATGCGCTCGGTGGCGATCGACCCCCAAGGTTATGACTGGGAAGGTGACCAGCCGCTCAACCGGCCCATGGAGGACACGATCATTTACGAAGCGCATGCCAGCGGCTTCACCAAGTCACCTTCATCCGGCGTGCAGCATCCCGGCACCTTCTCGGGAATCATCGAGAAGATCCCCTACCTCAAGGAGCTGGGAGTCACCGCGGTCGAGCTCTTGCCGGTTTTTGACTTCGACGAAAAAGATGTGAGGATTTTTGATGGCAAGCTCCTGACGAACTACTGGGGTTACAGCACCTTCGGCTTCTTCGCGCCCCAATCCGCCTACTGCGTTTCCCCGGAAACTGGCGCGCATCTCCGGGAGTTTCGAGACATGGTGAAGGCTCTGCATAAGGCTGGCATTGAGGTAATCCTGGACGTCGTCTTCAATCACACCGATGAAGGGAACGACCAGGGACCTTGCTATTCCTTCAAAGGAATTGACAACCGCACCTACTATTTCCTGGTGCCTTGGGACAAACAGTTCTATATGGATTACTCCGGTTGCGGCAACACGTTCAACTGTAACCATCCCATCGCCGGGAAATTGATCGTCGAATGTCTGCGCTACTGGGTTCAAGAGATGCACGTGGACGGGTTTCGGTTCGACGAGGGATCCATTCTGGCGCGGGGCGAGGATGGCCTCCCCAGCCCTCATCCGCCGGTAGTCTGGCAGATTGAGCTGGATGGGGCCTTGGCGAACACGAAAGTGATCGCCGAAGCTTGGGATGCGGCGGGGCTCTACCAGGTCGGCCAGTTCCCCGGCGATCGCTGGGCGGAATGGAATGGCCGCTATCGGGATGACATCCGCCGTTTTGTCAAAGGCGACCCGGGGTTGATTGGCGCCGTGGCCTCCCGGCTGGCCGGCAGTTCCGACATCTATCAAGAGAGCGGGCGGCTACCCGTCAACAGCATCAACTTTATCACCTGTCACGACGGCTTCACCTTGAACGATCTGGTCTCCTATAACGACAAGCACAACGAGGCAAACGGGGAAGAGAATCGCGATGGCATCAATGACAACCTGAGCTGGAACTGTGGCGTGGAGGGCGATTCCGCTGATCCCGGGGTCGAAGCCTTGCGCAACCGCCAGATCAAGAACTTCACAACCATCCTCCTACTGTCACGCGGCGTGCCCATGTTCGTGGCCGGAGATGAGGTGCGACGCACCCAGGGGGGCAATAACAACCCCTACTGCCAGGATAATGAGGTCAGTTGGTTTGATTGGAATCTGGTCGACAAGAACAGCGACATGCAAAGGTTCTGGAGCCGAATGATCGAGTTCCGAAAGAGCCACCCCGCCCTTCGCCGCCGTTATTTCTATGACGGCGCGGTGAATGAGAGAGGCTTGACGGACGTCGCCTGGCACGGCGTCCAATTGAATAGCCCGGGTTGGTCCGACCCGAACGCCCGGGCCCTGGGGATGACGGTGGCTGGGTTCGATGGTGACGCAGACATTCACGTCATGCTGAACATGTATTGGGAAACCCTCGATTTTGAGGTCCCGCCGCTGACGGGCCGACAGTGGTTCACAGCGGTGAACACCGCTACGCCCTCGCCTCATGACATTGTCGGTCCCGGCGCTGAGTCAGAGTTCGCCGGGAATTCCTGCTCGGTTGCGGGGCGTAGCATCGTTGTGCTGGTGTCAAGATGAGAGGAATTGATCCATTGAGTCATTGGTTCATTGAGTCATTGAAGAAGAGAATGGCAGTTTTCAATGAATCAATGAATCAATGGCGCAATGGATCAATTCCCTGGCCCACATTTTGCCCTTGAATATCCCCTTGCGGTGTGCTAGGGTGAGTGTGGACAATTTGGATTAGGAGGTGGGTCGCCATGAGCACCCTTACCGAGGCCATCCGGGGTCAGTTGATGGCCGGCAATACCGAGTACCAACGCCTCCGCGATGAACATACCCGCTACGCTTTCCAGCTAGATCTGTTAGCATCCAAACCGCACCTGAGTGAACAAGAGCAAATAGAAGAAGTGCGGCTGAAGAAGCTGAAACTGCGGGCGAAAGACCAGATGGAAATGCTGGTGGCGCGGGCCAAGGTCGTCCATTAAGAGCACGCGCCGAAGGATTACCGCCGTTCGCGTTGTGGCGCAGGTAGCCGCAGAGGGGCGCTTCTATCCAGCGAAGTCTGAGCCGCCGCCACGAGAGAACGGCTTCTGTTTCTTGCGGACTAATGGCCGGTAGAACACGGAACGGCGGGTGTGAAAGGCGGTCGCCGCGTCGCTGCTCGCAGGCGGTGCCAGGCAGCACAATGGCCAGCAAGTGAAGGAAGGGATTGGCGATGTTTAGTCGTCAATCGAAAATCAGCAATCGGCAATGATTAAGGAAGGCTATTGGTATGGGCTGCCCCTTGTGCTGGCAGCGGGAGGTCTGTTTGGTTTCGGGCTTTTCTGGCCGGGCGCCTTCTTCTGGGTTGCGGGCTGCGTCTTCCTGATTCTTGCCCTGCTGGTTCTGAACTTCTTTCGCGACCCGGAGCGTGAGATCCCCACCGATCCCGATGCCATCATCTCGCCGGCGGACGGTCGCGTGGTTGACATCCGCGACGAGGAGTTCGATGGCCGCCCGGTGCGCCGGGTGAGCATTTTCATGTCGCCCCTCGACGTCCACGTCAACCGTGCGCCCATTGCCGGGAGCATCAGCGCAGTTGTTTATCACCGAGGGGCCTTCCGCATTGCTTCCGGACCGCGCGCCTCGGTTGAGAACGAGCAGAACGTCTTCACGGTGGCGGGCGAGCAGGGAGTGGTGGTGGCGAAGCAGATTGCCGGCGCTGTGGCGCGGCGCATCGTATTCTGGAAGAAGCCCGGCGACCCGGTGGCTCGCGGCGAGCGCGTGGGATTGATCAAGTTCGGCTCGCGGGTAGACGTGCTGATGGAACCTGCCGTCGCGATCCGGGTGAGGGTCGGGGAGCACGTGCTGGCGGGCAGCAGCGTCCTGGCGGCCAATAGGCCTAGGTCCAGAAACCCCGGCAGGCAATGAATTGTCGATTTGCGGCGTTCGAAACTGGAAATTGGAAACTCGAAATTAGAAATTCGAAACTCGCAGGCACGCACCTCCGGCGCGGTGGGCGAATTTCGAGTTTCCAGTTTCCAGTTTCGAATGCCAATCGGCAATCAGCGATTGAGAGGCGTACTGGTGGGACCAACTGAATCGGGGTCGAAGCCCGTGAAGAAAGGTCGATTGAAGCGCGGGGTGTACCTGCTGCCAAGCTTTTTCACGGTTGGCACCCTCGTGTGCGGGTACTTCGCCATCATCGCCACGCTTCACGGCGTGACCCAGATGCTTGCCCCGGGTGCGGAGCAGGACTGGAGCCGGTTCTCTTTCGACCTCGCCGCCAAGGCGCTAGGCTGGGCGATAGTGCTCGACGGGCTCGACGGCCGCATCGCCCGCCTGACCAACTCCACTTCCGATTTCGGTCGGGAGTTCGATTCGCTGGCCGACGTCATCACTTTCGGCCTCGCTCCTGCGTTTCTCGCTTTCGCCTGGGGAGTGCGGCCTGTGGAGGGAGCGGTCGGGCCGATGGCAGCGAACCATTTGCACACGGTCGGCTGGGTTGTCACTTTTGCCTTCCTCATTTGCGGGGCGGCGCGGCTGGGTCGCTTCAATATCATGAGCATCGGGGCCACGGAAGACAAGCGCTACTTCGTCGGGCTGCCCATACCGGCAGCGGCGGGCGTAATCGCGGCTATCGTCCACTGTCGCAAGTATCCTGTACACGACTGGAACTACTCCGTCGTGTGGCTGGTGGTCGTAGCGGTGCTGGCCTTTCTCATGGTCAGCAAAGTTCGCTACTACAGCTTCAAGGCGATCGACTTTCGCCGCCGCCGGCCCTACGCGACGGTGGCGCTCATCGGCCTCGCGAGTTACCTGATCTGGGCTTATTCTGAATACGCGCTGCTCGTTATTGCGGTTCTTTACGCCGTCTCCGGCCCCACGGCGCGCCTGATCTCGAGGATCCGGCCGCACCCGCCTGCCCCGAAAGAGGTCCATGCGGCATGAAGTCTGGCACGGGCGAATTCCGCGGCGCCGTCATGGGAGCTTCCTCCCTGCTCGGCAAGGAACTGCTGACCGTCCTTGAAGACCGCCAATTCCCGTTTTCGCAGTTGCTTAAGATCGAGGCGAACGATGCCGGTGAAGCCGAGCCGGAGCCGCCGATCCTCGACTTGAGCGAGCAGGCTTACCCTTCGATCAGCGACGAGGAGGCATCGCGGGCCGATCTGGATTTTGTTTTCCTTGCCGCCCGGCCCCGGCAGTGGCCGGCTGTCCTTGGCCACGCCGACGGAAGCGGTCCATCACGCACGGTGGTCATCGACTTGGCGGGCGCCGCCGGCGCGGAGCCGGTGGCTCCTGCTCGCGACTGGCTGCTCAGCATCCCCTCTCTCCAGGGCGACAGGCTGGGTGACTGGGTCACAGGACAACCGCCGTTGTTCCGGTCGGCCCACCCCGCGGTGATCGTGATCAGCAGCCTGCTGGTGCGCCTCGCCGCGCACTTTCCCCTGGAAAGCGCCGTGGCCCAGGTCTACAGCCCTGCCTCGGAGATCGGGCCAAGCGCCATCGAAGAGCTTCAAAAGCAGACGGTGGATCTGCTCCGCTTCCAGAAGATTCCCACCGCGACGTTTGGTGCCCAATTGGCGTTCAACCTGCTGCCCCGGCTGGGGCGCGCCCGCCGCGGCGGAAGCGCTCCTTATCGGGACGCCCTCACTGACCTCGAAGCGCGTATTCGGAGCGAGCTGCGGCAGTATCTCGAGGGCCGCGTTCCGTTGCCCGCCGTGCGCCTGGTGCAGGCTCCGGTGTTTTATTCGCTGGCCTTCTCGCTCTACGTCGAGATGGCCGAGCCGGCTAAACCCGAAGCGGTCGGAGCTGCCCTGGCAGGGGACCGTATCCACGTGCGGCGGTTCTCCGGACAGGCGCCGTCACCGGTGGAGGCCACCGAAACCAGCGACATCCTGGTGGATGCCGTGACCTCCGAAAGCGCGAATCCCGCTGGCCTCTGGATCTGGGCGGCAGCGGACAACCTGCGCCTGGCGGCCGTCAACGCGGTGGAGATCGCCGAGAGTCTGCGGGGGCGAATCCGCCCCTGAAGGAGCAAGAGACAATTGAGCCACAGAGGCACCGAGACACTGAGAAGAGAAATCAGAAATCAGAAATTAGAAATTAGAACTTCAAGAGCAGAAAGCAGAACAAAGAACCGTCTTGTTTCTGATTTCTGCTTTCTGATTTCTGCTTTTCTCCGTGTCTCTGTGTCTCTGTGGCTAGTTCTTTCGTCGGCGGCGTGCGGCTATCACATGGCGGGGCAGGCCACGCGCATTCCGCCTGACGTCAAGACCATTGCCGTCCCGATCTTCACCAACCAGAGCAGCCACTTCCGGATCGAGCAGAAACTGTCCGCCGCGGTCACGCGCGAGTTCCTGGAGCGCACGAAATTCCGGATCGTGCCTGACCCGGCCAACGCCGACTCAGTGCTGAAGGGCACGGTCAAGGATGTCCGCTCGGGCGTCGTCACCTTTGACCTCAACACGGGCCGCGCCACCACCCTGCAAATCCAGGTGATCGCCAGCGTGGAACTGGTGGACCTCCACACCAAGAAGGTGCTGTTTTCGAATACCAATTACGTTTTCCGAGAAGAGTACCAGGTCAGCTCCAGCACCTCCGAACTGTTCGAAGAGAACGAGCCTGCCCTCACCCGCCTCTCGCAAGACCTCGCGCGCACGCTCGTTACCGACATCCTGGAAAACTTCTAAACCGGTGATGGGTTATTGTGCCGCTTTCAGTGAATCGGTGAGGGACGGAACGGACATCAAAACACCGAGGTCGGGAAGAACGGGGGAGAATTGACGATTGTCGATTGACGATTGCTCACAGTTCTCAGTTTTCAGTCTTCAGTTCTCAGTAATGACCGGCGCTTGTTCGGGTTCTTTACTGAAAACTGAGAACTGAAAACTGAGAGCTGAAAGCAATCGTCAATCCCCCGGACGCGCCCTGACTTCGGAAGGAGCTTTCGTGCATCCTCTGGATCCCATCCTTAAGCCTCAATCCATCGCTGTCGTTGGAGCTTCGCGCCGGCCGGGTTCCATCGGCCGGGAGATTCTGCACAACCTGATCGAGTACAACTTTCACGGCAAGGTTTTTCCGGTCAACCCCAAAGCGGACTTCATCCATTCCATCAAGGCGTTTCCGACGGTCGCTTCGATTCCGGACCCTGTGGATCTCGCCATCATCGTCGTCCCGCGGGAGGATGTCCTCGCCTCCGTGGATGATTGCCATCAGAAGGGCGTCAAAGGGCTGGTGGTGATCACCGCCGGCTTCAGCGAGACGGGCGAAGAAGGCCGGAAGATCGAGAAGCAGCTCGTTGACAAGGTGAACCAGTACGGGATGCGCCTGATCGGTCCCAACTGCATGGGCATGATCAACACCGACCCGGAGATCCGCATGGACGCCACCTTCGCGCCCACCCTGCCGCTGGAAGGCCGCATTGGCTTCATGTCGCAGAGCGGTGCGCTGGGCGTGGTCATTCTGAGCATGGCGCGCGAGCTGGATGTCGGGTTTTCCTACTTCGTCAGCATGGGCAACAAGGCCGACACCTCCGGCAACGACCTGCTGCTCTACTGGGAAGACGATCCGCTGACGGACATGATCCTCATGTACCTGGAGTCGTTGCGGAACCCGAGGCGGTTCCTGCAGATTGCCCGCCGCATCACCAAGCGCAAACCCATGGTGCTGGTGAAGGCAGGGCGCACCCAGGCCGGGGCGCGGGCGGCCTCGTCGCATACCGGCGGGCTGGTGGCAGGGCAGGGGCTCGACGTGGTGATGGACGCCTTGCTCGACCAGTGCGGCGTCATCCGCGTCAACACCGTTAAGGAGCTTTTCGATCTGGCCCTCGCCTTCTCCAAGAACCCGGCGCCGCGCGGCAATCGGGTGGGCATCCTCACGAACGCCGGCGGCCCGGCCATCATGGCGACGGACGCGGCGGTCAGCTTCGGTCTCGAGGTCGGCAAGCTCTCCCAACGTACCATGGACGGGTTGCGCAAGCTGCTTCCACCCGAAGCGGCGGTGGCAAACCCGGTGGACATGACGCCGAAGCCGGAACCGCCGGTGTACGCGAGCTGTGCGCGCCTGATGCTGGAAGACGACGGCATCGACTCACTGCTGCTGATTTTCGTGCCGCCCATGATGGTGAGCTCGACCGACGTGGTGACAGGAATCGAAGAACTGCGCCAACAGTTTTCGAAGCCCGTCCTCGGCGTCATCATGGCTACCGAGAGCTTCTTCGAAGAGCTCAATCGAAAGCGCCCGGGCCACATGGCCATCTATCATTTCCCCGAGCCGGCCGTGCAGGCCCTCGGAGCGTTGGAGCGCTATCGGCACTGGCGAGAGCGTCCGGTGGGCGAGGTCCGGGAGTTCCCGGTGGAGCGTGAAGCCGCTCGCGCGTTGCTGGAGACGGCTCGCGCCAAGGGTCGGAGCCACCTCTCGACGCCTGAGGCGCTTCGCCTGCTCGCCCACTACGGAATCCCTGTCCCCCGTTCGGCGGTGGCCGGATGCGTCGAGGAGCTCGAGGTTCTGGCAAAGGAGTTTCGGTTCCCCGTCGTCCTGAAAGCAGTGGCTCCGGACCTTGTGCACAAGACGGAAGTCGGCGGCGTAGCGGTCGACATCCGGACCCCGCAGGAGCTGATGGCGGCTGCGCGGCGGATGGGCGAGGCTCTGGCAAGTCACGGCGCTGCTGCTGCGCAGCCACAAGTAGGCTTTCTGATTCAGGAATACGTCCGTGGCGGCCGCGAAGTGATCGTCGGCATGACGCACGACCCCAGCTTCGGCCCCCTGCTGATGTTCGGCCTGGGCGGAATCTACGTCGAGACGATGAAGGATGTCACCTTCCGCATCCCGCCCCTCACCGACCTGGATGCGCGGGAGATGATCCGGCAGATCCGCGGCTATCGACTTCTGGAGGGCGTACGAGGCGAGCCGCCCATCGACTTTGAAGGCTTGGCCGTGATCCTCGAACGCTTCTCTCAGATGGTGGAAGAGCTGCCGGGGACGGCAGAGGTGGAGGTCAATCCCTTGATCGTGTTCCCCGAGGCGAAGGACTTCCGCGCCGTGGACGCGCGCGTGCGCTTGCAAGCGCCCTAGTGTCCCGTAACAGTTGATCTTTGACCAACCCCTTCACCTCAGCATCGCCAAGCGGGCTGCTCGTCTAATCAAGCTTGCCCGCGATGGCGCGGCCCAGGGCGACCAGCGCCGGCGGCACTTCCGGCACATCTTCGTAAGCCACCAGGCGGACGAAATAGCGGTTCTTGCGGAGCGTGAGGCTTCCCTTGTAAAGCCGCGCCGCGTCGCCCAACCGGACGGGTTGGCTTCCCGCCGTTGCCTGCGATTCGAAGACCTTCTTAGCGCCGTCGGCGGTAGCCATTGCATACACTTCGGCCACCGCCTCGATCTTGTCCCCGTAGCGGTAGTCGGTGGTCAGGGTCTGCTCGACGCCGGCCTGAACGTATTTGTCGGCGTCGCCGTCGTTGTACTCCCAGAGCCGATCGGCCGGAAAAGTTCGGGTCTCGCCGGACTTGCCCCAGCCGGGCGCCTCATTGGACTCGGGGAAATAGGTTGCGGGCTTGGAGCCGGATTTCGAGGCACAGGCGAGGGAAAGACCCAGGGCAAAGAGTGCCGCCCCCAACAGAATTGCGGAGGAGCTTCCAACACAGCGCAGCCGTTGGCCGCAACCAAAAGGTGGGCCGAATTGCCGATTGCTGATTGCCGATTGCCGATTGAAGAGCGGGATGGTCGGTGAATCGGCAATCGTCAATCGAAAATCGGCAATTCCCATCATGATTCCTTCGTCGCTCGCTGAAGCAGGATCTGGTGCGTCCGCGAGCGGCTCTCGCCAATGCTCGTGACGTAGACGGCAGGACGGTCCTTGACCGGACACGCGAACTCGCAGGCGCCGCATCCTACGCAGCGGTTGGGATCGACGTGGGGCTGGCGAACCTGCTTGACCTTGCCTTCAGCGTCAACCACCTCCGCCGTGACCAGATAAACCGCTTTGGGAGAGGTGGGGCACCACTCTTCGCAAACGATGCACTCGGTGGCCATAGACCAGGGCAGGCAGCGGCCCTGATCGTAGAATGCGGTTCCGAGCCTAATAGGCTTACCGGGCTTTGCGTCAGTTGGGCTGGCCGCCGGAAGCCACGCCTTTTCCGCCTGCGTGATCTCCCAGATGGCGCCGGTCGGGCACACCTGGCCGCACAGCGTGCAACTCGGCTCGCAGTAGCCGACGCGGGACACGAGCACCGGGCTCCAAAGACCTTCGAGCCCGGCCTCCGTCAGAGCGGGATGCAGCGCGTTGTTAGGGCAGACCTTCATGCACTCACCGCAGCGGATGCAACGGGCCAGAAAGTCAGCTTCGTCAAGCGACCCGGGCGGACGGATGAGGCGAGGGCTGCGCTCAACGCTGAAGATGGTTGTGCTCCGAAACATCGGGAGCAAGGCCGCCCCCGCCGCCACCGAGGCGAGAAGTTTGCGCCGCTGCAACTGAGGACCGGCCAGCGTGGTCTCGTAGGGCCGAACGGCGTTCGGCCTCGCGTTGGCGTTCGACCCCGCGTTGGCGTTCGGCTCGGGCGAGCACCGCTCGCCCCTACCAGGCTCCGGGAAGAACTTGAATTGGACGCCGCTCTTCGGGCAGTCGCTCACGCAGTTGAAACAGAAATGACACTCCGCCTTCCGCCACGGTACGCCCGGGATGGGGTCATCGCCACCCTGGCAATGCAACAGGCAGCGGTTGCAATCGTCACAATCGCTCGAGCGTTTCTCCATCCCCAGAATCGACCACCGCGACACCAAACCCAGCAGAGCCCCCAGCGGGCAGAGGGCGCGGCACCAGAAGCGGGTCACCCGCAGATTCAGGGCGAGCAGCGTGATGAGAATCACTCCCAGAAAGAAGCCCTGCCGGAAATGCGGTTGCCTGTAGCTCAGCAACGTCGCATTCAGCAGCCACTGCAAGAAATGGGCAAGAAATCCCAGCACACCGCTGTTTGGTCGATAGAGAGAATCCAGCACGGCGTTGAAGGCCAGATTCAATCCAGGCAGGACGGACACCGTCAACGACCGAATCAGCAAGGAAATGGGGTCCATCAGGGCCGGCATCAGCACGCCGAAGAGGCTCGAGACCAGAAGCACGGCGAGGAGGTAATACTTGGTGGCTTGCCAGTTCTTGTAGCGGTTTGATTCGATCAGCCGCTGGCCGCGCTTCTTTTCAGATTTGAGATGGCTGAAAAAGTGATGCAGCGTGCCAAGCGGGCAAATCCAGCCGCAGAAGAATCGACCCAGGAAAAACGTGGGAATCAAGATGACGAGGCTCCAGAGAAGCCCACGGTAAAGAGCGCGGGAAGCGAGAGCGTTCGAGATGGCCACCAATGGGTCGGATTGAAGGAAGATGGCAGGGTAAGGGATCGGCAGCCGGAGCCGGATGTCGCCACTCACGCCTTTGAGCGAGCCGCGGAACTCGGTCCCGAAAAGGTCGAACAGGAACAGAGCGAAGAAGAGAATCTGTGAGGCACGCCGCAGCTTGGGAAGTGTCGATTGGCTCATAGTCATTGACGATTGACGATTGTCGATTGACGATTCAACCTCATGGGCGCGTGGTCGCCGCCTTTCATCGTCCCTCCGGTGGTCCCCGTTGAGTCTCGGATTTCAAGTTTCGTCTTTCTGGCAATCGTCAATCTGCAATCGTCAATCGTCAATTCTCAAGGTCCGCGAACGCACTTGGTCGAAGTTCATGTTTCCCAGGCCGCGATCGCTGGCGATTTTCAGATACTTCAGCGTGCGATAGTCCAGGTTCCAGTACGTCTTGGCAGCATAGGCGTCCAGCGCCACCGGGTCGGTGCCGGCGATCAGCGTCTTCTTCAGCTCGACGTCGGAGAGGCTTCCTCCGGTTGGGCCGTTGCGCACCAGAATGCGGTAGGCATCGATGATCGTAAGCGTGGGCCGCGCGAACTCGGCCAGGTCGACCATGCTGGTGTGGATATCCTGGTGCAGCCAGTTACGCGGCCCGCCCACAATGCCCAGCCAGTTCTTCATGCCCAGGGTGACGCCGCTCAGGCTGTGATGCTTGGCCACGGGAATGTTGATCACCTTATCGGCGGTGAGAAGGGGCTCCAGCACAGGCCACGAGCCCAGGCTTCTTTGCAGGTTGACCCTCTTGAAGTGCCTATCCTCGGGCAGGATCACTTCCCCGCCCTCGGCGCTCGCAGCCTCGGCGATGCCACTGCGCCGGAAGCAGCGCCGGGGGTCGTTGCAACTCACGTCGGTCGCGATCACCTTCCGCGCACCCGCCTCCCGGCACAGCCGGACCATCTCCGCCACCACCTGGGGATTGGTGTTGGCCGCCTGCTCCGGGGTGCGGTCCCAGGCGATGTTGGGCTTGATCAGGACCACGTCACCCAGGGCGATAAACCGCCCTATGCCGCCCAATGCCTCGAGTGATTTGCGCACCAGCAGCCGCGGATCCTCGCCTTGCGCTACCACCATTTCGGGAAGGTTCGGATCGGGCGTCACGCCAGGGCGACGTTCGAAGTTGGCGACGGGGCGTTCTTCGGGGCGGTGGCTGCGGGCGTTAAGCCAGACACCCAGCCCGGCGCTCGCTGCTCCCAACCCTCCCAAACCCAATAACTTGATCAAGGCGTCGCGGCGACTTGATGGATCGGTTTCAGTGCCCATGAGCGGCCTCGGGTGC
>Ga0326728_10019516_pt1 | contig 13137 bp, 7 predicted proteins | sample MB3enrmetagenome_FD_207602 | JGI IMG/M metagenome (GOLD analysis project Ga0326728, IMG submission 207602) | Lab enriched peat soil microbial communities from McLean, Ithaca, NY, United States - MB31MN | ecosystem: Environmental > Terrestrial > Soil > Wetlands > Peat | place: USA: New York...
TTGCTCGCGGCCAGCCCCGACGAGATAATCTCCTGCACCAGGCTCGCGTTCTGGCTCAACAGCGATTGCTCCTCGGCAGCGACATTGAATGCCGAAATGCTCTGCGGCAGCTGAGTTCCGGTGTTGCGCGTGCTGGTGTGCGCGACTTGAATCATGCGTACGTCCACGAGGACCTGGCTGCGACCTTCAATCAGGCTCCTCATGGTGGCGTTGAATGCATCCAGCGTCGATGCCGAAGCGCGCAAAGTCAGAGTGTGCTGCGACGACGAAAGCTGAGCCTGTTTCGCTTGAAACACCTCCTTCGCCAGTGTTGAAACTTCAGTCATTTCATCCGCGCTCAGCCCGGACAGGTAAACGGTTTCCGACTCCTGGGGCATTAACTTCTCCCGGTTAGCGCGCGTATCGTCGGCTACCAGGACTTGATGCGCATCCAACGGCACATAGAAGGTGTGCGTCGCCATTTCCAGAATGCGCATTGCCTCGGCAAAGCTCACGTCATCCAGGTCCAGCCGAATCTGGGTAGGCTTCACGCTGTCATCGAGCATGGCCTTGACCCCGTATGCCTTGAACACCTGGTCGATCACCTCGCGCTGGTCGTTGTGCAGGTGAAAGCTTTGCTTGGCTGGTGCGGCCAGGATCGTGTTCTCGCCGGCGATCTCGCTCGCTGCCTGCCCATACAGCGCCTTGGGCTGAGCGCGGACTGTTTCATCGGCCAGCTCGTCGAGATGCTGGCTGGCCTCGAAGTTTGTGGGATCGAGTGCGAGAGCGCGCGTGAGGGCGGCCCGTGCACTGGCTTCATCGTTCAACAGCCGGTCCTTGGCCGCCTCCTGGATGAGCGCCGTGACTTCGTGGCTTTTAGCCACAAGCGCCGCCAAGTGGTAGTTGGCGTTTGAAGGGTCGAGTGCCGCGGCGCGATCAAATCCCTGCATCGCCTGGTCAAACTGACGGTTCAGGAACAGCTTGCTCGATTCAAGATAGAGTTTTTCCGCCCGCCTCTGATCGCCGTTGCGCGGCTTTTTCGTTTGGGATGGCGCCGGAATCTCACTCTCTGCCGACGGCGCCTGATCGGCCGCAGCCCCCGTGTTGCCGGCCGCGGGCGCGTTGCTGTTGGCTACTGGCTCGGCAGGAGCCCCCTGGCCGCTGGTTGTGTTCGGTACGGTTTGCGGTGCGGGGTTCGCCGTTTGCGCCTGAAGGACGCCCACTGCGACAACCAGTGCCAGCGCCGCGCCGAGCAGCTTGGCCGACGCGCACATCCGCATCCGTCGGACTTCACGCCGCTCCTGCGCCTCGATTGTTGCCGCTCGCATTCTCATCGTGTGCTCGGCGCCATCGTCAGCAAATCCTTGAGTGAGGATACGCAAGCCTCCGGCTGGTAGCGCAGTAGCTCGTCAAAGCTATATTTTCCCGTGGCCACGGCAATCACGGAAAGAAAATTGGCCCGTGCTGCCTCGATGTCCCGCGGAGTGTCGCCCACGACACAAATCTTCACGCCGTCTTGACCTCGAGGTCCCGCAAGCTCCCTCGCCATTCGCGCCGCGTGTCCAATCAGCTCCGGCCGAACCGGGAAGTGGTCGCTGAAGCCGCCGAACCGGAACCACTCGCGAAGGCCGGCTTTTTCAATCTTGATCCAGCCGATGGCTTCGAGATTCCCGGACGCCACGCCGAGCAGCGCTCCTTTCTGCGCCAGATGTCGAAGAACTTCTTCGATCCCAGGCATCCGTTCCGGGTCGAGTTCCTGGCGCCTTTCGGCGACGGAATTCCGCATCGCCTCAAGAATGGCGTCGTAGTGGCTCTCCAGAACTTCGTCGGGAATCCCCGCCTGGCGGCATGCCTCACGCAGAATGGCGGTGTCGGTGCTGCCATGGATCAGGACACCAGCCAGGGTAATCTCGAAGCCCGTTACCCGATGCACGCTTGCCGCCACCGAGTCGTAGTGCACCCGATCGCGACTACGCATCAGCGTTCCGTCGATGTCGAACAGATACGCGTCCTGCGCGTCCCACACGAAATCGGGCTCGATCTCGACTCGGGCTTCGCTCTTCTGTTGTGTTTTCTGCATGATGCGGGCCGAACGCTCTCAGCGGCTTCGCGCTTCAGGTCTCAAAACGGCAACATGTGCAGAACCGCTCTCAGCCCTGTCGATATCCCTGGCGAAACGCTCCGAATACAGGACGTTCGCTCCGCGGCGGACGCTTGAGTTCGGCACGGACTTCGGCCAGCTCCAGTCCCAGTTCCGCCATCGCGCGACTCAGCGTATTGCGATGCATTCCCAGTTCTTCAGCCGCCTTGCACTGGTTTCCCCGGTGCGCCACCAGCACTTCCCGCAAATACTGCCGCTTGAACTCGCGCACCGCCTCTTCGTAGCGGATTCCGCTCGAGTGCATTTGCGTCACCAGGCTTTCCAGTTCTCGTTTCACTCGTCCCTCTTGCCAAATACGAACAATCAGTCTAACCCGTCCCGCACCCTTCGTGCAGCACAATTTCTCAGTTCGATTTTCCCCCGGAGTGCATCCACCCCGGCGATTCGTGCTCCAGCTGCAGCAGGCCTTTGCGAAGACGATCGCCCAGCTCTCCCGGGGTCACATTCTCGCTCACGTGCAGCGTTCCGAAGAACAGCTTTGGCAGTCTGGCCTGGCTCATCCATTCCTGGCTGGGGAAAAATGCCACGGTCACCATGATGCCGATCGTCACCAGTACCAATCCCTGAATGAATCCCACGATCGCCCCCGCGAGGCCGTCGAGGCATCCGAGTCCCAACTTGTCAGCCAGTTTTCCAAGCGCGGCCCCGATCAGGTTAGCGAGCCCCATGACCAGCAACGCTATGAGCAGGAACGCCACGGTGTCAGCCACCGCGTCGGCCCGAAAGATCGGCTTGAACAGGGCCCCGACTCGGAGGTAGTTCCACTCCGCCAGCGTGAGGCCCAGGATCAACCCCGCCAGCGAGCAGGCTGTGCGGAAGAACCCCTGCGCAAGTCCGCCTAAGGTCGCTCCCGCGAGCACTGCCAGAATGACCCAATCAACCCACGTCATATTCCGCTCCGCCCGCTTCCGGGCTCGTGCACAAACCCTACTTGTCCATCTCCCGTCCGGTCAAGCGCCGGAAGGCCTCAAGATACTTGGCTCGTGTCCGTTCCACAACTTGTTCCGGCAAATCCGGCGCCGGCGCCTGCTTGTTCCAGCCGATTTCTTCCAGGTAGTCGCGTACAAACTGCTTGTCAAACGAAGGCTGTGCGCCCCCGGGCTTCCATGTCTTGCCGTCCCAGAAACGCGATGAATCCGGTGTCAGGACCTCATCGGCAAGGATAACCCCTTCGCCGGTTTTGCCAAACTCAAATTTCGTGTCGGCCAGGATCAGCCCGCACGATTCCGCATGGGCCGCCGCCCTGCGGTAGATCGCGAGCGTCAGCCTTCTTAGTTCGGCCGCCTCGTCCGCGCCGACCAGCTTCCCTACGGCCGCAAATGAAATATTTTCATCGTGCGCGCCGTCCTGGCTTTTCGTAGCCGGTGTAAAGATTGGCTCCGGCAACCGAGATCCGTCCTTTAGATCGGGCGGAAGCTCGATGCCGCACACCGTTCTCGATGCCTGGTACTCCTTCCATCCCGATCCAGCCAGGTAGCCCCGTGCCACGCACTCCACGGGAAACATTTCGGCCCGCTTCACCAGCATCGAGCGCCCGTCCAGTTGGTCGTTATACGGTCGGAGCGCCTGCGGGTACTCCTCCACATTCGCGGTGATCACGTGATTCGGAACCAGGTTTTTAAGCAGATCGAACCAGAAGAGTGAGATCTGTGTGAGGATCTTGCCCTTGTCGGGAATCCCGGAGCCCAGCACGTGATCGAACGCCGAAATGCGGTCGGTCGCGACCAGCAGTAGCGCGCCGTCGACTGCGTACAGGTCGCGCACCTTGCCGCGGCCCAGCAGAGGAGTGTTACCAAGGTTCGTTATCAGCAGTGCTGCCATTGGGATTCTTCCTCGGGGGGCTGAATTTTCGATTCTCCAGCGCGCGACATGCTTTGTCAATCACTTGCGCGCGCACAGGGAAACGAGGGCAACGCTGCTTTCGATTTGCGGGATGGTTCCGCGATTTTGGGGATAATTCAAGCCTGAGTTGACGACGATTTTGGCCCGTTTTGAGTTGACACAAACCCCTGTGACGGCCGTCACGGACCCTTCGCGGGGCATAGGAGACACTTCGACTGTCAACATGGTTCGGAGGGCATGTACGAAAGCCTTCTTTGAGCCGGGCGACACGAGGCAGCAGTGGAAAGGGGAAGCCGCGGCTAGCTTCGTTTAATGCAGGGATCACCAGTAGCCGCGTGCTACCGACCTCCAGTGCCGGCTACTGGTCCCCGTCTTTATCTTGTGTAAATAGCTCTACAAGCGCCTCCGAAGCGAAGTTTTCCTTCGGGGGCGAATTTTTGCCCCTAGTGGCCCTCCCAAACGTTGGCATGTGCCCGACCCTACTTGCGGACTGAGAACTAAAAAACAGAATGTGCGAATTGCCGTTCAATGCGGCCTTCCCGGCAGCACAAAATGCTCCTCGCAGCGCGGCTCGTAGTTGTCCCCGGCCATAATGATGGGGCTGGAGTAGTTGGCTGGCTTTCCATCGATCATTCGCTGCGGATACAAGGCCTTCGCTCCGCAACTGCAATAGGCCACCAACTCGGTGACGTTGCCTGCGTAGGTGCGCACCAGCCAGGAAAGTTCCAGCATCTCGCCGAACGGCATGCCCCGAAAATCGAGTTCGAGGCCTGAAACCATGACGTCGTGCCCGGAGTCGAGCAGGCGCTTGGTGAACATAAAGAGATCGTGCACGAATTGGCCTTCGTCGATTGCGATGCACTCTACGCGTTTGCCGATGCGCTGTTCCGTCGCCCGAATCACCGGCAGCACGGTCCACGGATCGCCGGAAGGGAACTCGACCGCCTCCATTTTTCCGCAGCCGTTGCGATTGCGGCTTTCGACTACTCCGGTGGCGGCCTTGGTGTCCGCGCTGGGCTTCAGCAGCATCACAGTTTGCTTGGCGTACTCGCGGCGCGTTTCAATCCTGCGCAGCAACTCCGCGGTCTTGTTGCTCCGCATGGGCCCGACAATCATTTCGAGCTTGCCTGGCACGTTCTACTCCGCAAGATCCGGGCGGGAATCCACAACCGCCGGCTTCACCACCGCCTACGCTGAGAGCTGATCGCTCAAAAACTGAGCGCTATTCCTCACGCCGTGGCCCGCTGCGCCTCGCGCTGATGCCCCAGCCGCACACTCACCACCTTCGACACGCCCGGCTCCTGCATGGTGACGCCGTAGATCATGTCAGCGGCCTGCATCATGCGTTTGGAGTGCGTGACGATGAGGAACTGCGTGTCGCGACTCAGCGATTCGAGCAGATCGGCGAACCGGCCCACATTCGTCTCGTCCAGCGCCGCGTCTACTTCATCCAGCACACAGAAGGGGCTTGGCCGGAACTGGAAGATGCCCACCAGCAGCGCCAGTGCCGTCAGCGCTTTCTCGCCGCCCGAGAGCAGCAGCACATTCTGCAGTTTCTTTCCCGGCGGCGAAACCACAATGTCCAGCCCGCTCTCGTCCAGGCTTCCCTCCTCATTCACGCGCAAAAATGCCTGTCCGCCCTGGAAGAGCCGGGCAAAAACGCGTCCAAAATTCTCGTTGATGCTGGTCAGCGCCTCGTCGAACTTGGTGCGCGAGATCTGATCGATCTCCTTTATGGTGTCCTGTGTGTTTTCGATGGACTCGATCAGGTCCTGCCGCTGGGTGGTCAAGAAGCTGTGACGCTGGGCCGTTTCTTTGTACTCATCGAGCGCCATCATGTTCACCGGGCCCATTTGCTCCAGCCGCTCGCGCAGCGCGCGGCAAGTCTCTTCCTCGGCTGCGAGTTCTTCGCCTGCAAGACGCCCAATTTCCGTATCGGCGCGCAGCACCTGCGCTTCCAGGTTCACCTCGGCAAGGCAGCTCGCCTCCAGGTGTTCCAGATCGGAGCGCAGCTTGGCCAACTGGCTCGAAAGTGCGGCGCGATCCTCGCGCAACTGGTCCAGCGCCGCGCGGTCGCTGCGGAGCTCAGTCTCAAGCTCCGCCAATTGTTGGCGCAGTGCCTGCGCCTGCTCGGCGATGGATTGTGCCGTGGACAGCGCTCTCGTCTGGGCCAACGCCAGCTCCGCCAGGCTCGTAGCGAGCTCAGTATTTTCATGGATGCGCTGTTCGCGTTCCGCAGTGGCTGCCGTGCGCTGCTGTTCAATCGCCTGCACCCGCCGCTCAAGGTCGCCGAACAGCCGGTCGATGCGTTGGAAAGCTGCCTCGGCGCCGCGACGCCGCTCTTCCAGGCCCGCAAGTTCAGCGGTCATCTGCGCCGCTTCCTGCTGCAATAACTCGCGCTTCTGCCGCAGAATCTCCAACTGCCCCTGTTGCGTGTTCTGGTTGCTCTCGGCCTGCGCATGCTCAGCCTCAAGCCGGGCGGCTTCAATGCGTTTTTCCGCAATCGATTGTCGTTTGGCCTCGCGCGCATCCTTATTGCGCGCCGCCTGCGACTGCCACTCCTGTAAACGCCGCTCGATGCGCTGCTCCTCGGCCTCCATTTGTTTGAGAGCCGCGCCCAGGTTGGCGGCCTCGCTTTCGGCCTGCCGCCGCTCCTCGCCGCGCGACTCGAGTTGCGCCGTCAGTTCTTCGATCGCCCGCGTCAGCGATTCAGCTTCTTTCTCGGCCTCGGTCAACTCCGAATCGAGATTCGCCAGCCTGCCTTCGGTCTCGCGCAGCTCGCGCTTGAGCGCCAGCGGACCTTCGCTCGCCGGTTTGCCGCCGGTCACCGTCGAGCGATGAAAACACTCGCCCTCGGGCGTGAGGAAATACGCGTGCGTGTAACGCAAGGCCAGGCGCTGCGCCTCGATGGCGTTGTCAGCCAGGTAGCCATGCCGCAGCTTGGGCAGCAGCGACTCGAGTGATCGCCCAAACCCGTTCAACACTTTGATCGCATCACGCAGCGGGATCAGGCCAGGCTCGTTCACTGGCTCTTCGCCGGTTTCAAAGAGCACGCCTTGCGCGTCCGAATGCACGAGGAACGTGGCGCGTCCGTCGCTGGTTTTCAGCACGCGTACGCCTTCTTCTGCGGCACCCCAGCTTTCGACGACAACGTAATTGAGCTCTTCCCGCAGGAATTCGTCCACCACGCCTTCGTGCTCGCCGCTCACTTCAACAAAGTCCGCAAGCGTGCCCACCGGCGCGACCGACGGTCCCAGTGCGCCCGGCTTGAGCAGCCGCCGCACGGTGTCGGTGGCGTAGCCATGGTTGCGGATGAGCGCGTTGAGCGAGTCGCGCCGCCCCGTCAGCGCCGCCTGTTCGCCTCGCAGTTGATTGGCCTGAGCGCGGCGCGCGCCTTCATTGGTCCGCTTGCTTTGCGCAGACTCGCGCAGTGCGGCGATCTCTTCTTCAAGCCGCTTCACCGCCGCGTCTGAGGTGCCAAAACGCTGCCGCGACTCGGCACTCTGTACACTCAGGTTCTCCTGCTCGATATGTGCCTGGCCCATCTCGCTTTCGAGTCGCTCCGCCTCGCGCTCCAGCGCGAACAGGCTCTCTTCGCCCTGCACAATGGAATTCCGCGCGTTGGCGGCCAGCGTCAGCAGGTGCATGGCGTTGCGACGCCCGGCTTCAAGGTCGCGCTCCGCGCTGTAGACCTCCTCCGCCGCGGCGCGTGCCTCGTGTTGGCGAGCCTCCACTTTCTGGCGGAACTGGTGCGCTTCGCCGGCTGCGGTCTCGAGGAAACTCTTCTGCTGTGCGCGCTCCTCTTCGATCCCCGACCTCTGCGTCCTGGTCTGCTCAAGTTCTGCGCCCGACGCCGCAATCCGCGCCTCCAGCTCACTCACACGCTCTGTGTTGCTGCGCTCCCGCGCCTTGCCCCGCTCCAGCTCAACGGCCGCTTCACTCGCCTCGGTCCGCGCCGCCTCTCCCTCGCGGTCCAGCGCGTATCCGCGTTCGGTCATCGTGTGCTGGCTCGCTTCGCGCTGCGCCACTGCCTCAACTGAAGCGTGAATGCGCTCCGTCAGCGAGGCGATCTCCTGCTCCAGCCGCGCCTGGTCCGCATCCATCGTGGCCATCCTGCTGGCCAGCACCACGCGCAAACGTCCGCGCAGCTCCTCGCGCACCGCGGCATACCGCTCAGCCTTAGCCGCCTGCCGCTTCAGGCTGTTCATCTGCCGTGTGACTTCTTCAAAAATATCGTCGACGCGAGCCAGGTTTTGCTTCGCGCTTTCCAGGCGCAACTCTGCCAACCGTTTCCGGGTCTTGAAGCGCGTTACTCCGGCCGCCTCTTCGATGATGGCTCTGCGCTCGTAAGGCTTTGAGCTCAGCAGTTGTCCAATGCGCTCCTGGCCGATGATGGCGTAGCTTTCCGGCCCCAGGCCAGTGCCCATAAAGATGTCCTGAATGTCGCGCAACCGGCACAGTTTGCCGTTGAGCAAGTATTCGCTCTCGCCCGTGCGGAACAGCCGGCGCGTGATAACCACTTCGCCTTTTTGCGGCGCGCTGCGGAATTTGCGGCGGCGAATCTTGAGCACTACTCCCTGCTGCGACCCCTGCGGTGGGACAGCGTTTTGGGCCGAATCTGTGGCATGAACAGGGTGCTCGCGCGAGGAGCTTTCCCCCGGCTTCTCGCCTGCCTCTTCTTCAATCGTCTGTCCCGGCTGCTCGCTGGCAATAATCTCTTCGGCCTCGGCGGCGCGCTGCCGCCGCACCTCGTCCTCATCCCAGTCCGCCGGTCCATCGTGGTCGATTTCAACCTCAGGCACCACCGGCACAGGGCCTTCATAGGCATCGGGATCGATCATGGTCAGCGTCACTTCCGCCATGCCCAGTGGCCTGCGCTCGCGCGTCCCGGCAAAGATCAGATCCTGCATGTGCGAACCGCGCAGACTTTTCGCGCTCTGCTCGCCCAGCACCCAGCTCACTCCATCCAAAATATTCGATTTTCCGCAACCGTTCGGTCCCACTACCACGGCGATCCCCGTGCCCGCGACCGTCACTTCCGTGCGGTCGCAAAAGCTCTTGAACCCGAGGATATGGATCTTCTTTAGTTTCAGCATCTTTTCTCCGACTCGAACCGGAATCGCCGAGCCCCGCTTGCAAAATTGTGTGCGCTCGCCTGAGGCTTCGCAAAACACTGCGCAAACGGCAACTGTGCCGCTTCACAATAAGACTCTACGGACGCAAAACGGCAGGGTCAACGCCGATCGAAGGTGCCAATGTGGATAAGAGGGCAGGAACTCGCGCCCGACCTGTGGACTGCGATTGACAGTTCCTTGTAGCCGATTGAAACTCAAGAAACTGGTTCCAATTCTTCACTGATCGGCCTGCCATGAATCGATCTCTCCGTATTGCCTTGATCGGCGCTATTTTGCCTCTGGGTCTGCCATTAACCGCGCAGCGGAAGCCGTCGCCCCTGGCTCCCTACATTGAGGTGAGTGCGCCTGTCCTGGTGTTGGAGCACGTCACTCTCATTGACGGCACCGGCTCTGCGCCGCAGCAGGACATGCGCATCGATATCGCGGGCAGCAAAATCATCGCCGTGCAACCCTCCAACTCATCCACCCTGTTGCCGCCCGATGCGAAAGTACTCGACCTAACAGGCAAGACCGTCATCCCGGGCATTGTCGGCATGCACGAGCACTTGTTTTATCCACTGCCGGAGCGACCCGACGTCGGCAATGCGCTCTACGGCGAAATGGCCGACAGCGCGCCGCGCCTATATCTTGCGGGCGGCGTTACCACAGCTCGCACAGCGGGAAGCGTTGAGCCCTACACCGATCTTGAGCTCAAGAAGCAGATTGACGCCGGTCTGATTCCGGGGCCCAACCTGGACGTTACCGGTCCTTACCTCGAAGGCAAGGGTACGTTCGCGCTTCAAATGCACCAACTCGCCGACGCCGATGATGCCGGCCGCACCGTCGACTACTGGGCTGCCGAAGGCGTCACCTCGTTCAAGGCCTACAACTACCTCACATCGGATGAGCTCAAAATGGCCATCCGCCATGCGCATTTCCGCGGCCTCAAAATCACCGGCCACCTTTGCTCAATCGGTTTCAAGGAAGCCGCCGACATGAGCATCGACAACCTGGAACACGGCATCCTCGTGGACACCGAGTTCTATCCCGGCAAAATGCCAGACGTTTGTCCCGATGTGCGATCTGCCGAGATATGGATGGCGAATAACCTGGATATCGATGGTCCGGATGTCAGGGCGATGATTCAGGATCTGGTCGACCATCACGTCGTTGTCACATCCACTCTTGCCATCTTCGAGTCGTTTGTTCCGAATCGTCCGCCGATGAGCGTCGAGTCTGCGCCGCTCAAGACGCTTACCATAGAAGCCGCAAAGGATTTTCTGGCCACGCGCGCCAGGATCGCGGACTCATCTCTCAACCCCGATCTGCCGCGCCCAGACTACGCCAAACTTTTGAAGATGGAGATGGAATTTGAGCGCGAGTTCGCCGCGGCCGGCGGACTGCTCCAGGCAGGTTGCGATCCCACCGGATACGGCGGCGTTGTGCCAGGTTTTGGCGATCAGCGCAACATCGAACTCCTGGTTGAAGCGGGCTTCCCGCCTGTCAAGGCCATCCAAATTGCCACTTTGAATGGCGCAAAGTACATGGGCAAGGACGCGACCATCGGCTCCGTCGCTCCCGGCAAGACAGCCGACCTGGTTGTGCTTGGCGCAAATCCTGCCGAGGATATCGCCAACATCGAAAAAGTCGAAACGGTTTTCAAGGGCGGAGTGGGCTACGATCCCGCGAAATTGATTCAATCGGCGACGGGTTTGGTCGGTCTGCGGTAGGAGCCGCAACTCAACGGCAGGGATCTACTGGAACCATCATCTCCGCGCATTTGTTCCGGCCATCCCGGTAGAGATAAACTGGATTCACCACAGCCTTCGGTTCAGCTTCGTCTGGCAGGCTTTTCTTCCGCAACGCTGATGCCATAGATTTCGACCACAGGCCCTGGACCCCAAGGAGACGCACAATGTCTGAACGCGAGACACAAACCCCCGGACCGCCAATCGTTGACGATCAAAACGCCATGCTAAGCGACTCAAAGGCTGGCGAATCCAAGTGCCCGTTCTCGGGCAACCAACTCACGCACACAACGGCGGGAGCAAAAGGCAACAAAGACTGGTGGCCCGATCAGCTCAACCTCGGGATTCTCCATCAGCAGTCCTCGCTCTCGAATCCGATGGGCGAGGAGTTCGATTACGCGCAGGAGTTCAAGAGCCTCAACCTTGACGCCGTGATTAAGGACCTCCGCGCCTTAATGACCGACTCACAGGAATGGTGGCCGGCGGACTTTGGCCACTACGGGCCGCTCATCATTCGCATGGCCTGGCACTCCGCGGGCACCTACCGCATCCACGATGGACGAGGCGGCGGCGGCAGAGGGGCGCAGCGCTTCGCGCCACTCAACAGTTGGCCCGATAATGTGAATCTCGACAAAGCGCGCCGCCTGCTCTGGCCCATCAAGCAGAAGTATGGCCGCAAAATCTCCTGGGCCGACCTGATGATCCTCGCCGGCAACGTGGCGCTCGAATCAATGGGCTTCAAGACCTTTGGCTTCGGCGGCGGCCGCGCCGACATCTGGGAACCGGAAGAAGACATTTATTGGGGACCTGAGACCAAGTGGTTGGGAGACGAGCGCTACAAGGGCGACCGCGAGCTCGAAAATCCTCTTGGCGCAGTTCAAATGGGCCTCATCTACGTGAACCCCGAAGGTCCAAACGGCAATCCCGACCCCATTGCGGCCGCGCGCGACATCCGCGAAACATTCGCTCGCATGGCGATGAATGACGAGGAGACAGTTGCCCTTATCGCCGGCGGTCACACCTTTGGAAAAACGCATGGCGCAGCCGATCCGATTAAGTATGTCGGTCGCGAGCCCGAGGGTGCAGGGATCGAAGAACAGGGACTCGGCTGGAAGAACAGCTTTGGCTCTGGGAATGGCGACGATACCATCGGCAGCGGCCTTGAAGTTACGTGGACCACGACACCAACCAAATGGAGCAATAATTTCTTCATCAATCTCTTTGGATATGACTGGGAACTGACCAAGAGCCCAGCCGGCGCGCACCAGTGGAAACCCAAGGGCAACGCCGGGGTAGGCACCGTTCCCGACGCGCATGACCCGAAAAAAAACCATGCGCCCACGATGCTCACAACCGATCTTTCATTGCGCTTCGATCCTGCCTACGAAAAAATCTCGCGCCGATTCTTGCAACACCCCGAGGAATTCGCCGACGCATTTGCCCGCGCGTGGTTCAAGCTCACGCATCGCGACATGGGCCCACGCGCACGCTACCTCGGCCCGCTGGTGCCCAAGGAAGAGCTCATCTGGCAGGATCCGGTTCCGGCAGTCGACCATCCACTGATCGACGCAAAGGACATCGAAGCGCTTTCGGCCAAGATTCTCGCCTCCGGCCTCACCATTTCGCAGCTCGTGACAACCGCGTGGGCATCGGCTGCAACCTTCCGCGGCAGCGACAAGCGCGGCGGCGCCAATGGAGCGCGTATTCGTCTCGCTCCGCAAAAGGATTGGGAGGTCAATCAGCCGGCCGAGCTCGCAAAGGTGCTCGCGAAGCTCGAAGTCATCCAGAAGGAGTTCAACGGATCGCAAAAGAGCGGAAAGAAGGTCTCGCTTGCCGATCTCATCGTTCTTGGCGGTTGCGCGGCTGTGGACGCGGCTGCAAAGAAGGCCGGCCACGACGTAAAGGTCCCGTTTGCACCGGGCCGCACCGATGCGTCGCAGGAACAAACCGACGTGGCATCGTTCGCTGTACTTGAGCCCAGAGCCGACGGCTTCCGCAATTACGTCGGCAAAGGAATGGAGAGCTGCGCCGCGGAATTGCTGCTCGACAAGGCACAGTTGCTCACGCTCACCGCTCCCGAGCTGACGGTTCTTATCGGCGGCATGAGAGTTCTCGGCGCGAACTTCGGCCAGTCGCCGCACGGTGTCTTCACCAAGCAGCCGGGTGCGTTGACGAACGACTTCTTTGTCAATCTTCTCGACATGAAAACCAAGTGGCAGAAGTCCAGCAAGTCGGAAGGAGTACTGGAGGGTCGCGATCGCAAGACTGGCGAGCTTACATGGACGGGCACCAT
>Ga0326728_10019517_pt1 | contig 13137 bp, 8 predicted proteins | sample MB3enrmetagenome_FD_207602 | JGI IMG/M metagenome (GOLD analysis project Ga0326728, IMG submission 207602) | Lab enriched peat soil microbial communities from McLean, Ithaca, NY, United States - MB31MN | ecosystem: Environmental > Terrestrial > Soil > Wetlands > Peat | place: USA: New York...
CTCCATCTTTTGCACCTGGCGGAGCTGTTCTTCGGCTTTGATGCGCTCGTTCATCTCATGTTGAAGCTTCTCCTCCGCCTGCTTGCGCTCGGTGATATCCCGGAAGATGAGTACCACTCCGACAGTGTTGCCTTCTTTGTCTCGTATGGGCGCGCCGCTGTCATCGATGGGGACCTCTGTTCCATCCTTCTTCACAAGAAGGGTATGGTTCGCGAGGCCTATGATCATCCCCTCCCGGAGTGCCCTGAAAATGGGATTTTCGACTCCCAGGCGGGTTTGCGCATTGATAATGTGGAAGACCTCCGTTATAGGCTTTTGCGCGGCATTACCGAGCGTCCAGCCGGTCAAAGCTTCCGCCACGGCGTTCATGAACATGATACTGCCCGACGTGTCGGTGGCGATAACCGCATCGCCGATGCTCATCAGGGTGGTTGCCCACCGCTGCTCGCTTGCCTGCAACGCGATTTCTGCCGCTTTTCGCTCGGTAATATCGATATTGATCTCCATAATGCCTATCGGCGTGCCCGCCTCATCCCGCTGGAGTACCTGCCTGCTGAGGACGGTGAGCTCGGACCCATCCCTCCTTGTATGGATGAGTTCGCCCTCCCAATGGCCGTCGTCTGTGAGCGTCGCCATATGCTCATCGAAGAGAATCGGAAACCGCGTCTTGAGAAGGGAGTGGGTGATATTGCCCTGGGCTTGCGCCTTTGTCCAGCCGTAGGCTTCCTCGGCTCCACGACTCCAAAAGAGAATCCTGCTCTCCAGATCTCTCACGATGATGGCCTCATGGGAAAGCTCAATCAGATCGGCCTGCTGCCGGACGGCTTCCGTCCTCTCCTGAACGCGCAGCTCCAGCTCGTCACGAGACTTGAGAAGCTCCTCTTCCATGCGTTTACGATCCGTGATGTCAATAAAAGCACCTACGGCACCGGTTATGTCTCCATCGGGACCCTTCTTGAGCGGAGTGGCGTTACCGAAGATGGTGCGCGTCGTGCCGTCTGTGAAGACAAGGTCCAGTTCGTAGTCTCTCACATCATGACCCTGCGCCGCCTGCTGGACCGGGAGTTGATCGGCGGGTACTTCTTGTCCGTCTCTCATGGCGCGGAAAGCCGTGGGCTGCTCTTCTTCAGGCGCTGATTTGGAGACATTGTCCTCCAGGGGCACCCCAAGGAGGTGGTGGGTAGTACGATTGCCCGTCATATAGCTGCCTTGAGGATCGTGAGTGATGAACACTAAGGCGGGAACAGCCTCCATTATCGCCTGCAGCTCCGCGGCTCGATCCTCCGCGAGGGTCTTAGCTTTTAGGATTTCCTCCTCCGCCCGCTTGCTTTCCGTGACGTCGGTGTTGGTGCCGAACCACTGCATGACCTTGCCGGAGGCATCTTTCAGGGGCATTATGCGAGTCAGAAATGGGCGGAATTGGCCATCTCCCCCGCGCAGCGGAAAAATCATGTCAAAAGGCATACCGGTGGCGATGGAGGCTTTCCATTGGTCCAGCACCTGGGGCAGCACCTCCGGGTCGTGGACACGCTGCCAGCCCCACCCCTCCATCTCCTCGGGGGTGGTCCCCGTATAATCGTACCAGCGCTGATTGTACCAGAAGATGTAGCCATCATTCTTGGCGATCCAGGCGAGCTGCGGGATAGCGTTAGCCATAGTGCGAAAACGCTCTTCGCTCTCGTGGAGTGCCTCCTCGGAGCGCTTACGCGGCGTGATGTCCTCCGTAGAAATGATAATTCCGCCAATGCTTCCATTGTGTTCATACCACGGAAGAACCTGCCACCGTAGCCAATCCACCTGGCCATCCGACCGCAGGAACTGGTCTTCCTCGCATTCTTCGACGGCTCCGGCCAAGCTGTTTCGGTGCACTTCTTTCCACTGTTCCGAAATTTCGGGAAATACCTCATAATGGCTCCGACCGATAATATCTTGATCGCCAAGGCGATAATCGGTGAGCCATCGACGGCTTACCGCCATGTACCTCATGCTGCGATCGAACATTGCAATTGCAGCCGGTGCATGGGCGATGAATAGTCGGAGCTTTTCCTCGCTCTCCCGTAGCGCCTCCTCCGCCCGCTTGTGCTCAACCGCCTCCCGCTCCAATTCGGCAGTCCGGTTTTTGACCAACTCCTCCAGGTGATCCTGGTGGAGAACCAGACGAGCCCTGGCCTTGTGCATCGCATCGATTGCCAAAGAGATCATCGTGCAGGCCAGGAGAAAGAGGAGCATGGTTATCCAGTCGGTCGGACTCTGGATGGCAAATTGCCCTGCCGGCTCCATCCAAAAATAATCGGCAATGAGCGCCGAGAGAGCGGTGGTGAGCAAGCCCGCCCGCAGGCCCCCGTAGAGGGCGGCCAGAATCACGGCGGGATAGAAGGTCAGGAAGGGTGAGCTCGTCCCGAGGGCCGATGAGAGCGCAAATCGCGCGGCCGTGGCGGCAAGAACGATCGCCATGGCCACCCCGTACTGGTAGCGCTTCGGACGCGAGTTCTTTTCCAACGGGAAAAGCGGTAGATCCGATTCGCGGAGCGCGGCTACCGCGGCGATGAGCAGATAGAGCCCGCCGAGCCACTGCGCAGTGCGGGCAAGCCAGTTGACGACACTGCCGAAGGACAACTGGATCATTATACCGAACAGCCCCACTGCCAGCGAAAGCATGGCAAGGGCGTACCAGGAGGTAAACGGGGCGCGCCTCTCTCGTTGGCCGGCGAGCAGCACGGCGGAGAGCACGAAGGCGACGATGGCCGAGGTGAGCACGCAGTAGCGTACCAGCGTGCCTCCCTGTCCGGGGACAAAGAAGACCGGCAGCCAGTGCGCCAGGGCCGCGCGCGTGACCAACCACAACGCGCCTAAGGCGAGTATGAGGCCCGCTCCCAGCCACAAGGGCGGAGAACGAAGAGCCCGCTGCGGACGAAGCGAGAGGACGGCGCCCGCCAGATGGCACAGTCCCGCGAAAAAGATGACTGTATTGAAGATGGTGGCATTGACATTCGCATCACTGGGGGCAACGATGTCCCCGACCGTGCCGGCCAGGCTCCACAAGATCACCCCGCACTCCAAAAGCAGCAGCCCCGGCTTGCCGGACGCAAGAAAACTCCGTCCGATGAGAAAGAGGGTGCCCAGTGAGACTGCCGTATAGAAGGTGAAGCTCAAGACGAGCCTTAGGGGCTCGGACATGTAGGATTCGCTAAGGCCAGCCGCCCTTGCAATGATGATGGCCGCCAGCAGCAGTGGAATGGGCAGCCAGGCAAGGCGCGGAAGCGTTCCCGGGCTTAATTTTTGCGGTGGTTCATACCCGGCCCCGGAAACCGGGCCAGTGCCGGCGTCGAGACCGTTCACGAACGCTCCTTTGCGTCGCGTTGATCTGAGACGATCTGGTGGCGTATGGGCGGACCGGAATGGGCGCAAAGCGCGTTGAATCCATCGGGGAATGGTTCGGCTTGGGCCATGCATCCTCTCATTGTTCCGTCCATTGTGACGAATGCTATAAGAGTAAACCTGGTAAAGGTCGGTACATTATATCAGAACGGTTTTACAATACAAGGTCGATCTCGTCCTCCCCATTACCGAGTGATCTTGCGCGTAACTTTGGACCTCACAATTCTGCATCGATTTTTGTCGTAAAGAAATTTGACAGGGCAAACTCGTTGTCCCACAACAAGAACTGCATTCCTGACAAGTGGCAAGAATCTTAACACCGCCACCGAAGACTGCAAACAGAGGCTTTCCCACAATAAGCGTTAACTTGTTATCACCGTCGCATCGCGGAGCCTAGGCACCATATTGTCTGTACATGGGCGTAATCAAAGGATATTGTGACATGGCATCACATTTGCTTATACAGAACTTCGAGCATCAATGTTCCGCAAATTACGGAAGTCAGGGAGGAGCGGTCATGGAAAAAAGGGTCCTGTTGATAGACGACGAAGCGTCCCTCAGAAGAAGCGTCACCATGGGTCTCATGCAGAAAGGGTATCAGACGGAGTCCTGCGAGAACGGGATCAAGGGCCTGCAGGCCCTGGCGACCCACAAGCAGCGGCAGATGCCGCTCAGGGGCGCGGTTGTCGACGTACAGCTTCCGGATATCGACGGCCTCAAGCTCCTCAAGATCATCAAGTTCAACTATCCACAGCTCCCGGTCATCGTGATCACGGGCTACGGGAACGACGCGATCGCCGAGGAGGCGAGGGCGGCCGATGCTTATCTGGAGAAGCCTTTCAATACAGACGATCTCGCGGGCTTGCTCGACAGGATCGAGGCGAAAACCGGGGATGCTGCGGCAGAAACCGCGGAGAAAGACGAGGCGGTAAGAAAAGAAGCGGTCAGCACGTACGCGTTCGTATCCTGCGACAGCTTCGCAAGCCTCATGGACGCTTACCGAAAACTCTATTTCCATGAGAACGTGCTCTACTGCGACGCCATAAGGGGCGATTACGACCTGGCGCTCCTGCTCCAGGCCTCCGATGCTCACGCAATCAACAACTTCGTCGACAAAGAGCTCAAGTGCATGAGCGGTGTTGCCGACGTTCTCCTCATGCCTGTGGAGGCGCCGGTCCTCGCCGACAATGTGGTGAGCATCATCGGCTCAGTCGATCGTGCCCTTGGGAGGGACAAGGCCGAAAGCGAGGCGGAGCCGACCCAGAGAGCGAGACACCGGGTCTCGTCCTACGTGATGATGGAGGTAGAAAAGGAGAAGATCGAGGCTATTTATCCCGCCCTCTATTTCAACGACCAGGTCGTGACCTGCGACTGCACGGACGGCACCAACATGGTGCTTCTCATGAGGGGTACAAGCTTCGCCGACATCGAGCGCACCGTGAGAAACCGCTTCAAGGCGATGGACGGAGTACTGAAGGTAAAGGAGTATCCCATCATCACCCTCTTCGAGGCATAGAAAGCGATTACCATCTCAATCTTTTGGAGGAAGGTCACTGTGGGCAGCTAGAGCATTCCACAAAAGTAATTCCCGGATCGCCCCGGCTCCACCCCCTTCCTCCGCGGCGCACATGCTTCGTCCCTCACCCACCATAAGGGCTCTTTCCCGCTCGGCTGCGGAACTCGCTCCAAGACCCCACACGACAGGGTCTTTCCGCTCAGACATCCTCGCCCAAGCCCTTCGGGCACCGCTCCTTTGAGCCCTTGGTGGGTTCCCGAGGGACTCTCGCGAGGCGCGCTCCGGAAAGGGTTCCGCCGGGGAGTGATTCGCCACTTTGTTTTGTGGAATGCTCTAGGCCGTCTGGGGCCCTTTGTGAGCTCTCTTCCCACGGTTTCTCTTGCATTGCAGACGAATGAGTGGTAAGCCGTTCATACCGTATAGGTCACCTTAAAATGCGTCGATATCTGATATTTGCCACTGCTGCCATGGGGCTTCTCATGTCCGCCATCGACATGACGGTAGTTGCCGTGGCATTCCCCCATTTCATAAGAGATCTCCACACCAATGTCCTGTGGGCGGCCTGGAGTGTCACGGTCTACGAGATCGCCGTCACCGTGGCAATGCCGTTGGCAGGAAACTTGAGCGACAGCTTCGGGCGCAAGAAGGTCTTCATATGTTCCCTATTCCTTTTCACCGCCGGCTCCCTTGCCTGCGGCCTCGCGCGCAGTATCTTTATGCTCATCGTATGCAGATTCTTTCAGGGCCTCGGCGGCGCGAGCTTTCTCCCCACCGCCTCGGGCATCGTGAGCGACACTTTCAAGGAGAACCGGGAAATCCCCATCGGGCTCTTAAGCGGCACCTGGTCGGTGGGAGCGATCATCGGGCCGAACCTCGGGGGCTGGATAGTCAGCCAGTACTCCTGGCGGTACATCTTCTATATCAACCTTCCCGTCGGCATCGTCTTGGTCTGCCTCATTGCGGTGCTTATCAAGGATCCCCGGAGGGCGTCCCGGCAGCGCATCGATTTCGAGGGGGCATCCTTCTTCAGTGGGGCCATACTCTTCTTTATGCTCGCTTTGACACTCATCGGCGAGAGCTTTACCGGACGATCAGTAATGGTGGCGGCGACTGCGCTGGCCTTGAGCTTTTCTTCTCTCCTCATGTTCTTCAGGCAGGAAAAGAAGGCGACGGCCCCGATCGTAGACCTGGCGCTCTTGAGATCGAAGCCCTTTCTGGCCGCCAACCTCTTCAATATCGTGGTGGGCTCCGCATTCCTCGGAATCTTTGCCTTTGTGCCGTTCTATGCCATCGCGGTCCACGGGCTGTCGACCCTTGCCAGCGGCATGATACTCACTCCCCGCTCCATCGGCGTGATTGCCGCCTCGGTCATTATGAGCTTCCTCTTGAGGCGGTTGGGTTATCGGTGGCCCATGGTGGTCGGCTCGTGCACCATATCCTCCGCCGCAATCCTCCTTGGCCAGGGCTCACGCCTGTCGGGCCTGCTCGGGGCCCGGATAGGGGTCACTGAAATTCTCGCCCTCCTCATGCTGGTATTCGGCATCGGCGCGGGGATCGTCAATCCGGCCGCAAACAACGCGTGTATCGAGCTGATGCCTGAAAAGGTGGCCACCATCGTGGGCCTTCGAGGAATGTTCAGGATCACCGGAGGGGTGTCGGGCGTCTGTTTCGCGACCATGGTCCTGAGTTTGAGTCACAGCCCTAACACGGGCTTCATGATAGTCTTCACGACCCTGGGGATCGTGCTTTTGAGCGCCATTCCCCTTGTCTTTCTCATGCCGGCGGGGAGGGGCAGATGACGTGCCGCCCCCAATCAGGACTCGATTGATTGACAGGAAAAAACTGCGGCAAAGGCGCACCGGTCGATCAGGGAGCGCCTGAAAGCGCTCACGTCCGGGCTTCTGCAATTATCCCGGTTCGAGCCTTTTTTCCATACAATCTGTACATGGTCAGGGCCGCACCGCCCGCGCACAAGAGAGCTGCAGCCGCGTACACGACCCTCATCCCATGGACAAACGCGTCATCCATCCCCGGAGCGTAGTTCGTGACGTGGAACCCCAGGTTGCTGCTCATGCGATTGTACAGGAGTATTGTGGACATCGAAACTCCGAAGACCATGCCCAGAGTCCGTACGAGGGCATTTATGCTGCCCGCGATCCCGAGCTTCTCTTTTGGGACGAGAGACATAACGAGCGCATTGTTGGGAGCCTGGAATACGCCGTTGCCGGCCGCCATGATCCCGACAAAGGAGACAATCAACGATACGGAGGAATGCTTGCCCAGCGTCGACATGAGGAATAGCCCCAGACTCGTCAGGATGAGACCGAGAAAGGTAAGGAATTCAGAACCCATTCTGTCGGATACGTAGCCGCCGACAGGGGCGGCAACGGACAGGACTACCGGATACGCCATCATGACCAGACCCGTTAAGGCCGGAGAAAATCTCAGTGTGTTTTCAAGGTAGAAGGGTTGGACGAGAACTGTGGCGCTTATGCAAACAAAAGATATGAAGGCGCAAAAGATACTGAGCGAATACAGCGAATCCTTGAATATATCCAGTTGCAAAAGGGGTGTCCTGTGTGACTTCTCCACCCGTATAAAGAAAGCCATGAGAATTCCCGCTGCGATGAAGCCGGCGATTATGAGCGGGTTGCTGCCTCTTGAGTCCCCCTCGAACATCAATGAACCGAAGAGCGACACCACGGCCAACGAAAACAAGAACGCTCCCTTGATGTCCATTTTTTCGCCAATGACACGATCGCCCTTGGGAAGGACCCTCACGCCCATGAGGTAGGCGGCAATCCCGATCGGGACATTCATGAGGAAAACGAATTTCCAGCTCATGACGCTCACGATAAAGCCCCCGAGCGGCGGCCCCACGAGCGAACCCAACGCCACGCCGCAGCTGGAAATACCGAGAGCTCTGCCTCTCTCGTTCGGCGGGAACACCTGGGCAATGATACCCTGGTTCGTAGCCATGGCTCCCGCGCCTCCCAAGGCCTGTATGATCCTCGCGGCTATGAGGAAACCGAACGAATCCGATATCCCACACAAGAGAGAGCCAAGAGCGAACACGAGTATGCCGTACCTGAAGACTGTCGACTTCCCTCTTATGTCCGCCAGCCTGCCGAATATCAGAACGGTTGCCGAAATAACGATCAGGTAGGAAGTGAGCACCCAGGAGATAGCCTCCGAAGTCACCGACAGTTTTTGCGTCATCACAGGGAGGGCCACGTTTACCACGCTGGCGTCCAAGGGGACCATGAACGTGACGAAGACGACATTAATCAGGATGAGCCATCTGTTTCTGTATACTTTTTCAGCCTCCACAGGTTTATCCATACTTATCGATAGATTTGCGTGTCGGTGCTTTTCGATTGTCGGATCAGCGCACATCGAGCAAGGCTTGCCGGCCAAGTGACGATGCTGCTTGCGGAAGGACTCGTCAAAACCTCCCCCCGCTGGCCGTCTCATTATCCGGCGTCTGCGACGGCCTGAAGGCGATGTTGCTCGATGTGGTGGTCGTGTCGAAATCGAAACCGCGTTACTTTAAGGCCCCGGCATATGCCTTACCCGACGTAAGGCACCTCAATCCTACCGCATCGACGGTGCGGTTATCAACTTGCGGTGTGCCGGTCACGGTTTGCGTTTAGCTCAGGACGATCCGGATGAAAAGCTCATCGGCCCGTCTCGGATCGAGGCGTCGCAGTTCCTGGACGGCATTCAGGGCAGCCGTCTTGTTGCCGGAAAGGTGGTAATCAATTGCGAGGTTGTTCCAGGCATCGGCATACTCCGGATTAATCCTGATAGCCCGGCAATAGGCCTCGATGGCGTCGTTGTATCGGTCGAGTATCCCGTAAGCGACCCCGAGGCTGAACCAAGCCTCGGCATTTTCCGGTTCGCTTTCCGTCCAGGTGCGGCACCACCGATCTAACCGCCGCCAGTCCCAATTTGTGATGAACGCGTTGAAGCGTTTTACCCACTCAGTGTGGCTGGGACTCTGGGCGATGGGTTTTCGGCCCGGCTTGACCTCGTCTATCCACTCTGCGGGCATGGCGAAGTTCAGGTTCTGTCCGCCTTGCACATAGAAGGTGGTGAGGCCGACGAGGCGACCGTCCGCATCGAAGAGGCCTCCACCGCTCGAACCCGGGCTGATGGCTGCCGTGGCCTGAATTATGGGTGGCGGTCCGCTCCGGAGCTGCGCGACCATGCCATCGGAGAGGGAAAGCTCCAGGCCCCGCGGTGCGCCGACGGCATAGACCGGATCCCGCACCTTGAGGCCTGCCGCCTTGCCGAGCTGGACCGGCTTCCCTTGAATGCCCCTGGCCTCGAGAAGGCAGATATCCTCGTAGCCGTCTTCGGCATACAGGGCAGCAGGGAAAAACTCTTTACCCCGGCCCACCAGATAGGAAGCACCCCCTTCAACGACGTGGCAGTTGGTGGCGAGCCTGCCGGAGGAAATCAGCACCCCGCTGCCCTGCGCCATCACCTTGCCCTGGGCGTCGAGCGTCCTCACCACGACGACGGCATCTTTGACCTTATCGAAGACTTGGGAAGGGGTAAGGGCATGGCACGGCACGGGCAGGATCGAGAGGAAGCATATCGCACCGATCATCCTTATCACCGACAGCATCTCCTTTCCTCCGAAACATACTTAACCATCTTGAGAGGGTTCGGCAAGAGTTTTGCCTTGTGTCAAATTGAGCCCCGACCCCCATACCCGGCTTCCGGGCCGGGAGGCGAGAGTGTGATTTAGAGGCGTGCCCGGCAAGGAGCCAAGGACAATTCGATGCCAGTTTTGGATTGTTATCCACGGCCAATATGCGAGGTGAGCATGGTGACTTCCCCTTCGGGTTGAAAGCGTCTCCTCCTTGTCTTATACATAATGAAGTGAGAGCTGGGGTCATACATATTCTGCAGCCTCAAGTTTGGCCCCACGATGTAGGGAGGTCATTCAATGCCCAGTTGCGAAGAATTGAAAAAGGGACGGATCTATGAGTGCAAAGAGTGCGGGCTCCAGTTGAAGGTGGTAAATGAGTGCCAGACGTGCAGCACAATATCGCAGTGTGGCTGCCCCTGTAACTTCACCTGCTGCGAAAAAGAACTGACCCTGAAAGAGTGATCATAATTCATGCCCATCAGGACACCTGAGGCCCTGAAGGCCGCCGCGATCCATTCTCGGGACGAAGCCACCGCTATGTCTCCGGCGTCTGCCGCCGGGGACGGAATTCTCTGCCATGCCGGTCTTCGCTTCGTACGTTCATAATACGTACAATGAGCCACCCTGTACCAAGCAACCTGCAATCTCCCGCTTCGTCAAAGGTTTCATAAGGCACTGACGCCAACGGTCGTAGCTCCCATCTGCATTCACCACACGGCCAAAGCCAGTGCACATGATGATGGGCATATCCGCTGAAAGTGCCGATATTCCTCCACATGAAAGATACCCTCCGGACCGTGGGGCGCAAGCTCCTGAAAGGCCGAACGACAGAGACCACTTTGGGTGTGCCCCCGGTAGGGACTGGACCGCTTGACTTTCACCGGCCGATGTGCGATAATGTTCTATAAAGTTTACGTTTTTGCCGTACTGAAGGCCGCAAAGACTTTTGAGCTTTGTGGCTTTTTTTATTGCGTCTCGTAACCTTTCAATCTATGAAAGGAGGTATTCAAGCATGACAAAAGGAACCGTAAAATGGTTTAACGAGTCCAAGGGCTTTGGGTTTATTACCCGGGAAGACGGCGACGATGTTTTCGTCCATCATACATCGATCAGCGGCAACGGCTTTAAGTCTCTGTCTGAAGGCCAGGCGGTCACATTTGACGTCGAAGCGACGCCAAAAGGCCCAAGAGCCGCAAACGTCGTAACAGCCTAAGTTATCATCTGAATACAGATAAAGGCCCCTTCTCGGGGCCTTTATTTTTTAGGCTCAAGGTTGCGCCTGTATCACGTCCACGGTCACGAACCGCTTTCCCTCGAAAAACTGAAGAGATGTGTGGTTGTCCGGCGATTTCGCGCCGGATAATATGCCACTCCGGTGGCTCAACGGCAGTTGAGCATCCCTTCCTGTAACGGGGCTGATAGATGACTCTCCCGATCGAGGCCGGCGAAAGGAGCGCAGCAAGAAACGGCCCAAAGGCCCTCCAAAGGAGGAAGTGCGGCGTGAAGGGTCGGCCGACATCTCGTTTGCGTAACGCGTGTCTATTCTCCCCCGTTTCTCCGGTTTGGAGAAATACTCAAGAGTGTGAGGCCTTGTAGTTTCCTATCGCTTCGTTGGCCCCAGCGATGGTCCGGAATTCATCAAGCAGTAGCGTCACCATTTGTCGTTTGCCCTTCTGCTCCAAGGGCAATTCAATGCCGGTTTTGCACCGAGCGACGGTCGTGAGCCCATCGATCTGCACTAACTCCGCATCATAGTGAGCTAAGAAGTCGAGGTAATTCTTCGAGCGGAAGGGCTTTTCTTTCACACGGATGAATCTCCTGCTCTGGACAAATTGGCCGTTGAGACTTTTTGCGCCCTTACCGTTTTCCATATCTGAGACTCCTTCTCCGGTTCCATTGTGCGGCATCGTTATGCACGACCACTATGCGAGGTGGCCGTTCGCAAGCCCACAACGGCACTCGGTCCTTTCTTAGGGGGCTTACCAGCGGACAACCCCGAGCCTCGGTGCGGCTTTTCAGAAATACGCAGAATTGTTTGGACGTAGGTTGGTTGGTGATAGTCACCAGCGGAACACATCTATTATACCACGATTGGCATGGGAAAGCGAGTATGCGGCAGTCACAGCGGGAAAGGGTTTGCAGGCCCTTAATCTTAGAAATTACTTATTTGGCTTCCAGCTTCGAACAGCTTCGGTCATTCTATTCGACCTGCTCCACCTGCGGGTCGTACTCGTTTCACGAAGGTGTCCGACTTTCTCAGGGAGTCGATGTCGTCGTAGACTATTGTCTGGCCGCACCGTGTGCAAATATCGATTGCTTCGAATGTGAGATCACGCTGCGACCTGCGGAGAAGGAGCATGCCGGTATCGCATACCGGGCACTTCGATCGATAACTCGAAAGATTGTCCGTTCTAGCGAGCTTTGCATGTAAGACGTGGATCGAAGCCTTGTTTGCATTATCCCCTGAGCGCTTAACGGTATCAACCACAGCCTGGATTATACCTCGGCGCGCCATCGAAGTGCAACAGATCCGTTGAAGCGATTGCCGTAATCCTCAATGTCTCGGCGTATCAGCGGGGCCCGACTTTCAGGAAGCAGCAGGTGAACATGTCAGCTATCGAGAACGTATAAGCTCTTTTCCAGAACTTCGCTCAGGAAAAGAGCTTATACGACACACGTACCCAGCAGTCGTCAAACGTATAGGAACTAGGGCACAAAAGACCCATCAGATCTGCGCCGTATCTTTCTCACGCCGGTCGGAGGCCTTCCTATTTTTCCCTTGGCTTGAGCTGCTAAAGAGCCTTTGTTAGGTCGTTATCGAGGGGTGTCGGCGAGCTTTCCGGTATGCCTCTCCGGGTCAGCAGTTTGACAACCCCCGGTTAGGCGGTTATGTTGCATTACACCGTAATCGGCCCCCCTCAAGAAGGAGGGAGCGCACCCGCCGGAGAAAAAGCAGTTTATCCACCAACAATATGGCGATGGCAAACGTGCCGTCATCGAGCATTCACAAAGGGAGAGGTCTCATGAAGATAGAAGAGGAAAGCGAGGACAGGGTAAACAAAACCCTTAAGGCGACCGACAGAAAACCCACAGGTGACGGAGAGACGGCCCCTGAAGCCGTTACGGCACCGCAGCAGGAGCCCTGCAAGGTCTTCTCTCTTGCCGAACACAGGAGCAAGCGAAAGAATAGCGCGACAGAGGTATAAGTACTAGAAACAGGCAGAGATAGAACATTATCCTTTCAAGGAAGAGGGAGCGCATATGACACAGAAAAAACAGGTAATCGGGATCGACCTCGGCACGACCTTCTCGGTGGTCTCCGTGATGGAGAACGGCGAACCGAAGGTAATCGTGAATGAGGAGGGCAGCAGAACGACACCGAGCGTCGTTGGGTTTACAAAGGATGGTGAAGTCCTCGTCGGGCAGGTCGCAAAAAGGCAGGCCATCACTAATCCGGAGAACACGATTTTCTCCATCAAGCGTTTCATGGGAAGACGGTACTCAGAAGTCAGGGACGAGAAGGTCCCCTACAAAGTAGTGGCCGACTCGAACGGCAATGCCCGGGTAGAAGTTCGCGGCAAGC
>Ga0326728_10019518_pt1 | contig 13137 bp, 14 predicted proteins | sample MB3enrmetagenome_FD_207602 | JGI IMG/M metagenome (GOLD analysis project Ga0326728, IMG submission 207602) | Lab enriched peat soil microbial communities from McLean, Ithaca, NY, United States - MB31MN | ecosystem: Environmental > Terrestrial > Soil > Wetlands > Peat | place: USA: New York...
GGATGCCTCGACGATGTTTACGTTCTCCGGAGGGGCCCCTGTGGAGCCGCAGGACCCATCGGTGAAGGCGCGCCTCGATGCCATGTTGGCCGAGGCAGAGATTATCTACGGGTTCATTCCCCCTCGCGACCTCATGGCCCGGGCGCCCAAGTTGAAGTGGATCAACGCGCCGTCGGCCGGTGTGGACAGGTTCCTCGTGCCGGACATCGTCGCAAGCCCCCTCATATTGACCAATTCGAGAGGCATTCACTCTGTCCAGATGGGTGAGATGGCCTTCGAGATGCTCCTCATGCTCGCCAAGAAGGCGCCTTTCTTTTTTCGCATGAAGGAGGAGCGAAAATGGCATCGGGTCGTTCCCGAGATCCTCCGCGGGAAGGCGCTGGCCGTTCTGGGCCTCGGTGCTATCGGCAGGGAAGTGGCGAGGCTGGGCAAGGCTTTCGGCATGAGGGTTTTAGCCCTGGATGTCCGCGAAATAGGTCCGGATGAGTTCGTGGACGCTTGTTTCCCCCCGTCCCGCCTCAAGGAGGTGCTCTCGCAGAGCGATTATGTGGTGGTGACCTTGCCCCTTACTCCGGAGACAAGGAACCTCATCGGTGAGCCGGAGCTTCTGGTCATGAGGCGGACAGCCTATCTCGTGAACATTGCGAGGGGAGGCATCGTGGACGAGGATGCCCTCATCCGCGCATTATGCGAGGAGCGGATAGCCGGCGCCGGTCTCGACGTCTTTGCCAAAGAGCCCTTGGCGCAGGACAGCAAGCTGTGGGATTTGCCCAACGTCATCGTATCCCCGCACGTGGCCGGAATCCGGGAGGACTACGCCGTGCTGGCAATTGACCTGTTCTGCGAGAACCTGAGGCGCTACCTGGACGGGCAGGAGATGTTCAACGTGGTGGACAAGAAGAGGGGCTACTAGTGCCATGCCAACCTTGTAGCGTCGTCTAAAGCGTATCCGGGGTCAGGAAGGGTGGGAAAAGCAGATCCCCCAGCCCCCCGGCCGTCGTTCTATTCGAGCTGCGCAAGATCGATGGCGCTGAGGTTCTCCGCGCCCGTCTCGTTGATGAGAAAAGTGTAGCCCAGGCCCATGCCGTTGCCGCCCATCTCCTCCAGGACGCAGGGATGGAAAGCTATGGTCATTCCCGCCTCCAGGACGGTCTGATTGCTCCCGTCTACCCTCCAGAAGTCGATTGCGTCAAGCCCTATGGCGTGGCCTGCGGGCAATGGGGAGATAAAGCCGTTTTGACTGATCACGTCTATTGCTCTTCGGTGGACATCACATACCCGCACCCCCGGCCTGAGGAGGCCCTTTGTTGCTTCCATGGCCTCGGCCCAGGCCTCTTTCATCCGTCTGACAGCAGGAGTGTAGCCGCCCACAGGCAGGGTGACGGGAAGTTGGGCGTAGTATCCGTCGAAGGCGGGGGTGATCTCGAGAAAGAGTGTCCCTTTCTCCTCCAGCCTGTCGCCGCTCGGACCCCACGCCATATTCATTCTCGACCCGTCGGCATCGATGAGCTCCATCGAGTAGTCGGCTTTCATCTCGTAGATAGCCTTTTTGACCGAGCCGTAGATCTCGTAGTCTGTGAGGCCTGGGGTAATGGTCTGTCTGAGCATGGTACAGACGCGGTCGGCAATCGAGGCAGCTACCCGCATCTTCTCGATCTCTTCTCCGCTCTTGACGGGCCTCAGGCGGGCGAAGATGGCAGTTCCATCGACAAGCCTCTCTCCAAGGAATTCTTTGAGAACGAGGTACACGGCAACCTGGATGTCGTTCATGCCCACTATGCCTATCTTCCCGCCCCCGTCGAAGCGAAGGAGTTCCTCTTTGATCTGCTCAGCGGGGTTGAGAAGCTCTTTCAAGTCGATAAGATCGTCGACAGGCGCGGCCCTCCGATGCTTGGGGGAGGCGATCTGATTGGTGCTGAGGAAATAGATGGGCTTCCCTTCCAGGGGGAAGATTGCGTAGCCTCCGAAGGCGAGGCCGGTAACGTACCGGATGTTGCCGCGGCCGAAGTAGTCCGACCGGCCCGCAACGACGAGGCAATCGATCCCCTCCTCTTTCATCAGCATTCGAATTGCCTTATAACGGCGCACAAACTCCTTCTCAGAAACGGCCATGGAGCTCCTCCTTTTCTCCTTTCACTATCGCATGAATCCCGCATGAAATAAACCGGAGACTGGTAGTGACTCAGTTTGGAGATCAAACTGAGTCACTACCCGGAAGATTCAGGATGCGAAAGGGGCGGCCATGGCGGACCTGGACGCCGCGAGATTTCTGTTGAAATGCATGAGCAGTTGGACGCTAGATAGGAAGACGATGGACAGGGACTCAAGAAAGACTTACTTTGCCGGCTCGGCGGCAGCGGCGCTGAGGGAGCTCTGATATGACATCCGAGGCCTCAACTCCGCGTCGGAAGCTCTCTGCCATAGTCATGGTCGATGTCTCGGGATTCAGCCGTATGATGGGCCGGGATGAGGAGGGCACCACGGCTCTCATCCGAGAGTTCCACTCACGGATCCGGTCCATGGTGGAGGCCCACGAAGGGCGGGTGGTCGACACGGCGGGGGACTCGGTCTTCGGCGAGTTCGACAGCGTGGTCAACGCCGTGCGCTGCGCGCAGGCAATCCAGGATACTCAGGCGGCAGTCAATGCCGCCCGTCCTCGCGAAGAGCACATCGAGACGCGGATCGGCGTCCATCTCGGTGACGTCATCGTTCAGGATTATCAGGTGTACGGCGACGGGGTGAACATAGCGGCCCGGCTGCAGGCGCTCGCGGAACCCGGCAGCATCTGCGTCTCGGAGGCCGTCTACCAGCAGGTCTTTCAGAAGCTCGATCTGGCCTTCGAGGACCTGGGTATCCAGAAGCTCAAGAACATCGAATACCCGATCCGCCTCTACCGGATAGTACTCGACGGGTACGATTCGCGGAAAGGGGCAACACAGCGGCCTGTGGGCGGCCTGCAGGCGCCGGGTTCGCCAAGGCCCCTGCCTTCTCCCGTTTCGTGGACCGACGCCTTTCTGACCCGGGGGGGCCTCATCCCGCTCGTCCTGGGATTGTGCCTGCTCACGGCGCCCTTCGGCCTCTTTCCTTTTCGCCAGGGCGGCCTGGCCCCCGCGGCCGGCACAATTCTTGTCGGCATAGGGGCTGGTCACATATTGGCGCGCAGGACCGGGCGGCGAGGCTGTTTCCTCATAGCCCTCGGCGCCGGGATCGCTTTGGGCGCGCCATTCGTGCGTTGGCATGGTCTATGGAACTGGCCACTTGCTGTCGCGGGCTTGATCGTCGTTGCCCGAGGTCTGAGGGGGCTCCGGGTGCTTGAGCCTGAAGGCCCGCGGGACCGTGAGAGACGGGCGCGGCGCAGGAGCCGGAGATAGACCAGGTTGGGCGTTTCGCACTGGGGCACCTAGGCGTACAATACGGAGCCCTGTTTCAGCACACGGAGATTCCGGCGGTCCGCCTTTCTTATCTCCGACCGTATCTCACGCTCGAACATCGATTTCATGTGGGAGACATACAAAGGGATATCTTGAAGACCGTACGTGTCTATTCGGTCGAACAGCGTGGATGGGGTCATATGGCCGGCCCTCCGGGCGAGGTCAGGGAGGCGGCTCGGGAAGGCGACGTGGGCTATGATCAATTCAAGACCGTCCGTGTGGGCCGCCGTATCCCAGAACTGATCGGTCGCTCTCGTGTCGGACGTCATCATGATGGCCTTGGGGCCTTCCCTTACAACAAAACCGGTCGTATAGATCCTGTGCTCCACTGGAATAGGCTTCACCATCAGACCGGCGACAGGTGTGAAATCTTCGCCCATCTTTTCGAGACGGACCACGGCCCTTTCTCTATCGGGTATGGCGGTAAAATCGGGCCACAGGCGGTTGTTGAACAGGTCCTTCGAGATGGCTTCGATGACCGGTTCGTCGGCAGCCACGGTGAGCAGGCCGCCTTCCGACATGGAGAGTACCTCGGCAAGGTAGCAGAGGCCGTTCACGTGGTCCAGATGGATGTGACTCACGCAGACGTGGGAGATTTGTCTCAGCCTTTCGAGGGGGAGGACCTCTGTGACGCATCCCGCGTCGAAAAGTACCTGGTCGTTGACCAGAAACGAGGTGGCGCGCCTCCGTCGGGTCACGTTCCCATAGCACCCGAGCACTTCGATCTTCATGATCTCACCAATAAGATGGTACCTCCTCGTAAGTCACAATGCAACTCGAATCAATGGCAGCAGGCGAGTAAGTTATTCCCTTGTGCGGCAGTTTTCTCGGTTGAAAAGCCCGGGCAGACCACCTATAGTAGTAGTATTGACGTGCTCATCGGGAGGAAGACATGAGAAGAGCAACATTTCTTGCAGCCTTGGCCCTCATCGCTATAGGTCTCGCCGCAGGGGCGGCCCACGCGGATACGGCGCTCACCCCTGCCAATGTCCAGAAGATTTCCATTGACGGCCTGAAAGCGCAGCTCGGAAATCCCGATTGGATCATCCTGGATGTGCGGACAGCCCACGACTGGGACGACAGCAAGACCAAGATCAAAGGCGCCATTCGCGCGGATTTCCATAATCCGGCCCCATGGATCGACAAGTACCCGAAGGATAAGACGATCGTCTTCTACTGCAAGTGACTGAACGAAGCGACCAGCGCCGGTGCGGCGCTACTCCTTATGCAGAAAGGGTACACCAAGGTTTTCGCGGTTAAGGGCGGATGGAGGGCGTGGGAGGCGGCGAAGTATCCCGTGGAACCAAAAGAGAGCAAGTAGCTGCTCTTGTGGACTTTCGTTCTCCGAGTCATGAGGCTCTCCGTTAGGTGATCGCCATGATTCCGGAAATCACCAAGATTCTCTACGCAACCGACTTGAGCGAGAACTCACTCTTCGCCTTCGGCTACGCCGTCCAGATCGCCAGACAATTCGGGGCCAGAATCACCGTTCTCCACGTGGCAGAGCCTGTTCCCGGCACCCTGGGCAACTGGGTCAAGGAGAAGATGGAGGAGGAGGAGCTAGCCCAATCCGTCAAGACAATCCGGAGCCATCTGGAGCGATTTTGCGAAGTCATGGACAGAGACAGGACCTGCATCGAGCTCGTGTCGGATATCCTGGTGCGCGTCGGCCAGCCGGACGAAGAGATACTCGTTGCGGCACGGGAAGAGCTCTCAGATATCCTCGTCCTCGGGACTCACGGGAAGGGATTCCTGAAGAACGCGATTCTGGGCCGTGTCTCGCGGAAAGTCCTTGATCGCTCTCCGAGGCCGGTCGTTGTCGTTCCTCTGCCCGACGACAAGGTGAGTTGGGAAGCGGTTCTGTAGGTCTCGTTTATTGGGTCTTTCTGAAGGTCAGGGGCCCGAAGGACGGCAGACTTATCTGAACGGTGTCCTTCTCCATCTTCCCGACGATGACTCCCCCCGCTCTGGTGTTTATCCGCAGTTCCCCGTGCCTGATGTACCAAACCACGGGAATCTCGGAGAAGACGTCTTTGGAGCCCACTCTCCACAGACCCTCTCCATTCGCCTTCAGCTCCAGGACAATCTCCTGCTTGGCCGTCTCTCCCCCGGCGGCCTTGTAGACCCCGGCGTACTTGTCTTTCGACTCGCATGAGAGGAGAAACACGAGGAGCATGCAGAGACTGATTGACCATGGGCGACATCTTCGCAGTTTCATCATGGCAAGCCTATCATCGTTTCTTCAGGGAGTGGCCGCTCTTCCCTTTGCACGGGGCAGATATCCGCCCCTTCCGAAAATGAACAACCTGTCGCAAAAGTAGACCTGTATGGTGAAGAGGAGCAGCATCACCTGTTCACCAACCTTTTTCCATCCTATGGGCTCGCCCACCTCGTCGTAACAGCCACAGGTGAACGTCGCCCCCCAGTACATGTTGATGAGGACCATCACGGCAAACATGATGAGCATCAATCCGATGACGGTCGCCGCGCCCTTTGTCCGCAGACCGATGATGAGAAAGAGCCCGCTTACGAACTCGATCCAGGGCAGCAAAAGGGCACCTATGTTGAGAAACCAATAAGGGAGGAGCTGATACGCGGCTACCGCTTCAGCGAACTGAGCAGGATGGGGTATCTTACTCATGCTGGCGTAGAGGAAGAAGTAGCCCACGTAGACCCTCAGGACGAGCGCCAGGTACGGGCTCGTGATAAGCTGCTTTGCGAGTTTCCGGATCATTGCCCCCCTTTCTCCTCCTCCACCGGATAGCCTTTCCTCTCCCACGCGGCCATCCCTCCTTCGAGAACCAACACGTCCTTGTGGCCCCGGACAAGGAGCTTGGAGGCCAGCTCCCAATCGTAGAGCTTGCTGAAAGTCCCCCCGTACACGATGACCCTCTTTCCCTTCTCTTCCCCTGTGAAAGCCATGGGGTAGACAATATCGAACAGGGCGAGCGGCATGCTCACCGCTCCCTCGATATGCTTCTTCTCGTAAAAAGCTTCCGGTCCCGCATCCACGAAGAGCGCTTCCCCCGAACTTGCCTCTTCCATGGCCTTGGACGGGCTGATCTGGGAGATGGCCTTTCTGTCGGGGAGGCTTGGGAAAAGGGCTATGCCGATCGGGTTGGATCTGTTGAATACTAGGGCAAGAACCAGGCTCACCCCGATGATGAGGACAAAATCGAACCAGGAGACCCGGGGTGCCCGGTATTGCTGTTGGGTCTCCTTCTCGATGATCTTTTCGTCCCTCAGGAGCCATCCGGACATCTGCTTAACGAAGGCGAGGGTAATGTCGGGGAAGTCCTTCAGTATGCGCTCGAACTGTTCCTTGGAGAGGACCATGAGGCGGGTCTCTTCGATCGCCTCCACATTGGCCGACCGTGGCTCCCCGGTGAGCAGGGCCATCTCTCCGAAGCTCTCCCCCGGCCCCAATACAGAGAGATCTGTCTCCAAGCCTCCGGCGTCTTTTCTAAAGACCCTCACCTTCCCGGACCGGATGACGTAGAACCTGTCCCCAGGGTCACCCTGCCTGAAGATGATGGTGCGCGGGGCCGCTGCCTGATGCTCCACGGCCTTGAAAAGCTCATCGCACTTCCCTTCGGGAAGCTGCCCGAAGACCGTTTTTCCCGCAAATTCTTCTTTCGTGGCTTTGCCCATGGCAGCCTGTCGCCTTCTTTCCCTGTATTTCTCTATCATGACGCAGACAACGGCGCGTGTCAAACGAATTTGTGAACATCGGGGCCTTTCCTTAAGCCTAAAAGGCCCTTCGATCTCCGGCGCTTTCGACCGGCGCTTTACAAAACCCGAAATCCGTATTATAAGTGTCAATAGGGGAGGAGCGATGAAGGCTGAACCGGACAAGGTTGACCGGGTCCTCCAGCCGTCGAAAGATCGTTACCGACTTCTCGCCGAGAATGTAAGCGACGTCGTATTCACCCTCGACCTCAATTTGCGCTGCACCTATTGCAGTCCGTCCGTGGAGCGGCTCAGGGGGTTCACCGCAGAAGCGGCGATGTCCCAGACCCTGGAACAAATGTTGACCCCCGCCTCGTGGCGCCTGTCAAGGGCTGCGCTCGAGAAAGGGATCGCCGGAGAGAGGGCAGAGCCGAGGGCCCTCTTCCCGCCGCAGACCCTGGAGCTGGAGTTCACCCGAAAGGGGGGCGACACGGTCTGGGCTGAAACGAAGGTGAGCGTCTTACGCAATGAAAGGGGCGACGCTGCGGAGATTCTGGGAGTCTCCCGCGACATCGCCGAGCGCCGGAGGACCGAAGAGGCGCTACGGGAAAGCGAGGATAAGTTCGCGCTCCTCTTCGAGAAATCGATGGATCCCATACTCCTCATAGAGAACGACACGTACGTGGATTGCAACGGGGCCGCCTTTCGCCTCATGGGCTGCTCCAGGGAGCAGCTCGTCGGCCTTCACCCGTGGGACATCTCCCCTGAACGGCAGCCCGACGGCCGCCTCTCCCGGCAGAAGGCGCACGAGATTGTTGAAACCGCGCTGCGAGAAGGGTCTGGCCGTTTCGAGTGGCTCCACCACACGTTCGATGGGCAGGAGCTATGGGCGGATGTCTCGCTCACCGTCCAACCGGTCCGCGGCAGACCGATCATGTGCGTCGTATGGAGGGACATCGAGAAGCGCAAGAAGGCGGAAGAGGCTTTGCTTACGAGCCAGTTCCACCTATCGGACGTGATGGACCTCGCCAAGATAGTTCACTGGGAGTTGGATCCGGATACGGAAACCTTCACTTTCAACGATTCCTTCTACGCCTTTTACGGCACCACCGCCGAGAGGGAAGGGGGCTTGCGCATGTCGGCCGAAGAGTATGGGAAGAGGTTCATCCACCCGGATGACCTGGCCCTGGTTCGACAATCGGCGCAGAACATCAGGTCAGGCGTTGAACCCGACTTCAGCGTCGATCTCGAGCACCGCATCATCCGCCGTACGGGTGAAGTGCGCCATGTCCTGGCGCGCACAAGGGGTTTCAGGGACGCGCAGGGGCGCATGAAAAGGTGCTACGGCGCGAACCAGGATATTACGGAGCGTAAGGTGGCGCGGGAGGAGAGGGCGGCACTCGAATCCCAACTCCTCCAGGCCCAGAAGATGGAGGCCATCGGAACGCTCACGGGCGGCATTGCGCACGATTTCAACAACATTCTCGCTGCGATGATGGGGTTTGCCGAGATGGCCAAACGCCGCGCTGTCAAAGGCAGCCGCCAGGAGCAGCACCTCCAGAGGGTTCTCGACGCAGGGCTGCGGGGGAGGGACCTTGTCAGGCAGATGCTTGCCTTCAGCAGAAAGACCGAACAGGAAAAGAAACTGGTGCAGCTGAGCGCCGTTGTCAAGGAGGCCATGAAGCTTCTCCGGCCCTCAATCCCCTCCACCGTCCGCATCAGGGCCAGAGTCGGCGCCGAGTCGGGCTTTGTCCTCGCAGATCCTACCCAGATGCAGCAGGTCCTGATGAACCTCTGCGCGAACGCTGCATACGCGATGCGGGAGAAGGGAGGCGTTCTGGCCCTCGAGGTGAGCGATTTCGTGGTTTCGGCGGATGGGAGGGCCGACGGGATGAGGCAGGGTCCCTACGTCAAGCTCGTGGTCCGGGACACGGGTGTGGGAATGCCTCCGGAGGTCGTCGCGAGGGTGTTCGACCCCTTCTTCACTACGAAAAAGCCGGGAGAGGGGACGGGTCTCGGCCTTTCCATCGTTCACGGGATAGTGGAGCAGCACGAGGGGTACATCACCGTGGAGAGCGAACCGGGAAAAGGCTCGACGTTCACGCTCTACCTGGCCCACGCAGAGGGAGAAGGCCAGGCGAGGAGCACAGGAGAAGAGAGTGTGCCGACCGGGCACGAGCGGGTCCTCTTCGTTGATGACGAGGAAGTCCTCACGCAGATGGGCCGGGAGATGCTCGAAGAGCTCGGGTACGAGGTGACGGTGAAGAACGATGGTATGGAAGCCCTCGCTCTATTCAGGGCAGATCCCGGCCGGCTTGACCTCGTGATGACCGACCAGACCATGCCGGGCATGACGGGCATCGAGCTGGCGCGAGAGCTGATGAGCCTTCGTCCCGGCATTCCAGTCATTGTCACCACCGGTTTCAGCGATCTGGTTGATGCTGCCATCGCCAATGCAGCCGGTGTCCGGGCCTTTCTCACGAAGCCGATAACAAGGGGAGAGCTCGCGCGGACGGTCCGGAAGGCGCTGGACGGGCAGGACGCGAACCCGCGGCGCGAAGCTCATAGCCTTACTCCTCCTTAATGAGCTTGTACTGGCCTGTCGTCACGGTGGAAAAGTGGAAGATGGGCCTGTCGACGCGCCTAATTATGAGCGGGCAGTGTTTCATGCCCCCGGGAACGAAGATGAGGGCGCTGCTCGTGATGATGTGCTGTTCATCTTCCAGCCAGAACTCTACCTCCCCGGCCAAATCATAGGGTTTTTGGTAATCGCTTCCGAAAAAGCCTATAATCTCATCCGCATCGTGGGTATGTGCGCCGCCCCCTTCTGGCGTGGGCTCTGCCGGTGGCCGCAGGTACCATGAGCAGTTCATTTGAAAGGCGCCGTCTACGATCTTGTCGTCCATCCAGAGTATGCGGGTCGCCCATTGGGCGTACTTCGCTGCGAATTCCGGGGTGAACCGAGTGGTCTTCAATTCCGTGACGATGTGTTTCCCATACTTCGATTCCGTCATTCCTGTATCCTCCTTGTTCTTCATATTCCCTTCGCGCGGGACGGATCCCCGCAAAGAGTCCAATTCTCGGCGCCTCGCCACCACCTTTAGACTTCGCGGGGTGCGCGAAAAGACAGCGAAAAGCCTTTTGCCGATCGGTTCAGAGCTAATCCTATGCTATCGGGGCTGAAGTGTCAAGGTTTGTGCCGGGTGATCCGCCGGCTTCGTAGCCATCTTTCGGACTCCGAAGAGCCCTCACTCACCTGTCAAGGGCTTTTCTCATGTCCCAAACGACATCGAATTTCTTCAGATAGGTCTTCGTTTCTTCCGGCAGCCGGCATGTCCATTGGTTTCCGCATCCCCTTGCCGACTCCTCGACTCGTTTCGAGCCGCAATTGTATGCCGCAGCCAGGTACAGGCCGACAGCCCGGACGTTTTTTCTCAGGGAGAGCAGCCATTTCCGCGACACGTCCGCCAGGTCCGAATCAAATAGGAGCAGAGAGGCCTTGGCGGCGTTGACATGATCGTTACAGCCCGCAACGAAACGCCTGTTGAGGTGCGCCGTGGGGTACTTTTCTCGAATCCTCTCGTAGGTCTTCGGGATGAACTGGAAAAGTCCCCTGGCCCCGGCCGGCGACTTACTGTACGCGTAGGCATTGATCGTGTTGGCGCCGATGAGTGCGAGCACCTCGTGCACCAGGGCCGTCTCCTGGCCTTCCGGGCAGCTCTTGAACCGGAGTGGGTCTATATGTTCGATGATGGAGAGCACGAGGGCGACTTCGGTAGGGGTCACTTGGGCTTCCAGCCTTCGGAATCCCCCCAGCCTCACGTTGCTCATCTTCAGGTCCTTATAGGCGCACTCGATCTGATGCATCAGGTAGTCGAGACCCGCCTTGCGCACCTGCCATGTGTCTATTTCCGGGCTGTAAGGAGTATAGACGACCTCCTTGTAGCTCTTTCCATCTGAATGGACCATGGTCCGAAGCGCCAGCACGGCCATGTGCTCGGGATGTTCCACTTCGAATCTCGAGCCGACGCCGTTCGCCCGGCACTTTGTCACTTCGAAACCGCTCGTGACGCAGCCCTTGCTCGTGATGCGGACCGGCGAGATTTTTCGTTCTCTCAGATCCTCAACCGCCAGAAGGAAGTTCGGCTTAACGACCTTTTCCCATACCACTTTCTCCCTCTTTCTTCCGTGCCTGTCACGGAAGACCCTGGTCTTCTGCTCCGCTTCTTCCGAATAGCCGGCAGTCTTGTCCTGCAGGAACTCTTGTGCCCTCCTGATTTCCTGCATGATATCAAAGGGCCTTTCGTGGTCGTCACTTACCCCGGATTCGAGGGCGGGCTCGCTCCCGGAAGAAATGGCGTCCTCCGGCCGCGACTCTCCTATTGAAGCCAGTGGGGCGCTGGCCCCGACAAACGTGAGGCATAATCCCGCGAGGGCGACAGAGCCTATGGTGAGTATTTTCATCTTCCCCTTCGCGCTTCGAGGCACATGATCCACTAAGAAGTTGTCGGCTTTTCGCGTGAGTAGATTTAGGGCTAGCTCCTAGCATTTCCGGGTTGAAGGGGGAGGGTCCGGCGGCTTTGCCCGCGGAGGGGGTGCTGAACCCCATCAGCGGCGAAGGACAGTTTTGGACATCGTCCAGACCAGCAAGCTTGGATGGAGAGAACGCACTCGCTGCTGTTAGGCGAGCGAAGCGAGTCTCTGAGCAGGGAGGCCGGGGCACCTGCGAAGCGGGTCGTGGCTTTGCCGGTGGAGGGGGCGCTTAAGCCCCAATAACTGCGAGCCCCAATAATTGCAAGCCGCTCTTAGCCCAGGAGGGGCTTCATATTGAGGTTTTTTTCCACAATTTCCGCGAGGGTCTCGCGGTCCGTGGTTGCGGTCCCGTTGCGATGGGGGAAGACACCGAGAAGGGGAACTTCGAGGTAACGGGAGAGGATACCGGGATTGGTCCGGGTAGAGGCGTCCTGCTTTCCTTCGAGGTCGTTCAGGATGACCCCCGCGACGGGTATGCCTTCTGCCTTGAGAAAACGCCATGTGAGCAGGGCATGATTGACCGTGCCGATGCCGACGCGGGCAACGATGATGACCGGCAGGCGCCACCTCTTGATGAGGTCGGAGATGAAGAAATTCCTGCGTATGGGTGTCAACACGCCCCCGGACCCCTCGACGAAGAGTAGGTCGTGTTCCCGCGATAGTTGCTCGTATATCCTGTCCAGGTGCTCCAGGTCGATCTGGACGTGCTCGATCTCGGCTGCGCTGTCGGGCGAAATGGCGGCATCGAAAGAATAGGGGTTGATGAGACTTAGGTCGTCCTGGCTGCCGGATGCCTCCTTGAGCGATATGGCATCCCAGGGAAGACTGTCCTTGCCCCGGAGGGCGAGGCCCGGCTCAAAGGGCTTCATTACTCCCACGTTGAGCCCGTTCCTCACGGAGAAATACGCCGATAACCCGCACGCGACTCTTGTCTTGCCGACCCCTGTGCCTGTCCCCGTGACGAAGAAGCCCTTCATCAGCGGATCACCGCCGCGAGAAGAATTGCTATGCCGATGAAGAGAGAGGCGCAGATCAAGGAAGGTCCGACGTCGCCCTGGGAGAGCCTCTTTTCGAACTCAGCCGAGAGGCTGGCCCCCACCACTTTTGCGCCGACGATGACGATGATCATGTAGACCGACGCGTACACGAACATCTCGACGATACTTCCAAGAATATGCCACATAGAGCAGCTCAGTTCGATAGATAGTAGACTAGGTTGTCAAGGGCCGAAGTGAAAAACACGTTGCGGAGCACCACGTGCGAAGGGACCCTGATCTGGGTGGGCGCAAAATTCATGATCCCCTTGATCTCCGCCTCGATGAACAGATTGGCTATCTTCTGCGCCTCCGAGGCAGGGGTGGTGATCATGCCTATTTCGATGTTGCGCGCCTTGACCACTTCTTTGAGCCTGTCAATGTGGAGGACTTCGATGGGTTTCCCCATCTTCTCGGAGATGTGTCCGATGACCTTGACGGGCTCTATGTCGAAAGCGGCCACGATCTTG
>Ga0326728_10019519_pt1 | contig 13135 bp, 10 predicted proteins | sample MB3enrmetagenome_FD_207602 | JGI IMG/M metagenome (GOLD analysis project Ga0326728, IMG submission 207602) | Lab enriched peat soil microbial communities from McLean, Ithaca, NY, United States - MB31MN | ecosystem: Environmental > Terrestrial > Soil > Wetlands > Peat | place: USA: New York...
GCGTTGATCCCTTAACAGAATCTTGCCCCCTGCGCCATTTACACTGGGAAGTGGAGAATACTGTGTTTTTTGATAAGGCTCTTACAAAGATCTTTGGAACGGCAAACGATCGCGTCCTCAAGCGGCTTTGGCCGGTGGTGGCTGCCATCAACGAGATGGAGCCGGAGATTCAGCGGCTTACGGACGAGCAGTTGCGCGCCAAGACGGTCGAGTTCCGCGCCCAGATCGCGGCTCGCGTCGCGGGGCTTACCGATCCTGCTGAGATCAAGTTGGCGGAAAAGGCCGCGCTCGACGGGATTCTGCCCGAAGCTTTTGCGGTGGTGCGCGAGGCGGGATGGCGCGCCGTGCAGATGCGCCACTTCGACGTGCAGCTGATCGGCGGCATGGTGTTACATTCCGGCAAGATCAGCGAGATGCGCACCGGTGAAGGCAAAACCCTGGTGGCCACGCTGGCCTGCTACCTCAACGCTCTGGCCGGCCGGGGCGTGCATGTGGTCACGGTCAACGACTATCTGGCCAAGCGCGATGCCGAGTGGATGGGCAAGATCTACGAGTTCCTGGGCCTGACCGTGGGCGTCATCGTCCACGATCTGGACGACGGCGAGCGCCGCGCCGCCTACGCCGCCGACATCACCTACGGAACCAACAACGAATTCGGCTTCGACTACCTGCGCGACAACATGAAGTTCGAGATCAAGGACTGCGTGCAGCGCGGGCAGTATTACGCCATCGTCGACGAAGTCGACTCCATCCTCATCGACGAAGCCCGCACCCCGCTGATCATCAGCGGCCCCACCGACCAGACCACCGACAAGTACGCCCGCGTGCGCGCCATCATTCCCAAGCTGAAACTGGGCGAGGAGATCGAGGCCACCGACAGCAAGCGCCAGGCGGAACTGGGCCTGGAGCTGCGCGAGGGCGAGAAGTTCCTCACCGGCGACTACATCGTCGACGAGAAGCAGAAGACCATCGGCGTCACCGACGAGGGCTGGATCACCATCGAGAAAGCGCTGGGCATCGACAACATCGCCGACGCCGAAAACTGGGATCTCAAGCACTACGTGGAGACCGCCATCAAGGCCGAGGCGCTCTACAAGCGCGATGTGGACTATGTGGTCAAGGACGGCGAGGTGCTGATCGTCGATACCTTCACCGGCCGCCTCATGCCCGGCCGCCGCTGGTCGGACGGACTGCATCAATCCATCGAAGCCAAGGAAGGCGTCAGCATCCGCAAGGAAGACCAGACGCTGGCCACCATCACCTTCCAGAATTACTTCCGCCTCTACAACAAGCTCAGCGGCATGACCGGCACCGCCGAGACCGAGGCCGCCGAGTTCGAGAAGATCTACAAGCTGGAAATTGTGGTCATCCCGACCAACAAGCCCATGCTGCGCATCGAAAATCCCGACGTCGTTTATCGCACCGAAAAGGAAAAATACAAGGCGGCGGCCGACGATATCATGGCGCTGCACGAGAAACAGCAGCCGGTGCTGGTCGGCACCACCTCCATCGAGAAGTCGGAGCGCCTGTCGGGAATTTTGCAGCGCAAGGGCGTGCGCCACGTGGTTTTGAACGCCAAGTTCCACGAGCGCGAGGCGGAGATCGTGGCTCAGGCCGGGCGTTTGGGCATGGTTACCATCGCCACCAACATGGCCGGTCGCGGCACCGATATTCTGTTGGGCGGCAATCCCGACTTCATGAGCCGCCAGGAGTTGGTCAAGAAGGGACGGGCGAGAGCCATCAGCGTGGCCGAGGGCGCCATCAATCCCATGGCCCCAGCCGGTTTTATGCGCTTCTACTACCAGGGGCAGGAGTTCGAGGTTGCCGCCACCGACTGGGCCGAAGTCAACGCGGTGCACGCCGAGGCGGCCAGCCAGGAGCACGCGCAAGTCATCGCCGCCGGCGGCCTCTTCATCCTCGGCACCGAACGCCACGAGTCCCGCCGCATCGACAATCAGTTGCGCGGCCGCGCCGGCCGTCAGGGCGATCCCGGCGAGTCGCGCTTCTATCTCTCCCTCGAAGACGATCTCATGCGTATCTTCGCCAAGCAGTGGGTGAGCACGCTGCTGGAGCGGCTAGGCATGGAAGAAGGCATGCCCATCGAGTCGCGCATGATCTCCAACCGCATTGAGGGTGCGCAGAAGGCCGTCGAAGCGCAGAACTTCGAAAGCCGCAAACACCTCATCGAGTACGACGACGTGATGAACAAGCAGCGTGAGGCCGTCTACGGCCTGCGCCGCAAACTGCTCGAGGGCGTCGAGCAGCGCGAACTGATTCTGGAGGATTACGTCGGCGGCATCCTGAGCAGCGCCCTCGACGAGTTCTGCACCGAAAATCTCCGTCCCGAGCAGTGGAATCTGAAGGGCCTGGAGGAGCGGCTGCAAGGGCAGTTCGGCTTGCGCCTCTCCGCAACCGGGATCAAACCGCTCGAACTGACCCGCCACGAACTGGGGGAGAGCATCTTCGAGAAGCTCTCCGCAGAGTACGAGGCAAAAGAGAAGATCCTTACTCCCACCACCATGCGCTATCACGAACGCATGGTGATGCTCAGCGTGATCGACGGCTTGTGGAAGGATCACCTGCTGGCCATGGATCACCTCAAGGAAGGCATCGGGCTGCGCGGCTATGCGCAGCGGGATCCGCTGGTGGAATACAAGCGCGAGTCCTTCGACATGTTCGAAGCCATGATGCTGAAGTTCCAGGAAGACACCTGCCGCTTCCTCTTCAGGATGCAAATCCTGGGGCCGGATGGAGAACCGGTGAATGCGGCTCCGGAGGTCTTGGTACGGCGGGAGGTTCCCAAGGCCCCTGCGGTGGCCAGCTCCCTGCGCCCTCTTTCCCCCGACGAGGCGCCCCGCGAGATTGCCATCAACACCCGCCAGCCTTCCACTACCATCGACGCCCTGGAGAAAGAATTCCAGCGCAAGAAGCAGCGCGAACTGGCCGCGGCCAGCATGGCCGGCACCGGAGACGCCAGCCAGCCCACACAGCGCCGCACCGGCGAGAAGGTGGGCCGCAACGATCCTTGCCCTTGCGGCTCCGGCAAAAAATATAAAAAATGCCACGGTGCTGAAAAATAGGGTCGATAGCCGGGCAGACACGAAAACAGCGGAGGGGCGGGGATTCATTCCCGCCCCTCCGCTGTTCTGGTCCAGGGTCAACAAGTTCGTCTTGAACGGCGTATTGCCGTTCCCGCACCGCGCGCCTGCCGATGCGCTTCAGCCCTGCCTTGCATGCTGAACGCCGTGCATGGGCCGAAGGTCTTTCGTGCTATCCAGCCAGTGCGAAGCGCACTTCCACTTCCATGGTGGCCGCGCCGTCTCCGCTCTCAAACTTCCATTTGCGCACCGCGTCCTCGGCGGCGGGAGTCAACATGCGGTTGCCATCCAATGGCTTTACATCGGTAACCGAGCCGCTTGCATCGACGGTTACTTGCAACTTGACGGCCCCGCTGATCTTCATGCGCTTGGCCATCTCCGGATACGCGGGAGGGACGCGTGACTTGACGGCGCGATCGGCCGCGTGGGCGGGCAATGCCAGAGCCAAAAGCAGCGTCACTGCGCCGACTTGAGCCAGTCTGCCAAAAGAACAGCGCACAACGCGGAAAAGGGTTGAAATCCTGTCTGAGTTCATGAATCCTCCAACAATTCAAACCGTACAGTCCAGTTATCGGCGTCCTGCTGGTTGGGATGAGGACTTTTTAATACCTCTTTCGGGGGAGGATCATCCTCAAATGGTGGAAATCTTGCCGGCCGCAAAAGTAGAGTCCACGCGATCGGAAGCGTCGGCCCTCTACTTATTTCAGCCGTACCCGGCGGAGGGCGCCGTGCCCTTGCACCACTGCCTACTGCGACAGAGCAAAATTGAGCACAACCTCTTCGGTCGTCTCGCCGGGGCCGGACTCGTATTTCCACTTGTGCACGGCGTCTTCGGCGGCGGTGGCCAACATGCGGTTGCCCTCAATCGTCTTGACGGCGGTAACCTTGCCATCGGCATCGACGGTAGCTTCAACCCGGACCGATCCGGTGACCTTCATGCGCTTGGCGATCTCGGGATAGAGCGGAGCCACGCGCGATTTGACGGCGCGACCGGCTGCTTGCGCGGGCATCGCCAAAAGCACGATGAACGTCAGCGTCAAGGCCTGCAGCAGCCTGGTGAAAGCTTTTCTTCGGGCGGGAGAGTGATCCTCACGATCCTTCATAGCGGTTCTCCGCGGCACCTACTGGGTGTAATGTGAGTATCGGCAAACGGAGAAACAAGATGAGATCATTTTAAAAATCGTATTAAATCTAGGCGCGAGTCGATCGGAAAGGGGATTTCAGGCGCAAAAAGAGAGAGGACGGCGCGTCTGCGCTCCGTCCTCCGGGATTTCGGGAGTCTTCCAAGCTGTTGCTGCGGGTTGCAACTCAGGGCATGCGCGGGAAATTGATGCTGAATTCTTCGGTACTGCTGCTGCTAGCGGGCTCGAACTTCCATTTGCGCACCGCTTCTTCGGCGGCAACGGAGAGAATATGCGCGCCATCGATGGTCCTGACGGCGGTGACCTTGCCATCGGCGTCAACAGTCACTTCTACCTTTACTTCGCCAAAGAGATGCATGCGCTTGGCGATCTCTGGATAGACAGGCGCAACGCGCAACTTGGTGGGGCGCTCGCTAGCCGCCTGGGCGGGCGCAGCCAGCAGAAGGGCTAGCGTAATGGCGGCGCCCCAAGAAAAGATCCTCGCGCCGTGTTGCACGCTGTCGCTTGAAACACGGAGAGCACATCTGTTCATCTTTGCTCCTAAAACCGGAAGGGGAAGGATTGGGCCTACACAGTCTTTATCGGCAGTTGGCGAACCGGGCAAGATTAAAATTCGTTGAGAATATGAACGATTGCGAACTCGGACGCCGAGAAGTAGCCAGAATCTCGTAGCGTAGCCAGGGTGCGGGGATTGGGGGCTGTCTCTCTGCCGTCCCAAGATAAATCCAAAAAGGAAGGGGTGGCCGGTAGCCTCCCCTTTTGCATCCTTATCCTCAGGCGTTCGTCTCTGAGGGCGAAGGTCAGTTGACCAGCGCGAAGTGCAGCTCAACCTGTACCGTTGAGGTTCCGGAACCGGCAGCAAACTTCCATTTGCGCACTGCGTCTTCGGCGGCGGGCCCAAGCATGCGGTTGCCGTCAATGGCCTTGGCTTCCTTGACGTCGCCGTCGGCGCTCACCGTGGCTTCGACCTTTACCGCTCCGCTGATCTTCATGCGCTTGGCCATCTCGGGGTAGACCGGGGCAACTCGCTTGCTGACTTCGCGCTCGTCGGCGGCATGCACGGGAATCGTAAACACCACAACGAGGGCCAAGGCGGCGGCCTGAAAAAGACGGATTGCAATGCGCTGCATGCGGAATTCGGAAAGGCGAAGGGAAATGAGATTCATGGATACTCCTAGAAGGTTACTTCTTACGTACTTAAGTTATCGACTTTCTGGTTACTAATATTAATTTTTACCCATGGCTCGTACCGTAATCCGGTATACGTAAGAAGCCGTTCATAATCAATAGAAAAGCGTGGGAGACTGAGCGGACAATGGAGTGAAACTGTCCCGAATCTATCCAGATGCACTCAGCCCTTGCTCTCGTTGGTCACCGCTGCGAAGGTCAAATCCTCGGCCGTGCTGTCGTGCTCCTCGCGCCACTCTTCAAAGAGCCGGCCATAGCTGAGGGTGATGTAGGCGCTACGGTCCACACCCAGATGGGCGGCGGCGCGGTCGATCCAGGCGGGCGGGCCCTCCAACTCCGCGTAGATCCCGATGGGGGTCTCGTCGAGAACGCAGTGGCCCTCGCCATCGGACCACTCGGTGCGCCACTTCTCGTAGCGGAAGGCCGGAACCAGGCCCAGGGAGAGAAAGATCTCGGCCAGCAGTTCGCCGTCGGCGACCTCGGTCTCGAGCTCTACCCGGTGTTTGTGCGGGTCGCCTTCGGCATTGAGTCCGGTTTCGACGGCCGGAGGCCGCTTGTGGGTCACGGTCCAGTGCCCGTTGTAGCCGCGGATGCGCAGAATCTCGGTGCGTGCGCGCATCTCCCTGCCAGGAGTGTCGTAAAGAGTATTGGACTCGAAGCTGCGCGGCGTTTGCAGATGGAAGCCTGCCTCGACCAGCCGCTCGCTCAGCGCGGCGGTGTCGGCAACGCGAAATTTGATCTCGGTCTCGATGGACATGGAGAGGCAGCTTTCAGCTTACAGTTGCCAGCTCTCAGTTTTCCCTGCCCGTGCGCCGATTAGGATTCGTTCCCTAGGCGCATATGAAAAAAGCTCAAGGCAGGAAGTTGAGTGCTGGTGGCTATTACGCCGAGTATACGGCACGTAGCGGCGGGCGGCGCCGAGGGGCGACAATAAGAGAGTGAAGACGTTGCGCCTGGTGGTTGACCCAGCAAATTTGGAGAGCGCCGAGAAGGCTCTGGAGAGCGCGGCGGGGATTCTGCGCGCCGGCGGCCTGGTGGCCCTGCCTACCGAAACCGTCTACGGACTGGGCGCCAACGCCCTGAACGCCGCGGCGGTGGAGCGCATCTTTGCCGCCAAGCAACGTCCCTCCTGGGATCCCATCATTGTGCACATCTCCGACTTGGCCATGTTGGACGGGTTGGTCGAGGAGATCCCCGCAGCCGCGCGGCGTTTGATGGAAGCCTGCTGGCCGGGACCCTTGACACTGCTCTTGCGCCGCACTGCCGCCGTGCCCGATGCGGTGACTGCCGGACGGCCTCTGGTGGGGGTGCGCATGCCGGCTCATCCGGTGGCGCTGGAACTGATTCGCCGCGCCGGAGTTCCCGTGGCCGCGCCCAGCGCCAACACCTTCTCCCACATCAGTCCCACCACTGCCGAGCATGTCCTGGAAGACCTCGATGGCCGCATCGACGCTGTCCTGGATGCGGGTCCAACCGAGCACGGCTTGGAATCTACCGTGCTCGATGCGGGGCAAAGCCCCATGGTGATCTACAGGCCAGGCGCGGTCACAGCACTGCAAATCGAAAAGATTGCCGGTCCGGTCGAGGATTACCGCCCCCGCTCCCCGCTCCTCGATGCCTTGCTCCAGGCGCAGACGCAGGAGACGCAGCCGCGCGCGGCCCTGCCCTCGCCGGGAGTAGGATTGCGCCACTATGCGCCCCAGGCCCGCTTGATTCTGGTCGATGGCGAACCCGGCGAACTAGCGGCTAAGCTGGCCGCGGCCGCTGCTGACTGGCAAGGCGAGCGTCTAGGCCTGCTCTTGCCCGCCGATATGGAAGCTTCATTCGCGCCTGCGGCTATCTTTGCCTGGGGCCGCTGGGCCGAACCGGCGGAGATGGCCCGCGATCTTTACGCTGGCCTGCGCGCCCTCGATGCCGCCGGCTGTACGGTGATCCTTGCCCCCCTGCCCAGAGCCGAGGGCATTGGCGCCGCCCTCCGCGATCGCCTGCGCAAGGCCGCGTACGAAAAGCAGGGAATAGGGAATAGGGAATAGGGAATAGGGAATAGGGAATAGGGAATAGGGAATAGGGAATAGGGAATAGGGAATAGGGAATATTGGAACCCACCTGTTGGCTCGCAGTTGTCAGTGATCCTCAAGACGGCAGTCCAGCCGCTGGTCGGAAGCCAAAAATGCTCGATTAAGTATCTGTCCACCAACGACTTGTCTTCCTGAGCATCTTGACTCGCCGCGGCCAGTTACGGCTGAAATGAACGGGTCGCACCCTTAAAGCCCGTGCCCCATCCTTGCGACGCTTTTTGTCACAAGGTTGGGAGACCAATCAGCCCAACGCTACCGGTTCATGAGGAGCAGCCCGACGCGCTTCTGCGCGTAACGGCTGGGATGAACAAGCCGCTAACCAGCCAAATTGCTCCTCTGCGCGAGCGGAGCTAATATGCTGATTTTACTCAACCTGTCTTTTGTTCATAGGGGGCGAAGCGAAGGATCTGCGTTTTGATCTCTCCCCTCGGGTGGCCCAACAAAAACAGATCCTTAGCTTCCCTTAGGATAGCAAGTGCTTGATAAAATCAGTGTTATTTGAAGACCTAGAGCTCCTGGCCCGAGAGAGGCTGACGAATCCAGATTGAAGAAAACAAACGGCCCAATCCGCAAGATGCCGGATCGGGCCGTTCTTTTTTTTGCTGCGGTTGCGGCTTACTTCAGGTCGATGGCAGCCTTGAGGGGCAGATCCTGCGAGGAACCGCCGACCATCAGGGTGTAGGAACCCGGCAAAAGCGACCAGCCGTCCTTTTGCTCGTCGAAGATCGACAGATACTTGGGGTCGATCTCCACGGTGACGGTCTTCTTTTCGCCGGCGGCCAGTTGGATCTTGCTCCAACCCACCAGGCGCTTGGGCGGTTCCTGGGCTGCGGCGGGCAGGGCGGCGTAGACTTCGGCGATCTCTGCTCCGGCGCGCGCACCGGTGTTGGTCACGGTAAAGGTGGCCTTCACGGTTTCACCCCGCGCGACGGTCAGATCGGAGTACGCGAAGGTGGTGTAGGAGAGCCCGAACCCGAAGGGGAAGAGGACGGGCTTCTTCTCCGCGTCGTACCACTTGTAGCCAACCTTGAGGCCTTCGTCATAGGCCACGGGGAAGGCCGGTTGCGGCTTCGACCAATCCTCCGGCGTCGAGCCCACCACGTCGAAGGAATTGGAGGGGGGCGGCTGGGCGACGGTGGTGCGGGGCAGATCGGACTCGGACTTGGGGAAGGTGTTGGGCAGCTTGCCGCTGGGGTTCACCGAACCGAAGAGAACATTGCCCACGGCGTTGGCGCCGTCCGTGCCGCCAAACCAGGCTTCCAGAATCGCCGCCGGAGCATCGACCCAAGGCATGAGAACCGGGCTGCCCGACTCCAGCACCACAATGGTGTGAGGATTGGCCGCCGCGACCGCCGCAATCACTTCGTCCTGACGATGGGCCAGGGCGAGGGTGGTCAGATCCATGCCTTCGCTCTCCCACTGGTAGGCGAAGACGATGGCCGCGTCGGCGCCCTTGGCCGCCGCGGCGGCCGCGGCGGGATCGGTTCCGGCATCGTACTTGACCGCAGCCTGCGGGGCGCGGGCTTGAATGGCCTTGAGCGGCGAGGTAGGGAACCAGATCTCATGCTGCCACTGAGTTGTGCCCTCGCCTTCCTTGGCGATGGCGTTGCCGCCCACGGGGTCCACCTGTGCCGAACCGCCGCCGCTGATCATGCCCACGTCGGAGTGCGCGCCGATGACCGCGATGGTGTGCAGCTTGGCCGCCTCCAGGGGCAGCACGGAGCCCAGGTTCTTGAGCAGCACGATGCCGCCCTCTTCGATCTTGCGCGAGATCTCCAGGCCGGTGAAGGGATCGACGACCGAGCGCTGGCGGGGATAGTCGATCACCCCGGCGGCAAACATCGACCGCAGCATGCGGCGTACATGCTCGTCCATCTCGGCGACCGAAATCTTGCCCGCCTCGACAGCCTTCTTATAGGGCTCGCCAAAGAAATATCCGCCCGGCTCTTCGTTGTCCAGGCCGGCGGCCGAAGCCTTCTCGATGCTGTGTGTGCCGCCCCAGTCGGAGAGCACAAAGCCGGGGAACTTCCAGTCCTTCTTCAGCACCTGGTTGAGCAGGTAGTCGTTCTCGCAGGCGAAGTCGCCGTTGACCCGGTTGTAGGAGCACATGACCGCGGCGGGATGGCCCTGGGTGACGCCGATCTCGAAGGCCAGCAGGTCGGTCTCGCGCCCGGCGCGTTTGCCGATGCCGATGTTGACCGAGTTGCGCCCGCTCTCCTGATCGTTGAAGGCGTAATGCTTGATGTCGCCGATGATGTGCGCCGACTGGGTGCCCTGGATCAGCTTGGCCACCAGCGTTCCGGCCAGAATCGGGTCTTCGCCCAGGTACTCAAAGGTGCGACCGTTGCGCGGCTCGCGGGTGATGTCCACGCCGCCGCCCAGGGACATGTTGAAGCCCTGCGCGCGCAGCTCGCGGCCGATCAGCGCGCCGTAAGCGTAGGCCGCCTCGGGATCCCAACTGGCCGCCGCCGCGATATTGGCCGGCAGCGCCGTCGAGTAGCGCCCGTTGATGCCGCTGGAGCGCACCCCGTAGGCCGCATCGCTCATGTCGATGCCGGGAATGCCCAGACGCGGCACACCCGCCACATAGCCCACGCCGCGGTTGGAGTCGGCGTTGGCCAGCGTGACCGGCTCGTCGGTGGGCATGCCCTGGCCGTGCAGCATAGCCACTTTCTCGTCCAAAGTCATGGCCTTGAGCAGCAGTTCGGCGCGCTCGTCGGCAGAGAGGCTGGTGTTCATCCACGGACCGGTGGGCGCCGGCGCCTTATGGTGCTGGGCAACGCCGGGAAGGGCAAGGCAAAGAAGAGCGACAAAGGCCAGCGCGGAGGCGGTCAGGCGCGCGCGGCGAACGGTGTGTTTCATGAATCCCCCATCGAGAAAAACGTTTGTCTAACCGCATCCATAGTACCAATCGAGGCTCTCGATTGGCTCCGGTGGCTATCGATTTCCTCTTCCATGCGGTGCATTTTGGGACGCCCGCGGGAGTCGTTTCAAAAGCAGCACCTTGGCGTGCATCTGCGCGTCGCGGTGGCAATGAACTACGCGGCCTTACCAAGTTCCGTGCCCCATCCTTGGCGCGTTCTTTGCGCCAAGGGTGGGAAACCACAAATCTCCAGGGCCTTGTTCATGGCGAGCGTCGATCAGACGCGCGCCTTGAACCAGGTGAGGTTGTGGCGCTCGTAGGGAATGTACTCCGGCTCCCAGACGTACTCCCGCAGATTCCTGCGCAGCGCCTCGGGATCGGTGTAGTCGGCGATGCCGTCGGCCATCGCTTGCAGGGCCACGGCTTCGCCCACCACCAACCCCACCTGGCGCGATTCGCCGATGGGCGGCAGCAGCGGCGCAGTGCAGTCCTGGCAGGCGGGAGAGAGTGTGGCCAGGGTGCGGGCTGCGGCCATGATCATGCTGTCGGTGACCCGCCGCGCCTTGGAGACGAGAATCCCCAGCGCCAACCCAGGGAAGATGTAGGAGTTGTTGATCTGGGAGATGCGCACCATCTTCCCGTTTACCTCGACCGGCGGGAAGGGGCTGCCGGTGCCCACTAGGGCGCGGCCCTCCGTCCAGCGCATCAGGTCCTCGGGCACAGCCTCGGCCTTGGAGGTGGGGTTGGAAAGGGGGAAGATCACCGGCCGCTCGGTGTGCCGCGCCATCTCGCGGACAATCTCCTCGGTAAAGGCGCCCGCCTGCGCCGAGACCCCGGCCAGCACCGTCACCTTGGCGTTGCGCACCACATCGAGCAGTGATATCGGGCCATCGCCGGAGAGTTTCCAGCCGGCCACGTCCTGGTTTTTGCGTAGCAGCGTCTCCTGGCCTTCCTTGATCCCCTCGCAGCCCTCGATGAGCAGCCCATGGCGGTTGAAGGCGTAGATGCGCTGCCGGGCTTGCTCCTCGCTGAGCCCCTCTTCCTGCATCGCGGCGATCAGCAGCCCGATGATGCCGATGCCCGCCGAGCCCGCGCCGAATAGGACGATGGTCTGCTCTTTGAGGGGAATCCCGGTGGCGTGGACGGCAGCCAATAATGTGCCCGTAGTGACGGCGGCGGTGCCCTGGATGTCGTCGTTGAAGGTGCACAGCCGGTCGCGGTAGCGTTCCAGCAGCCGCGCCGCGTTGACTCCGGCGAAGTCCTCCCATTGCAGCAGGATGTGGGGCCAGCGTTTTTCGACGGCAGTCACAAAGCTCTCGATGAAGGCGTCGTACTCCGCGCCGCGGATGCGCTTGTGCTGGCAGCCGATGTAGATGGGGTCGTTGAGCAGCTTCTCGTTGTCGGTGCCCACGTCCAGCAGGATGGGCAGGCAGTGCTCGAATGCCGCCCAGCGCGGTGTACAGCGCCATCTTGCCGATGGGAATGCCCATGCCGCCGGCACCCTGGTCGCCCAGGCCCAGAATGCGCTCACCGTCGCTGACCACAATGCAGCGCACCTGGTCGTAGGCCGGGTCGGACAAAATCTGCTCCATGCGGGCGCGATTCTCATAGCTCAAAAAGAGTCCGCGCGGCTTGCGATAGATCTCGCTGAACCTCTGGCAGCCCTCGCCCACCGCCGGAGTGTAGACAATGGGCAGCATCTCCTCGACGTGGTGCGCAATCAGGTTGTAGAAAAGGGTTTCGTTGTTGTTTTGCAAGTCGCGCATGTTGCTGTACTTGCCGAAGGCGTCCGTACGGCTCTGGAGCACCCGCAGGCGGCGTTCGCGCTGTTCGGCCAAGGTGGAGACGTGGGGAGGCAGCAATCCATGCAGTCCAAAGGCGTCGCGCTCCGCCTCGGTGAAGGCCGTGCCCTTGCTCAGGCGCGGATTCAGAAGCAGATCGAGGCCGCTCAGATTGGTGCGGATGACGGATTTCTTCTCGATCTTATGGGAGGGAGTCTGCGTGTCCATGGGGGATCTCCTTTATTCAGGCCGGCGATTGCCGGTGAGCGGCTGGCGGATGCGAAGCAACGCTTCGCTGCCTGGGGCGCGTCAGGTGAGCATGAGCGCGAAAAAGTCGAAAGAAAAAGGTTCTTGCCTGATCCATAGGATAGGGGAAAAACACGCCCCTGGCTGTCGGCTGCGTCACAGTCTTGGGCGCGGAGGAAGGGCATTGACATCCGACACGTGTCGCGTTACGGTGAAGAATGATACGGTCATTTCGTCACAAGGGGCTGAAACGGCTTTTTGAGGAGGACGACCCTCGGGGTGTAAATCCTGAACACGCTGACGAACTGAGAGATATTCTGGCGACACTCCATGCCGCCCCAGCCATTGGTCACCTGGATCAGCCTAAGTTGCGGCTGCATCCGCTCAAAGGCCAGATGAGAGGCTTTTGGGCCGTGACCGTTCGGGCCAACTGGCGCGTGATTTTTCGCTTTGATGAGGGCGCGGAAGACGTTGATTATGTCGATTACCACTGAAAGGAACCAAGCCATGAACATGAAAAATCCACCGCATCCCGGAGGTGTTGTTTTGCGTCAGTGTATTGAGCCGGTGGGCTTGACGATCACAGACGCAGCCGTCGCCCTGGGGGTGACACGCAACACGCTCTCGGAACTCGTAAATGGGAAACGTGGCATATCTCCCGAGATGGCGGTCAGAATTTCCACGGTCTTTGGAGGCACGGAAGAGGGCTGGCTGGCACAACAGGCCCAGTACGACCTTT
>Ga0326728_10019520_pt1 | contig 13134 bp, 11 predicted proteins | sample MB3enrmetagenome_FD_207602 | JGI IMG/M metagenome (GOLD analysis project Ga0326728, IMG submission 207602) | Lab enriched peat soil microbial communities from McLean, Ithaca, NY, United States - MB31MN | ecosystem: Environmental > Terrestrial > Soil > Wetlands > Peat | place: USA: New York...
GTCAAAAACCCTGATCCTTCAAATACTCGGAAGAAATTTTTGCCCCGCTTCTCTGATCCTGTTGCAGTCCCAACTGGAAGAAACGCTCAAAATACTTTCCCAAGATATCCACTTCAAGGTTAACGCGGTCGCCAATAATCAGCTCATTGAGGTTGGTCGATTCAAACGTGTGAGGGATCACAGCCACGGAGAATACACCCTTGACAAGAGAGGAGATGGTCAAGCTTATCCCGTTGACCGAAATGGAGCCTTTATAGACCAGGTACCGCTCCAGTTCGCGGGGAAAGTCGAACGACATCCCGAAACCTTCTCCGCTGGTCATTTTTGCGATTAATCGTCCGATCCCATCGACATGTCCCAGAACGAAGTGTCCTCCCAGACGATCGCCAACCATCAGAGAGCGTTCCAGGTTGACGCGGTTCCCTTGTTTCGCCTGTTTGTAGCTGCTGACTCTGAGCGTTTCGGCTGATATGTCGCACACGAAAAAATCGCTACCCATCCGCGTTGCCGTCAGGCAGACTCCATTCACTGAAATAGAGTCTCCGGTCTTCAGGCCCGCCGCGATCCGTTCGGCGGCAACAGTGATGGTCGCGCCCTGCGACATGAAGCGCAGGTCCCGAATCGTGCCTACTTCCTCGATAATTCCGGTGAACACGTTATCGCTCCCTAATCACGAGAAATTTAATCAAATTTACACGGATTTCAATGATTCCACGGAGCTAGATCAGTGGAATAGGTGTAATCCATGGCGTATTCAATTCCCATCTCCCAGCCGCATTACCCGCTCGATCTCGCGCATTGTGAGGTGCCGGTATTGGCCGACCGCTAATCCACGATCCGTGAGAAATCCGATCCGCACACGCCGCAGCTTCGAGACGGGATGCCCGATCGCTTCAAACATGTCCCTGATCTGACGATTCTTCCCCTGCGTCAGCGTTACTTCGTACCAGCTGTTCGTGCTTTCCCTGATCGGCACGATTTTGCACGGCGCCAGCTGGGTTCCGGTCCTCAAACGCATCCCTTCCCGCAGACGAGTCAGTTCACGCTCGTCCGGCGTGGCGTGCACCTTGACGTGGTAGGTCTTGGGTATATGTTTTCCTGCAGCTGCGACAATCCTAGAGAACTCCCCGTCATTTGTCAGCAGAATGAGGCCCTCGGTATTGTAGTCAAGGCGTCCGACCGGATAAACCTTTGTCTTCACACCGACAAGGTCGGTCACTTTGGCCCTCCCCTGCGGGTCCGCAAGGGAACAGATCACCTCTCGCGGTTTGTTCAGGAGTAGGTAGATCTTCTGTGGCGATTGGTGGATGAGCTTGCCATCGACTTTGATGTGATCGCGTTGGGGGTCGGCCTTGACGCCCATCTTTGTCACCAGTCGTCCGTTGACTGTGACCCGGCCCTGCTGAATCAGTAATTCTGCTTTGCGCCGCGAGGCCACGCCTGCCGCGGCAAGTATCTTTTGTAGCCGTTCCTGGTTGTCCATAAGGTTACAACTGATCGCCCGCCATTTGAGCGAACTCCTCGAGGGTGGGCAGATCTGAGAGGTTGTTCAATCCAAAATGGATCAGAAACTCTCGGGAGGTACCATACAAAACCGGTCTGCCAACCACGGGCTTGCGCCCGAGGATCGCCACCAATTTCCTTTCCAGGAGAGTCTGCAGTGCTGTTGAGGACTTCTTGCCGCGGATGGCCAGAATCTCGGCAAGCGTTACCGGCTGCTTATAAGCAATTACGGCTAACGTTTCCAGAGCGGCCATCGAGAGTTTGGCGTTTGGACGGGTTTTGAGATATGCGCGAATCCGCTCGTGGTGTTCAGGCCGAGTGGTCATGCGATACCCGCCGGCCACTTCCCGGATGAGCATTCCACCCGGACGCGCATTAAAGCTCTCCACCATGCTTTCCAGGGCCTGCCCGATTGTTTCCGCGCTGTCATCCGGAAACACTTCTTTGAACTGCTCCGGCTTCACTGGATCATCGGCCACGTAAATGATCGCTTCCATCACGGATTGCATTTCAATGAGTTCCATAGGCTCAAGTGGTTCCCTTCACTTTGCAGATTTGAATATCCTCGAAAACCTTCTTTTGAGAGAGCCAAACTTCGCGCAACCGCACTAATTCAAGCAGTGCGAGGAAAATGATGATCAGATGGCGTTTGGAACGGGCCTCACTAAAGAAACTTGAAAACAACAGTTTGTCGTGAACCAAAAAGCGCGTTCGTATATCGGCGATCTTCTGCTCGATAGTGACTTCCTCCTGGGCCACTTCCATAACACGTTGGGCTTCAAATCGTTGAACCACCTCGTGGAAGGCGCGGAGGAGATCAAAGAGAGTCACTGCGACCACTTCGCTTCCGTCGTCGAGAACGTCATCGGGGGGTTTATTCCAGACCGCGTTCTCCACCTCTTCCCGCGTGTAGAGCATTTCAGCAGCATTCTTGAATTTCTGATGCTCCAACAACTGGTAGACAAGTTCGTTTCTCGGATCTTCCTCCTCCGGTTGCGCCTCGCTGTTTTGCTCCTGAGGCACCAGCATCCGCGATTTTATGAAAATGAGAGTCGCGGCCATCATCAACCATTCACCCGCCAAGTTGATGTTCAGATCCTTCATGATCTGAAGATACTCGAGGTACTGCTCAGTGATACGGGAGATGGGAATGTTCCAGATATCGATTTCCTCCGTCTTAATCAGGTGCAGGAGGAGATCGAGCGGCCCTTCGAAGGCGTCCAGCCGGATAGTGATCCCTGAGCTCTCAGATGAAGGCTGGAACTCGGGATCCAAATTTTCGCCGCTTTCCATAATGTACTACCTTAAAGCTTTACTAATAGAACGAGCAGTTCCGCCACCGGGCGGTAGATAAAGCTGAGCGCACCCATGAACATCAGCCCATACAAGATAATGAATCCGTACGAACCAAAGCGTGCGAAAGCAGCAGCCGCATTTGGCGGAAGCAATCCATACAGGATCCAGTGTCCATCCAGAGGGGGGATGGGAATGATGTTGAAAATGGCAAGCAAGAAATTGATGACCATAAGCCAATAAAGCATCCCCAGAATTGGTGCGAGAATTGATACGCTCCCGGGAATGCGGCCGTGGGAGAAGAGCATGAATTGAATCAGTGCGCGCGCCTGAGGCAAGGAAATCTTAAGAACAGCAAGGGTTACGAATGCAATGCTGCCCGCCAGAAGATTTGCCCCAGGGCCGGCAATCGAGATGAAAATCTGATCCCTGCGCGGATCCCTCAGGTGCGCCGCATTAATAGGGACCGGCTTTGCCCAGCCGATCAGCGGAAAATGAATGAGGAACTGAAGGAGCGGAAACAAGACGGTCCCAATAGGATCAATGTGGGGGATGGGATTAATCGTAACTCTGCCCAGGTATCGGGCCGTGCTGTCCCCAAACCAATCCGCCATCCAGGCATGGGAGGCCTCGTGAATGCTCAGCGAAAAAAGCAATACCGCAAATTGGATGGCGACTGCGCTGACGTCGATATTTCGAAGTAAGTCCATTCCGTTATTTTCCAATCTAAACCATTCAATATATATTAGCTGTCAGCAATCAGCAATCCGCAAACCCTGCCCTGATGTTTGCCCACTGGTTGCGCGGGATGAAGAGCACGGCAAAACCGTCCCCGTACACGAGCACGTCAACGCGGAAGTGGATGTCGACAGCGTTCACAGGTCAATGGGAACCGTTCCCCCCGGAAACTAACGGGGTGCACCCTGACAAAGGCTGACCGCTCGTTGCGGACGGCTGAGGGCCGAAAATTCATTCACCTTGCCAGCACTTTTGTCCAAATGATAAAATTCAAGTTTTTTGGGTAAAATACATGGGTTGGACACTATCAGTCACCATTGCGCTTTACAGCCTCGGCTTGCTCCATTCTGTTTTCGGCTTTTGGCAGAAGCGGCAGGTTTTTGTTCGAATCGCGCTCGGGATGGTGGCCTGCGGCTTCGCGTTTCACACGCTCTCGCTCATACTGCTCAGCGTTCAACGCCGCCACTTCCCCATAACAAACCTACCGGAATCGCTCTGCTTCTTTGCGTGGTGCATTTCGTTGACTTTTATGATTGCGGATATTCGCTACAGAATTAATGTTCTTGGAGCATTCATTCTTCCCCTCGTCTCCCTCTTAACGATATTTTCACAGGTGATTTGGGAAGACCACAACGCGATTCCTGCCCCCCTGAATAGTGCCTGGGTCCATTTTCACGTCAGTGTCGCATTCCTTGCTTACGCTGCGTTTTTCCTGACCTTTGTTTCTGGCGTCCTTTACCTTATTCAGGAAAAGGAACTCAAGGAGAAGCATTTCCGGTTCCTGTACTTCCGTCTCCCATCGCTTCAGGTGTGCGATGAACTGTTTCGTCGTTCTTTGTTTGTGGGTTTTGTCGCGATGAGCCTTGCCATTATTTCGGGAGCTGTCTGGGCCCAACAGGCATGGGGCCGCTTTTGGAGTTGGGATCCCAAAGAAACGGCGTCCTTGGTCACGTGGGGAATCTACCTGGCTCTCGTAAACTATCGCTTTTCAACCCGATGGCGGGGAAGGCGCGCCGCATACATCAGTATCGTGGGATTTGTCTCGACTCTGTTTACGTTTGGAGTCAATTGGGGACTGCACAGGTATCTATAGTCGTTGCTGAAAAAACGGCCGGGTGGTTTCCCTCCATTCCACGCATGCCAAGGCCGCGGCAACTATCAAGGTGTAGGTTGTAGATGTTCAACCTTATACTCGTGGGCTTGAATCACCGGACGGCGAAGCTGGACGTCCGCCAACTTGCTTCATTTAATGCCGAGCAGCTGCCTGACGGCCTGCGACGTCTATCGGAGTACCCGGACATCCGGGAATCAATGATTGTCTCGACCTGCAACCGCGTCGAAATTCTTTCCAACGTAGACCCTCAATCCGATGGCGTTGAGTCGATTGAATCGTTTCTTTCCGAATACAGTGGGATTGCGCGGCCGCAGCTTCAGCCTAAACTTTATCAGTATAGGGATGAACAGGCAGTGCGTCATGTTTTCCGGGTGGCCAGTTCCCTCGATTCGATGGTTCTTGGAGAACCGCAGATTCTTGGACAGATGAAATCGTGCTACACCACGGCCGTTGACGCCCGAACGGTCGGGACATCACTCAACAGCCTGCTGCAATCGGCGTTCCGGATCGCCAAGAGAGTGCGATCGGAAACCAGCATCGGGGAATACCCGGTTTCCGTCAGTTCCGCCGCAGTGGAACTCGTGCGCAAAATATTCGGAGATCTCCAGAAGAAAAGCATTTTAATTGTGGGCGCAGGGAAAATGGGGGAAGCCGCCATTCATCACCTAGCCGATATGGGAGCGAAGGCCATTTACGTAACCAACCGGAGTCCGGAAGCTGCGAGGGATCTGGCGGGCCGGTTTAATGGTCTGGCGGTGCCATTTGCCGAGTTGAACCATTGGATAAGCCACGTCGACATCGTCATCACATCTACAGGTGCATCGGACATGCTCATTACCCGGTCGATGGTTCAAAGTGTGATGCATGAACGCAAAAATGCTCCCATCGCCTTCATCGACATCTCGGTACCCCGAAACATAGATCCAGAGATCGGCGCCATCGGCAACGTCTTTTGCTACGATATTGATGATCTGGCAGCGGTTGTGGAAGCCAACCTCCATGAGCGCGTCAAAGCGGCTGCAACGGCCGAAAAAATCATCGAGCAGGAAGTTCAAGCATTTTGCGCAAAGGCGAAATCGATGGATGTCGGGCCGGTTGTCAAGCAGGTGCAGGGCCGGATCCAGGCGATCTGCCAAACCGAACTAGAAAGGTGCCTGAGGAAATTAGGCCCACAGGAAGAAAAGCAACTGCAGGAACTCGAAACGATGATTGCAAGGATTGCTGGTAAAATTGCTCATCCGCTGGTTATGCAGCTGAGGAGCAACCCGAACTCCCTCAACGAGTCCGCCTATATGGACCTGATCACGCGGCTTATCAAAACCAAAGATTCGGAGTAGGCGGTGGAGCAAACTTGCTGCGCACCTGAAAATAGTGAGTGACCATTTGAAATGATAATAATTGGAAGCCGTGGAAGCGCACTAGCTTTAGCTCAGACCGGATGGGTTCGAGCTCAAATTCTGAGTCGATTTCCCGGTGCTGAAGTCACCGTTAAGGTGATTAAGACATCGGCGGACAGCAATCCCACCGCTTCCATTCGCGCGGCGTCCTCGGTTGGAGTCTTTGTAAAAGAGTTGGAAAAGGCATTGATGGAGAAGGAGATCGATATCGCAGTGCACAGCATGAAAGATCTCCCCACAGCGATCCCATCGGCGCTCCGTATTGCTGCTGTCCCGGAACGCGAAGACGCAAGGGATGCCTTCATTGCAGAAAAAATTACAAGCCTGTCGGAATTGCCGCCGGGCTCCATTGTGGGCACAGGAAGCATTCGACGCCAGGCTCAATTGCTCGCGCTAAGACCGGACCTGAGAATCATGGATATTCGTGGCAATGTGGACACAAGACTGAAGAAGCTTCGGAACGGGGCCTATGATGCCGTTGTCCTCGCCTGCGCAGGGCTCAAACGCCTAGGCCTTCAGAATCGGATTTCCGCACCGCTCGACCTGGCGCAAATGCTTCCAGCGCCGGGACAGGGAGCCCTGGCGCTGGAGGTGCGTGACGATGATGTCGAAAGCACGCGTGCCGTCTCTGCTTTAAATCATTCGCCCACGGCCACAGCCATATCGGCCGAACGTCAGTTCCTCCACCAGATGGGAGGAGGCTGCAATGTCCCCGTCGCGGTTTATGCGCGTATGAACCCAAACGGCGTCGAAATCGAAGGGCTCGTTGCTTCCCCGGACGGGCGGAGAATCATACGGGACTCGCTACTGCAGAACGCGGAGATGGCCGACGAAGCCGCCGTTGTGCTCGCGGATCGGATTCTCAGGGCCGGCGGCCGTGAAATCCTGGATGCGCTGTTACTGTAAATGTCTCATAACCACGGAACCCACGCACTAAGCGAAATCTCGTTTCTTCGTGTGTTTCGCGAATCCGGTGGTTAAAAAACGGAATCATTATGCCCTTGATGCCGTCTAACTCCTCTAAACCGCTGCTAAACCGCACCGTTCTCGTGACGTGCAGTGAAAAGAAGATAGGAGAACTGCTGGCCGGGCTGGAATCGATGGGAGCGAGGGCGATTCCCTTTCCGGTTATTGAAATTCGGGGACTTGAAGACACGCATGTACTCGACCGAGCACTGGCGTCGCTCCATGAATACAGCTGGATAGTTTTTACCAGCACCTATGGGGTGAGCTTCTTTATGTGTCGCCTGAAGGAGCGCGGAAAACCCGGTGGCATGACTCCGCTGCCCAAAATATGCGCTATCGGACCAGCCACCGCACGAGCCGTTCAGGAAGCCGGGTATGAGGTTTCACTTGTTCCCGAACGCTTTGTCGCCGAGGGCATCGTTGAGGCACTTGCCAGCTATTCGGGAGGACTCAGTGACCTCTCCGGGCAGCGCATCTTGCTTCCGCGCGCAAGAGAAGGCCGGGATTTACTGCCGGCCGTGCTTGCCGCTTCCGGAGTTCGCGTTGATGTTGTGCCGTGTTATGAGAACGTCCGGGCAGAGTTTGAAGAGAGTTTCCTTCAGGCAATTCGGGCTTCCAAACCCAGCCTGATTGTATTTACAAGCTCTTCAACCGTAAGGAATATGATTGACATTTTGGGGCAGGAAGAAGGAAAAAGAATGCTTATGGAATCTGTAATTGCTGTTCTCGGGCCGGTTACAGCAAATACTGCGGAAGCATTCGGGAAGCGCGCTGAAATCGTTCCAGAAGAAAACACGATCGCTTCACTGCTCGAAAAAATTTACGAGTATTACGGCAGGAACAAATAGCGAATGCCGTCGGTGAGTTGGTCCTCCCCATACAAGAGAATCAAGGAGAGTTTCGTGGCGAGACGCAATGGTATCAAAAAGGTTCTGATCATCGGTTCCGGTCCCGTCATTATAGGACAGTCTTGTGAATTTGACTCTTCAGGTACGCAGGCGTGCAAAGCCCTTCGCAAGCTTGGGTGCAAGATTGTACTGGTCAATTCAAATTCAGCCACCATCATGACTGATCCCGAAATCGCCGACGTCACCTATATCGAGCCGCTTAATGTCAGATCGATCGAAAAAATCATTGCCAACGAGCGACCGGATGCATTGCTTCCCAATGTGGGCGGGCAGACCGGATTGAATCTCTCCCTGCAGCTGGCCAAGAACGGAGTTCTGGACAAATACGGCGTTCAGATCATCGGGGTGAAGGCGGATGCCATCGATCGCTGTGAGAACCGCCAAGCTTTCAAAAACATGATGATGCAACTCGGCATTGAAACTCCCAGAAGCGAAATCGCCGTGAGCCTCGAGGAGGCTGAGAGCATTCTCGAAAGAATAGGTCTTCCGTGCATCATCCGGCCGGCTTATACGATCGGGGGGGCAGGCAGCGGACTAGTCTATAACCCCGAAGAATTTCGCTCGGTAGCAAGCAGGGGGCTCTCGGCGAGTCTCGCGGGCCAAATCCGGATTGAAGAATCGTTTGAAGGCTGGGAAGAGCTCGAACTGGAAGTCTTGCGGGATGCCAAGGGACAGAAAATCACGGTCTGTTTTATCGAAAACATCGACGCCATGGGCGTCCACTCGGGGGATTCCTTCTGTGCTGTGCCCATGTTGACGATCAATCCCGATCTCCAAGGCAAACTACAGGAGTACTCCTATGCAATCATAGATGGAATCGGCCTGGCGGGTGGAGCCGGCATCCAATTTGCGCATGACCCCAAAACGGGACGCGTGGTGGTGATCGAGATCAATCCGCGCACCTCACGATCGTCAGCGCTTGCGTCCAAGGCAACCGGCCTCCATGTCGCATTCGTTTCCACTCTCCTCGCAGGCGGGGTTTCACTGGATGAGATCCCGTATTGGCGGGAAGGATCTCTCGAAAAGTACACCCCGCGCGCTGACTATGTGGTGATCAAGGCGCCTCGATGGTCCTTCGAAATATTCAGAGACGCGGGGGACCGGCTGGGCGCCCAGATGCATGCCGTTGGTGAAGTCATGAGCGTGGGGACGAACTACAAGGAAGCCTTTCAGAAAGCGATTCGCTCGCTTGAACTCGGGCGATTGGGACTGGGATTTGCAAAGGATTTCCACGAGAAATCCCTTGCTGATCTCATGGGACTGCTGTGGTATCCGACCAGCGAGCGGCTTTTCATCATGTATGAAGCCCTTCGCAAAGGAGCTACGGTTAGCGAGTTGCACACCAGGACCCACATCAAGCCCTGGCACATCGATCAAATGAAAGAGCTTGTCGAACTTGAAGAAAAGATATTTGCGTGCCGGAGCGGCGATTTCCCGGATGACCTGCTGATCCGCGCCAAAAAGGATGGATTTGCGGATGGATATCTTTCCAAGCTCCTCGGCATTCACGAAGAACAAATCCGCAATCGTCGAATCGCGCTTGGGATTGTGGAAACATGGCGATCCATACCGGTATCCGGCGTGGATGATGCCGCCTACTTTTACTCCACATTCAATGCCCCCGACCAAGTAGCTACAAGCGGCCGTAGGAAGATAATGATCTTGGGAGGAGGACCCAACCGCATAAACAACGGGGCTGAATTCGACTATTGTTGTGTTCACGCGGCCTATGCGCTGCGTGACCTCGGGTTTGAAACCATTCTCGTCAACTGCAACCCTGGAGGCGTTTCGACCGACTATGACACCGCCGACAGGCTTTATCTTGAACCCGTGACGGTTGAGGACGTCTTAAGCATCTACGAGAAGGAAAAGCCCGAAGGAGTCATGATTCAGTTCAGCGGCCAGACGCCACTGAATATCTCCAGCGATCTTGAGAGAGCCGGAGTGAAAATCCTCGGAACGCCGGCAGACACGATCAGGCTAGCTGAGGATCGGGTGCGATTTCGCTTTTTGATGCAGAAGACCGAGATCCCCCAGCCCGCAGCGGGGGTGGTACACAATATCGAGGAAGCTCTGGCATTCGCCGGCAAAATCGGCTACCCGCTCATTCTTCGGCCCACCGATGCTCTTGCAGGCCGAAGCGTGGAGGTCGTGCATGATCGCGAAGATCTCACCTATTTCGTCTCCCGCGCAGTCGAGTGTCAGCCGGGAACTCCTATGCTCATTGAGAAGTTCCTGGAAAACGCGCTTGCGGTCGAGGTCGACGCAATTTCGGACGGCACCGAGGCGTTCATTCCAACCATGATGGAGCAGATCGAACTGGCCGGGATACATTCCGGCGACTCGGCCTGCGTTTTGCCGTCCGTCAGCATTCCGGAAGAACAGCGGATAACGATCGAAGAATATACGACGAGGATCGCCACTGAATTAAAGGTTCGAGGCCTGATCAATGTTCAGTATGCCATTGCAGATGGGAAGGTTTACCTGATCGAGGCCAACCTGCGTGCCTCCCGAACAGTTGCACTCGTATCAAAGGTCTGCGACGTCCCAATGATCCGCGCCGCCGTGGAGGTGATGCTTGGCCGCAAAATGAGCGATCTTCGCTTGACGCACAAGCACATTCCACATCGCGGGGTAAAGGAAGCTGTGTTTGCATTCAACATGTTTCACGAGGTCGACCCGATCCTCGGACCCGAAATGCGCTCGACCGGGAAAGTCCTCGGGATGGCCGACACGTTTGACCTTGCGTTTTACAAAGCCCAAGAAGCCGCCCAGCAATTGCTTCCCCAGGAGGGGACCGTACTGATGTCCGTGTCAGGTCCGGATAAAAGAGAAATGCTCGAGATTGCCCGGGCCTTCAGCAGGCTCGGATTCAAAATCAGGGCGACCGAAGGAACGCAGCAGTACCTCAGCCAGAACGGCGTCCAATGCGAAATCATTTCAAAAATGAGCGCCGGGAGGCCCAATATTGTCGATGCTATCAAAAACGGCGAGATTCGACTGGTCATCAATACGCCTATTGGGAAACGCAGCACCTCAGATGACTCATACATCCGCAAGGCGGCCATCAAACACAAGATCCCCTACATTACGACCATGGCTGCTGCCAGGGCTGCAGCCATGGGAATTGCAGCTTTCAGGCAGAAACAATCCGAGGTCGTTTCCCTGCAGAAGTACTACGCGGGAATCCACTAGCGCAGGTGAAATCGATTCCGGTCGATTTGGATTTTCCCCGCGTCCACCCGCGAAAATCCAACGCTAATTTTTTAGCGCTTTCGCCAGATCTTCAATCAGGTCGGCCGGATTCTCGATTCCGACAGAAAGCCTGATCAGGGAATCGCTGACCCCGATCCTCCTTCTCTCGTCCGCGGAGATCTTTGAATGCGAGGTTTGCGCCGGGCAGCAAATGAGTGTCTCGACTCCCCCAAGGCTCACAGCAGGCGTAATCAGTTTCAGGCGTTTGAGAAAAGCTATGGCATCTTTCGCTTCGCCTTCCAGTTCGAACGACAACATGCCCCCAAAACCGCTCATTTGCGATTTGGCGATCATGTGACCATCGAAGTCCGGAAGGCCCGGATAGTTGACCTTGCGCACGCTATTGTGCGATGCAAGGAACTGCGCTATTAACCCCGCGTTGGCCGACTGCCTTTCGACTCTCACCGCCAGCGTTTTCAAACTTCGTTCTAGCAGATAGCACGTAATCGCATTCACGCTGCCTCCAAGGCTCCGTGCTGTCCCGAGTATGCGTTCCGTCAAAGTCGCTGAAGTCAGCACAACGCCACAGCAAAGGTCACTGTGACCGCCCAAATATTTGGTACAGCTGTGAATCACGGCATCAATCCCCATAGCAATTGGATTCTGATTAATCGGACTCGCAAACGTGTTGTCGATGATGGTCGTAACCCCACGGTTGCGGGCAAAAGCGGCGACACGCCGAATGTCCAGGATGCTGAGCAACGGATTGGTGGGGGATTCGATCACAATCACCTTTGTCTCCGGCAGCACGGCCCGCACAACCGAATCGGCATCCGTCGCGGCAAAGGAATAGCGAATCCCGAATCGATCAAAAATGTCGGTCGCGAATGCGTGGGTTCCGCCATACAACTCATCGAGCATAACGACGTGATCACCCGAACCCGCAAGCGAAAATACTGACGAGCTGATGGCAGCCATCCCGGAACTGAACAGGATTCCATTCTCGGCCCCTTCCAGGGCGCAGAGTTTGCGCACAACCGCATCCTGATTGGGAGTATTGAAATACCTGGGGTAGAGAGTCTGCTTTCTGTCCAGATATTCATAGGCCGAGGATGTAAAAATTGGCGTGTTTGTTCCCCGGGTTTCTTTGTCGATGTATTTCCCGCTGTGTACGCAATTCGTTTCTTTCTCCATAGTGCCGCCTCACTAAATTGGGTTCTGATCTTCAATAACTCCACGAAGGTGAGCACTTTTAACCACGAGCCATTAACGGGATAGGCCACAACCCTAATCCGCCAGCCTCCACACTCGAATCGCCTTGATTCCCTTTGCGGGACACGCGACCTCGCAGGCGCCGCAGCCGTTGCACTTAGCCGTACTCACAACGGGATAAGCGACATATCGCTCCTCATCCCAGGTTATATAAACCGCGTCGAAAGGACATGAGCGCGCGCATGCATCGCAATCCTTGCGACCTAGCGCCAGCAGGCACAGCGAACCGTCCACCAACGCTTCGCCGATTATGTACCGCCGCTTCCGCTCCAAATCCAGTCGCTGCAGTGCGCCGCTCGGGCAGACCTGCGTGCACGCACGGCAATTCTCGACGCAATATTTGCTCCCGTACTGAATCCTCGGAGCCAGCAGTCCCGCCACTCCAGCCTCCCCGAGATCCGGGCGTATGATTCTGGAGGGACACGCACGGACGCAATTCCCGCAGCGGAGACACAATCCGGCAAAGTGCTTCTCTTCAGCTGCTCCGGGCGGCCGCAACGGTGCATTTTCGCCACGCGCCCCTCCGATCCTTTCGGCCAATAATCCCAGGCCGATTCCAGCCCCGCCGAAAAGAAAGGCCCGCCTTGCGAAAAACAATAGGTTGACGGATTGACCGGAAGGCGATGCATCAGGTCGTACACGGCGTCGGTTTTCGAATAGCGATTTTGCCGATGCAAGAAGCTCCTGAGTTCCTCCCAGTGGGCAAAGCCGACTACACCAGATCCCGCCAGATGTCAGGCTGAGCAGA